>Ga0208160_1000103_pt1 | contig 38012 bp, 56 predicted proteins | sample CB_VirMetaG_FD_184536 | JGI IMG/M metagenome (GOLD analysis project Ga0208160, IMG submission 184536) | Freshwater to marine saline gradient viral communities from Chesapeake Bay - CB_1504_1 Viral MetaG (SPAdes) (version 4) | ecosystem: Environmental > Aquatic > Marine > Coastal | place: USA... | reverse complement strand
GTGGCATGGCCGAATGCAGAGCACTTGGCAGTTTTCCAGTTCTGCTGAGCCGTCAAAATACGCCTCTAATCGATGATGATATTCAGGGCCATTGCCCGGCCGGATCACGTTGCCGCATTGCTCGCACTTGCCGCCGCTGCGATTCCAAGCGGCCAGCTTTGTTTTTTGCGTAAACTCCTGCCGGTTGGTCATATCTTCATCGCTCGATAATTGGCTGACTGAGACCGCCAGGCTTCAATCTTGGCGGCTGCCGCTTCTCTGAGTGCATACAGCTTAGCCAGCTCGCCGGCAGCATCGGCATCCTCATAAATCGCCTCAATATAGCGTTCTGATGTGCGCGCGTCTGCTTTACGCCCGGCCTCAGTGCGGGAGTCGGATGCTTTGTATTCGAGGGATTCGACGTGCTTGAGCCAGTGTCCGGCCTTGATGGCACGCGAACGCGCTTCCCCCAGCTCTGCAGCACTGTCGCGCAAAAAGGACAGTGCACGTTCAACATCTTCCTCGCTGGCGATCATGTTGCTTTCCAATCGTCTTTATCCATCGCAACACGGTCTCCATTATAGCAGCCGTGCAGGCGCAGGAAGTCCCACGCTTTGGCTGTGATCCAAAATGGCAGCAAGAGCAGCGCAAAGACAAATATTCCAACGGCGTAGATTGCAGTCAGAGTGAGACAGCATACTGCGGCCATGGCCCGGTATATCATTTCTCACTCCTTATCACGTATCGCCGTACGGCGTCGCGATCTTCCTTATCTACCTTGCAATACACGCAGCAATCTTCCCAACCGAGGCCGCGCGTTGCGTACATCTTTATCAATCTCCATTGTCGCTGAGTAATCATCTTGTCTTGATCCGTACCGACATCATACGATTAGACAATTCCGCGCCTTGCACACGTTCTCCATCCTGAAGCTTTTTCTTGATTGCTGCCTTGTCCGGTTGGGGCTCTGGTATACGCATTAATTCAGCTGGTATTCTGGCCGGATCAGTGATCACGACACTGACAGGATTGGCCTGCAGATAGATGGTGGCTACAGCTGTTTCGATGCGCGCCTGTCCCGTTGCTTCTAGGGCCAATTGCAAAGCGGAGTCGATAGACTTCAACGATTGCTGTAGACGATGCAACCGTGCGTCCAGATCAGATATGCGCTGCTGAATCGCGGACATCATTTCTTTGACTTCAGCGCGCCTGTCTATAGCTGCCTCGATTGCCGGGACCAGATCAGTCTCGGATTCGGTCACGATTTGACGGGTGTCCTCATCAACGTCGTGAGTGGCCTGCAGCTGCCGCAGGATATGCTGTGCGGCAGCTGCTTCAGCCTTGACTTTGTGAACGTACATCAGAACGGGATATCATCGTCAACGGTTACAGTCGGGACAGGCTGCGCAGCTTGCGGCGGCGGCTGTGCCGGGCGCGGATGTGAACCGTTGGCTGCGGGTGCATTGACGGCCGCGCGCTGCGCGTTCTGCGGTTCTAGCTTGACACGCACGGCGTCGACGATCCTGCCTTGAAACTCGACACGTGCCGGATAGAGCGTGATCGGTTTAGCTTGCCAGTCGTCCGTCTCCCATCCGTGCATCTCGGCTATGATGGAAGCGTTGGTTTTGTTCAGGACCAGGCCACGCTCCTTGCCGTGCATGTAAAGTACAGGCTTGTGATCGCCGCCGATCTCTTCCATCGCGACGTGAGATATCATGACGGTTACTGATCGTCCTTGCAGGTCTGCCGCTTTGATGTAGCTGCCTGGGAATGCTGCGCCGATGTTCATGTGAGTTCCTTTCGTTTGTTGATTGGTGTGCTGGCGGGCCCCCCGCAAAGCCCGCCAGCGGTTGCCATCACCGGAGCCGTCCATGCTCAACGGATGAAGGCAATTCGGTTGCAGCGCTTGCAATCGCCAGCACGAATAAAGCAACACCTATAGCGATCAGCGCTAGGCCGATGATGGCTAGCATACTATTCCTCCTGCTCAATCTGTGCATCTGTTTCCTCAACTGGCCAAACAACATCCACACCTAAATCAACAGACATTCTGCGCCATATGTCCTGATCGTCTCGCATGTCTTTGAGCAGCTTTTGCTTGTCACGGTGCAGGCGCTCTACGAGCTCTTCAACCTGCTTGCGATGGTCCTCGAACGCTTCGATTGCGTGTCCAATCTGGCCATCGATGGCGGCAGCTTTGCCACGCTTGTCGAGAATGCGCCGATATACGTCATTAACTGCCCTATTGGGGATGCTTACAACTTCGGCTTCCTGTTCGGGCTTGCCTGTTAGCGGCACTGCCTGCCACCATCGTTGAGCGCTCATTTAGCCTCCAGTTTCCCACCACCTGCGTTGGTCGCGTCGATTGTCGAGATAGCGCTGTATGCGCCTCCATCTCTGCTGGCTCTGCCATCGCTCCCATGCGTCTATCGCGATTCCGACGAGAAAGATTGCCGCTAGTATCGTCGCCATGATCAAGCCGGCTATCTCGGTTTCAGTCATGATCGCGGCCTCTTTTCTTGAGCCGTCGCGCTTCAGCATCAGCAGCTAGCCAGCCGGCTATGTATGATGATGTCTTGGTTTTGGGCTCTTTCCCGCCCCACCTTTTAACGCTGTAGCCCCAGTTGTAATCATCGTGCCGCTTTTTGAAGTTACCGTACCGTGGGAGTGGATGTTTGTGATCCGCCTTTGCCATTGTGTTACCCCGCTTACTGATTGATACAACCGGGCCAGCCTTGCCCCGCCAATTGCGTGCTAGCGGTTACGCTAAGCACTCCAAAGCTGGCCCGGTATCCGCCGCCGACGCTGGAGAAATCACGTCGGCGGGAATTTCAGAACCGCGCTTCGGCCGCTTCGACATCGGCTACGAAGCAGCCGCGCGGTTTGCACAATTCAAGCGATGCGGCAAGCTGACGTGCTGCATCAAGGTCACGGACAAGTAGCTGGAGCTCGACGCCGTCCCATTCGACTGTCACGTATGCAGCATGCCTCGTGTCGTGGGCTGTGACGTGGGCATCTCGGTCAATCGTAACGGTGATCTGCATTAGATAAAATCCTTCTGCGATAGACCGTAGTTGTGCCATGCGCGTTCGCGCGGTGACAGCCCGTCGCTCGGCTCGTCCTCTGCTGTGATATACTCGCCGCAACAGCTGCACTGTTCTAGATCAACCCACATCGGATCATCTTCATAGCGGTCGCAATCGCCACAGTAGTAGCGCGGCTCGGATGCACATTCAGGGCATGTTGTGTCCCAGTCGGAATCGTATGAGCGGGCATGGCGCTCGCATCGCATGATGGACATTGGTTGGCCTCCTATCAGGTATCTGCGTGGCGTTGATTTAGCGGTCGCGCCATAGCAGGTACAGCAGCCCAATGATTGCGTCTGCTATCATCAAATTGATGAACCATTCAGGCATCGTTGGCCCCATCCTCGCGAAGCGTGGCAATGGCCAACTCGATCTCTTGGCGCCATTCATCGGCGGTGAGAGCCCACGTCAGCATGTCGGTCTGGTCCGGGCCATCGGCCAGCGCCTTTTCAAGGTCTATGATGCTGTTCTGGTCGTAGCAGGCGGCGGCAAATGTGTTTTCATCAATGCGGGTCATCTCGTGTTCCTCTCTGCTGATGGTTGAACCTTAACCCGGTGTTAAGCTGCCGTCAAGAACTATTTTAACTGGTCGTCAAAAAATAGTTCGCGGCGCTCATACTGTGGATAAGCCGACCCGCTCAACATGGCCGTTGACGGCGCGTTAAAGACGCTATAAGGTGATTTGCATGAGCCAACGCGACGACACCATGAGACGTATTATTGAGGCGGTCCCGAGCGTGACCTGGCTCGCTGATGAGCTCGGCTTGTCTGTGCCGGCGGTCAGCAAATGGAGACGCGTGCCGGCCAATCATGTCTTGCGCGTCGAGGAATTGACTGGTGTGTCGCGTCACGACATGCGGCCGGATATTTTCGGACCGCCGCCGAGGTCAGCACGGGGAAACGTGCGCGCGGCCGTCGCCGCGTAAAATCAAGTCAGTAGCGTTGAGTAGCGCGCCGGCATCGGCGTGGGGATGGCATGCGCGCCGCATTGCGCAAGGTCGTGGCCTCGATCCTAGGCCGTCCCCGCTCCGCTGCTGGTGCCCTCCTGCAGCATTTCCTCCTGTAGCACCTTGGCGGGCTGTTGGCGTCCCGCCAATCCTTTCGAGGGCAGACAAAATAACGGCCCAGCTCGGGAGAGAGCCAGGCCGTTTGGTGGGTGCTGTATGGTGCAGCATGCTGCCACCGACGCGCGGCGTAGGAGGCCGCTTACGATGGACAGTATAGCAAATCAGTGTGTCTCTGGCAACAACGGTCAAGCCGAAACGGTGTGGATTATCCGTGGTCCGCATCGAATGAAAGCAGACGTTTCGACGCTGCACACGCTGGCCTTGCAGGGATGGTTTCTGATCCGCACGGCAGCCGGCGTCCAGGCTCACTACGCTGATGTCTGGGAGGGCTCGGCATGAAACGCAGGAAGAAAATCCCGCAAGGCCCCTACCACGTCAGCTGCAAGATCTGCTCGGCGCAGTTCTGGGCTGCTGGCCCGCTCCGCAAAATATGCACGACGTGCCGGGACAAGTTAGGTCCGACTCAGGTCAGTATGGGGGCAAACAGGTCTATGGACTATCCCACGATTGATGAGGTCCGAGCCGAGCTGGCGTGGGGTGAGGTCGACAAGATGCGTCAACTAATGAGCGAGTAGGCAAAAGAAAAGCCCCGCTGACCGGGAAGTCATTAGCGGGGCTTCAATAGATAAACGAGGTAGAATATGCCAAACAACTGTGACAACTGCAAGGCAAATCTTGTTGAACTCGCGAGAAATACACAAGGCACGCCTACGGCGAAGCTTATTGCGGTTCTCATTGCCTCTGGTATCACCGACAACAAAACACTAGCGGACATCATCGGGGTCAAGGTTCGCGCAATACAATGCGCCAGACGCGCAACTGAATGCGCGCAACTGAATGCGCATGCGCAATACAATGCGCCTAAAGCGCAGCAGGTTGCGCCAAACGCAACTGAATGCGCGCAACTGAATGCGCCCCTCGCGCGCGCGTATAAGGAATCTCCTTCGGAGATAGTTATTACTAAGAAAGATTCCCCCCTAACCCCCCAAGGGGGCTTTGACGATCCGCACAACTCGGAAGGTGTCGAGCTCGACGCGAACGGCCGTGTTACCCTCGTCAACGGCGTTCGGCAATTCTGGCTTGAACAATTCGGAGGGGACGTTGAACGCCTGAGCCTTGCCTTGTTGCAGGTCTCCGTCCAGCCGAACAGCCGCCGCCCGATCCGGGCCCAGGTCGAAAGTCAACTCGCTCGCCAAGCCAGTCAACGCCGTGACCAGGATGCCAGGTATTCGGCAGCCGTGAAATCCAACCCGCGCAACAAGCCGCCGCCGGATACCCTCGAAGGCCACTACACCGCCCCGCTACCCGACAAGCCGCTCGTCCCCGTTCTCGACGAGTGGAGGTGATCCATGCTGGACGGATACCCTCAGATCCCCGATTGCGTTGACGTTGAGCAGGCGTTGCTCGGAGCAATCCTGCTCGACAACAGCACGCTTGACCGCATCCCGCCAATCGAGCCGGCAGACTTCAGCGACGATGCGCATGCCCGGTTGTTTGGCATTATGCGGACGATGTACGGCGAAGGGCAGATAGCCTCACCGCTCACGCTGCGCCGTTATGTGTCCGATTGGGAGCCGATCAACCCTAAGCTGACGTTTGCGGATTATGTGGCCCGGTTGGTTGAGGCGGTGCCGAGCCTTCGCGATGCGCCAGCGTATGCGTTGACTGTGCGGGAAATGGCGATTCGTCGAAAGTTGTTCGGGCTCGGGACGGATCTCGTCCGGTGGGCTGGGTTGCCGGAAGCAACCGTAGCGGGCATGGCTGACGAGGCCGTGGCGGCGTTGGATGAAATTTTGTCCGTTGCCAGAATAGACCCGGGCGTGTCGGTGTCTATCGGCCAGGGACTTGTCGACGTGCTGAGCGATTTGTCATCGGAGCATTGCGACGACTCAATCCCGACCGGGTTGAAGTCAATGGATGCTGCGCTAGTCGGCGGTTGGCAGCGGCAGCAGTACATCATCCTCGCTGGTCGCCCCTCGATGGGCAAAACCACTGCCGCGCTATCGATGATGCTGCGCACGGCCAAGGCGGGGCATGGCGTGCTGTTCCTGTCGCTGGAGATGCCGGCCAAGCATGTCGTTGCCAGGGCGCTTGCTGATATCGCGTATGCTGGTGACAGGCGGATTGCCTACAACGAGATCATCGGCCGCAAGGTGGACGCACGTCACGTCAGCTATCTGCATGACGCTTCGCAGGCATACAGACAATTGCCGCTGTTGATCGAGGACAGGCAAGGGCTGTCGGTTGCCGAGATCGGAGCGCGGGTGCGAGCGGTCAAGGAACAGATGGCACGGGACGGCGTGAAGCTCGGGTTGGTTGTGATCGACCACCTGGGCTTCGTGAAGCCGCCGGATCGTTATCGCGGCAGCCGTGTCAACGAGGTGACGGAGATCAGTGCCGCAATCAAGCAGGTCGCGAAGGAACAGGATCTGGCCGTCATGCTGCTGTGCCAGCTTAATCGCGGTACGGAAGGACGCGAGAACAAGAGGCCCACGCTATCGGACCTTCGCGACAGTGGATCTCTGGAGCAAGATGCTGATGTTGTGTTGTTCTGCTACCGCGAAGCATATTATCTGGAGCGGTTGAGGCATGAGCCTGGATCACAGGCAGAGTGCGACCGCGAAGCAAAGTTGCAGGCGTACCAGAACATGCTTGAACTGGTCATAGCGAAGAACAGGAACGGCGAACCGCGCACGGTAACGGTGTGGTGTGACATGGGCTCGAACGCAATCAGGGATCTGGCACGATGAATTGGCGATGGACAAAGCGTGTTCCCGCCTCGATGGTCAGTGAGTACACGGCCAAAGGCTGGCGGGTGCAAACGCAAGAGGGTCGGACGGTTGTGCTCGTGTGGCCCAAAGAGGGGGTGCCGGAATGAGCGCTCTTGCACGCATCAAGGCTGACATAATCTGTTATCGGCGCAAAGTGGTTACAGGGAAGGCATGCGGGAATTGCGCGTGGGCAAGATCGCACGGTACAGAGCTGAAGTGCCGTAATCCAAAAAGCCCACGCTCTGACCAGTCAGTCAGATTGGAAGGCGACGAGTGTCCCCGGTGGATGAAGGAGGCCGCAGGATGACAGAAACGGGTCTTTTCGGCCAGATACTTGACCCCAATGCAAGCGCGCTTTCCGACGCAGATCGCAAGCGGTTGCAGCGCCGCGCGCAGTCAAAGAATCGGCAGGGATACGCTTGGACGCCAGGAACTGGGCCGGATGGTGAAACGTGCCGGACGTGCCGACATCTGGTGCGGAATCAATTGGCGAAAGTATATCTAAAGTGCGGGCTGATGCGGGCGAACTGGACGGGTGGCAGCAAAACAGACGTTTACGCACGAAGCCCGGCCTGCAAAAAGTGGGAACCGAAGGGATGACCTCGACATTGCTAGCCATCGCAAAGGCGGTTGACCGGAAGATTGCAGAGGCTCAAGCCAAGAAGGCGTCGACGCAATGAAACTCAAGGGCATACGGATTGACGGCTACAAGCTGAAGGACGGCGCGCTGTCCAAGTCTGACAAGACGCCGGCGCCGTTGCGCAAGGGCAAGCACGCCAAGGCAACCAGGGAGGAAAAGGCATGGCGGACCAAATCTAAATGAAGCCGCTGCCGATAGCGTCGAAGCCGGACGATTGCGCTGTTGTCCTGATCTCAGAGGGTGAGGATGGGACGTATTTCCCAGCGGCGTGGGAACCGCAACATGGCTGGTGGCCGTGCAGGATCAGGATAAAAGACGGGTTTACGTCATATGTCGGCTATCGCCCACCGCGACCGATAAGGCCAACGCACTGGGTACCGTTGCCTGGCACTGGGAGCTGGTCAGACTACTGCAAATCGAAGTGAATGCGTTGTGCATGCGTACCTCCAACGAGGTGCACTATGAGCCTGACAGACATCATTGCTCCGACCATTGAACGTCAGCGAAAAGGGTCATTCGCAAAGCCAGACGTCAGTCGCAATCGCGATGTGCGGGCATGGCGGGATGTGTCCGTTCCCGAACGTATGGGGCTCGATAAAGAGTTGCAAAATGGCTGGGACGACTTCGAGCGCGATTGGCTGGTATCACAACGCGAGCCGGCCAGTATCGGCGGCTATGGCGAGCGGATGCCGTCCGGCGACGACGTGCACGGCAAAGCAGCTCGCATTGCGGACGCTCGTATTGAGGCGGACAGGGCGGTCAAGCGGGCGTTGGCTGATATTGGCGACCCCACGACGGCGGACGTGCTGCTGGCGCTTGTGGCGGGCCTGGACGTGGAAGCCATCGGCAGGACGGTGCTCGGGCGATCAAACTCTCCACAAGCTCGAGCAGCGGCACAGGAGCGGATTGCGATGGGGTGCCGGCAGTTGGCCATACATTACGGACATGTCTGCCGTCCTCGCGGCGATCCATAACGGGTGTGGCAGATATGCACTAGCGCGCGTAACGCGAATAGGCTAGCGATTTGGCACCGTGCGAAATTGCGCAAGGAATATCGGGCCAGCAGGGGGAACTTGCTGGCCCGGTCTCGTTAAGAGACGCCGAATCACTCACGCGCTACGCCATACCTGAGCAACATCAACATAACCGCAAATCGTGTTCGCGTCGCGGCAAGCACCGGAAGGAACCGGAATCTTGCATCAGCGCGTTGATCAGATTGGCGACAATAAGTTGCATTTTCGTGTCGGCCACATGGATGACGCGGAGCGCCTAATTAAAACTTACCACTATTCAAGGCGGATGGCCGGAAACGTGCAATTCGTCTGCACATGGCATGAATCCGGCGGGTTGTTCGGGGATCGCGGGGAAGCGGTTGCGGCGTGCACATTTTCGATTCCAGGAACGCGATGGGCTTACCCGGTTTTAGAATTGTCTCGATTGGTTCGGGCGCCGCACGTAACCGCGCCACTGACATCATTTTTGTCGTTAGCGTGTCGCATGTTGAAGAAAAACAATCAATCGTTGGTCGTGTCGTTTGCTGACGCCACACAAGACCACCATGGCGGGATCTATCAAGCAGCATCTTGGGCGTTCTCAAATTATCGGGAACCGCGACAAGATGGGTTATTGGTGGATGGTGTGTTTATACCAGGGCGGTCGTGCAATTCTCGTTGGGGAACGAGTTCCCCAACGAAGCTTGGTGAACGATTGGGCGCCGAACGTGTTGTGCCCCACATGGACGCTGGAAAATACCTGTATTGGAAGTGGCTAAACAGGGCAGGAAAAGCGCAAGCCCAAGCAATGGGCTTGTTGAATTTGCCATATCCAAAGCCAAGCGTACCGGATCTGTTCATTGCGTCTCCGCCAACTCCACAGCCCGAGCAAATAGCGCTCGCCATCTGAGGACCAACGCAATGCGCAAGTTCATGGTTGCTGCCGCCACTGCTGCTGCGGCGTTTGCATTTGTCGGCGCGGTCACCATCGGCGCCATTGCTGCCGACAAGGGCGGGCCTGCTCCAGACGCTACGCTTGACCAGCTGATTGCTGGATTGCCGCCGGCTGATGGGCTCACGGGCTGTTTTGTCGAGATCAACGCGGCCGGTAATTTTCTCATCGTCGGTGATCGCAAGGCGACGGCCGGCATCGGCGCTGGCTGCGACATGCGGCTAGCCAAGGCACTCAGCTGGGGCATGGGGTTCCGAGCGGACTCCGGCGAGATCAAAAGCGGATCTGCTCAGCTTCGGCTCGGCTTCGACGTCAACTCCGGCCTCAAAATCTATCCATTCGGCGAATGGCGCTGGACGGACTGGAAGGCCTTCGACGTGGGCCAGCTGTACGTTGGCCTGGGGGCGGAGACATCGCTCCTGGACAGCAAGACCAGCTTCGGTGTCGAGGTCAGCACAGCCGTCAGCAAAGCTGGCACTGGCATGACAAACGACGACATCGCCGTCCGTGGCCTGCTCCGGCATAGGTTCTAGCCATGATCTCCGGCGCCGTGGTCCTCGGCATTGTCATCGGCGTGCTGCTTGGCAATCTCGCAGCGGACAGCAGGATGGGGCAGCTATGACCGCCAATCAAATCGAGCAGGCCATCAAACAGCTGATCGGCCTCATCATCACATGGGCCAAGCTGATCGGCGGGCTAGCGCTCGCTCTTATTGTGCTCGGCTCACTCGCTGCGGCTGCCGGCCATGCCATCCCCCTACTTGCCACGCCTTCCGCTGGATCAAGGTCATGGTATCGCCATCGCGGCGCTCGCCTATTACCTTGGCCGCTAAGCCACGGTGCCTCGCACGCTCTGCCTCACTCTCATTGCAGCGCTGTCGCTCACATCGTGTAGCTCGAGCCCGCCCCGATGCAGTCTGGATGACGCCAGCCAGACGCCACCCTGTCATGTCAGTGCACAGCGTCCTAGCAGTAGGAGCTAGACCATGCCCCCGATCATCGAATCCCGATTCTTGCGCTGGGCCTGTGGCCTCTGTGGCCTGGCACTCACGGCAATCAGCGTCAGCCTGACGGCGACGTTCGGCGCGTCGATCTCCACCAACACGGCCTTGGCTGTCGGCATCGTGTCGTTTCTGGTCGGCATCAGCCCGGCCATCCTGCTGTCGATCAATCCATACGCCCAGCAGTCAAACCTGATCAAATGGACCCGTAACGCAGGCATCGCACTTCTGTCTATCGGCGTGCCGTTCGATGTTATCACCAACGCATCCACCTCCGCTGTTGACCGGACCCGTGACCTATCGCAGGCCACCTTCCAAACGGCGTCGTTCAGCAACGTCGAGAAGCAGATTGTGGCCACGCGGAAGGACATTGAGACCTGGAAGGCAAACGTTGCCGATCTGAAAACGAAACACAGTTGGGCAGCGTCTGCCACTTACGACGCCAAGCGGGTTGAAGTGGAGCGCCTTGAACAACTCGCACAAGCTGAAGGCTCGAAAGGCCGTGGTGGGTGTGGCCGATTGTGCCGGCAGTATGAGGCCCAAGCCGCTGCGGAACGCGCCAAGCTGCCGGCGCTTGAGAGCAAAAAAGACTATACGACTCGCATCGCTGCAGCTGAACGTAAGCTCGCCAACCTGCTTGCCGAGCGCAAGGCAACCCCGCCCAAGGTATCGAGCGCAAACGAGCAGAACCGGCGCCTTGCCTCGATCTTTACGGCTCAAGAGAAGCCCAGTGCTATCGTGATGTTCGTCGTTGACAACATTGTCTCGATCTTCGTGGGCCTGCTCATCACGGGCTTCGGCATGCTGTTTACGACCATCGGCTTCCTGTCCGGCCGTGGCCTTGATGAGATCATCGGCGGGACCACCACGCACGCTATCACGGCACCAGCGGTTGCACGTGAAACAACCCCCCCGCGCCCCGTGCCTAATCAGGCCACGGTCAGCATCACAACGATTGCCGATCTCATCCGGGACAATATGCAGACAGCAAGAGCCACCTAGTTGCAGATCATCTGCCACTGGCAAAACCGGCCCGACTGGTCACACACACAGGCACCAACCCGACAGCCGATGGGTGGAATCGGCGGTATCCCGCACAGCATGTTGACCTTCACAACCGGATATGACGCTTGTGGTGCAGGTGCCGTCGCAGACAGCGCAGCAATCAAAGCCAGGACCTTCATGTTAACCCCCGATGAGATAGCAGCAGCAATCGGCATTCCTGATGTTGTGGTCACCAAGAGCGCCAATGATGCCTACTACCTCATTACTCTGGGGCGCCACAATGGCGGGCAATGGTACTCACATACAGTCTCATGCCAGGACAACCCGAGCAGTGAACAACTCACAGCAATCAAACTGCAGCTAACTGATTGGTGGGACAGCGTGATTGAGCCGGCTTTTCCGTTCGATGGTCATGAAAGCAGCATAACAATCAAACAGGATTGATTTCCGTTTGATTTCTGAAACAGTAATCGTGGAGCAAGAAGCATGCCAAGTGGAGGCGCTAGGCCAGGGGCCGGACGAAAAAAAGGCTCTAAGGACAACACGCCGCGCCGTCGAATGATCCGGCAAAAGCAGTGCTTGGGGCTCGATGGTGTATCCCCGCTAGACGTACTCATCACGCACATGCGCAAAGCTTGGAGCGCAGGCGAAACGGACGATGCCGTCAAATGCGCCATCGCCGCCGCGCCCTATGTGCACCCACGGCTAGCCAACACAAACACAACCCTAGATGACAAACGAAGCGCTCCCGAACTCACCACAGCCGAGCTCGAACGTATCGCCTCAGCAAGCCGCGACGGAGCTTCTGAGACGCAGGACAGCGAAAGCGAGCCTGATAGGCTACACTGAATATACGTTTCCGCAGTACGTCGCTGCCACACATCATGAGCTGATTGCACATAAGCTGGAGGCTGTAGCCAGGGGCGAAATAGACCGCCTCATGATCAACATGCCGCCTCGCCACGGCAAGAGTGAGTTGGCGTCACGGCGGTTCCCGGCTTGGTATCTAGGGCAGCAGCCCGGCAAGTCGATCATCGCGGCCAGCTATAACAGCGACTTGGCAACCGATTTCGGCAGGCAGGTCAGAAACATCCTCGATAGCCAGGAGCATGCGGCGCTGTTCGGTGCCCAGCTTGCAGATGACAACCGGGCCGCAAATAGGTGGAGCACAACGGCTGGCGGTCATTACGTGGCAGCAGGTGTCGGCACGGCCATCACCGGACGCGGCGCAGACATCTTGCTTATAGATGATCCGCTGAAAGATCGTGAGGAAGCCGATAGCGAGTTGCAGCGAGGCAAAGTGTGGGACTGGTACACGTCGACAGCTTACACACGACTAGCGCCGGGCGGTCGCATCATCGTCATTCAGACGCGTTGGCATGAGGATGATTTATCAGGCCGGTTGCTGACTGAGCAGGAGCGGGGCGGCGATAAGTGGGACGTGCTGCAGCTTGCCGCCATCAATCAGCATGGCGAACCGCTGTGGCCGGAGTTCTACCCGCTGCCTGTGCTCGAGCGATACCGTAGCGTACTTCCGGCGCGGGACTGGTCGGCGTTGTATCAGCAGACGCCAACGCCAGATGAGGGTGACTATTTCAAGCGGGAATGGTTCCGGTACTATGACCGCCTACCGCCGAACCTGCGGTACTACGGCGCATCGGATTACGCCGTCACGGCGAAGGGCGGTGACTACACCGTGCACGGCATCGTCGGCGTGGATCCGAAAGACAACCTTTATGTCGTCGATATCTGGCGGGCTCAAGCGGCGTCGAGTGTCTGGGTCGAGACGTTCATCGACATGGTTGGCAAGTACAAGCCACTGAAATGGGCAGAAGAGCAAGGGCAGATTATCAAGTCGCTCGGCCCGTTCATCGACAAACGGATGAGGGAACGGCGTATCTACTGTCATCGTGACCAGATGACATCGGTGGCAGACAAGCCGACCAGGGGACGCGCATTCCAGGCACGCGCCGCAATGGGCATGGTGCACCTGCCGCATAACGCGCCGTGGGTGGCGGATCTGACGGCTGAGCTGCTGTCCTTCCCGGCTGGCAAGCACGATGATCAGGTGGACATGCTGAGCCTGATTGGCCGCATGCTGGATACGATGGTTGCGGGACGCATCCCGCCACCTGCACCACGGCCCAATGATAAGTGGGCACAGGCATATCAACGACGCGAAGGCGATCAGAGCTCGTGGAAAACGGCTTAGACAAGGCAGACGATGAGCAGGGCTACAGCAGCCAGACGGCTGTTAGCACGCTTGTCGAATGGTTCGAAGATGCGGAAGAGACAACAGAGGACGCGCGCAAGCGTTCGGAGCGTGACCGTGACTACTATGATCATATTCAGTTCACGGATAAGGAGCTGCAGGTCCTTCGTGAACGCGGACAGCCTGACATCATCATCAACCGCATACAGCCTAAGATTAACTACCTGATCGGCTATGAGGCGACGAACCGGACTGATCCGAGGGCATTCCCACGCACGCCGCAAGATGAGCAAGCATCCGAAGCAGCTACAGACGCCATTCGATACGTCGAGGACGATGCCGAGCTAAAGGAGCTGTTTTCCGCGACGTGGGAGAACATGCTGATTGAGGGGTTCGGCGGTCTTGAGCTTGTGATCGAGCCAGGCCAGAATGGCGATCAGATCAAAGCCGTGGGCTGGGATTGGGATCGTCTGTTTTATGATCCGCATTCACGTAAGCTTGATTTTTCGGACGCGCGCTATCTTGGCGGCGTTATCTGGATGGATGCGGAAGAGGCAAAAGCGAAATGGCCGGACCAAGCAGAACTGATTGACCAGACAATCGGTAACGAGGCTGAGCTTAGCCGAACGTATGATGATCGCCCGACGTGGAAGAAATGGAGTAGCGGCGGGTCTCGCAAGCGTGTTCGCATCGTCCAAATGTACCACTTAGAAGGCAATCAGTGGTGGTACTGCGTATTTACTAAGGGCGGCAAGCTGGAAAGCCTGCCTGTGCCGTTCGTTGACCAGGACGGTCAATCCTATTGCCCGCTGTACCTGCAAAGCGCATTCGTGAACCGCAAGAACGAGCGCTATGGCATCGTTAGGCAGATGATCTCGGTACAGGATGAGATCAACAAGCGCCGGGCCAAGGCGTTGCACCGCGTCACCATGCGGCAGGTTCGTTCGGAAAAAGGCGCGGTTGACGATGTTGATCTGGCGCGCAAGGAAGTCGCGAAGCCTGATGGCTGGGTAGAAACGAATCCGGGTTTTGCGTTTGAAATCCTGCCCAACGGGGACCAGCTGAATGCAGAGCTTGCGATGTTGCAGGAAGCCAAGAACGAAATAGAGCTTTTCGGCCCGAATGCAGCGTTGCAGGGCAAGGACAGCGATGCCCCGAGCGGCAAGGCGATTCTCGCCAACCAGCAGGGCGGGCAGACCGAGATTGGTGTCATCTATGACCGCTACGCCAGCTTTAAGAAGCGGGTCTATAACGGCGTCTGGTCGCTCATTCGGCAGTACAAGACCGAAGAATGGTGGATTCGCGTTACTGACGATGAAAAGAAGGCCCAGTTTGTCGGGTTCAACCGGCAAGTGACGTTTGCGGAAGAGCTTGAAAAGCGGCTCACGGAAGAGGGCAATGATCCGCAGATTGTGCAGCAGCAGCTACAGCAGGCCGCGTCTGACCCGATGATGGCGCAACAGCTGCAAATGGTGGTGCGCGTTGAGAACCAGCCCACTGAAATGGGCATGGATATCACAGTTGAACACGTGCCGGATATGGCCAACGTTGCTGAGGAGCAATTCCAGGCGCTTGTCCAGCTTGCGCCGGCCGTGACGTTCCCGCCAAAGGTCTACCTGAAAGCCAGCAGCCTGCGGAACAAGGAAGAGCTGATCCAGGAGCTTGAAGGGCAACAGATGTCGCCCGAGCAGCAGCAAATGCAGGCAGAGCTTGAAGCGCTGGCGCTGGAAGAGCGCCGCGCACAAGTCGCCAAGATCAATGCCGAAATCCGCAAGTTGACAGCTGATGCGCTGAAAACCAGCGTCGATGCGGATATGGCACAAGCTAACGCGATAGGGCTCATACAAGAGCCCCGCGTCTTAACGAGTGATGCGTCACCGCCGCCGGGTGAGACGGGCGTTATTGACAACACCGCCGCCGGGTTTTCGGGCGTTTAGGAGGGGTACGCATGGCTGACGAAGATCTGGATACACTGGACACGCTGCTTGACGATGATGCGACGGCCACTGGCGAGGCTCACGAGCCGATCCATGTAGAGCCAGAGCTAACGGGCGATAACAACGAGGGCACGGTGCCGCCGACCGCTGCCGCCGACGTTGAGAGCGAGCCAGAGCCAGGCCCGGCAGTGCCACGGCGCGCCCTTGAGGACGAGCGCAGAAAGCGACAGGAGCTTGAACGCAAGCTGGCTGAGTATCAGGAACGGTTTACGCCGCAACCGATGCAGCAGCCGGCAATGCAGCCCTACCAGCAGATGCCGCAACAGCCTGAAGCCATACCGGATCCGATTCTCGAGCCGGACGCCTTCAGGCATTGGCAGCATCAGCAGGTAGAAACCTACGTCGAACGCATGCAGCGGGAAACGCAGGCCAGGGAATATCAGCGCGGTGTCATTATGTCGGACATGCAAATGCGTGCCCAGCATGATGACTATGACGAGCTGGTCAATGTGGCGGTTGAGGTTGCGAAGCAGGACCCTCAGCTTGCGCACCTGATCACGTCGCATCCGCTGCCTGGGGTTGCAGCATATCAAGCAGGCCAGAAGCTCAAGGCCATGCAGGAAATCGGTGATCCGACATCCTACAGGGCCAAGGTTGAGGCCGAAGTGCTGGCGAAGTACGGCATCCAGCCGAACGGAGCGGCACAACCTGCGAAGTTGAAAGCGCCTGTTCCTCGTTCGTTGGCGGGCCACGGATCAAAACAGCCTCGCGATCATGCCGGGCGGTTTTCCGAGGTTTCGCTTGAAGATATCCTCGACGACTAGGAGCAACGGCAATGGCCGAAACGACTGTTCCTGCTGGCTTGACTGTCCAGCAGTGGGACTCGAACTATTATCGTGAATACTTGAACTCCAACTGGTTCAAGCCCTTCATGGGGACCGGCGCCAGCAAGATGATTCAGGTCAAGGAAAGCCTCACGACGAAGCCCGGCGACACCGTGACGTTTACGCTGATCAATCGCCTGACCGGCGAAGCGCTTAGCGAGAACGACGTGGGCGAAGGCAACGAGGAAGAGGCGGACCTGCGTTCGTTTACTGTTCGTGTGCGGGAATACTTCAAGCCCGTCACGTTCAAGAAGTTCGAAGCGCAGAAAACCGCCATCGATCTTCGTCAGGCTCATAAAGACATCCTGATGGATTGGAATATGGAGCTTGACCGCGACAACATCATCCGCGCTCTGGGTTCCATCAACGGCGTGGCGTATGCATCGGCAACGGAAGCGCAGAAGGACGCGTGGCTCGTTGACAATGCTGATCGTGTGTTGTTCGGCGCGGCGAAGTCGAACAACTCCGCCAACGATCATTCAGCATCGCTGGCCAATGTTGACACGACTAACGACAAGCTGACGTCGTCGGCGGTCAGCCTTATGAAGCGCATGGCCAAACAGGCCAACCCTAGGATTCGGCCAATCAAGCCGAAGAACAGGATCGGCGGTTCGGACGGCTATGTGCTGTTCGCTCCGACTGAGATGGTTCGCGATCTCGCGGCGGACTCTGCATTCCAGCAGGCCAATCGTGAGGCCCGCCAGCGCGGCATGAATAACCCGCTCTTCACGGGTGCGGACTACATCTATGAGAATGTCTACATCTACGAGATCGAGGATATTCCTTCGCTCGGCGCTGTAGGTGCCTCGTCGGCTGTGGTTCGCCCCTGCTATCTGTGCGGAGCGCAGGCTATCGGCATGGCTTGGGCGATGCGTCCAAAGACGGTAGAGGAATCGTTTGACTACGGACGGCGCGTCGGCATCGGCGTCAAGCAGTGGTACGAGGTCGACAAAATGCGGTTCGGTTCCGGCGAGGACGATACCGACGACACCAAAGACCACGGCGTTGTGACCGGCTATTTCGCCGCCGCCGCCGACGCCTGATCAAACGCGCTTAGAAAGGTCTTGAAACAATGGCTGCAGAAACTCTCACCCAAAGCCCGTTGCCCGTGGCGCATACGCACGGCTACGCGGGCAACGTGAAACGGCAGTGGTTCTACTACGACATCGCTGCCGATGTTGAAGATGGCGATATCTTCGAGCTTGGCTATCTGCCGGCAAACTGTGTCGTGACCGGTGGTCACGTCGCAGCGGCAGACATCGACACTGGAACGGAGGCCATCGACATTGACGTCGGCTGGGCTGCTAACTCCGGGGCATCAACTGATACGTGGATTGATCCGCAAACGCAGGTGACGCTTGCTAACAGCGGCGCTACTGCCGACCCGGACGGCTTCTGCAATACTGGCGTACTGACTGGTGACGGTAGCGCGGAGATCTATCAGGCTGGTGTCAACTACCGGCAATTCGTGTTCGTCACACCGCTGTACTTCTCGCACAAGACGAAAGTGCAGCTGGAGGCGAACGCTGCGGCCGGGACGTTCACGGCTGGCCGGTTCTCTGTCTACATCGACTACTACTTGACCTGAGGTTCGGGATGGCAACCTTCAATAAATTTCAACAGTTCGTCGAATACCTCGCTGAAGGGGTGTTTGATCTTGGCGCGGACACGCTGAAGGTTTGCCTTACCGACACGGCGCCAACGGCAACGAATACCGTTTTTGCCGATCTCACAGAAATATCCGCCGGCAATGGGTACACTGCCGGCGGCAACACCATCACGACATCGACCAGCGCGCAAACGTCGGGCACCTATAAGTTGGTTCTGGCCGATAGCGTGTTTACCGCGTCAGGTGGCACGATTGGACCTTTTCGGTACGCAACGCTTTACAGCGACACGCCATCCAGTCCGGCTGATCCTTTGATCGGCTATTGGGATTATGGGTCGTCGATCACGCTGCAGGACACGGAGACGTTTACTGTTGATTTCGACGGCACAAATGGCGTTTTAACGCTAGCATAGGGTGATACCAATGACGCCTGATGAGATGCGCAATCGGTTTCATGATCTTGGGAAGCAGCGTGAAGCGATCATGGTCAAGGTCAAGCCGTTTCAGGACGAACGCGACAAGGTGCGGGCGCAGCGTGATGCGTTCGACGCTCAGCTGCGGACCATGCACGCCAAGATAAAGGCAGAGAGTGCAGGCTTGTATGATATTGACATGGAGCGCGGGGCGTTGGCGCGGGCTCTGAACGGCAAGACGGGGACTGCTAGCTAATGGCAAAGCTGTTCAACCTGGCGCGCATGTCTACGGCGACAACGGGGACGGGTGCAATAACGCTCGGCAGTGCTATCAGCGGGTTCCTGTCGTTCGCTGATGCTGGCGTGTCGAATGCTGATGTTGTGACGTATGCTATTTCGGACGGGTCTTCTAGTGAGATCGGGCGCGGGACGTACACATCAAGCGGAACAACACTGAGCCGCGATACGATACTAGCATCGACCAACTCTGGATCTGCTATTTCGCTGTCGGGAACTGCGCAGGTTATTATCACAGGCTCGGCAAACGACTTCTACGAGCGTGACGGCAGGAAGAACTACATCGTCAATCCTGGGATGCGCGTAAGCCAAGAAAACGGTGCCTCAAGCGGGACGGCAAGCGGATATTATCCTGTTGATCAATTTAGCGTAGTGCATTCGCAGGACGGGACGCTAACATCTGCACAAGTCGCATCCGCTACACCAGGAGGCTCAACACACAGAACCCGCGTTACTGTAACGACAGCAGATGCCAGTCTATCCGCAAGCCAATACGCGCTTATATATCATCCGATAGAGGGTCGACGTGTTGCTGATCTTCGGTTTGGCGGTTCAAGTGCAAAGGATGTTGTTGTTCGGTTCGGGTGGAAGTCTCCGGCCGGAACATATGCGGTTTGCCTGTCAAATCAGGACGACAACAGAACCTATGTGCGGGAGTTCACGATTTCCGGCGGTGATGCTAACGCGGACACGGTGCAGACAGTAACATTCCCTGGCGACACAAGCGGAACATGGGACAGCGACAATACGCTATCGATGCAACTGCGGTGGACACTGGCCACGGGCTCAACGTTTCAGACGACGGCTAACGCATGGCAGGCAAGTGAATATTACGGCACGTCATCAACGTCGAATGGCATTGGTACGATTTCTAATGTGTTCGAGCTGTTCGATGTCGGCATGTACGCGGACCCTGACTCAACAGGAATAGCGCCAGAGTTTGAATTACCTCATAATGATCACGATGTGCGAGAGTGTATGGATTATTACGAAAAAACAACTTCACTCGCGGCTTATGCCGCTACGATTGATATTAATAACACTGTCCGTGGTATTGGGTTTACGTACAAATCTGAAAAAAGAGATACGGCAAGTTTATCTGTAACGGTTTCAGGCGGGTCTTGGGTTACTACGTCTTCCAATAAAGAAAATTTTTACGGTTACATCAATATCGGTGACACTACGTCGACGGTATATGTAACATCGTGGATAGCAAACTCAAGGATGTAACCAATGATTACATCGGCACAATACACGACTCCAGACAATACGCTGGTCGCTGCGGTCATTGACGGCGCGTCTTGGACCATCCCAGCGGATCGCATTGCGGCCAATGACGGGGATCTGCCGCGCAAGGTTGCGGCGTGGATAGCGGCGGGCAATGCGATTGCCGCCTACCAAGGTCCACCCCTGGATGCTGTCAAAACTGGGCTAAAGGCCAGGGTTGACAGCGACGCTGAAACCTGTCGCCTGCAGTACATCACGCCGGGCGCAGGTATGGCCATGACGTATCAGGAAAAGTTTAGCCAGGCGCAGGCGGTGGATGCGTTGGGGCAAGCTGCTGCCAACGCTTTGACGCCAGAAGAGCGCGCGGCGCAGTATCCCACGCTCTCAGCCAGCGTCGGGCTGGAGGCGAATACCCTATGGGATTGCGCCCAGATGGTCATTGCTCGCTATGAGGCGTTCGCCGCACTGTCAGCTGTTATCGAGACGGCACGAATCAGCGGCAAGTTGGCAATCAGTAATGCGTCTGACGCGGCAGCTGCACAGACCGCCTACGAGGCAATCACGTGGCCGAGCCCCTAAGAGACTGGCGCAGACGCAATCGGCACGAGGTCAGGCACGAAACAACCGTTCGGGAAGAAAAGTTGCCGGATGATGTTGTGGACAACCTGGTTTTGTTTGCCAGCGCAGTGCACGAGCTACAGCAGCGGGTGAAGTTCTTAGAAGATCACGCGGTTGCTGATATACAGATCAAGCATTTGACGGATAAAAGCTGATGCTTGGTCATGCAGCGCTAGGCGAGTTTGCACTTGGCCAAGTTGCTGCGGTTGGTGTGGCCGCGTATGATATTGCGGCAGACACCGGGACGTTTATCCTTTCTGGTGTCGATGTTGGTCTGCAGTATGGCCATGTTGTCAATGCTGGTGCGGGCTCATTCTCGTTAACAGGCGTAGCTGCTGGCCTTACTGTTGCGCGCACAATCAGCATGGAAGCCGGGGCGTTCACTCTCACCGGCCAAGCAGTTTCGGTTGTCGCGTCTCGTGTTCTGGTTGCGTCACATCAATATGTCATTACTCGTTATAGCCATTTCCTGTTTGCCCCGTTGGGTGGTGCTGCGTTCGGCGAAGTTAATTCTGATGTATCCATTAGCAATATCACGTTTTCTGTTGCTGGTCGTGATGTGGCGCTTCGCATTGGCCTGTCTATTACGGCTGAATCCGGGTCGTTTGTTCTTACCGGTCAATCAGTTGAGATTACGGCTGATCGGGTTGTCACGGTGGAAGCCGGGGCGTTTACGCTTAGCGGCATAGCTGCGGCGCTTATCGCCCAGCGTGTTATTCAACCGGATGCTGGCGCGTTCTCTGTGTCCGGTGTCGTGACGGATCTAGCTGTGAGGCGGCGCAAGGTGCTTGCGTTCCCGCGTGCTGGACGAGGATCGGCACAAGCCAGGGTATCGGCGGGACGGCCAACAACACAAGCCAAGGTGAATTGGGGATAACATGCTTTCGCCAGGACGCCACGCCGTTAACACGACAATCCGTCTGTCGGTCACGTTTACGGACGATGACTATACGGACATTGACCCGACAACGGTAACGCTCAAGATCATGTCGCCTATTGGCGGGCTGACAACGTATGTTTATGGCACAGATGACGAAATGGAAAAAACGAGCATTGGTGACTACCACGTTGACTACGTGCCGAACCGGGCTGGCCGGTGGTCATACAGATGGGAATCGACTGGGTCTGGCTCTGCGGTTGCAGTCGAAGGGGATTTTGTCGTGCAAGATTCGGTGTTCTTTGACCGTATAAGGACAAGCTACGCATGAAAACGACAACGGAGCTTGCCGACGCCGTGTTGCGGGATATTGGCGTTGTCGATGCCGAGGAAACGCCAGACACGGTGGATCGAAACTATGTGATCGAAGCCTACGAACTGAAATGGGCGGAACTGTCTGCACACGGGCTTGAATATACGTACTGGCCGATTGCTGAGATACCAGATCAGGTGTTCTTGATCGTGCGGGATCTGGTCAAGATGGAAGTGGTTGGCGCGTTTGGTCAGTCTATTGCGCCATCGCAGAAGGAAGCGGAGGAGCGTATTATTCTCACGCGGCTTCGCAGGCATGTGCAGAAGCCGACATCCCGGCTAGCGGCAGAGGCGCTTTACTTCTGATGCCCGTCACACCGATCAGCCTAGGCGTCAGATCCAATTCAGGCCGCAGCGATCTGTCTGCACGGCTAATCAATTGCTATGCCGAAGATGCCGGCGAGGAAGCCCAGAGCCGGTGGCAGGTCTACGCTTGCGATAGCTTTACGGCGTTCTCTACGCTCACGGGTTCTGGCGCCGGACTTGTGCGCGGCATGCTGAACGTCGATGATACGACACTGTACGTCATGACCGGCGGCAGGCTTAACCGTGTCAATACATCCGGCACAGCAACGGACATGGGCGCGGTTGCCACGAGCGGGGTGGCGTATTTTGCGAGGAACCGGCGCGAGCCTGATGCTGATGTCGCCTATGTGACATCGGATGCGCTGTTTGCCGTCTACCGTAACAACTCCGACGTGACACCATCGCTTGATGCTGCGATCTCATCCAGTCTGTTCAACTCGCTGTGCACGTTGGATGGCTACGCGATCATCACGGCCAGCAACGGTGAGTTCTACGTGTCGTCGATTGACGACTGGACGGCGTTTGATCCGGTTGATTTTGCCCAGACCTATCTTGAGCTGGTGCGCGGCATCGTGCGCGGCCGGGATGTGGTGCTGGCCGGGACGACGGGCATGCAGTTCTGGCAAAATACCGGAGCGGCGGACTTTCCTTTTGAGCGCGTCACCAGCGCGCCATTCGGCTGCTATGCCGGCGGCAGTATGGTGAACATGGTTGCTGCCGTCGACAACGTGCTTGTCGAAACGGTGTGCTTCGTTGGCTCAAATTCGGATGGTGCCCCGGTTGGCGTGATGCTGCTTGACGGCTACCAGGCCAGAAAGATCAGCCCGCCTGCCCTTGATCGGCTGATACGCGCCGAAGCCTCGCCAGCGTCAATTCGGGGCACCACCTACACCAGCAACGGGCACGTGTTCTATACCGTGTCGGGAACAGCCTGGACGTGGGAATATAACGCGACACGTGGGTTTTGGCATGAGAGGACGAGCTCGGGATTGGATCGCTGGCAGATCGCGGCAGCGGCAGAGTTTGGCGGCAAGACAATCCTTGGCTCGAATGTGGCGGCATCACTCTACCAAGTATCAACCAGCGTAACGCCCGGCAGTGCATCGACAATCAGCTTGCGCCATTCTAATGACCGTGGCTACAGCTGGACCAGTGCTCGCACCAAGGCAATCGGTGGGGCTGGAGAGCGCAGCACGCGCGTCAAGTACAACCGACTAGGCCAGTCCAAAGAGGATGGCAAGGTAATGGAGTTGACGATCTCCAACGCTGTTCTTGAGGCTGGCACGGCTAATTCCATGACCATCGTCACACCGGCCGTTCATGCGTACCCGAATGATGTGAGGTTTCATGCGCTGTATGTGGATGTGACGGCCGGGGCGAGCCTGACGGACGAAAGCAAGGGGGCAATCGGACTAGCAACGGACATGGAGGTGCTGCGTGGCTGACACGACAAATGCACTTCCTAGTGTTATCGAGCCGGTGGTTGACCGTAACAGACGGTGGAACCCGCTATGGTATCGGTTTATCAAACCGCTGCTTGAGACAGTACGCGCCTCTGAGGATGCGATTTCGACCATCACAACTACAGTGGATGAGGTTGGCGGCAAGTGGGGCGTTGATGTCAACATCAATAACCGCGTCACAGCAGCGATCAAGCTGGATGGCAGCGCGACGGAATCGAGCTTCGCTGTTCTTGCAACCAAGTTTATCATCGTTCATCCGACTGACGATGCCGACACGGTGCAAGCGTTTGTGGTCGGGCAGGTGGATGGCGTCAACACAGTTGGCATCAACGGCAACCTTGTGGTTGATGGTTCGATCCTTGCCAGGCACATTGACGTTGACAGCTTGTCTGCGCTGACAGCCGACGTGGGGACGGTCACGGCTGGAGTGCTGCAATCGTCTGATGGCAATTTCGTAATCGACCTGAACAACAAAACGATCACGATCACGACATGACATTCAGGCTCAAGGCAGACGGCGCAACCGGCAAAGTGGCGATCTATGACTACACAGCCGGCAATGATAATCCGTTCACAGACCCGACCAACAACATCACGCGGCTGAAGTTTCATAGTGATCTTGACGTTGTTGGCGTCAATACAATCGTCACGGGAGCAATTGTTCTGCCGGCGATGTCTGCGGGTGCGTTTCGGTCAGCAGCGACGAACGTCTACGCTCACGGGCTTGGCGTTATCCCGTATGTAGAGGGCCGGATAACGAATATCGGTGGGGCAGGTGTCAATCTGGCGTTTCTGGGCAGCGTTCCGGTAGTTGACGGCACGCCAGCCACCGGGGGCGATACGTTGCATCCTGGTTTTCAACGCATTTTGCATCTGGGGGCCAACTCGAGCTACGTCATCATCAACGAGATTTCGCGAGCGCGCGGTTCCTGGCCTGCTGTGTCTGTTAGCTATGAGCTGTGGATTACGGATCAAACGCTATGACAACGACAGTTTCGATTTCCCCGACCAGGGTTATTTTCTCGGCTGGCAAGTTCGACACGAACAAGAACTACGTGCGGACAAGTGCCAGCGGTGTTGCGATGGCAGAAGGCCCCACGTGGTACGTTGTGCTAAATGGCAGCACGTCGGTCAATTGGCGCTGGTCAACGGGGCTGGACGCAAAAGCGTACACGGCATCGGGGTCGGGTGCGTCTGGGACGCCAAGCTATGTTCGCGTGACAACCTGATGGGGTTCTTTGCATCAGCCGGCCGCATGATTCTGACGGATGGCTCAGGAACGACAAAGCTTGACACTGATTTCGGGTACTTCGTTGCTGGCAACACGTTATCAGGGTCCAAGACATTATCCGCACACACAGCAACGCAGCAGAACGGCGTCTACAATAGCGTTGACTACACGGTGAACCACTTGCTTGGCTCGTGCTCGTCTGATGCTACACAGGTTCGCGGCGCGTTTCTGGTCACAACGTCGGATGGCCGGGGTGTTCATAACATCGGGTGGTTTAACGCGGGCGGGACATACGTCCACCTGTTCGCCAATACACAGCCGGCGATTTCGCTTTACGCTGGATATACGTTCTATGTGTCTGGCGGTGGGGTCTACCTTCAGGAACGTGTTGCGATGATCGGCCCGCCGTTCATCTTCGGTGATGATCCGTCGCTTGTGCGTTCCATCACAATCACAGCGCCAACGTTTCAGTATAAGCTGTTTGTTGGCAAATTCGTGTGAGGTCTGAAAATGGGGCTGTTCGACAGCTTTTTTGGGAAGTCGCAGCGACGTGATATCTCGGCAGCAAACGCCGATGCAACACGACTGCTTAATGACGGCTTCGGACAGGCCAGGGCCGCACTAGAGGGGGCAACAGGCACCGGCCGGCAGGACATTGCCAGTGGCTTTGATGCGGCAGGAAACTACATCAACGCCGGCATGACGGGCGCCACAGGCGCTATCAATCAGGGCTATGATGCGGCCGGCGGTAACTTGCGTGATCAGTACGGCCGCGCCGAGCAATCCGTTCAGTCCGGCTATGATCGGGCGGCGGCAACGCTTGATCCGTTTATTCAGTCTGGCACGCGCGCACAAGGTCTGTATGACACGGCGTTGGGGCTCGACGGCCAGCCGGCGGCGCAGGACTTCTATTCAACGTATGCGAACAACGATCCATTCCGGCAGTTCCGCGACAGTCTGGCCAATCAGCAGTTGATGTCACTTTACAACGCGCGTGGTCTCGGCGGGTCAGGCCGTGAATCGCTGGCGCTGTCGCGGGCGTCATTGGAGCGCGGCACGCAAGACTTGAACTCATATCTTGACCGGCTGTCTGGGCAGGCGGGACGCGGGGCCAGCCTTGCCAGTCAGCTGTCCGGCTACGGCATGCAGACGGGGCAGAGCCTCGCCAACATCCAGCAGGGCTTAGGACAAGGGCTGAGTGGGCTTGACGTGGGCAGAGGAACGGCGCTCGGCAACATCCAAACGCAGGGCAATCAGGCGCTTGCCAGCAACGCACAGGGACGCGGCACGACGCTTGCGAACTTTGGGCTTGGCACGGCGAACAACCTTGCCAACCTTGCCGCTGGACAGGGCCAGCAGCTAGCGTCCAATAGGATCAGCTTCGGCAACGCGATGGCGGGGACGCGCAACACCGGCCTTAACAACCTGATGCAGCTGGCCGGCACGGCGATGAAGGGCTACAGCACGTTTGCCCCAACACAGACCAGACAGCAGAACGTTGCTGCGTTGCCGTCATGGCCTGCAACCACCTCTTATCCGAGGGCCTAGACCATGGTCGCACTGATGCGCCTGCCGCAATACAACGCCGGCAACCAGCTGATCGATCTGAGCCCGATCAATCAGGGCCTTGCCTCGATACAGCAGCGGCAGCAAGCGGACATTCAGAACGAGCGCGCCGACGAGCAGCTTGGTATGCAGCGCGAACAGCAAGGCATGCGAAAGCAGCAGTTTGAGGCACAGCAAAAGGCGCAGCAGGTCAAGACGCTGGCCAACCGGGCAAGCGTGATTAGCGGGCTGCCTGAAGGCCAACGGCAAGCGGCGTGGCAGCGCATGGTGCAAGCATCGCCCCAGCTGGCAACGGCATTGCAAGAGAACGGTGTAGACCCAAATGACCACGTTGCCGGGCCGCGCATGATTATTGCGGAGGCCGGTCAATACGATCCGCTTGGGGATCGTATGAAGGAAGCGCAGATCAACAATTTGAATGCGTCGGCAGCGGCAAATATGGCGCGGTCCCGGACAGACAGCGCGGCCTATGGCAAGGCGGGCACGATCATTCAGGACAGAAACGGCAATTTCTATAGCGTGCAATTTGCAGCGAATGGCACGCGCAAGGTTGAGCCGTTGCAGATGGGGCAGACGCCGCTGCAGCCGTCAAGGGGTACGGAGGTTGTCGGGGACACGCTCAGAGACAAGGCGACGGGGCGCGTAATCGAGAACGTTGGCCAGAACATTGCTGGCGCAGAACAGCAGAAAGTGATGGGGCGTGAAGCGGGAAAGGTCGAGGCCAATTACCCGAAGGCGCAAGCACAATTTAACATGGCGGAACAGAAATGGGCGCGCGTCCAGCCATCAATTGAACGAGCGCGACAGTTGATCCGGTCGAATCCAACAGTTGTCGGGTTGCTCGGCTCGGCTGCTGCACGTGTGCCGGGCACGGCGGCGTATCGCCTTGGTCAGTATCTGGAGACGATTAAATCAAACATCGGGTTTTCTGAGTTGCAGGCAATGCGAGAGGCGAGCCCGACGGGCGGCGCTCTTGGGCAGGTGTCGGAGTTCGAGAACAGGCTGTTGCAGGCCGTACAAGGGTCGCTGCAGCAGGGCTTGGACGGCCCGACGTTGTTGCAGAACCTTAACGAAATTGACGCCAATTTGCGCGAGGTTCGCAAAATAACTGGAGATGCGTTTCGGCAAACCTACGGCAACAGAGGCCAGCAACGGCAATCGCCACAAGTCCAGCAGCCGGCCCCCCTGGCGGGCACCTACAATTGGACGCCTGATGGCGGCTTGCAGAGGGCGCGTTAATGGGCATTACGGTCAAAGGCCCGAACGGCATTACCATCAATTTCCCGGACGGCACGGATTCCGACACCATCAATAAAGTTATGACGCAAGCCGCAGGGCAACAGGCCAGCGCGGCTCCGGTGTCGTCGCTGGAATCGTTCGGCCGCGGCGCAGTGCAAGGCGTCACGTTCGGATTTGGTGATGAGCTTTACGCAGGGGCCAAGGGGCTCGGTGCGTCGGTTTCTGGCGGGTCGTTTCGCGACACTTACAACCGCGAGGTGGAGGATGTTCGCCAGGCCAACCGGGCGGCTAGGCAGGCAAACCCAATAGCCTACATCGGCGGCGAGGTCGTTGGTGGCATTGCGCTGCCGTTCGGTGCTGCCGGAACCGCTGCTAGGGGCGCCGCACAAGCAGGACGCGCTGTCAGTTTAGCAAGTCGCGCGGCGCAGGGGGCGAAAGCTGGCGCAGCTTATGGTGGTCTATATGGTCTGGGGACGGCAAGCGGCGGCGATGGCTCGCTGCCGGAACAGGCGGCACAACGTGTGACACAGGCACTCCCGAATGCGATAACGGGCGCCGCTGTAGGAGCTGTTGCACCATTTGCCATAGATGCCGCGTCCAATATCGTAAAGGGAGTGACCAACCCACTACGGGCGGCACTTCGGCCGCAAGCCACGGCGCAGCAGAAGGTCGGAGAGGCGTTGCTGCGGGACTTTGGCGATAGAGAGAATCTTGGCCAAGTGCTGCCGACGTTGGATCGAAAACTCCAAGCTGCACGAGCAACGAAGCCTGATGCGATGCTCGCTGATCTTGGCGGGCAGAACACGCGCGATCTGCTTCGGTCTGCAACGAATCTCCCGAGTACGGCTGCAAGTCGTTTGCAAAAGACATTGGATCGGCGCCAGTCGTTTCAGTGGTCAAGAATTGAAAGAGATGTAAGCCAAACGCTGGCCGATGGCAATGAGTTTGGCCGGGTTATGGATCAAATCACGGGGCAGCTGAAACGGACCGGCGCGCGGGAGTTCGATGCTGCCTACAACGTGCCGATGAGCACGCGCGCATTTTCCGACGTTGAGCAATTCCTCGGCGCGCGTGGCTACATGGGACGAATTGCGGAGAAGACGGCTGAGAGTGTGCAAGGCATGACGGGCACGCCGCTGCAGCAGATGCGGCCCTATGAGATCATGCACCGGATGAAGATGGAGCTTGATCGTGAGATAGGCCGGCTGAAGCGAGGCCAGCAGGACGCCAAGGCGAATTGGACGCTGCGGGATCTGGTTGAGTTGAAGAGGCAGTTTGTTGGCTTGCTGTCTTCTCACAATCCGCAGTTTCGCAAGGCGTTAACTGTTTATGGCGACGAAGCATCATTGCGGACAGCGTTAGAGAGTGGCGCTGACGACTTCAAGGCAATGTCTCCTGGTGAGCTGGTATCGACACTACGCGGCATGACGCAACCAGAAAAGTCGATGTTCCGCATGGGGGCGGCACGCTCATTGTTCGACCAGATCGAAAAGGGCAACGTCATGCGGGATCGAACGGAAAGCCTGTTTTCATCGCCCGAGATACAGAAGAAGTTAAGAGCATTGTTCCCGGATTCGCGACGGTTTAATGAGCTTCGCAGACGCCTCGTGCTTGAGGCCAAGATGGCAGACACGCGCAAGGCGGTGCAGGGCAATTCCACTTCTGCGCGGCAACTGGCTCAAGGACAGGAGGCTGGTCAACCCGTTCGTATGGTATCTGCGGTCGGCAACGCCATGATGGGACGCGTAGCGCCGGTTATGGACTTTATTGGCCGCAGTGTGCAGGCGTTCCACGGGATGACGCCGGCGGTAGCAAACGACGTCATCGAAACGTTGATGTCAAACGGCGCGATTGGCACACAGCAACAGCTACAGCGGGCACTTGCCAAGGCCGCGCGTGAACCAGCTTATCGTGAACAACTAACACAGCGTTTTATTCGTGCGGCTGCGGCGTTGAACGCAGCGGGGCAATCTCAATAGGAGCAACAGGAAATGGCTGATCAAAATCGACTTATGGAGCTTATGCCCCTGCAGTATCTGCCGGGGCAGCCGGCATCACCGGATACGCTCAGCGCGCAAGAGTATGAGCAAATTCCGGCATGGTTGAAATACGGAGTCGGAATAACGGCGGGCGGGTTACCGGGGGCTCTTTATGGAGGAAGTGTAGGAGCAGCAGGCGGGGCATTGGGTGCAGGTGCTCCAGGTGCCGCGTTAGGTGCTGGAGTTGGGGGTTTGTTGGGCCTGGGAGCAGGGGCTGCTCTTGGGACAAAGGTGATGTTATCTGCTGAAGCGCAAGAACGCATGAAAGCCAATATGCCGCCGATGCCTCAGTATGGCGCCCAACCGCCGCTTGAACACCAGATGCCGCCTGTACCGGACTATATGCAGGGCATGCCGGCACTGCCAAGGCGGGGCGGCTAGAGTATAGCCGCCCCGTTTAGTTTAGCTGGCGAGGCGTAGTTTAGCACGGACGGTTTTGGTTCTGCCGTCGCGGTCCCGCTGGATTAAACCCTCATCGGCCCACTCTTGCAGCCAGACTGAAACCATCCCTTTGGTGACATTCCAACGAGCGGCTAAATCGTGCTGGGCAACGGGGCGGGTGAACCGCACGACATCGGCGCGGGCCTCGTCCTTGCGGTAAACCCTGCGGGGTTTAGTCGGCTCCGGGGTGGGTTCGGTGTAAACCGTGCGAACCGTTACCGAACCGTGAACGGGTTTACCTGGGTGCCAGCCATACATTGCAAGCGAGAACGCAGCCAACTCGACAACGATACCGAACAGCGCCGGCAGCGCTAAACCGACAGCATAGGCCACATCCTCGACGGGGCGGCCGTTGATGGCGGCAATCAGCGCTGCAATCCGACGCTCGCCAGCGGCCGGGGTGGCCACTGGGAGCTGAGCCAGGCGGTGTTCATGCCCCGCCACGGCACCTTTGTAGACGGTGATTGTGGCCTGAGTAGACGCGCGACATTGCTTGCCGGTGCCGCACTTCCGGATAGCTTCGGCCAACATCGCTTTTGACGCTGTGAGATCGGCAAGGATGCGCTGGCGCTGGGCTTTGGTCCGCTCAACCTGCTCGATGCGTACATCACGGGTCTCGGCTTGTCGTCCAAGTGTTGCCTGGAGCGTGTAGGCGCTACCGGCGATGGCCGCGCACCAGATCAGGGCCATGGCCACCCATTGACCGTCACGGCGGGCGTAGGTGGCGAGGATGGGCAGGCTGATGATGACGGCCCAGACAACGGGCGTGGAGCACAACAACACCCAATCTGGCGTTGGGCTGACGAGCTCGGCTTTGATGAGGTAAGCACTGCCAACTGCCCAAAGGGCGATGGTCGAGATCCTTGCGACCCATTGGGGCCGTGTGGTATGTATAGACATGATTTGCTCCTGGGTGAATCAGGGGTGATCTAGCATCGGTTCAGCGTTCCAGCGCTGGGCCGATGTGTCGTTTATAGAGTGATTTGGTTAATATTGCAACGTATTATCAGTTCGCGTTGTGCTGGCGTTGCAACACGAGCCGCTAAATGCACATCTCAGCAGCCGGCAGATTGTCCGGTGTCAGCTTCAAAGCAGCGTATTCATCGGGCGGCGCGATGTCGCCCGAGTTGATTGTTGTGCACGATACGGCTGGCCGGATCGAGAAGGGCAACGCGGTCAATTGGTTCCGCTCATCTAAATGCAGGGTAAGCGCGCATGTCGTGATTGAGCTGGACGGCACGATCACGCAAATGGTGCCGTTCGCGCGCAAGGCCTGGCATGCCGGCAAAAGCCGATGGAACGGCCGTGTCGGCTGCAATTCGTTCAGCATCGGCATCGAGTTGGTAAACCCCGGCAAGCTTGATGCGCGCGGCAAGGCGTGGTTCGGGGCATGCGGTGCCAATGACATAGAAGCATGCGCAACGCCGGAGCACGGGGCTGGCCATTGGATGCCATACCCGCAAGCTCAGATTGACGCGCTGGTGAAGGTGTGCCGGGCTATTGTCGACGAATACCCCGCATGCAACGAAATCGTCGGGCATTGGCAGATCAGTCCCGGCCGCAAGATTGACCCAACGCCGCTGTTCCCATGGGACGCGGTTCGCGCTGCTGTGCTGGAGCACAAGCAGGACGATGACGATGAGGATGACGACAGACCGCCAGCAGAGCCGGTCACGCCGCCGGTGAGCACGGCAACCAAAGTCGGGGTCGGAGCCGGGGGCGTGGTCGGAACCAGTGCTGTGATTGCACAGACCAAAGAGGGCGTTGCTGTCCTGCAAGAGGCCAAGAAGGTGATGCCGTCTTGGGATAGCTATGCCTGGCCCGCGCTGGTTCTGGCCGGCGCTGCCATCGCCGTGGCGCTGCTGATGCGGAGGCGGTCATGATCTCGCTACTGGCCGGCCGTGGTTTATCCATCATCGGCGTGATTACCGCCGCGCTGCTGGCCCTATGGGGCTGGGGTTACAGCCAGCAGCGCCAGGGCGTAGTGAAAGAACGTGCACGCGTTGAGAAGAAAGCGAAGGATCTCAATGCGAAGGCGAAGCGCGCTTCTGATCGTGCTCGGACTAATCCTAAGCGGGTGCTCAACAAATACTACCGCGATTGATCCGCGCCTGATTTGCGACAGCTGGAAGCCTATCTATCCCAGCCGTCGGGACGTGCTCACTGACGGCACCGCCGAACAGATCGCCGGCAACAACGCTGCCAATGAATCCATCTGCGGCAAACGCCCGCCGCCGCCCAGGAGGATCGCGGCCAATGCTCGTTGATCTGCATGCGACGATACAAACACCGCTGACCGTCATGCTGTGGATGATGGCCGCTATGTGGGTCGCACGGGCGCGTGCCTTTCCTGTCGAACGCATGAGCCGAATGAGCCAATACTTGCTGGGCGTTTATTTCGTGTGCCTCGCGGTCAAACAGCAGTGGTGGTCGATCCGATGGCACTTGCTCGCCATGGGCTCGGAAGGCATCGCGGATTCGATTCAGGAATATGGTCTGCTGATACCGATAGCGGCCAATCTGATCGGTTTGTTTGCGGGCGCCGTTGTGCTGGGGATTGCAAGCAGGCCGTTTTTTGGCAAGCGGAGCGGGCATGTGGTTGGTGGAGCGGTTTGCTGTTTGCTGATCGTCGGCGCGTTATCTACATGGCTCGGGCGGTGAGGCTATGGCGATAGATGAGCAATCAATCACGGAGGCCGTCTCCCGGCTACGACTGGCAAACCATGGTCTCAATGGCGATCTGGGGTGCAAACGGACAGAACGGGCTGACGGGAACCAGCAAAGATCACGAAGTCAGGATCAAGCAGTTGGAGGCGTTCAAGTCGGAAATCCAGACGGTTCGCGAGATCGCCCGCTGGTGCCTGCTCGGTCTGTCAGCGGTGATCGGGTGGCTGCTAACAGAACCCGCCGCAAAAATTATGGCGGTGCTATTGAGATGAGAGATGCGGTTTTCTGGCTCACGGCTCTGCTGACGGTCTCGGTGTTGACAGCGACATTAACGCTGGAAGTGGTGGATGCGTTGCATTAGATGTTTTGTGCGGGGCTTTTATTTTCCTCATCGAGCTACCCCGCTCACCTCGACAAAGCCGGTCGCTACCCGGCCACGCCTATAGCTACCCGTGGCATTTCACCTCTCCACGGCCGAGGGGCCTTTCGTAGTTTTTAGTCCTCTTTGTGCATTGGTGCCTCTGCGATCATGTCGATCAGCTTGTCGCTAATTTTTATCCACGCCGCGCTCGACGCGGTTCTCGCCGCGATTCTCGCCGCGATTCTCGACGCGCTCGACGCGCTCGACGAGCTCGACGCGCTCGACGCCGCGCTCCACCACGCCGCGCTCGACGCCGCGCTCGACGCCGCGTTCGCCGCGCTCGCGGCGATTCTCGCCGCGCTCAACGCGCTCGACGGGCTCAACGCACTCTCAGCCGCGCTCGACGCGCTCTCCGCGCTCTTCGCCGCGCTCGCCGCGATTCTCGCCGCGATTCTCGCCACGCTCGCCACGTTCTCCGCCACGCTCTCCGCCGCGCTCCACGCCGCGCTCGCCGCCACGCTCTCCGCCGCGCTCTCCGCCGCGCTCCACGCCTCGCTCTCCGCCGCGCTCTCCGCCGCGCTCCACGCCGCGCTCGCCGCCGCGTTCCACGCCGCGCTCGCCGTTACCGCCCTACCCACGGCGATGTCGGCCATCAGCTCGGCACACTGCCGGACTTCGTCACGAGCTATAGGGTTCTCAATTCCTGGGTTCACGTCTGGCGTCGTGAGCAGCCAGCGAAGTAGCGCCCAATGGACCCGACTAAGATCCTGTCCTGGCTGGATCGTGGACATCAGCCGTTCAGGCCACTGCCGCGCGAGCTCTACTGGTAGCTCCTCGAAAATACGGTCTTCAAGCCGTGCGATGGCGACAGGGATTCCGAATTGGCTCTCATATTTCATGTGGTCGCCGGAGTGGATCGTGCATCCGACAGCGCATCCCTTGCCGTCTTTCCAATACCCGTATCCCTGGACCAGTTCGTCAGCCGCGCGATGGCCTGCCAATTGAGCCAATATCGCATCTTTGTCGGCCTGTCGGCCGTGGTAGGCAATGAGCATCTGAGTGGTCTTTCTCGCTGAAGTAGGTGGCCGTCTCTCCGGCCTGTCACGCCCACCTTTCGGGTCGCGGCGTTCACGGTCGGTGTCCACCGACTGGTTGCCTCCTGCGTAGGCGCGCTGTCAGGCGACCGAAGTCTAAGACAGCCACTCCGCACCTCTCAGGCAATCGCAGGTGTCCTGCATGGGCGGATTCCGAAACTGGCCTTTCTCGCTTATCCTTCAGCGGGCCGCCTACCGCCCCGCCGTGGTCTCGGCACTTCCCGTCCGTCACGGGCTGGATTCACCACGGTCGCCGCTCTCGCGGGCTGTCTCTTGCCGCTGCCGCCGCATACGGGGCAGCGAGTTTCGTCGCCAAGCTCTCCCAGGCCTATGCAGCAGCGGCATTCGTCGCGTCGAAGCGGCACATGCACAAGCATCGTCAAGTGGGCCTTTCAGATAGCCTTAACGACAAGGCGGTTGCGATAGCGACTGACCGGCTCGACGCACACGGCCGCGCGGCGATCTGGTTCTATCTGTCGCGCCTTGCCATCGTGGCGCACCACGTAGCAGCCATCGACGCGATCCACGATCCAGCCCGCTGACAATCCACCGAGAATGTTGGCCCGAGCTTGAGCGCGGATGTGGTTTTGTCCGTAGTTCTCGTACATCGTCCTGGCCTCTGTTGCTGGCGCCGGTCGGTGCCGGCTGGTGTCTCGTGTCTGATACTGTGAATATAAGACAGTTCGCGCTTGACGTCAAGTAAGTATTCCACTAAATAGTAGTTTGCATGAGAAACAAAAACGAGCGAATGACAAACTCCAAGGCCAAGGTCGGTCACAGCAGCGGGAAGGGGCCGAGCTACGACCCCAGCCTCGTTGGGTACGTGCGCGTGAGCACTCGCGAACAGAACGAAGAGATGCAAATTCACGCGCTTATTCAATCCGGTGTCGATCCTGGCAATATCTACATCGACAAGGGCATTAGCGGGCGCGCCAAGTACAAACCGGAGCGGGAGCTTGCGCTTCGTCAGCTACGCGCGGGCGACACGCTTGTCGTGTGGAGGCTAGACCGCGTGTCCAGATCCATGATCGACATGCTGACGCTGCTGCGTTCGATGGAGGAAGCCGGCATTGGCCTGCGCAGCCTGACGGAATACCTCGACACGCGCGGCGCCATGGGCAAGTTGATGATCCACATCCTGTCGGCGTTCGCCCAGTTCGAGAGCGACAGCGGGATTGAGCGGACCACGACCGGCATTCGACGTGCCCAGGCCAATGGCGTGAAGTTCGGGCAGCCAACAAAGATTACGGACGATGTGATCGACAAGGTGAACACAGCTCTTGCCGCTGGCGAGCATGTGCCCGTGATAGCGAAGCGACTGAAGCTGGCGGAGAGCACGATCAGAAAGTACTGGAAGGGTGAGGTGCTGATGGCGGCGCGGGACGGCAAAGCCCCGGACCCATTTGCACTATAGAGATCGATAAAGGAGGGGAAAGGCAGACGATGAGGGAAACAACCGTAACCTGCGACGCTTGCGGCCGCGACATCTCCACGACAACAAATTGTGTCGATTTTAGGCTGGCACTGACGACAGAGAGACTGCCCGCACATTCGGATGTCGTTACGCTGATGCACATCTCCCAGCCGATAGGCAGGGACCATCATTTTTGTGGGATGAGGTGTCTCACGGACTGGGTTAATTCAGACGATATAACATCGTAGGAGGAATGAAGATGACGGAAGCCGAACGGGAAGCGCTAGCAGACGCGCTCATGGCGATTGCATCGGTGCTGCTCGATATTGCGCCAGGGAACATCGGCGATCTTGACGACTTGTCCGAGGCCATTCGGCGACTGCAATCGGCCGGGTGCAAGCCATCAGACAACAAAGCAGAAAGGTAGCCCTACCGCCGCTCTACCGTTCCATCCATGCGCTTGCGTAAGCCTGACCGCTTTGTGCCAGGCATAGGCCGTGACCTCTTTGGCTTGGCGTTGGCGACTTTCTTGCGGATGCGGCGGGCCTTTCGAAACGCAGGCTGTGCTTTAGCTGTCAGTGTTTGGTGGCATGGCCGAATGCAGAGCACTTGGCAGTTTTCCAGTTCTGCTGAGCCGTCAAAATACGCCTCTAATCGATGATGATATTCAGGGCCATTGCCCGGCCGGATCACGTTGCCGCATTGCTCGCACCTACCGCCGCTGCGCTCCCATGCGGCCAGCTTGGTTTTTTGCGAGAACTCTTGCCGGCCGGTCATAGCTTCATGGCTCTGTAGTTGGCTGACTGACTGCGCCAGGCTTCAATTTTTGCCGCTGCCGCTTCCCTCAATGCATACAGCTTGGCCAGCTCACCGGCAGCATCGGCATCCTCGTATATCGCCTCGATATAGCGTTCCGACGTGCGCGCGTCTGCTTTGCGTCCGGCCTCGTTGCGGGCATCTGAAGCCTTGTATTCCAAAGCTTCGACGTGTTTGAGCCAGTGCCCCGCCTTGATGGCGCGCGCACGTGCTTCGCCAAGCTCTCCGGCGCTATCGCGCAAAAATGACAGTGCACGCTCAACATCTTCGTCGCTGGCTATCATTTCTCACCTCGTATCACGTATCGCCGCACGGCGTCTCGATCTTCCTTATCTACCTTGCAGTACACGTAGCAATCTTCCCAGCCGAGGCCGCGACGTGTGTATGCCATAATCAGCCGCCATTTCTGTTGGCTTATCATCTTGCCTTAATCCGTACTGACAACATCTTGTTGGACAACTCAGCACCGGGGACACGTTCGCCATCGCTTCCTTGGTCCTCGTATCAGCGATGGCTCTATGCAGGTTCTTCCGTCATGAGGCTATCTGCCTTGTCCTTGAAATGCTTCGCAAGTCGGTCTCTTTCATGGTCGGCAAGCTGGTTCCAGCGGTGGACGTTCTTTCTGTCAACTTTCCACTCGTGGAGACCTGTGAGGTCCTTCACCTTGTCAATGCTGAGTTTCAACGCCGTCAGGTCCGGACTATCGGCAGCGCGCTGGTCAATGTTGACCGGCATTGCGGCAGAGCCGTCATCGTCGGCTTCGTCCGTCGTCAAGCCCAAAGCCGCAAGCAGCGTGTAGCGCCGACCGTAGGTGATTGCCGACCCCATTGATTGCGCGTCGAGGCGCGAAATGGGGATCTCGATTTGCGTCCTTTCCATTTGGCCCGTGGGGACATGGATTAGGTCTGTGTAGACAGGGACCAGTCTGCCCTTGACGCCGCCACCTTCATCGGCGGACCACGAGCGGTCTGCGCCCTGCCTTATGCGTATGCCGTGTTCGGAAAGGGCCGGGCGGACTGCCTCCAGTATCGCCTTGAGCGTTGCGTATTTGATCTCGCGCGCTCCTGACTTGTCGGTCTGAACCCAAACGTTGATTTTCTGCATTGCCGTCCACACCGCGAAGTGTAGGCCGGTGGCCCCGTACCCTTGCATGTCGCGTTGCATTTGAACGCGTGCTTGCGCGCTTGACGACATAGCAGCAGACGAGATTTTCCCGTTCTGGACGACTTCGCCGGTTTCCGCGTCGTATTGATCCGTCATGCTGTTCTCCTATTGATTGGTGTGCCGGCGGAGCCCCCCGCAAGCTCCGCCGGCGTTGCCATCACCGGAGCCGTCCATGCTCAACGGATGAAGGCAATTCGGTTGCAGCGCTTGCAATCGCCAGCACGAATAAAGCAACACCTATAGCGATCAGCGCTAGGCCGATGATGGCTAGCA
>Ga0208160_1000102_pt1 | contig 38149 bp, 47 predicted proteins | sample CB_VirMetaG_FD_184536 | JGI IMG/M metagenome (GOLD analysis project Ga0208160, IMG submission 184536) | Freshwater to marine saline gradient viral communities from Chesapeake Bay - CB_1504_1 Viral MetaG (SPAdes) (version 4) | ecosystem: Environmental > Aquatic > Marine > Coastal | place: USA... | reverse complement strand
GTCGGGCGCTGCACGCTCGACGACCGCGGCGCCTTCCTCACCGATCGCGTCGGGGAGCGCAGCAACGCGCCGCAGGGCGTCGCGGGCTGGTACGACGTGCACAACGGCAACGGGTCGATCTCGATCAACTCGACCGCCTACACCGTGCTCAATGGGCTGTACGACGCCCCGACGCTGGCCTCTCGGATCACGTCGGCAGTGGTGGGCGGCGGCGGCCCCGCCGACTTCGTCTGCGACTTCAACGTGTTGAATCAGTTCCGGCTGCGCCGCACCGGCGGGACCCCGTTCACGGTGGACTTTTCCTCGCTCGCGAACAGCATTGCGGCGACGATCGGCTACACCGCCACCAACCTCTCGGGCTCGTCGCTCTACCTCAGCGCCGAGCCGCGGCCGTCCGGGTCGGTGTCGGTGGTCGAGATCGACCTCAACACGCTGTCGCCGTCGGGCAGCAGCCCGGACCCGGGCGGCGCCTTCGTGGTGCTCTACGGCGACGACAAGACCGACTTCAGCGACGTGAAGGTGTTTCTCGCGGCTAACTCGCTCGCGTCGAGTTCGCAGCCCTGGCGCACGCTGGGCGAGACGCTGACGCTCTCCGCCCGCGGCACGCGCACCGACGCCGCCGGAGTGCTGATGAACCCGCTACAGGGCGCGCTGCGTACGACGGGCACGCCCCGCGGCTACATGCGCTTCCAGTGGGACCACCCGGACCCGTCGACCGTCCACGGCGTCGGGGTGATTTACCTCTGCGACTGGACGCAGGACGACAGCCGAACGGCGCGGGAGATCCCCTACCACATCCCCACGCCGCAGGACGACGGGGCAGACTCGCTCTATCCCTCGGAGGGGCTGAAGCGGTGGGCGGTTCGCCTGCCCTTCGACCGCTGGGGCCCGACGGCGGCGCCGGTCCTCGACAAGCTGCACAACACCGGCGGCGCGCGTCTGATGGTGTGGGCGCTTCGGGGCGACGAGGTCAAGGCGGGCACCCGCACCCTTGGGGACGAGGCCGACGCGGGCTACGCCTACTTCGGGCGCCTGCTCCTCGGGCCGCGTAGCTACAGCGGCGGCGGCTCGGACTTCGTCAGCGAGGAGCACGAGATCGTGCAGGAGGTCTAGCCGGTGGCGCTCCCTGACCTCGACCTGTCCGGCCTGACGCTGCCGCGGCTTGCCGTCGTCGCGACCGTCGCCTACCGCGACGCCGACGGCGTCGATCGGGTCGCGCGGTGGATGGGTCCGTCGCGCAAGCACGGGAGCGCGCTCGTCGTCGTCGGCCTGGAGGACAGCACCCCGACCCCGCGGCAGTACGTCGCCCGCCTGCGCTCCGTCGTCGACGACTTGGACCTTGGCGGCCTGACGAACGCGGTGCAGACGGCGTCGGAGATGACGCTGGAGGTCGATCTCGGCCACCTCGACGACGAGGCCGGGCTCATGCGGGACGCGCAGCTCGGGTACTGGAGCGCGCGGGAGGCCCGCGTGTGGGTCGTCCAGCTCGAGGCGGCCGGCGGCTCGATGCACGCCACCCGGGCGCGTGAGATCTTCGCCGGGCGCGTGGTCGACAGCGGCCTGGATCGGCTGCGGCTGGGGGAGGGCGCGTCGTTGCGGCTCAAGCTCCGCGACACGCTGCTGCCGGAGGACGAGCGGATCCCGACTACCTACCTGTGGTCGGACGACGAGATCAAGAACGGCCTCGCGCCGTACACCGAGACGGAGCCGGGAGCGGGCGGGGATTACGTCTGGCACCCCGCGGCGGCCAGCCGCGCGGTCGCGGACGCCTACAACAATGGCCCGTTCGGCGGGCGTCACGTCGGCGTCGTCTACGGGCGCATGGATACGCTCGCCTTCCGCTACCAACTTCGCACCCCGGCGGTGCTCCGGCCGCTCGCCTTCTACGGGGCGCAGCAGGCCGCCGTCGGCGCAACGCACTACTTTTTCCACGTTTCGCCGCAGTTCGACTGCTTCGTGGAAAACGACTCGGGGAAGGCCGTGTGGTTCGTGCAGACGAGCACGGGGACGCTGACCTCGCTTGAGACGCTGTACGGCGCGAACCTGCCGAACGTGAACGTTCGGTGTTTCAACAACCGCGACCCGAAAAACGGGCCGGTGGGCACGAACGTTCGTCTCCTAATCAACAACGGCGACTCCCCGGACGGCTCCGGCGGCCTCGGCGGCGGCGGCTTTGCCGGGGTCGACGGCGCGCAGTGCTGGGCGATCTGCTACGGGCCCGGCGGCGGCGTGCTCGACACCTCGGCGCCCGACACGACCGCGGGCCTCGCGCTCGGCGGCACGGTCGAGGCGCTGACGCAGGCGTCGCTTGCGGCGAGCCGCCATCGGGACGACGAGGTGTTCCGCGACCTCGTCGAGCTTGCCGGCTTCGGGGCGATCCTCGACGGCGCCGGGCTGGCCGATTACGACAGCAACGCCCCGGCGGGTCCCGCAGGGACCGGGCTGTACCGTGAGATCGGCTGCGCGGTCCCGCTTGAGCCCACCGACGACCCGCCGAAGCTCCGCGAAGTGCTGGGCGAGCTGGCAATGGTCGGTTGCGGGGACGTGATCGTGCGGCACGTCGGCGGCGCTCGGCGGCTGGCCCCGATCCGCCGCCGCCCGAACAGCTCGCAGGGCTCGGCCGACTACAAGGTGCGGCTTCCCGACTTCTACCAGGGCCGCGACGTGTTCTCCGCGCGCCCGGAGGTCGAGCACGACCCGCGAAACGACGGCGGCACGGTCGTAGAGGTGCGCGCGCCGGACCGCAACGTGCCGGGCGTCGCGCTCGGCAGCACAAGCACCACCGCGAGCATTGCCACCAGCATCGACGGGCCGCGCCGCCGGTACGAGGACGCCGCGCACGAGGCCGCGGTCGGTGCCCGCATCGTGCGCCGGGTGACGCTCGAGCACTGGCTGCCGCAGGAGCCGCCCGCGTGGGTGTCCGGCGACGAGGACCCCGCGTTCAGCGACGCCGCGAAGATGCTGTCCGGCAACTTGACGCAGCCGCAGCGGTACATCACCGCGACGCTCGGATGGCGCGCGCTGCTGTGGGAGCTGGGCGACACCGTGCAGTACGAGGGCATCCCCGGGCTGCACCTAGCGGACGTGGGGCAGATCCGCAAGATCAGACGGGACTACCTTCGGATGTCCGCTACGATCACAAGCGTCCACCTGCCGGACGGATTCTCCGTGCCGGTGGGCGACACAGAAGACGAGGGCTGAGCATGGCGACGATCCAACGGTGGTACGACGGCAGCGGAAACGAGGTCATGGCGCTGGAGTCCTACGCGGGCGGCTATCGCCTGACCGGCAACGTCATCCAGCCGGGCTCGCTCAACACCTCGCTGACCAACAGCAGCGGCGGGATCGAGATCACGAGCGGCGGGATCCTGCAGGTCGTCGACGGCGGCATCACCCCGCCCCGCATGAGTCCGAAGACCGGCCAGCCGCTCGTCGGAGACCTCAACGTCACCGGCACCGGCGGCGGCGGCGTGCTCGCGCTCGCCAACCCGTTCGGCGTGGACGTGTACGTGACGCGGATCGTCGTCGTCGTTACCGGCGCTTCGTCGTCGGCCTCGACCTCGGATGCCGGGATTGCTGCCGACGCGACCACCAGCTCGGACAACCTGATCGACGACTTCGACACGGGCTCGGGCGGCATCTACGACAACATCGACGACCAGGGCACCAACGGCGCGAGCAAGCAGAAGTGGGGCAGCTCGCAGTACCTCACGATCTCGCAGGCGTCGGGCACCGTCACCGGCGCGACGGGTCGCTACTGGATCCACTGCGTAGACGCCTCCTGATGCGAGTCGCTCTCGTCGTCGGCCATCGCAACGGGGCGCCCGGTGCCGTCGCAGCGGACGGGATGCGGGAGTACGACTACGTCGACGAGCTAGCGCAGATGCTCGCGGGTCGGCTCGACTGCCACAAGGCGCGCGTGTTCTGGCGCTCCGACGACGACGACGGCCGCAGCGAGCCCGCGCGGATCCGCGCGATGGTCGAGGCGCACGTCAACCCTTGGAGCCCCGACCTCGTGGTGTCGCTGCACGTCAACGCCGCGGAGGACCCCCGCGCGCTGGGCGCCGAGGCGCTGCACCACCCCGGCAGCGAGCGCGGGCAGGAAGCGGCGCGCGTCTTCGCCTCGCTGATGGCGCACGCCGTTGACACCCGCAACCGGGGCGCGAAGCCGCGCGACGACCTGACGGTGCTCCGGGCCACCGCCGCGCCCGCGGTGCTCCTTGAGCCGTTCTTCCTGAGCAATCCCGCCGACCTCGACCGGGGTCGGCGCTACAAGCCGCTACTCGCGGACGCCATCACTCACGGGGTGCACGTCCTCGGGGCGCGCTGGGGGCTGTGATGTCGGAAGCTGAAGCTCTCTCGATGGTCGTGACGTGGTGGCCGTGGGTGCAGACCGGCCTCGCTGCGCTCGGTGGCGGCGGCACCCTCGGCGGCGTGCTGTACACCGGCTATCGGATGGTCCGCATCGCGGAGCGGGTGGAGACGGACATCCGCAACATCGACACGCGCCTCCAAGTGCTGACGCGGATCGCGCTGGAGCACACGCACGACAGGGCCGGGCGAGTCGACCTGCCCGACGATGTGCGGCGCGTCGTCTTCGGCGGCGCGTGACACTCGGAGCCCTGAGCATGGATCAACTCGACCCCGTCACCATCGCGCTCACCGTCGCGCTCACCGCGCTCGCTCGCCGCTACTCGTCCGGCAAGGTGGAGCGCACCCTCGTCCGCCTGACGCCGCTCGTCGCCGTGCTGATCGCGGTCGGCGTCCGCGCCGGCATCGAGTCCGCGCAGGGACACCCGCTCTCGTGGTCCGTGCTGTGGCATGCAGCACAGGCGGGCGCTAACGCGGTCTTCGCCCACGCGGCCTTCAGGTCGCTTGCCAAGGAGATCCCTGCCGCCGTCGACGACGGCCCCGAGCCCTAGGAGCCCCATGTCTCTCGTCCGATTCCGCATCCCCGGCCTGACCATCCCCCGCGCCGGCTTCGTCCCGCACCCCGGCCGCAGCGTCGAGGAGATCGCGGAGGACGTGGCCGCCTACCTCTCCGGCGAGGACGAGTCGCGCCTCCAGCACTTCGCGCCGGGCCACCGCTGGCGGGACTGGTCCCGCGCCTGGGAGGCGGTCATCGCCTACCTCATGCGGGAGCACGCCTACACCGAGCGTCCCAACGAGGGCGAGGCGGCCGACGGCGACGGCGACGGGATGGTGATCGCCTACCGGGTGGCCGAGGGCGACGGGCTCGACGCGGCCAACGACGTGCTGTCCCTGCTGTCGCGGTCGTTCTGGAGCGACCCCGGCCGCTCGGAGCTCATGGCGGCCCGGCGTACCTACCGCCTCGCCGCGGACCGTGCGGCCCTCGCCCTCGCGGGGCGTCGCTTCGCGGAGGGCGTCGAGGCCATCGCCCCGATCGCCCGGACCCTCATCGGCGTGGCGCTCGGCGTGGACCTGCCGGGCGCGGTGGACCGGATCGGCGGCAACGGCGACGCGGTGCGCCGCGTGCTCGAGCTGGGGCGCGACGCGCTGGAGGACGACGCGCTCACCCTCGACGACCTCGCCCGGAAGGCGGATGCCCTGCTTCCGGCGCCGGAGCCCGCCGTAGAGGCGCTTTCCGCCCGCCGGGCTGAGCGGGTGTCGCCTGCGGAGCGCGAGCGCCTGAGCGCGGCTCTGCGGGCCGAGGTGGACGGGGACTAGCCCCAAGCGAGAAGGCGCCGCCGGACCACCCGGCGGCGCCTATGCGGTCGCCTCGCTCACGCTGCGGCAGCCGACGCCGCAGCCTGCCGACCGCACTTCAGCTCTCGTGCTGCTCTCGCCTCGTCCGGGCCGCCGCCCACAGCTCCGCGCCCTCGGGGATGCCGAGCGCGAATAGCTGCGGGGCGCCGATCACCAGCCCGGCCCACGCGGAGCGCGTGCCGTCGTAGCCGGCCTCTCGGGCGTCGGTGTACGACCGCCGGAACGCTGCGACGGTGTCGCGGGGTGCCGCGCCGGGCGTGCCCTCCATGACCGCGGCGTAGTAGTCGGGATCGGGGCCGGTCACAGTGCACCGCCCTTCTCGGCCAGGGTCTTCGGCCACGCCGGGCCGAGGTCGCGGTCAAGCTCGCCGGAGCACCACGACCGCGAGCAGCGACCACTGCGCCAGTACGAGCAGCCCGCGACGCCGCAGGGCGGCGGGGTGCGCTTCGGCGGATGCACGTCGGTCACGAGACGGGGCCTCACGACGCACCGCCGATCTTCGGCACGACGCGGCGGCCGATCGCGCACGCCTCCTCGTCGAGCCGCGCGCGCCAACCGTCCGCAGCGGACGGGGTGAGGTCGTCGGGCGCCTCGTCGGAGTCGTCGCGCTGCATCGCGGCTTCGTAGCCGGCGCGGAACTCGGCGGGGTCGACGCGATAGGCGCGGTAGTAGACGGGTCGGCAGTCGATGTCGACCGCGACGCTGTAGTGGGTGGTGGTCATCGCTCGTTCCTCCGGGGCTTCCCTGCCCGCCCCCGAATGCTAGCACAGGTTCCGAGTGTGTGCCCCGACAGCGGGACTGACAGAGCCGACAGCGGAACTGACAGACCCCGAAGGGGCGCGGGCGTCGGGTCAGTAGGACACCGACACGACGAAGCGCGGAAGCCCTTTGTACAGACCCTCGCCACGGTAGGACCGACCGCGAAACGCGCCCTTGAGACCGTCGCGAATCGCGACGGCGGCCTCCTCGCTGGAGACCGCGACCTCGATGCAGCGGATCTCATCGATCCGACTCATCTCGAAGGTGGTGACCCCGACCGAGGCCAGGGCGTTGCTGAGAAGAGTGCGAAGAATCGCGGATTCGGTGGTCATCGTTGTCGTCTCCTCGGCCGCGTCCCCCGCGGCAACAAGAAGACAATGCCCATACCATTCCGCCGCGTCAACGACTATCCGCAGAATCTTTCAAGCCGACCGCGCCGGCGCTGTTGCGGTCCGCCATGATCCGGTCCGCGAGCACGAGCCCGAGCGCCTGCCATGCGTGCGACGTGACGCCGTACAGCGGGCCCGGGGTCGCCTTCCGCCCGATCGCCTCGGCGCGGGTGCCGCCGTGGGCGTCGATGCAGTAGGCGCGCACCTGGGCGTCTCGGGAGCCGCCGGAGACGTGCAGGGCGGTCAGCACGTCGCGGCGCCGCAGGCGGGCTCGGTCAGCGCCGCGGGCGGCCTCGTAGAACTCGCCGGCCAGCTCGGCGGCACGGATCACGTCGTTCCCCGCGCGCCCGGTCGCGCTCACGCGCTCGACGACGATCCGGTCGACGACCCACCCGGCGCTGAGCGCATGCAGCGGACCGCCCGACGCCCGCACGACTCGCAGCGCGGGCTCGGAGCCGAGGCACGCCGACCACAGCAGCCGCCGCGCTGCGTGGTCGTAGACGACGAGGCCGCATCCCTCGGCGGACGTGCCGGGGTCGACGCCGAGCACGACCCGCGCGCTCACGGCGACACCGCCACGACCTCGAGCACGTCGTGCTCGCTCTCCAGCCATTCCGAGGCCGAGTGCACGCCGTCGGCGCCTCGGAGGCGGGTCAGCGGGTGCAGCGCGTGTCCGTCGCTGTCGACCCATACCTCGATGGTGCGGGCGCTGCTGACGGGGGACGGGACCCGGGCGCGACGGATCGGGCCCGGTGCGGGTGTGTAGGTGATCGGCATCACTGCTCCAGAGCCCAGCGCGGCACCCGGACGCAGGGGCTCAGGGTGGGCGGGTCGGCGCGGCCGGTGTCCTGCCAGCGGCGGTAATTCGTGAAGGCGCGCTCGGCCTGCTGTCGACCCAGCTCCCATCCGTCGGCGTCGAGCGCCTGCACCGCGCAGAAGTAGGGCGGCTCGGTCTGCGCCCAGATCACCCGGAAGTCGAGCAGGTCGCCGGTCGCCTGCCTCCACTGCTCGCGGTAGGACCACGCCTGCCCGGCGTAGCCGCGCAGGCGGAAGGCGGTCGCCGCCTCGTGGTCGGAGACGCGGGCCGCAGTCTTGAGGTCCGCGAACAGCAGCCCGCCGACGGCATCGAGCCGCCCGCAGGTGCGCACGCCGTGGATCGTGGCGCCGAGCACGGACACCTCGGTCCGCGGCGGAACGTAGGGCCACAACCGATCCAGCTCGCGCAGGATCAGCGGCCGGAGCGCGTCGACCGTTCGGAGCTGATCGTCGGTGAGCAGCGTGCAGCCCGCCGGGTACTCGTCCAGCAGCGCGCAGGCCGCCGCCCAGGTGTCCCGACGGACCAGCACAACGCCGTCGGCCTCGGCCTGCTGCGACTCGGCATCCCACGCCTCCTTGTCGGCCTTCGCTCGACGCTCCTGCACGGAGGCGCCGCGGAATCCGCCCGGGCCCTCGGCCATGATCCGCCGCAGCACGTCGACCTCGGTCGCGGACAGCTTCAGCCCGTCGAAGTCGGGCGCGCGCCGGTAGCGGTCCGCGAACTCCTCGGGCTCCAACGCCGCGCAGTGGATCGCGGACCCGAGGACCATCGCGGGCGACGGCGCGAACGGGGTTGCCGCTCGGTGCGCCGCGTGCAGGCTCGACTGTGCCGCAGGCCACACCTGCGACCAGTGCGCCGGGGCGTTCAGGTAGTCGTCGAACGGCAGGCCGTGGACGATCCGAGCGCCGCTCACGACGCATCCTCGACGGCGTAGTCGGCCTCGGCCTGCTGGCGCAGGGTTGCGAGGTCGCAGCCGCGCAGCGCCTCCAGCATCCTCCGTGTGGTCGATGCGCTGCCCTGGCACCGCTCGATCGTGGTCCCCGCGATCAGCGAGCCCAGCGCGAGGTTCGTGATCGCCATCCCGTCGCGGGTGCTCCCGTCGAAGCCAGCGGCCTGGAGCATCGTGTAGAGATCCCGAAGGTCGGCGTCGTGCTGCGACGGCTGCTGCTGCCGGGGCTGCGACTGCTGCCGCTGCGGCGGGCGCTGACGACTCGCGGGCGGCGCACCCTGCATGCTGTTGCCGTCGTCGTCCTCCTGGGCGATCGACCACACCGCGGAGAGCTGGTAGCGCCGGGCGTAGGTGATCGCCTTGCCCATCTCCTGCGACATGTTGCGGGCGCTCGCTGGCATCGCCTGCCACAGCATGCCGGTGCTGAACACCGCGCCGTGCCCGGCGACGATCGTCTGGACGCCGACGCGGCCCTCGTCGTCGGTCGTCGCGGGCTGCGAGATCCAGAGCCCCTGGGCGGTGGCCGCCGGGCGGACCTCGGAGAGAATCGCGGCGATGTCGGCGTAGCGCGAGTTGAAGGCCGGGTTGACGCTGGCCTTGGCCGCGTTGCTGACCTCGGCCTGGGCCTTCGCCATCGCCGTCATGAGCGCGGCGACGGCCTCGGGCTCGCCGTCGAACTTGAACGAGTAGTAGTGCTCCACGTCTCAACCTCCTCGGGGCGGGGATCGCCCACCCCCGAACCCTAGCACAAGCGCAGGCTGCTAGGAAGCGGGGATGGCTGTTATACTGCCCTTATGTCGAAACCGGCCCGCCCAGTCCTCACCGTGCCCGACCTCCTGCGCCTCGCGCGAGACCGGCAGCCGTTGCCCGTCGTCGACTCGCCCGAGGGTCCGCTGTGCGCGATCGTCGCGCCGTTCCTCACCGGCGACTCGGGCCTGGGCGGCTTCCTCGGCCGCGACCGGGCGACCATTCGCGCGTGGCTGCTGCGCCTCGGTCCGCACGTCGCCCGGCCGTCGACCAAGACCCCGATGCTCGACCCCGCGACGGCGCTCGACCTCCTCGGGGAGCTGCGCGCGGAGCCGGTGGTCCACGAGGGCGCGGTCCGCTACGTCATCCACGCGCCGGGCTGTACCTGCGTCATCGGCCGGGGCGACCGCTTCCGCGACCGCTGCGTCGAGGTGTCGCTCTCCCGCAGCGCCGAGGGTGATGATCCGTGGTGGTCCGCGCACATCGACGGCGCCCGGGCGCTGCTCGCCGCGGCAGCCGCGCACGAGCCGGAGACGCTGCTTCAGCACGAGCTGACGGCGTTCCTCGGCCGGGAGAGCGCCGAGGGCTTCGGCCAGTTCGCTTCCGCCTACGCCCGCTGCCCGGGCCTGCTCAACACCCGGGCGGACCTCGGCCCCAACTCCCGCTGCTGGCCCTGGGAGGGGCACGTCCCGACCCTGCGCGCGTGGATCCGCGGCGAGCCATGGGATGCGCAGGCGCTCGACGCCTGGGCGCTGCGGCGGACGGAGCTGGCGATGCTTGAGGGGGCGGCATGAGCCCCGTCGCCCTCGCCCGCCTGGACCTCCCCGCCGCGGCCCTCCGCGCTGCCCTCGTCTGCTGGGACGCCGAGCAGCGGAGCGGCGGCAAACCGTGGCCAATGTCGGCCGGGCTGCTCGCGCAGGCACTCGACGGCGAGCGGGGCACGACCGAGAAGCGCGCGATGCGCCGCTTGCAGGACTGCGGCGTCATCGAGCAGGTCCAGCCGCCGACGCGCACCGAGCCGGGCTTGTACCGATTCTCGCTCTAAGGGTGGACCGCGCGCGGCCCACCTAGGTACAGTGGGGCCATGGTCGGACACATCCGCTACGCAAACCACGTTCACGACGCCCTGCTCCTTGCCGGGCTGAACGGCTCCGAGCTGCACGCAGCGCTCGTCTGCTACCGCGCCGCCCGCGGCTGGGGCGGGCTTGAGTCGAAGCAGGTGCCGTGGCCGATGTCGGCCGGGCTTGTCGTGCAGTCGACGACGCTCAAGCGCTCGGTCGCCGCGCGCGCCCTGGCGGGCTTGCGGTCCAAGGGGATCATCGTCGAGCACGAGCCGCCGAAGGGTCCTCGGCCCGCGCTGTTTTTGTTTGTCGAGCGTCCCGATGAGTGGACGGTGGACCTTGTGTCCACGGAGCGGGATATCCACGGAGCGGGACACAAGCCTCCACTCAGCGGGACAGTGGTGTCCACTCAGCGGGACAGTGGTGTCCACTCAGCGGGACAGTCGGCCGACGAGAACGCTGTCCAGCAGCGCAATACCGCGCCGCCTAAGACAGAAGACGATAAGACAGAGAAAACGAGAAGCGCGCGCGCGCGCGAGGAGGTGCGGGATGAGCACGAGTCGGTGGATCGAGTTGAAGCGGGAGGAGTGGATCGACCGGGGCGACGGGGAGACCGTCTGCCGGAGCCGGTACGGGGACGCGATCACCGCCGAGCAGGCGATGCGGAAGATCGCGGCGGAGTCCCCGCAGGCGGCGATGGCGGCCTTCACGACGCCGGAGGTGCTGGGGGCGCTGCCGGTCGGCCAGCTCCGGGCGATGATCGAGGACCTGCAGGCGGTGCTCGCGGAGCGCAGCGGCCCGAGGGAGGACCCGCAGCCGTGGGATATGGCGAGCGGCCCGGTGGTCTCGTGGCGGGTGGTGAGTCGGGACGGCGATTCGGTGCGGGTGGTGGCGGCCTCCCTCTCGTCGAGGCCGGTGTCGGTGACGCTGGCAGCGTGGTCGGAGCTGACGCACCACCAGCGCCCGGCCGAGTAGCGGGAGACGGAGGAGGGGATCACGACGAACTTCCCCCCGGCGTCGTCCTGATCTCGGGCGAGATCCCCGCCGATCGCAAGTCGTGGTCGGACGAGTCCCCGGTGGTCGTCGAGATCTGGGGCGAGCGGATCACGCTCGACGGCATGTATGTCGAGATCCCGCTATGGATGCTCGCCGAGCCGAAGGAGCAGCGGCAGGCGCCGGAGCCGGCGAAGCGCGAGCAGGAGCCGCCGACGCTGCCCGACCTGCTCGACGCCCTGCGCGCCGCGACGGACCGCTGGGGCGAGCGGGCCGGCAACCGCGGGGAGCGCGCGGTGCGAGCTGAGCAGGACATCCTCCGGCCGCACATGCAGTCGCGGCTGCTGGTGATCGCGGACCGAGCCGACGCCGACGGACGCCGGGCCGAGGTGCTGCGCCTTGCCCGCAGGTCGGCCGACGCCGACGCAGCGCCGGCGAGGTACTTCCTGGGCTGCTTCGACGACGACGGGACGCCGAAGCGGCAGGACAACAAGCGCGGCCGGCAGGGACGCCGGAGCTACGCGCATTATCGGAGGAGCTGAGCGATGAGCACAGTCAGAGTCGAGGAGGGCACGCCTTACCCGTGCGCCGAGTGCGGCGCGGAGATCGTGCCGCGGACCATCCGGGCGAGGTGGCTGTCGCACCGGGTCGCGCCCGAGCGGTGCGACCGCTGCCGGGGCGTAGAGTCGGACGAGGACAAGCGGCAGGCCGCGCTGAGGGCCGCGGGCATCCCGGCCGAGCACGTCGGCTGGTGCTGGACCGGGGCGCACGGGACCCGCCTTGAGGTCGAGTCGCGAGTGCGGAGCACGGTGAGCGAGGCGCTGCGCCGCACGACGACTCGGGGCAACCCGGCGACCGGCGAGCGCGAGACGGTGGCATGGCGGTCGCTGTGGCTGGAGGGTCCGGTCGGCACCGGCAAGAGCACGCTCGCCTCGGCCCTGCTGCGGACGATCATCCTGCGGCCGGACAAATCGGGCTTTTCTGCGCCGAGCATCGCGGCCGACGGCTATGCCGAGGTGCGGCGGGAGCGCGGCGCCGCGATCTCGTCGGGGCTGTGGCTCGATACCCGCACAGTCTCGGCGGCGCTCGACGACAAGGCGAAGCGGGCGGAGCTGACAGCCCGAGCGAGGGCCTGCGGCCTGCTCGTCTTCGACGATCTCGGGCAGGAGGCGACGGCGTGGTGTGCGCGGGAGATCTGCGAGGTGCTGGAGCACCGGCACACGCACCGGCTGGCCACGATCATCACGAGCAACACGGCCACCGAGGGCGGCAGGCCTTTCGCGGGCGCCGCTCAGCGCATGGCCGACCTGCTCGGAGACAGCGCGCAGGACGAGCGGCTGCGCTCGCGGTGGGTGCAGCAGTACGGGGAGCCGGTCGTGCTGCGCGGCGAGGATCGGAGGACGCGGTGATGCTCAAGCCTTTCTGGCGGTACTACGGCGGCAAGTGGCGCGCAGCACCGCACTACCCCAAGCCCCGGCACGACACGATCGTCGAACCGTTCGCCGGCGCCCGAACTGCGTTACCCTTCGGGCGCCCGCCGCCAAGCACGACCACCGCCAGGAGGACACCATGACCCGCCCCTACCTAGAGTTCTTCGCGGGAGGAGGGATGGTCCGGGCGGGCCTGGGAGCGAACGGGTGGCGGTGCGCGTTCGCGAACGACTTAGACTTCAAGAAGGGCGCGGCCTACCGGATCAACTGGGACAGTGGCGACGGGTGCCCGGAGCTGCGAGTCGATGATGTTCGCTTGGTGAAGGCGAGCGACCTTCCGAACGCCGAGCTTGCATGGGCCTCCTTCCCCTGCCAAGACCTCTCGCTCGCCGGTGGCGGCGCCGGGCTGAAGGGGGAGCGCTCGGGGACGTTCTACCCGTTCTGGGACATCATGCGGGACCTGATCGCAGAGGGTCGAGGCCCGCGCGTCATCGCGCTTGAGAACGTTACGGGAACCCTCACTTCGCATGGCGGTGCCGACTTCGCGGCGATCTGCAAGACCTACTCCGACGCGGGCTACAGGTTCGGTGCGCTTGTGATCGATGCGGCGCTGTTCGTCCCCCAGTCGCGCCCCCGGCTGTTCGTCGTCGGAGTCCGATCAGACGTGGTGGTGGCCGACGACCTGCTATCACCTGAGCCGCTGGACCCGTTCCATACACGCGCCCTGCGGCGAGCGTTCGATGGTCTGGACGAAGGCGTCAAGGCGAACTGGCTCTGGTGGAACTTGCCAAGTCCTCCCCGCCGTTCGGCATCCTTTTCGGACGTCATCGAGGAGCAGCCCGAGAGCGTTGAGTGGCACTCGGAAGCTGAGACCGCGGCTATCCTGGCGATGATGAGCCCGGTAAACGCTGCGAAGGTAGCGGCCGCGAGGCGCGCTGGTCGTCGGATGGTCGGCGGCATCTACAAGCGAACGCGGCGAGATGACGACGGCGAGAAGGTGCAGCGCGCGGAGGTCCGGTTCGACGATGTGGCCGGCTGCTTGCGGACGCCTGCTGGGGGCTCCAGCAGGCAGGTGATCATGGTCGTCGACGGCGACAAGGTGCGAACCCGCCTCATCTCGTCCCGCGAGACCGCACGGCTGATGGGCCTTCCGGACTCCTACCGTCTACCGGCGCGCTACAACGAGGCTTACCACCTGACGGGCGACGGTGTCGCTGTGCCGGTTGTCCGGCACCTTGCGGCCCACCTGTTCGAGCGCCTGATCCCCGCTCGCCCGCAGGCGGATCGGTCCGAGTCTGCTGCATGACGTCGATCCCGTGTGAGAAGAACGCGGAGCTCAAGGGATGCCTGGACGGCAACAACACCCCGTCGCCGGAGGTGATCTGGACCAACACGCCGCCGCGACAGATCGCGCTGTTCTGATCGTGACCGCCCGCTCGGCCCGCGCTAGGCTCCCCGAAACCGGAGCCCGCACATGCTGAACGCCCCTCTCACCCCCCTCGGCCGCGTCGACAACCTGACCGCGGCCGTCAACACGATGACCCTCCAGCGGGTGACCGACTCCGGGGGCGACCCCCTCGCGGGCGGGATCCTGCAGGGCGTGACCGCGACCCTCGTCGCCGGCACCGCCGGCAACCTCTCGGTGGCCGCGTTCGGCTCGATGGGCGTTCCGCTCGGCAGCTCGGGCAACGGCACCGAGACGGGCAGCACCACCACGGTGATCGAGCTCGACGGCCACGGCCTCGTGGTCGGGCAGTGGGTGATGATCGCCGGCGAGGCCCGCCGCGTGAGCGTGGTCGGCTCCGCGAACCAGTTCACCGTCTCGGCTGCGCTCTCGGGCGCCCCGGCCGACGGCACGCGGGTCGAGGAGGTGCGCTGCATCGTGAGCAGCAACCCCACCGCCGTCGCCACCGCCGGAGACGCCGTGACCGCGGCCGGTCCGATGGCGTTCCCCCGGGAGCTGTTCGTCGGCGCGTGGACGGAATCGGCCACGGACAATGACGTGACGTTCCTCGTCTCCGTCCTGCGGAGCCGCTGATGCCGGGCAGCACCCGCGGCATGGGGCTCGCCCGCGGCTCCCAGGTGTCCAAGCGCCTCGACTTCGCGGCGCTCGACGCGGCGTCGTGGTCGGACACGACCTACACCGTCAACGGCGTGTCTGTCGTCGCGATCAACTCGGCCCGGATGGACGCCTTCGGCCCCGACGGGTCGAGCGGGCTCGTGCTGGACAGCAAGGCGGGCACGACGCACGAGGCCGACTCGCGGGACACCGGGCGGATCCACATCGGCCTGGGCAACGTGTTCAACCCGGGCGCGTGGTACCTCAGCCGGCCCATGTTCGTCGTGGCCTCGTTCGCGGCGGCGCTCGTGCCCGCCGGTAACACCAGTCGGACGCTGGAGCTCGGCGTCGACACGGGGACGGGCGTCGGCGCTGGGATCAGCATTTGCGCGTCGCGCCTCGCGGGCAGCGCGGGCGGCTCGGTGGTGTCCGGCTGGCGCTCGCTCACGGGCGCGGATCTCGCGTCGTCGACGATCAACATCGAGCCGACGTGGCTCGGGATGCTGATCGAGCCGCTCAACGTGCAGGCTTTCGCGGGGACCGGCACCCCGCCGTCGGAGCCGCGGCTCGCAGACCACGTCTCACCCGCCGCGGGATTCACGGTCACGTCCCTGCAGAATCCGGGGATCTACACGCCTGAAGCTGCTGCGACCTCGACCCGCACGATCTACGTCGCTGCCGCGGGCCATTGGTCGACCGCGCCGATCCTTCGCTCCATCACCTGCTACACGCTGGCGCCGATCTGACGGATGGTGTAGACGCCACGACCCCCGTCGTCTAGCGTTGTGCCTCAACGGTCGCGCGCCTTGTCCTCCTCCTCCTCCTCCTCCCACTGCGCGACCCCCAACGCCTCGGCTCCGGCCGGGGCGTTGTTGGTTCTGTGGTAGCGTTAGGGGGCGGCGCTGCAAGTGCCGAGCGGAGGTCAGACGTGAGCGCAAACGAGCAAACGGCGAGCAATGGCGAGGCTGCTGCGGTGTGGGTTCGGGTCGCAGACCTCACCCCGTGGGAGGACAACCCGAGGCGCAACGATGCGGCCGTGCCCGAGGTCATGGCGTCCATCCGTCGGTTCGGCTTCGCCGCTCCAATCGTCGCTCGCAGGGCCGACGGCGAGATCATCGCGGGCCACACCCGCCTGGAGGCCGCGCGCAGACTCGGCCTCGACCGCGTGCCGGTCCGCTACATGGACCTTGACCCGGCCGACGCGCACCTGCTCGCATTGGCCGACAACAAGGTGGGCGAGATCGCGGAGTGGGACGACGCCAAGCTTGCGGCGGTGCTTCGCGACCTCGACGTGGGCGAGGCGACCGAGGGGCTGGGGTTCGATGAGGACGAGCTGCGCGACCTGCTCGGGACGCTGGGCGAGGACGTGCCGGACTTTGCTCCAGGGACGGAGGATGACCAGGGTCAGCTTGACCAACTTGAACCCAAGATCGTGACGTGCCCGCACTGCGGTGAGTCGTGGGATGAGCGGGAACATGGGAAGGGCTGACCTCCGCATTGACTGGGCGACGCACGCGGCAGCTAAGTATGCCTGCGAGACGTGGCACTACACCAAGACGCTACCAGTCGGAAAAATGGTCAAGATCGGTGCATGGGAAAGAGGTCGCTTTATCGGGGTGGTGATCTTTTGCTGGGGCATGAATCGCAGCCTGGGCTCACCCTACGGTCTCGCCATTACAGAGTGCTGCGAACTGGTGCGGGTCGCGCTCGGGCCGCACGATGCGCCAGTGTCTCGGGTGCTTTCGCTTGCTTTGCGGTTTCTTCGTCATCAGTCGCCAGGGTTGCGCCTAGTGGTGTCCTTTGCAGACCCAGCAGAGGGCCATCACGGCGGCATCTACCAGGCGACTAACTGGATCTACTCAGGCCGCTCCGCACCCTCATTCGAGTGGCGACACAATGGTCAGCGCCTCAATAAACGGGCATACACTGGGCAAAACTTCGGGTCACCCAAAATGAAGCCACCGTCAGGCGCAGTCAAGGTCAAGACAGAAGGCAAACACCGCTATCTTATGCCGCTCGACGACGAGATACGCGCCCGCGTGTTACTGCTGTCGAAGCCGTACCCTAGGCGCCAGCCCGTAGGGGACTCGGGGGACCACCCCGCAGAAAGGCCGTGCAAGTCGGACCCTGGCGCTCCATCTTCCCGCTCGGGTGATTGATGCCCGGCCCGCACTCCCAGCGCGACGAACTGTCGCCGTCCCAGCGAGAGGCGGCGCGGATGGAGGTGCTGGGCATGTCGGCGACGGACATCTGCGCGGCCGTCGGGGTGTCGGCCGCGACGCTGTCACGGTGGCGAGCCGACGACCGCTATTGGCGGCACGTCGAGCAGCTCATGGCCGAGGCCGACCGCGACACGCTGAAGCAGGCCCGGCGAATCCGTGATGAGGCGCTGAAGGTGGCGCGGGCCAGCGTCGGCCGTGCCGCTGCCATGCTCCGCGGCGACCTGACCCCGAGGGACGTGTCTGCGATCGGCCGTCTGGCGCTGGAGGTCTACAAGACGACCGCGGCGCAGACCGGCGTCGGTGTCGACGAGGGCGCCGCCGACGTGCGCATCACGATCGCGCCTCCGCCGGAGAAGTGCTAGCCGCCCGAACCGACCAGCCCGCCGGGTGTTTCCCCGGGGCGCGGTAGCACTTCCGCGGGTCGAAGCCGACCGAAGCGGCCATCTGCAAGAAAATATCGCTAGTCGTTGACGCGCCGGATCGGTGTGGGTAGAGTCTTCTTGTTGCCGGGGCGATCAACCACCCCGGCCGGAGGACAGAGCGATGACCTACCGCAACAAGACCACGCAGCGCGGCGCCGTGGTTCGGAACAACGGCAACGAGTTTCAGGTGATCTTCGGCTTCACGGACCAGCGCGGCGAAGACTTCCGCCCCTCCTACAGGAAGGGCTCGCGGTTCTACCGCACGGAAGCCGGAGCGCATCGTTCCGCGCGTCGGTGGGTCCGCAACGCCTGAGCGCCCGCGCCCCTTCGGGGGCGCCGCGCCCGGGGTGCCCCGGGCCCGAGGCCCAGCAACAGGAGGACAGAGCGATGACGACGAAGACCGAGCTTCCCCCAATCCCCGACGGCTTCGAGCCGCCGAACGGCCGCTACCGCTACGGCGTCGCGGTCGACGACGACGACACCGCGGACGGCGAGTGGTCGCTGGAGGCCGCGATCGAGTCCGCCGCCCAGGCCGCGCAGACGGGCCGCCGCGCCCGCGTGGTCGCGGTCGTCTACCCGACCGGCTCGGGCGTGTGGGGCCGCGCTGCCGCGTGGTTCACGATCTGCACGATCAGCCCGATCAACCCCGCGCTCGTCGCGGCGATCGAGGGGGGCGAGTGATGCGCGGCTGCACCACGAGCTGCCTGCGAGGCAACTGCGACTCGCCCTGCGCGAGCATGGAAGCCTTCCTTGAGGACACCTGCGAGACGTGCGAGGGCTCGGGCAAGTGCCCGCGCTGCCGCGGCATGAGCAGCGACGAGATCGACCGGCTGTTCGGGGACGACGGCTGCCCGCTGTGCGAGGGCGCCGAGGATTGCACCGACTGCGACGGCGAGGGAGGTGCGTGGTGACCCGCTACCGCACCCGGGCGGACCTCCGCCGCCCCTCTCTCGCCTCGCGCCTCCTGGCGGCGCTTCGACGCTCTCGTCGGCCGGTCGCCGGTCGGCTGATCTACCTCCGCGACCTCCGAGGCCGCTACTACCCGGTGAGCCCGCGATGACCGACCCACGAGACGCGACTGTCGACCCCACCACCACCAGAAAGGAGAGACCGATGAGCCGACACAAGACCCCAGGCCGCGGCGGGAGCGCACCCGCCGGAGATCGGCCCAAGCGCCCGGTCGCGATCACGCTCGATTGCGACGTGCACGAGGCCGCCCGGCAGCGGGTCGGCCCGCGAGGGCTGAGCGCCGAGGTCGAGCGCCTGCTGCGGGAGGCGAACGAGACGCCGACGAGTCGCGTCGAGGAGATCGAGGGAGGCCGACAGTGACCCGCTACCGCACTCGGGCGGACCTCCGCCGCCCCTCGCTCGCCTCGCGCCTCCTGGCGGCGCTCTGGCGCCTTCGTCGGCCGGTCGCCGGTCGGCTGATCGTTCCCCGCGGCTCGCGGGACCCCCGGGCGGTGCCGAATGGGTGACTGGACCCGCGATACCCTCGGCGGCCTACGCTCGGACCTCATCATCGAAGCGCTGGATGCCGGGCGCTACCCGGCCGGCACGGTCTGGCACGACCGAGACCGCAGCGCCGCATTCCGCTGCATGCGGTACGAGCGCCTCGTCCGACAGATCACCGCATTGGATCGGGCGCTCATGGCGCTCGTGACAGCCCAGCGCAGCGAGATGCACCTGGCATGCATTCGGGAGGCGTGCGGAGTCCCGGCCGACGCCCCGGCGCTGAAGCTGGCACTTGACCTGAGAGACGCCCTGCGGCAGCGGGACCGATACGAGGGATGGCTGTGTCGCATTTGCGAGGAGCAGCCACCTGACATCGATGCGCCCGCTGTGTGGGCGGCGGCAGCCCTGCGAGGCGAGAAGCCCCCATGACCCCCACCCACTGCCCGCCCGGTGTAGGCATACGCCGAGGGTCGGAGGCGAAGCGACCCAGCGCTCGTTGTTCTGATCGTGACCGCCCCCGAGTTCGGCCGCAACCCGGGATCGTTCGGTGGCGGCGACAGATCATTCGGTCGCGGCCGACGCGCGCCGACTGATCCCCGCCCGACGCCGAGCAGCGCCAGCCTTGCGGGGCGGCGCTGCTGCTTGGGCTAGGCTCGGCGCGTGGCAGTCGTCGACGTGCACTCCGCCTACCTCCGCGCGCTGCGGGAGCGCCCGTTCCCCGAGCAGGAGGCGTTCGCCCGGGATCCAGCGCGGCTCGTGGCGGCGTTCGCCGCGGTCCGGTCGGGCAAGACCTACGGGGCGGCCCGGAAGTTCGCGATGCGCCTCCTGCGCGACGTGGCGGCCGATGTCCAGGCCGACGGCGGGGTGCGCTGGAAGCCGCGGCGCCGCGACCCGATGGAGAGCGACCAACCCCGTCGGCTGTACTGGGTGATCGCGCCCACCTACGGGCTCGCCAATCTCGCGTGGCAGGAGGTGCTCGCGGCGCTGTACGAGGGCGCGGCCGACCTCATCCTCCACGAGACCGAGGGCAAGCTGTGGCTCCGCACCGGGCACAAGCTAGAGCGGCGAACGGCCGAGAAGGAGCGAAACCTCCAGGGCGCCGAGGTCTCCGGCGCGCTGGCCGACGAGATCTGCTCGTGGCGGCGGGAGAGCTGGTACCAGCTCAAGAACCGGCTCGCGTCGGTGCGCGGCTGGCTCGTGGCCGCAGGGTCCCCTCGCCCGGGGACGTGGCCGCAGGCCGAGTGGTGGGACAGGCGCAACGTCGGCGGCCCGGTGTCCTGCCACGCCTGGGCGACCGCTGCGAATCCGTACTTCCCGGCCGAGGAGCTTGCCGCGGCCCGCGCGACGCTGCCCGAGAGGTGGTATCGCCGCGACTACGAGGCGAGCTGGGAGACCTTCGCCGGCCTCGTGTACGACATGCTCGGGGAGGCCAACTACATCGACGCCGACCCGGCCGCAGAGTCCGCCGTCGACCTCGCGCTCGACTTCGGCTACCACCATCCGGCCTGCCTGTTCCTCGCCAGCCGCGACCACGCATGGGACGCAGACGGCAACCCGGTCGACGGGCGCGGCGGCATCGTCATCGACGAGATCGTGCGGGAGCAGATCCGCCTCCCCGAGCTGCTGCCCCTGATCGCGCAGCGGCTCAAGGCGCGCGGGTGGGCGCTGCGCAACGTCTACTGCGACAAGGCGGGCAACCAAGCGTCGGACAAGGTGCCGTGGACCACGGTCGACGCGGTCAAGGCCGGGCTCCCGATCCAGGGCCGCGTCGTCTGGCCGACGAAGGTCGAGCAGATCAGCATTGCCACCGGCGTGCTCGAGGTCGCCGCCCGCCTGCGCGCCGCCGACGGCACGACCCGCCTCCGCATCGCAGAGCACCTCCGGTCCCCGCGCTACCTCGCCACGCTGCGGTCCCCGGGCATCGTCGGCAGCCTCCGCGGCTACGTCTACCCGGACAGCGACAAGGCCCGGGCGGACGAGCCGCTCAAGGACGGCGTGCACGATCACTTTGCGGACGCGCTGCGGTACTGGGCGGTCTGCGAGCGCCCGGTGGTCCGGTACGACGAGCCCGCCCGCCGCGAGCCGCTGCGCCCGGTCGGGGACCCCCACGGGCTGCTCGGCGGGATGGGTGGCGACCTGTTCGGCTAGCGGTAGCTGACCCCCACTCCCCGCCCCTGCGCTACGCTGCGCGCATGAGCGACCACGACCCCGCCGCCTCTGTCAAGGCCGCAGCCGTCACCGACGACGCGGGCACCCTCCGCGGATTCGTGCAGGCGACCGCCGCACAGGCCCGCGCCGAGGGCTACGCGCTCGCGGAGATCGCGCGACAGGGCACGTCCTACTCCGGCGTCACGATGCTCTCGGGCATGCCGGACCTCGACCCCAACCGCAAGTTGACCGCCGAGGACTGGCACCGCGGGCGCTCCGGGCGCTCGTACTCCTACGGCCGCGCGTCGATGCCGCACGACTACATGCGGACACACGACGCGGTGGCCGAGGTGGCGAACCGCGGCATCGTCGACCACATCGAGGGGAGCGAGTTCGCGGTCGAGCCGGGCGGGCAGGACGACATCCACCGGGCTCAGGCCGCGCTGATCGAGGACGTGCTGCTGCGCCGCGTGCTGTCCTACAGCGGGACGGGCCTGCACGCCGTCGCGCTGCGCATGTCGCTGCTGATGCTCGAGGGCGTCCAGCTCTACGAGGTCGTGACCCCCTTCGACCCCGACTACATCCTCCGCGTGCCTTCCGAGGGCGGCGGCACCGAGGTCTACCCGCTGCCCGGCGGCAAGGGCGCGACGGTGCTCGGGGAGCTGCGCGAGATCCTGCCCGCCTCGGTGCGGCGGTACGACAAGGCCGCGGACGGCGGGTGGGACGTGACGCAGGAGCCGCCCGCGGGCGACTACGCCGCCGGGGAGCTGCCGCGCACGCAGACGATCCCCTCGCGGCATCTGCTGCATCTGCGGTGGCGCCCGATCGCCGACGACCCTGCGCCCTACGGGGAGCTGCGGCCGCTCGTGAGCCGCCTGACCCTGCTCGACACGCTCCATCGGATGCTGGCGCTCGCGTCGCGGAAGGGCGCCATGGGCGTCCCGTTCGCGCAGTACAAGGGGAGCGGCGAGCCGCCCCAGGCCGAGGCCGAGTACGTTCAGCGGCTCCTGCGCCTCTACACCGCCGGGGCGCACGAGGGGATCAACCTGCCGTCCGATTGGTCGCTCGACTTCCTCCACCTCCCGACGCTGATCGAGGACATCGGCGAGCAGATCAAGACGGCCACGGAGGCTGTGGCCCGCACGCTCGGCATGCGGCACCTGCACGTCGGCGAGGATCACGGTGTCCAGGCGCTCCACGAGTCGGTGTCCGCCGACCACGAGAAGGTGCTTAACGCGATCGTCGCCAAGATCTGCGGCGCCTTCAACCTCGACCCCGACGGCGATCGATCGAAGGGCCGCCGGTCGATCATCGAGTTCCTCGTCGAAGCCAACTTCGGCGCCGACTCGGTGCCGCCCGACGAGCTCCCACGCCTCGTCCACCGCGGCTTCCGCAAGGTCGACCCCAAGGGCGCGATCGACGCCGTGGCCGTGGCGAAGCGGGACGGGCTGCTGGGCGAGTGGACGCCGGCCGACGAGGACGCGATCCGCGATCAGCTCGCCTTCCTGCCGAGCCGCAACGAGGCCGCCGCGTCGGTGCTCATCGACGACGACGACGACGACGACGACGACCCGCAGCCGCCGGAGCCGCCGGAGCGGCCGGAGCCGCCGGAGCCGCCGGAGCCGCCGGAGCCCGACGACGAGCCCGACGACGAGCCGATCGAGGCCGCTGAGCGCAACATGACGGCGCCCGCCGGGGTGCGTGCCGAGTTGCGCCGCGGGCTGCAGTGGCACGAGGAAGGCCACAGCGGCGACGGGCTGCAGCCTGCGACGGTCGCCTGGGCGCGGCGCCTCGCCAACGGGGAGCCGATCAGCGAGGACAAGGCCCGCAAGGGCGCCGCGTGGTTTGCCCGGCACGAGCAGGCCAGCAAGGGCGAGGGGTTCCGCCCCGGCGAGCCCGGCTACCCCAGCCCGGGCCGCGTCGCCTGGGCGCTGTGGGGCGGCAACGCGGGCAAGTCGTGGATGGGCCGGATCGCACAGGCGATCGAGGCCGCCGAGAACGGAGGTAGCCTGCCGGCGCTCCCTTTCTCGCTGAGATCCCCGCCGAGGTCGAGCGACAGCTAGCCGCCGCGCTGCGAGGCCGCGTCACCGAGGCGCGTCGGGTCGTGGCCGAGGTGCTGGCCGCCGCGCTCGAGCAGATCTCCGACCCGATGCAGGTCGCGGCGCTGCTTCGGTCCGCGGTCGGCCGAATTGAGCCGGTGAGCGTGGACGCGCTGGAGCAGTACGGGCGCGACGCCGCGAAGGCGGCGACGAAGACGCTCCGGCGGCAACTCCCCGGCAGCAACCGCCCGCTCTCCCCCGGCGCTGCGCCGTTCGGGTCGATCGACGACCTCGTGCTCGCCTTCGCGCGCAACCTCGCTGACGCGATCGCGGTGATCGACCGCAACGTGTTCGACTACCCCGCGACCTCCATCGAGCGCGCCGCCCTTGAGTCGGCCGAGCCGTTGACGGCCGCGCAGATTCGCTCCGCGGCCAGCTCGCGCAAGCCCGGCAGCCCCGCAGCGCGGTTGCGTCACGATGCCGACTTTGTGGCCGTCGACACGCTCGGCAGCCTGACCAGCGCGGTCAACCGGCGCCGGATGGAGGAGGCCGGGGTGCGGTACTACGAGTGGAGGTCGCAGCGGGACAGCAGGGTCCGGGACGAGCACGCCGACCTCGACGGGACGCGGTGGGCGGTCGACGGTCCTGGGCAAATCACCGAGGGGCACCCAGGAGACCCGCCGGGCTGCCGGTGCTATGCCGTGCCGGTGCTGGAGTAGGCTCGCGTCATGCCCGTCCACCCGCCGCGAGATCGACGCCCCCGCCGCGAGGAGCCGCGCATCGAAGGCAAGCGGGTGCTCGGCAAGGTCAGCGACGCCGACGCGGCTTACCTGCTGTCGGAGGCCGGGCAGACGCCCGCCTCGCGTGAGGGCGTCCGCAACCTGCGCCGACGCCGCGGCATCCCCGCCTACCGCGACACCTAGGCCGACCCACTCGCACTAGCGGGTGTGGGCCTCCCGGTGGTTTGCCCCGCTGCCCTGCGCTCCCGCACGCTTGGGCCATGCCGCTGCACCGCTCCGATCTGATTGCCTGCGCCGAGGTCGGTGACCGCGAGGCGGACGGGTCCGTCTGGATCGAGCTGGCCGCCTCCGGCCGCATGTACTCGCAGCGCCGCGGCGGCAACGCCGTCGAGGTCGGCCGCGAGCACCTGCAGCAGATGGCCGACAACATGGCGGCGTTCCTCGGGGAGCGGTGGGCCGGATCCAACGAGGACGGCTCTCCCCGGGGCGTGCCGATCCGCCTGGACCTCGCGCACGCCGACGCCGACAAGGACCCCGCCGACCACGCCGCCGCGCCGATGTTCCGCGGCCAAGTCGTCGAGGCGAAGCTCGGGGAGCGCGACGGCCGCGCCGTCCTCCTCGGCCGCGTGCAGTGGACCGACGAGGGCAAGCTCGACGCCAAGGCGCTGAGCGTCAGCATCGAGGCGTACCCCGACCGGCAGAGCAAGGCCACCGGCGAGCCCATCGAGGGCTACATGCTCACCGGCGTCGTTCTCACCGACAAGCCAATGGTGCGGGACCTGCGGATTGCAGCGACCGACCACGAAGACACCCCCACCCCGGAGCCGCGCATGCCGCTGTCCACCCGAGCGCGTGAGATCCTCGCGCTCTCCGAGTCCCCCTCCGAGTCGGCCGTCGAAGCGGCCGTCCTCAAGCTCTCCGAGGAGCGCGACACCCTCAAGATCCAGGCGCTGCGTCTGACCGAGGAGCGCGACAGCCTCAAGGCCGAGCTCGACAAGCATGCCGAGGCCGAGGCCGAGCGCATCGACGAGCAGGCCGTTGCGGACGGTCGCATCACCGCCGCCGAGCGCCCCGAGTACCGCAAGGTGCGCGAGTCGGTCGGCATCGAGCTGGCCGAGAAGCTCTACCCGAAGGGCAAGCACAACGTGACCCCGAAGTCGGCGACCGGCGGCGGCGACCCCGTGCCGTTCAACATCGACGAGCGCATCGCCTTCCACACGAAGCACGGCGCCTCCGAGATGAGCGCCTACAACCTCGCGCTCTCCGAGGCGCCCCGTTCCTTTTACGAGGAGGCCTGAACCATGGCGAACTCCTGCAAGACCGAGATCCTCGGGTACCGCACCGACGCGGACCTGTCCTCGTCCCCCTACCGCTTCGTCCTCAAGGACGGGGACGACGACCTCTCCGTGGCGACCGCCTCGGCGGCCGACGTGGTGGGCGTGACCACGAACAACGTGGCCGACTACTCCACCACCGCCGGCACCGTCGAGGTGCAGATCGGCCCGGAGTACCTCGTGACCGTCGGCGCGACGCTGTCGCAGGGCGCCGAGCTCGTGCCCGGCACCGGCGGCAAGGCGGTCGCTGCCTCCGCGGGTGAGATCGTGGTCGCGGTGCTGCTCGAGGGCGGCGCCGACGGCGAGGTCTGCCGCGCCAAGGCCGTCAACTACCAGAAGAACCCCTGAGCGGAGACGCTGAACCATGTCCCTCCCCGTCGCCAACATTCGGCAGAACAAGGTCTTCGCGCCGCTCACTCGCATGTACGCGAACGCGGTCGGCAACTTCATCCACAACGTCGCCCCCATGGTCGTCGACGTGGACACGGAGACCGGCAACTTCATGGACGTTCAGGGGGGCTTCGGCAGCAAGACCGACCCCCAGGGCATGGGCATTGGCTACAGCCAGCTCTACCCGCGCTCGATCCACATGGAGATCCAGGAGGTCACCGGCTGGACGGTGCAGCTCTCGGGCCTCGGCGCCGACTTCAACATCGTGCGTGAGCAGCTCCTCGACAACGAGGCGATCCGCCTCATGCGGCCCCGCCTCGCCCTGCTCATGCAGCAGTGCATGATCGAGCGCGAGCGCACCTTCGCGAGCCTCTGCTTCACCGCGGGCAACTGGACCGGCTACACGACCGACGTGTCGAGCGCCGACCCGACCGAGCAGTTCCAGACGGACACCGCCGACCCGGTCGAGTACATCCAGAGCAAGATGGACACCGTCGAGCTCGCCTGCGGCCGACGCCCGAACGCCGCGATCATCGGTCACACCGCGTGGCAGAAGCTCCGCACCAACGAGCGCTTCCGCTCCTACCGGAAGTTCGTGCAGGACGTGAACATGCCGTTCACCGAGGCGGAGGTCGCGTCCTTCTTCGGGCTCGACCAGATCTTCGTCGGCCGCGCGGTCGAGAACACCGCGCAGCAGGGCGCCACCGAGAGCAAGTCCCGCATCTGGGGCGCGCACATGCTCCTGTTCCGCCGCGACGCCGCGCTGGAGCCGGAGACCCCGCAGGGCACGCTGCACCGCTACCGCGCTCGCGGCTTCTCGGACGGCACGCCCCGCACCGAGCAGAAGTCGGACCTCGTGCGGCAGCTTCAGTGCCTCTACTACGACCAGTTCCTTGCCACGAACAAGGCGACGGGCCACCTGCTCCGCAACATCGCCGCCTGATCGGAGGACGCTGTGTCCGACATCCCGTACTACATGCCCTCGTCGTTCCCGGCGGGGCTGAAGGCCGACACCATCGGCGAGGTCACGGCCGGCAACGGCGTCGCGATCGACGGCCTGACGATCAAGGACGGCGGCATCGCTCGATTCGGCCCGGTGGCGCTGACCGCCGCGGCCGAGTCGTCGGACACGATCGCAGTGACGATGGCCGGTCCGGCGGTGGCTGCCGCCTACCGGGCGACGGTCGTGCTCAACGCGACCGGCCTGCCGGACGCGACCAAGTTCACGCTGGCGGAGACCGGCGCCGGGACTGAGATCTCGGCGACCGCTCAGGCGTCGCTGCTGTTCGCCACCTCGGCGGCGGGCGCAGCCACGATCACCGTGACCGACGTGCTCGGCGCCTCGAACACGAACGTGTTCCTGCTGATCGAGCCGATGTCGACGCAGGCCGGCACCCAGGCGGGCGGCGCGGCTCACATCGAGCTGACCTTCGACGCGAGCTAATCCCCCGGAGGCGCTGTGCCCTACCTGTCCACGCTCGCCGACGCGCTGCGGTACGTCGACGCTCAGACGGGGACGCTCAGCGCCTCCACCCGCCCCACGACCACCGAGGCCACGATCCTATGGGGCGAGGCCGAGACCGAGGTGAAGGCGGCTCTGCTCGCCGCAGGGCTGTCCACCTCGGTCACCTCGGGCTCCTTCGCAGAGGACTTCGTGCAGGGCATGGAGGCGCTCATGACGGGCGTCCTCGTGCTGCTCTGGCGGGGGACCGACCGGGCAGGCGCGACGGGCACCGGCTTCATGCGGCTGGTGACCGAGGCCGGAGGCGGCACCACCCGCAGCGACACCGCAGCGGGCGCGCTCCACGCGCTGTTCAAGGCCCGAGCCGCGAAGCTGCTCGACGACAAGTTCCGGGCGGCGCTGCTCTCCGCGGGCGCGTCGCGGGCGTCGACCACGCTGCCCACGGATATGGCGTCGCACGCCGTCGACTACCGCGACACGTCGATCAGCGACAGCCCGCCGCCGGGCGGCGACTGGCCGTACGCCGAGCCGCAGCCGTACTTCGACGGCGACAGCCTGTGACCGAGCCCGCCGTCTCGATCCGCATCGACCCGGACGCCTCCGAGGTCGCAGGCGCCATCCTCCGCGGCCCGGCGCGCAACATCGACTTCAGCGCGGCCTTCCGCATGCTCGCGGGCACGGCGCAGCGCCACGTCCAGCGGCACCTCGAGACCGAGGGCACGAGCACCGGGCCGAAGTTCGTCCGCCTGTCGGAGCCCTACGCCACGCACAAGCGCCGCGTGTGGGGACAGCTCCCGATCCTCACCCGGTCGGGTCGGCTGCACCGCGCCGCGGGCGGCGGGCCGGGGTGGTCGCAGACCATCACGCAGCGCTCGGCCAAGTACTCGGTCGACCCGACCAGCCCCGAGGGCTTCCGCTACGCGAGGGCCCACCAGCAGGGCGCTGGGCGGCTGCCTCGGCGCCCGGTGATCCGGCTGGACGCGACGGTCCAGGGCGGGGTGGGGCGCCTCACTGCGGGGCGCGTGCTGCCCTTCGGCACGGTCGCCGCGGGCGCGCTGCAGGCGGTCGTCATCGACGCGACCAACAAGGCGCTCGGCAAGGAGCAGCGGGTGGGGCTGGAGAAGCGGCTGCGGACGCTGGCACGGGTCAAGACGCGGTAAGCACCCCCGCACCCTAGCACGCGTCCCCGGAAGGGCCACCGCTACACTCGCCGCAGCATGGGCCACCACGTCACGCAGCCGCCTGTCGAGATCGCGACCGACGCGCTGCTCGCGTTTTTGGACACGGGCGCGACGCCGCTCGGCGCCGTGCAGAACTTCAACGCCCACAAGGACGCGCTGATCGCGGCGCAGGGCTGGGACGCGCTGCCGGACGTGCAGTGGTACGGCTACGACGTGACGCTCGGCAACGTCTACTCCCACAGCATCGTCACCGGCGGCGTGTGGTTCGAGGCGCTCGAGCCCAACAACGACGCGACCCAGGTGCAGGACCTCGTGGTGTGCTCGGTCGGCCTGCTGCTCCCGTCGGACGTGTTCAACGCCGGGCAGGCTGCCACCGGGATCGCCCTGCGCCGCTACGTCGACTGCCTGCGGACCATGCTCGGCCGCGGCTTCCCGATCGGCAGCCCGACCCGCCGCGACGCCTCCGGCCGCACGCTGAACAACGGCGGCACCGCGTGGCCGGCGCGGGTGCAGAACACCACGCTCGGCCGCACCGAGCAGATCGTCGAGCCTGACTCCGGCGCAACCGTCGGCGTCGTCCTCCCCGTGACCGTACAAGTAGAGGTGACCTGACCATGCCCGGACCCACGATCTCCGCCGGCCGCGACGCGCTGTTCGCCGTCGTGGCCGAGTCCGCCTACGGCGACGGTGGCTCGACCGCCTACGCCGCCGCCGACGACTTCGTCGACTGCTCCGGGTGGGCGGTGACGCCGCAGACCCCGGGCGGCCCCCGCGACGACGCGCACGGCTACATCAGCCCGCTGGGCGACATCAAGGGCAAGAAGACCGTCGAGTGGACGCTGAGCCCCACCTACTTCAAGCCCAACGACAACGGCACCGACCCGGACTGGCACGTCCTCGCGACCAAGAACGGCTGGACCGGCGGCTCGTGGTCGGCGTCCGACGCGGTGGAGGCGGGCAGCACCACGACCGTGATCAACGCAACGGGCCACAGCTACAGCGTGGACGACTTCGTGCGGATCAACGGCGAGGTGCGCCGGGTCGCCTCGACGAACACCGACGACTTCACGGTCACCCCCGCCCTCACCGCGACCCCGTCGGCCACCGACGCGATCAGCCCGTGCAAGGCGTACTCGATCAACGAGGACCGGGACACTGTTCCCGACTCGGTGGCGCTGTGGCTGTTCGACAACAACCGCACCGTGCGGATCCGCGGCGCGTTCGTCACGAGCTGGACGTTCACCGGCAGCGACCCGGCCGGGCTGAAGTTCAGCGCGCAGGGCAACGCCCGCCGGGCGGACATCATCCCCAGCGCCTTCCTCGACGGCGCCATCAACAACGCGGTCACCACCATCACGCTGGCCGAGGGGCACGGCGTGCCGGCGGACACCTCCGCGACTGACCTGCTCTACCTCACGGTCGGCAGCGAGAACCTCAAGGTGCTCAGCGTTGCCGGCAACGACATCACCGTCGACACCCGCGGCGTGTACCTCGGCGGCGGGGCGGCGGCCTCGCACTCCGACGGGGCCGAGGTCTTCGCCTTCTACTACACGCCCTCGACTGCCGGGAACATCGTGGACAGCACCGCCGGGGACGCGGTCGTCAACGGCGTGCCCGTCAAGTCGGTGACCGCCTGCACGGCGTCGGTGGAGACGGGCGCGGAGCCGTGGGCCAACGAGCACGGAGACGCCTACGAGGTCCACGGCTACTCGGTGGGCCGGCTGGAGGCGACCATGCAGATGGAGGCGCTCGCCCGCCGCGGTGAGGCGCTCGCCCTCATGCGCCGCGCGCAGGACCGCACCGCCACCGAGGTCATGTGGCAGCAGGGCAACGTCGCGGGCGCGACCGTCGCGCTCTACATGCAGTCGGCCATCCTCGAGGTGCCGGCCAACTCCATCGACGCGGGCGAGGCGACGGCCTCGCTCTCCCTGTCCTTCTCGTCCCGCATGGCTGCGGCGGGCGACTCCCCGATCTTCCTCGTGGTGTCCTGATGAACCTGCGGCGCACGATCTCGATCCAGGTCCCCGACGGTCCCCGCCTGATCTGCTGGCGTCCGACGCTGGGCGATAAGCTGCGCTTTGGAGAGGCGTCGACCGAGTTCCGCGACGCGCTCGCGGCGGTCGAGGCGATGCCCGAGGGGATCGAGCGGGACGCGGCTAGCGTCGCGGCGTTCGAGGTCATGCACGAGGCACAGCGCGACCTGCTCGGCTCGTGCCTGCGCCGCGTGGTCGAGGTCGACATCGACGGCGGCACGGGCACCACGCACAGGGTCGGCCCGGACAACGTCGCGGAGGTGTACGAGGCGCTGCGGGAGGGCATCGAGGAGGAGCTGCCACGGGCGGTGACTCGGCTCCTGCAGGCCGGGACGGTGGACGCCGAAGAGGGAAACTGATCCGGGCGCTTGCGCACTACCTGCAGGCGCCCGACTGCCAGCCGCTCGACGACACGATCGCGGCGGCGTGGCGCGCGAAGGGATGGGACGGTTGCAAGCTGTGGGCCGCCTGCAAGCAGGGCAAGCAGTGCGACGGGTCGGACCCGGAGTGGCACACCCCCGTCGTCGGCGGTGGCGCCTCCCGCGGTCGGTCGGTGTCCCGCTGCCCGAGCAAGGCGTTCACGCCGGAGCTGTGGAGCCTTGCCCGGCTGGTGTCGGCGGTGCGGTCGACCGGGATGCCGATGACCGGCGGCGGCGTGGACACGGCGGACGCCTGGACCGTCGAGGCGTTCGGGCTGCTGAATGCCGAGTTGGACCGGATCAGCGCGAAGCAGGCCGAGAAGCGGGCCGAGGTGATGCGTCAGAGGATGGGAGGTCGCCGTGTCTGACGTAGCAATCAGCATCAGCGCGACGACGCAGGCCGCCCGGCGCGAGATGGCCAAGCTCGGCAAGTCGTTTGCGGGCATCGACAGGGCGGCAACGCGCACGGCGAAGGCGTCGACCGCGGCGTTTGACACGCTCCGGGTCGGCCTCGGGACGGCGCTCGGCTTGTCGATCGACGCGGTGCGCTCCAAGGTCATGGAGCTGGGCCGCGCCTACGGGCAGTGGTTTGCCGAGACGCAGGCGGGCAAGCAGGCCACCGAGCAGTTCACCGCTGTGCTGGTCGAGCAGCGGAACACGGCGTTTGCGCCCCTGAACGCCTCGATCATCGGAGCGATGGAAGCCACGAAGGAGTGGCTGTCGTCGCTCGACGAGCAGGAGGTGCGGGCCTTTGGCGAGTCGCTGGCCGACGCATTCCAGAGCGGCGCGGAGACTGCCTTCCTCGCGGGCCAGGAGCTCCGCAAGATGGCGTCGGGCCTGCGCGTCACCGCCGCGGCCGTCACGGTGCTGTCGGAGCAGTGGCGGCTCGCCAAGGAGTCCTACGAGGACTACTTCGGCGTCGGCGGCTCCGAGGCCCGGTCGAAGGAGCGCGGCGCGGCGCACGAGGCCCGACGGGCGGTCAAGGCGCTCACGGCAGAACTCGACACGCTCAAGGCGAAGCAAGCCGAGGTCGACAAGGCGCGGGCCGACGGCGCTGTCGTCATCATCGACTACACCGAGCAGATCGCGGCGCTGGAGCGCAAGCGCAGCGGCTTCGGCGAGATCGTGCAGGAGTACAACGCGCAGGGCAGCGCAGCGGATCGAGTGTCCACCGCGCTGACCGAGCTAGACCGCGCCACGGCCGACTACATCCAGACCGGCGAGGACGGCGCCGATGCGTTCAAGCGGTTCCGCGAGACGCTGACCGCCGCTCGCGAGTCGGCCAACGGGCTCGGCTCGGCGCTCACCGACAAGGCCGCTGAGGGCACCGACGCGCTCACCAGCAAGGCCGCAAAGGGTACCGACGCGCTGGCCGGCCTGCGCCGCGAGCTAGAGACGCTCGGCCTCACCTCCGAGCAGCTGCTCACCAAGCGCGTCACCGAGTCGCTGGAGACGCTGCGCGAGGGGCTCGACAAGACCGACATGGGCGCCGCGGACTACAACGCCCGGGTCTCCGAGATCCTGCGGCAAGCCCGCGAGCAGCGCCGCGAGGACCACGCCGAGACGATCGAGCAGATCCACGAGGAGACGGCGGCGCGCGACGACGCCGCGGCCCAGCGCATGAGCACCGCCGAGAACGTCGCGAACGCGGTGATGTCGCTGGGCTCGCTCGTGACGGCGTTCCAGGCCCGCGAGGGCGACGCTCGGACCGCCGAGCAAAAGAAGGCCGCGAAGGCCGGGTTCGCCGCTCAGCAGGCGTTCGCGATCGGCTCGGCGCTGGTCAACACCGCGCTGGCGATCACCAACGCGCTCGCCACGGTGCAGCCTTACCCGGCGGCCATCGCCGCGAGCATCGCCGCGGGCGTGCAGGGCTTCGCCCAGGTCGCCGCGATCACTGCCACGTCGATTCAGGGCGTCGCGGACGCCGGGCTGATGCCGGGCGCGCTGAAGGCCGCCGGCCTGAATCAGCACAGCGTGCTCGCCGTCCGCAACGACGAGGCCGTCGTCGACCCCCGCGGCACCGCGGCGCTCTCGGACATGCTGGAGCTGTCCCGCGACCGCATGGCCCGGGACATGGTCGGGCGCAGCGGCGGTCCGCAGAACATCACGCTGGAGATCGACGGCCAGGTGCTTGGGTCGATCACCCGCGGCTACCGCATCGCGGACGCGCAGCGCGGCCTCGGCTATGAGCGGGAGGTGCGCTGATGGCTCTTGTTGGATTCGGCCTCGCCAACCTCGCCAAGGGCAAGAACACCAACGTCGGGCGCTGCACGCTCGACGACCGCGGCGCCTTCCTCACCGATCGCGTCGGGGAGCGCAGCAGCGCCCCGCAGGGCGTCTCGGGCTGGTACGACGTGCATGACGGCAACGGGTCGATCTCGATCAACTCGACCGCCTACACCGTGCCGAATGGGCTCTATGACGCCCCTACGCTCACCTCCCGCATCACGTCTGCGGTGGTCGGTGGCGGCGGGCCGGCCGACTTCGTCTGCGACTTCAACGTGCTGAACCAGTTCCGCCTGCGCCGGACCGGCGGGACCCCGTTCACGGTCGACTTCTCCGGCCTCGCCAACTCCATCGCGGCGACCATCGGGTACGCCGACGCCAACCTCTCGGGCTCGTCCCTCTACCTGAGCGCCGAGGCGCGGCCGTCCGGGTCGGTGTCGGTGGTCGAGATCGACTTGAACACGCTGGCGCCGTCGGGCAGCAGCCCGGACCCGGGCGGGGTCTTTGTCGTGCTCTACGGCGACGACGACACCGACTTCAGCGACGTGAAAGTTTTCCTCGGCGCGGCGTCGTACTCGTCGAGCTCGCAGCCGTGGCGGACGCTGGGCGAGACGCTGACGCTTTCCGATCGCGGCACCCGCACGGACGCCGCCGGGGTCCTCATCAACCCGCTACAGGGCGCGCTGCGGACGACGGGCACGCCCCGCCGGTACATGCGCTTCCAGTGGGACCACCCGGACACCTCGACCGTGCATAGCGTCGGGGTGATCTACCTGTGCGACTGGACGCAGGACGACACCCGCACGGCGCGGGAGATCCCCTACCACATCCCCACGCCGCAGGACGACGGGGCCGACTCGCTCTATCCGTCGGAAGGTCTCAAGCGGTGGACGGTGCGCCTGCCGTTTGACCGCTGGGGCCCGTCGGCGGCGGAGGTCCTCGACGCGCTGCACGACACCGGCGGCGCGCGGTTGATGGTGTGGGCGCTCCGGGGCGACGAGGTCAAGGCGGCCACCCGCACCCTTGGGGACGAGGCCGACGCGGGCTACGCCTACTTCGGGCGCCTGCTCCTCGGGCCGCGTAGCTACAGCGGCGGCGGCTCGGACTTCGTCAGCGAGGAGCACGAGATCGTGCAGGAGGTCTAGCCGGTGGCGCTCCCTGACCTCGACCTGTCCGGCCTGACGCTGCCGCGGCTTGCCGTCGTCGCGACCGTCGCCTACCGCGACGCCGACGGCGTCGATCGGGTCGCGCGGTGGATGGGTCCGTCGCGCAAGCACGGGAGCGCGCTCGTCGTCGTCGGCCTGGAGGACAGCACCCCGACCCCGCGGCAGTACGTCGCCCGCCTGCGCTCCGTCGTCGACGACTTGGACCTTGGCGGCCTGACGAACGCGGTGCAGACGGCGTCGGAGATGACGCTGGAGGTCGATCTCGGCCACCTCGACGACGAGGCCGGGCTCATGCGGGACGCGCAGCTCGGGTACTGGAGCGCGCGGGAGGCCCGCGTGTGGGTCGTCCAGCTCGAGGCGGCCGGCGGCTCGATGCACGCCACCCGGGCGCGTGAGATCTTCGCCGGGCGCGTGGTCGACAGCGGCCTGGATCGGCTGCGGCTGGGGGAGGGCGCGTCGTTGCGGCTCAAGCTCCGCGACACGCTGCTGCCGGAGGACGAGCGGATCCCGACTACCTACCTGTGGTCGGACGACGAGATCAAGAACGGCCTCGCGCCGTACACCGAGACGGAGCCGGGAGCGGGCGGGGATTACGTCTGGCACCCCGCGGCGGCCAGCCGCGCGGTCGCGGACGCCTACAACAATGGCCCGTTCGGCGGGCGTCACGTCGGCGTCGTCTACGGGCGCATGGATACGCTCGCCTTCCGCTACCAACTTCGCACCCCGGCGGTGCTCCGGCCGCTCGCCTTCTACGGGGCGCAGCAGGCCGCCGTCGGCGCAACGCACTACTTTTTCCACGTTTCGCCGCAGTTCGACTGCTTCGTGGAAAACGACTCGGGGAAGGCCGTGTGGTTCGTGCAGACGAGCACGGGGACGCTGACCTCGCTTGAGACGCTGTACGGCGCGAACCTGCCGAACGTGAACGTTCGGTGTTTCAACAACCGCGACCCGAAAAACGGGCCGGTGGGCACGAACGTTCGTCTCCTAATCAACAACGGCGACTCCCCGGACGGCTCCGGCGGCCTCGGCGGCGGCGGCTTTGCCGGGGTCGACGGCGCGCAGTGCTGGGCGATCTGCTACGGGCCCGGCGGCGGCGTGCTCGACACCTCGGCGCCCGACACGACCGCGGGCCTCGCGCTCGGCGGCACGGTCGAGGCGCTGACGCAGGCGTCGCTTGCGGCGAGCCGCCATCGGGACGACGAGGTGTTCCGCGACCTCGTCGAGCTTGCCGGCTTCGGGGCGATCCTCGACGGCGCCGGGCTGGCCGATTACGACAGCAACGCCCCGGCGGGTCCCGCAGGGACCGGGCTGTACCGTGAGATCGGCTGCGCGGTCCCGCTTGAGCCCACCGACGACCCGCCGAAGCTCCGCGAAGTGCTGGGCGAGCTGGCAATGGTCGGTTGCGGGGACGTGATCGTGCGGCACGTCGGCGGCGCTCGGCGGCTGGCCCCGATCCGCCGCCGCCCGAACAGCTCGCAGGGCTCGGCCGACTACAAGGTGCGGCTTCCCGACTTCTACCAGGGCCGCGACGTGTTCTCCGCGCGCCCGGAGGTCGAGCACGACCCGCGAAACGACGGCGGCACGGTCGTAGAGGTGCGCGCGCCGGACCGCAACGTGCCGGGCGTCGCGCTCGGCAGCACAAGCACCACCGCGAGCATTGCCACCAGCATCGACGGGCCGCGCCGCCGGTACGAGGACGCCGCGCACGAGGCCGCGGTCGGTGCCCGCATCGTGCGCCGGGTGACGCTCGAGCACTGGCTGCCGCAGGAGCCGCCCGCGTGGGTGTCCGGCGACGAGGACCCCGCGTTCAGCGACGCCGCGAAGATGCTGTCCGGCAACTTGACGCAGCCGCAGCGGTACATCACCGCGACGCTCGGATGGCGCGCGCTGCTGTGGGAGCTGGGCGACACCGTGCAGTACGAGGGCATCCCCGGGCTGCACCTAGCGGACGTGGGGCAGATCCGCAAGATCAGACGGGACTACCTTCGGATGTCCGCTACGATCACAAGCGTCCACCTGCCGGACGGATTCTCCGTGCCGGTGGGCGACACAGAAGACGAGGGCTGAGCATGGCGACGATCCAACGGTGGTACGACGGCAGCGGAAACGAGGTCATGGCGCTGGAGTCCTACGCGGGCGGCTATCGCCTGACCGGCAACGTCATCCAGCCGGGCTCGCTCAACACCTCGCTGACCAACAGCAGCGGCGGGATCGAGATCACGAGCGGCGGGATCCTGCAGGTCGTCGACGGCGGCATCACCCCGCCCCGCATGAGTCCGAAGACCGGCCAGCCGCTCGTCGGAGACCTCAACGTCACCGGCACCGGCGGCGGCGGCGTGCTCGCGCTCGCCAACCCGTTCGGCGTGGACGTGTACGTGACGCGGATCGTCGTCGTCGTTACCGGCGCTTCGTCGTCGGCCTCGACCTCGGATGCCGGGATTGCTGCCGACGCGACCACCAGCTCGGACAACCTGATCGACGACTTCGACACGGGCTCGGGCGGCATCTACGACAACATCGACGACCAGGGCACCAACGGCGCGAGCAAGCAGAAGTGGGGCAGCTCGCAGTACCTCACGATCTCGCAGGCGTCGGGCACCGTCACCGGCGCGACGGGTCGCTACTGGATCCACTGCGTAGACGCCTCCTGATGCGAGTCGCTCTCGTCGTCGGCCATCGCAACGGGGCGCCCGGTGCCGTCGCAGCGGACGGGATGCGGGAGTACGACTACGTCGACGAGCTAGCGCAGATGCTCGCGGGTCGGCTCGACTGCCACAAGGCGCGCGTGTTCTGGCGCTCCGACGACGACGACGGCCGCAGCGAGCCCGCGCGGATCCGCGCGATGGTCGAGGCGCACGTCAACCCTTGGAGCCCCGACCTCGTGGTGTCGCTGCACGTCAACGCCGCGGAGGACCCCCGCGCGCTGGGCGCCGAGGCGCTGCACCACCCCGGCAGCGAGCGCGGGCAGGAAGCGGCGCGCGTCTTCGCCTCGCTGATGGCGCACGCCGTTGACACCCGCAACCGGGGCGCGAAGCCGCGCGACGACCTGACGGTGCTCCGGGCCACCGCCGCGCCCGCGGTGCTCCTTGAGCCGTTCTTCCTGAGCAATCCCGCCGACCTCGACCGGGGTCGGCGCTACAAGCCGCTACTCGCGGACGCCATCACTCACGGGGTGCACGTCCTCGGGGCGCGCTGGGGGCTGTGATGTCGGAAGCTGAAGCTCTCTCGATGGTCGTGACGTGGTGGCCGTGGGTGCAGACCGGCCTCGCTGCGCTCGGTGGCGGCGGCACCCTCGGCGGCGTGCTGTACACCGGCTATCGGATGGTCCGCATCGCGGAGCGGGTGGAGACGGACATCCGCAACATCGACACGCGCCTCCAAGTGCTGACGCGGATCGCGCTGGAGCACACGCACGACAGGGCCGGGCGAGTCGACCTGCCCGACGATGTGCGGCGCGTCGTCTTCGGCGGCGCGTGACACTCGGAGCCCTGAGCATGGATCAACTCGACCCCGTCACCATCGCGCTCACCGTCGCGCTCACCGCGCTCGCTCGCCGCTACTCGTCCGGCAAGGTGGAGCGCACCCTCGTCCGCCTGACGCCGCTCGTCGCCGTGCTGATCGCGGTCGGCGTCCGCGCCGGCATCGAGTCCGCGCAGGGACACCCGCTCTCGTGGTCCGTGCTGTGGCATGCAGCACAGGCGGGCGCTAACGCGGTCTTCGCCCACGCGGCCTTCAGGTCGCTTGCCAAGGAGATCCCTGCCGCCGTCGACGACGGCCCCGAGCCCTAGGAGCCCCATGTCTCTCGTCCGATTCCGCATCCCCGGCCTGACCATCCCCCGCGCCGGCTTCGTCCCGCATCCCGGCCGCAGCGTCGAGGAGATCGCGGAGGACGTGGCCGCCTACCTCTCCGGCGAGGACGAGTCGCGCCTCCAGCACTTCGCGCCGGGCCACCGCTGGCGGGACTGGTCCCGCGCCTGGGAGGCG
>Ga0208160_1000099_pt1 | contig 38373 bp, 42 predicted proteins | sample CB_VirMetaG_FD_184536 | JGI IMG/M metagenome (GOLD analysis project Ga0208160, IMG submission 184536) | Freshwater to marine saline gradient viral communities from Chesapeake Bay - CB_1504_1 Viral MetaG (SPAdes) (version 4) | ecosystem: Environmental > Aquatic > Marine > Coastal | place: USA... | reverse complement strand
GTTGTTTAACGGACATACCAGAGGCGACAATATGCAATTTAGAGGATATTGCAATACGTATAAGATTTACAATCGCGCAATATCAGCGGGAGAAGTTCAGCAAAACTTCAATGCTCTAAGAGGAAGGTTTGGAATATGAGTGTATATGCTGGACCTGCAGATTGGTGGACAGACGGAACCAATGATGGCAGATATCATATTGCTACGAAAGGCATAGTTCAAACTGGTCTTGTATATCACATTGATGCCGCAGTTACGCAGTCATATCCTGGTTCTGGTTCAACATGGACAGACTTAACAAGCAGTCCAATTAATGCAACGATCAACAATGGCACTTTCAGCAACGACTCTGGCGGATCTTTAATTCCCAGTTCCAATACTGCTAGATTTGCTACAGTTGGAAATCTAGCAGTAGATTCTAAACTTTCACTAACACAGAATTTTTCTATAGAACAGATATTTAAACCTTCAGGATATCAACCTAATGCCTATTATGGTTTAACAAATCAACTTTTTACAAAAGGAACAGCAGCAACTTATAACTATGCTACACAATTAAATAGTGATACTTCAGTAACTTTTATAAAAAGAACAAGTCCAGAAAGTTTACAGTATCATAATTTTACTGTTCCGTCAATGTTGAATAGAGTTATCGTTTTAACATTTGTAGTTTCATCAAATACTACTATATTATGTTACATGAATGACACACTAATTGGTTCTTTAAGTGTTACTGGAGGAGCTATTGCTGCTGTTGCAAACGATCCGACATATATCGGTCATAATTTTAATGGTAATGATGGTGTTTTTAAAGGAAATTATTATAGCTGTAAAATTTATAATGTAGCTTTGTCAACAGCAGAAATCCAACAGAACTTTAACGCGCTTCGCGGTAGATTTGGAATATAAATACCAACATGGCTAATACTTACAAAAACATAGTTATCACACCGAATATCGGTTCATCAACAGACGATCCTAAGATTCAGTTCTCGGGTGGTAACACTTCTGTCAACACCGATATCACTCTTCGCGTGTATCCAACATCTAACGGAACGCTTTCATTTGAGGGTTCTGCTGGCCAGCTATTCTCTATTACCAATGATCTAACAGGCACAATTTTTAGCGTCAATGACGTTTCTGGTATTCCTTCATTAGAAGTTGATGCAAGTGGTCTAGTCACACTAGCAGAATTTGGCGGTAATGTTGCTGTAGGTAGATCAGATGCTAATTATAAGGTTGATGTTGTTGGTGGTGTAAATGCAACAGCATTCTTCATCAATGGTAGTCCAACAAACATTCAAGGTGCTACAGGAAGTCAAGGTACAACAGGTTCTCAAGGTACCACTGGTTCTCAGGGTACTACAGGTACTCAAGGTACCACTGGATCAACTGGTGCTACAGGAAGTCAGGGTACTACAGGTACTCAAGGTACCACTGGATCAACTGGTGCTACAGGAAGTCAGGGTACTACAGGTACTCAAGGTACCACTGGATCAACTGGTGCTACAGGAAGTCAGGGTACAACTGGTGCTACTGGATCAACTGGTGCTACAGGAAGTCAGGGTACAACTGGTGCTACTGGATCAACTGGATCTCAAGGTACGACTGGTGCTACAGGAAGTCAGGGTACAACTGGTGCTACTGGATCAACTGGATCTCAAGGTACGACTGGCGCTACTGGATCACAAGGAACAACTGGTGCTACTGGATCAACTGGTGCTACAGGAAGTCAAGGTACAACAGGTTCTCAAGGTACCACTGGTTCTCAGGGTACTACAGGTACTCAAGGTACCACTGGATCAACTGGTGCAACTGGTTCTCAAGGTACCACTGGATCAACTGGTGCTACAGGAAGTCAAGGTACTACAGGTACTCAAGGTACCACTGGATCAACTGGTGCAACTGGTGCAACTGGTTCTCAAGGTACCACTGGATCAACTGGTGCTACAGGAAGTCAAGGTACTACAGGTACTCAAGGTACAACAGGAAGTCAGGGTACAACTGGTGCTACTGGATCAACTGGATCACAAGGTACGACTGGCGCTACAGGAAGTCAAGGTACCACTGGATCAACTGGTGCTACAGGAAGTCAGGGTACAACTGGTGCTACTGGATCACAAGGCGCTACTGGTACACAAGGTGCTACTGGTACTCAAGGTGCAACTGGATCAACTGGATCACAAGGTACTACAGGCACTCAAGGAACAACAGGCGCTACAGGAAGTCAAGGTGCTACTGGATCAACTGGATCACAAGGTACTACTGGTGCACAGGGTATTCAAGGTCGTCAAGGTACAACAGGAACTCAGGGTGCAACAGGAACTCAGGGCGCTATTGGCACACAAGGTATTCAGGGTGCTAGTGGCGGCGGATATTTCCAAGGCAATAATGGAGATACAGGAATCGCAACTGGACTTGGTGACATCTTCCGTGTTCATACAGATACGCTAACTACGAACACAACTATATACTCAGGTAATAACGCGCTTGCTGCTGGTCCAATCACAGTTGCAGCAAACAGAACATTAACAATACAAGCAAACGCAAGAATAGCAATAGTATAACATGTCAACATTATCTATATCACAAATAACAACCGGCGATAACACAACACCTTTACTTTTTACAACAGGTAATGCCTCGTCTGGTTTTATCAAAGTACAGTCAGCAAACGATGAAATATTGTTTAGTGGTAAACCTAGATTTACAGGTACTATTTCTGGTGTTGCACCCACCGCAGCATTTAACACAGCAAATCTTGCTTATGCACAAGCTAATACTGCTTTAACAACTGGACAAGCAGCTTTTGGTCAAGCTAATACAGCAGCAACAATTGGTTCAGCAGCTTTTGGTAAAGCTAATACAGCAGCAACAATTGGTTCAGCAGCTTTTGATAAAGCTAATACAGCAGCAACAATTGGTTCAGCAGCTTTTGATCAAGCCAATACAGCGGTATCAACAGGTAAAGCAATCGCAATGGCAATCGTTTTTGGATAAGAGGAAAATATGGCAGCGCCAAACATAGTCAATGTAACAACAATTCGTGGTAATACAGAAGTACTGGCAGTTACTACGTCAGCTACTGCCGTTGTAACTAACAACGCAGCTTCCGGTAAAGTATATAAAATAAATTCTCTAGTTATATCAAACATAGATGGCACTAATGCTGCTGATATTACAGTTGATTTGTTTAGAGGCGGTAGTGCTTATTCTATTGCTAGTACAATAACTGTACCAGCAGATGCTACACTAGTTGTCATTTCAAAAGAAACAGCAATATATCTTGAAGAAGGCGATGCACTTAGATGTACAGCATCAGCAGCTGGTGATCTAGAAGCAATTTGTAGTTATGAGGAAATTTCGTAATCTATGCCTTTACAGAGTGTATATCTTAACGGTGGTTTTGTTGGTGTAACAAAAAGCTATAGAAGCGAAAACGCATTAACCGCAATGTCTTTTGTTGCTAGTTCTACAGGAACAAACACACCTAATGTAACCATACCAGCCAGCGCACAAGCTGGAGATGTTGCGATTATAGTAGACAATGAAGATACTGCTGGAACATTATCTGCTCCTTCTGGTTGGACGCTCATTAGATCAGATTCAGTTTTTTCTAACATAACAGGCACGACATATTATAGAATACTACAAGCGGGTGATGCCGGAACTACTGTTACTAGCACTGACGGAACAACTACTAATCACTTTATGTTGTGTGCTGTATTTCGTCCAAATGCTGGTACTATTACAGGTGTCACGATAAATGATTCTGCTGGTCTAGCAACTACTGGCAATCCAGGTACACAAACTTTAAGTATGAGCGCAGAAACAGCAAGACCGATTATTGGGTTCTTTGCGATGGGGCAAAGAGGAAGTAATAATAATGCATTAAATGTCACGGATACGCCTGATGGTTTTTCTGTTATCATTTGTGATGACGAGTCAGGCAGAGACGTTATTGAACTGTATTACATATTATACAACGAAGGTGATACTCCTGCCAATGTTACTGGTGATATTGGAGATTCGGGCTCTCAGTTTATGCAATCTTTCTATTTTACATTTTCATCAACTCCGTCATATATTTTAAACTCTGGAATTTTTAATCTACAAGCTGTTATAGAAGGATTATCGGTGTGAGCAGAGGTAGATTTGGTGGGTTTTTTAAAGGCAGAAAAAGATATTTCAACAATTGGGATGATCTCAAATCAGAGAATGTTGCTGCTCCTGAAACTATTGCTGATCTTGACTATTCAAAAGCTAAAGGTATATGGAACCTCAGATCAACGATTCAATTTCCTAAAAGAACAAATTTGTTCTCAGCATCGTACATAACATCAACTTCTGTAGGAAGCACAAGTTCTAGCTATACATTTAATTCTGTTAACATAGGTGATGCTGACACAAATAGAACAGTTGTTGTTACAGTTAGTTGGAATGCAGGAGCATCCGGCAGATTATTAAGTTCTGCTACTATTGGTGGTGTGAGCGCAACTCTTTTACAAACAAGCAACGCTGCTGGTTATGAAAGAAGTGCAATAATATATGCTAATGTACCTTCTGGAACTACAGCAAACATTGCACTGACATTTAATGGCACGATTACCAATGGTATAGCAATAGGAATATTTAGACTATTAAATGTAACTACAGTCACATCTCCTGTTTATAACGCCCACAACAATACAACAACTACATATACTACAAATATAAGTGTTAATGCAGGAGATTATGTTATATCTGCTTTAGGTGTTGGTAATGGAGTTGCTAACTGGACAAATACCACAGAACGATATACATATACAAAGAGCAATGATTATTTGGAAGGTGCTTCTACTACAGCATTAACAACTGGAACGCTTTCAATATCAGCAACAGGTTCTACATATGGTGTTTTAACAACAGTTGCTTTTAGGTAAATGGAAATAAGATAATGGCACTATATTCATACAACGGCGCATATCCACAAACAATACCATTCAGAATTAGATTGTCTGATGGTAGAACAAGAACTGATCCGACTTCATTTACAGCAGAAGAAATTACTGACGCTGGATACACTGAAGTATCTGATAAGCCAACTATTACTGATACACAAGTTTTGGAATGGAATTCACAAGCGATTGACTGGATTGTTAGAGACAAAACTTCAGAAGAGATCGCTGCTGAACTTGCTGCTAAAAGAACTAAAACACTTGATTCTATCACTGGATATAGAGATGAACTGATCGCTCAAGGATTTTTGTTTAATGATATAATGTTTGACAGCAGACCAGAAGATCAGAAGCGTATCTCGGGTGCTGCACTACTTGCTTTCATGGCAGTTTCACAGGGCGCACAAGCAAACAACTATCTATGGCATGGTGGCACAGAACCTTTCTCATGGATCGCACAAGATAATTCTATCGTTCAGATGGATTCACCAACTGTTATTTCATTTGGGCAAACAGCAGCAGAACACGAAAGATCGCATATTTTTGCTGCTAGAGCATTGAAAGACATGGATCCAATTCCAGAAGATTGGGCAAACACTGCGTACTGGCCATGATTCGTAACTACCTTTGGAATATATTGATTTCGATTGACCAGCTGGGCAATACTTTACTCGGTGGTAATCCTGACGAAACAATATCTTCAAGGTGTGCTAAAATATTAAGCACATGCATTTTGTGCAGATGGTTTTGTTGGCTGGCTGATAAGATCGACCCTAATCATTGTCATAAGTCGATAGAACATGACGAAGGCATATAAATAAGATAAACAACAGGAATAGTAGGAAATGTCAACACTAAAAGTCGCCAACATACATTTTGATTCAACAGGAACAAAAAGTATTCAAGCAAACGGAACAGCCGTAACAATAAACACTGCGGATGCTGAAAAAATCCGTTTTGATGATACAGGCAATGTTCTCATTGGACGCACAACATCAACAGTAGGTAACAATGTCAAGCTTGATGTAAACGGTGCAATCAATACATCTGCTGTACTTATCAATGGTTCAACTTTATCTGTAAGTGAAGCATTTAACCAAGCTAATACTGCCAGAGTTCATGCCAATGCTGCACATTTAACTGCTAATGCTGCACATTTAACTGCTAATGCAGCATTTAACCAAGCTAATACTGCCAGAGTTCATGCCAATGCTGCACATTTAACTGCTAATGCTGCATTCGGCAAAGCAAACTCTGCACTAGCAAATACTTCAGGCGCTGTTTTTTCCGGTAATTTGCCGGTTTTAGGCAATGTTCTCGTTAATCGTACAACCAGCACAGTGGGTAACAACGTCAAGCTTGATGTAAACGGTGCAATCAATACATCTGCTATATTGATAAACGGTTCTGCACTATCAGTTGGTGGTAACTATGTGATGCAAGTTTTTACTGCAAATGGTACTTGGACAAAACCTGCAGAATTGAAAGCTATCAAAGTCACAGTCGTTGGTGGAGGAGGCGGCAATGGCGGACCTATAAGCGCCGGGATCCGGCAGGATGGCGCTGCTGGTGGAGGAACTTCTATGTCATATATACCTGCTCCAAGCATTCCTGGACCTGTCACTGTTACTGTAGGTTTAGGAGGAAGTGTTAGTTCAGTACCAGTGACAACAGGAGGAACATCTTCTTTTGGTGCCTTTTGTAGTGCAACAGGCGGAGGAGGCGCAGGTAGTAGCGGCGGTTCCGGATCAGGAGGAACAATTAATATACCAGGAGGGCGAGGAAGTGGAACCTTAGCCAACCCCACCGTGGCAATAGCAGGCGCTGGCGGCGCGGCAGCAGTGTTAAGCAGCACACAAGGTGGTCAAGATTCACCGACCGGCGGTTCGATCAGCCCCAATAGCGGTAATTTATATGGCGGAGGAGCGTCTGGTCGATGGCGGAATCCGTCATCCGGCAGTTCGCCGCCCAACGGCGTTGGTGCTCAGGGTATAGTTGTTGTTGAGGAGTTTTATTGATGAAAGCATTAATATCACCAAATGAAAAAGTTTATTCTTATGATGACACTGAACTTGGCTCAAGAGTAGCACAGGTAGAGGAAACAGAATTTCCAGTTGCCCCGCCTTTGTTTTGGATAGATTGTCCAGATGACTGTGCTGCCGATAAATGGTACTACTCTGAAGGGCAACTATATATTAAGCCAGAATCAGTTATATAAGAACCAACTGAATAATTGCATTACAGTCGTTATGAAAGGAATATACTATGAATACTGCTGAACAGTATGAAACACATCGTTATGTGCATCTCGAAGGGTTTCTTGACAAGAAGAACTGTGAAGAACTTACTCTCGCATTGAAGAATGAAATTAACAATCGAGGTTGGTTTGATCCACAATGCCCAAAAAGCAAATCTATTAGAGATAGTGTTACCTTTGATAAGTTGCTTGTTGATTTGCTACCACATTTTGAACAGGCTTCAGGTTTAAAATTACTACCAACTTATGCTTATGCAAGATGGTATGAACCAGGTGAAGTTCTCAAAATCCATCGTGATCGCCCTTCTTGTGAAGTAAGTGCTACTTTGACTTTAGATTTTGAGGGTGATGTTTGGCCAATTTATATTGGTAAACCTTCAGATAATCCAACTAATACATCAAGAGTTGATGAACATGACAATACTGTATATGCAGATGATGTCAGCGAACTCAAAATGAAAGTTGGCGATGCAATGCTTTATCGAGGCTGTGAAATGTATCATTGGCGTGACGAATATAAAGAAGGTAAATGGCAAGCACAAGTATTTCTACATTATGTAGATGCAAATGGACCACACAAAGAATGGATATATGACAAACGCGGCAAACTAAATCTGCCGGCAAATGATGATCTTACTATGTGGTTATATAGCGATATACTCACTGAAAAAGATTGTGATATGTTGATTAAGTTGTATAATACTGCGCCAGATGAAGAGGCTGGTGTTGGCGGAGGAACTACTGGAACTATTGATAAAACAATAAGAAATGTTAATAGAGTAGTTCTTCCTGTCTATAAAGGCATTGGAGCTAGGCTTGCTGCGGCGGGTTTAGACGCGAACGCTCAAAGGTGGAAATTTGATATTGAGAGAGCAAATCAGTCGGAATTTTTAAAGTATCCGACCGGCGGCGGTAGATATAAAGGTCATATTGATACATTTTTAAGTAATGATCCAAAAAATTTTGAGGAATGTAGAAAACTGACTGTTCTCGCTTTCTTAAATGATGATTTCAAAGGAGGTAAATTCTTCTTGCAAATTGGACATGAGAAGTTATACCCACCACAAAGAAAAGGTACTGTTTTGGTATTTCCTTCTTTTCTGCTTCACGGTGTTGAAGATGTTGAAGAGGGCGAAAGATTTACGGTTGTAACTTGGATGGTAGGTCCCTGGTTTAAGTGAGCTGTAAATATACATAAATACTCTATAAAGAGGGTATTTACACATGGGCATTCCAGCATCCAGAGAACAGTTGAAAGAGTGGTGTCTTCGCCAACTTGGATTTCCTGTCATTGACATAAATGTGGACGACGATCAGGTAGAAGATCGTATTGACGAAGCCTTTCAGTATATTCAGCAGTTTCACTTTGATGGTGTTGAGCGTTGGTATCTCAAGCATCAATTTACATCGGAAAACATATCTAATGGTTGGATTCCTATAACAGATAACATCATAGGTGTCACAAAGATATTTCCAATCTCATCCTCAAACGCAACCATCAATATGTTTGACTTGCGATATCAATTGCGTCTTCACGAACTCTATGACTTTACCAGCACATCCTATGTAAACTATGCTCTAACAATGCAGCACATTCGTACACTAGACATGTTGTTTTCCGGTGAAACACCTGTTCGTTTCAACAGACATACAAACAAATTGTACATTGATATGAATTGGGGCATGATCAGTCCTGGAGAGTGGGCAGTTATTGAAGGTTGGGTCATTGTAGATCCTGAGACTTATCCTAAAGTCTATGATGATCGTATGCTCAAGAAACTGGCCACAGCATACATCAAGCGTCAGTGGGGCAACAATCTAAAAAAGTATCAGGGTATGCAATTGCCTGGTGGTATTATGATGAACGGGCAGCAAATCTATGAAGAAGCTGTACAAGAGATTGAAGCACTGGAACAATTGATAAGAGATACCTTTGAGGAACCACCTCAGTTTATGGTAGGATAAAATGGCAACGTCCGTATATTTCAACAACTACTCACCTGGTGTTATAAACGAACAAAGGCTTTTGGAAGATTTGATTGTTGAGAGCATCAAGATAATGGGTCATGATTGTTTTTACATACCCAGAGATGCTTATAACAGCGATGATGAAATCTACGGTGAATCAGTCAATGCAAAGTTTACTCGCGCTTATTCTATGGAATCATATATCGCAAACGTTGAAGGATACGAAGGTGACGGCGACTTCTTTTCTAAATTTGGTTTAGAAATTCGAGATACATCAAACTTTATCATTTCTGCAAGATCATTTAATAAATATGTACCATCAAACATAGCTGCTCGTCCAAGAGAGGGCGATCTGTTCTATGTTCCTGTTATGCGTAAACTGTTTGAAGTAAAGTTTGTAGAAGAAGAACTAAACTTCTTCTCTATTGGTAAACGCAATCCATATATATACGAATTGCGTTGTGAATTGTTCCGCTTCTCTGATGAAAATATTACAACAGGTGTTGAAGAGATTGATGAAGTTGAAGTGCAGAATTCTTACACAATAGAACTTGCTCTTGGATCTGGTTCAGGTCTGTTCTATGAAGGCGAGTTTGCATATCAAGGATCAAATGTCGCAACAGCTAATGCTAAAGCAACTGTTACAAGCTATGATCTATCCACAAAGAAGCTGACACTACATAATATTGTTGGCACATTTGCTACAGCAACAGTTATAAAGGGTGAAACTTCTAATGCTTCATATACTGTTACATCCACAGATGTTCTTGGTGATCATGTATTCTATGATCAGTCAGATAATAAAAATCTACAGACTGAAGCATCATTGTTTATAGACTTATCAGAAATTAATCCGTTTGGAAATCCATAATGTTTGGTACACACTTCTATCATAGAATAACAAGAAAATATGTCGTTCTGTTTGGAACTATGTTCAATAATATAACGCTCGTTCGCACAAATACAGACACTGGTAATGAAATTGAACGAGTAAAAGTTCCTATTGTGTATGGACCAAAAGAAAAGTACATATCAAGACTTCGATCTGATCCTGATCTACAAAAGCAAATTCAAGTTAGACTACCACGATTATCGTTTGAATTGACAGGCATATCATATGATGCTGCTAGAAAACAAAATTCCATGTTGAAGGTAGCTAAAGGAAACAGCGGCACATCTGCTAAGTCTTCCTATATGTCGGTTCCTTACGATTTGAACTTCGAGTTGACATTATATGCAAGAAACATAGATGATGGCACACAAGTCATTGAGCAGATAATGCCTTATTTTAATCCTGATTATACTGTAACAATCAATCCTGTAACAAGTCTGAATGTACTCAAAGACATTCCTATCATATTGAACACAGTTTCCAACAACATTGAATATGAGGGTAACTTTGATAGTGTAAGATTTGTCATGTGGACATTATCTTTCACTATGAAGGCACACTATTATGGTCCTATTACAAATCCAAAGATTATTCGCAAAGTTATCGCAAATCTATTCAACGATCCGACACTACAGTCTGGCTACATAACAAGAATCAATCTAGAATCTGGTAATAACGGCACATATCACATGGATGATATCGCATATCAGGGAAACAGTTACGAGACTGCAAATGCATATGGCATCATTCTAAGTTGGTCAGCCAATACAGGAAAACTTGCGCTTGGTGGAGTGCAGGGGCAATTCAAAACAAACAATACAATTCGCGCATTGTCTTCTAATGCAAGCTATCAACTTGCAAGCTTTGACATATCACCTCTCAAACTTGCAAAAATTACAATTGAGCCAGATCCTCTCACTGCGGAACCTGGTAATGATTATGGATACACAACTGAAATTTTAGAATGGCCTGACATAAATGAGTAAGACAGATAAAGCACTAAGCGAAGCACTTGGTATTGAAAACGCAATGGAAATTATACCACCAAAGCAAGTAGAAGTCATCAATACACCACACGAAGATGATGATATCAAAGCTGACTATAATCTGTCTCGCAGAACTTTTAGGTCGCTGATAGATAAAGGCAATGCTGCTATGGAAAATCTGACTGATCTAGCTAAGGAATCAGAAAGCCCTCGCGCGTATGAAGTCCTTGCTACCATGATGCGAACCATCGCTGATACCACGAAAGACTTATATGACCTTCAGAAGAAAACAAAAGACTTAAAAGGTGATGACAAAAAAGAACAACCAAATGTCACAGTGGAAAAAGCTGTGTTTGTTGGGTCACCTTCCGATTTGCTAAAAAAGATCAAGGAGCAGAAAAATGAAGACGTTTAGAGAGTTTAGACAACAGTTGAATGAATTTGCGCCAACAAAGATGGGTGGCAAGGGCGGATTTGATTTCCGTAATATGTTGACACCACCTAAAAAAAAGATAGGCGGTGGTGGTCCTCCTCCTACTGATGATGGAGGTGATCGTGGTGGTGGCGGAGGTCCAAGTCATGCTGGAGCTGTTCGTATAGCAAGAAACCATTTCAAGAATGTACACGGTGTTGGACCAGATGTAACAAGTGCTGGTGATGGTGAAAATCAAGTCACAATAATTAGCCATCCTAAAGTAAAGCATGAGTATTCTGTTATGGATCAGGATGATAATACACAAGTCATTCATACCAGAAACTTGAAAAACGGTGAACAGAAACACAAAGCTATTGAAGTGAATTGGAATACAAGTAGTCTAGAAAAGCACTAATATGAAAACATTTAGAGAGTTTATAAAAGAAGGTAGAGGAAACTCCCTCAACAGTAAGACACACAGCATCATAGATGGTCTAAATCGTGGTAAAAATGCGGAGATGAAAGGTAAATCAAGTATTCCTGCAAAGATCATCAATCAAGATGACCTAAAACCTCTCACGCCAGATGAAGCCGCTGAACATGATAGAATTGCTGGTGAAGCACGAAAGAAGGGCGACTACTTTACAGGCAGCACATTTGGTAATGAAAAAAATAGATATAGCGTTGCACAAGCAATTGCACATGCAGCCACAAAGAAAACTCTCAATATTCCAACAAAAGGTTTTGTTAGAGACCAAGTTCGTAATTATTGGCAAGGCAATGTAGATAGGGCCAAAAAAGCTATACCTTCTAGACAAGCACCTATTTTAATTATGAAACATTCTAAAAAGCAGAAGTCAAGTGAGTAAAGGTTATAACAATAATCCGAATCTCCCGCGCGAAGACTTTATGCACGCCTTCACTCAGGCTGAACTGGACGAGTTTATCAAGTGTTCGCAAGATCCTGTGTACTTCGCTTGCACATATATGCGTATCATCAACGTTGACCGCGGTCTTATGCCGTTTGAGATGTGGGACTTTCAGAAGGAAATGCTCACAACATTCCATGAAAACAGATTCTCTATTTGTAAGCTTCCTCGTCAGGTTGGTAAGACTACAACCAGTGTTGCATTTTTGCTACACTTCATTCTGTTCAATGAGAATGTTAATGTAGCCATTCTTGCTAACAAATCCGCAACAGCAAGAGAAATCATGGGCAGACTTCAGCTTGCGTTTGAGTATCTACCAAGATTCCTACAGCAGGGTGTCAAGGAATGGAACAAAGGTTCTATTGAGTTGGCCAATGGCTCTCGCGCGGTCGCTGATTCCACTTCTGGTTCATCTGTTCGTGGTAGATCGTTCAATGTTATCTTTCTGGACGAATTCGCGTTCGTTCCAAACAACATCGCAGAAGCATTCTTCATGTCTACATATCCTACCATCTCTTCTGGTAAGACAACTAAAGTTATTATCGTTTCTACACCTAACGGTCTAAACTTGTTTTATCGTATGTGGACTGAAGCACAAGAACAGCGCAGTCTATATAAACCAATTGAGATCCACTGGAGCATGGTGCCTGGTAGAGATGAAGAGTGGAAAGAAGAGACGATTAGAAACACTTCTCCAGATCAGTTCCGCCAAGAGTTTGAGTGTGAGTTTATCGGTTCTACAAACACACTCATTCATCCAGTCAAGCTTCGTTCGCTTGTATGGCACAATCCTATTCGTCAAGAAGGCAAACTGGATATCTACAAAGATCCTGTACCGGGCAGAACATATACAATGACAGTGGACGTGGCCGAGGGGCAGGGGCTAGACTATTCCACATTCTCTGTTATAGATGTTACGGAAATACCATATCGTCTTGTCGCAAAATACAGAAACAACCAGATTTCGCCGTTACTGTTTCCAACTATCATAGTGCAAACAGCAAAGTTATACAATGAAGCTTTTGTATTGGTGGAAATCAACTCTATCGGACTTCAAGTTTCAGACATTATTCATCATGAACTTGCATATGAAAATCTAATCAAGATTGAGATGAAAGGCAAGCAGGGACAGCAGCAAACACCCGGGTTCAAAAAGAAGATAGCATATGGTCTAAAAACTACAAACCAGTCTAAGATGATTGGTTGTACCAATCTGAAAACTCTGATTGAAAGTGATAAGCTTATCATAAATGACGCTCAGATGATTACCGAGTTGACTACGTTCTCAGCAGACAAGAAGACGTTCAAGGCCGAAGAAGGTAATAATGATGATCTGGTAATGACACTGGTACATTTTGGTTGGCTATCAGCACAGAAGTATTTCCGTGAAAACATAAACAATGACATTCGTAAAGTCCTACAGCAAGAGCAGTTCAATCTGATGGATCAGGATGTTGTTCCCATGGGTATAATTGACAATGGTATTGATGATCCTTTTGATGATAGTTCAGACAGAGATTTATGGGTAGAAGACCGTAAAAAACTATATCCATTTGATGATCTGAACTGGTTTCCAAAGCTATAAATACTCGTTTTTCTAAATAATGTAGAGAATGAAACAATCTTTCTTGTAAAGGAGAAACACGATGGCATTTCAATTGTCACCAGGCGTAAATGTATCTGAAATTGACTTAACAACTATTGTTCCTGCTGTAGGTACTACAGAGGGTGCGTATATTGGTCGATTTCAGTGGGGTCCAATCAACGATATAGTTACAATAAGTAATGAAATTGAGTTGGCTGCTACATTTGGTAAGCCAGATAATAACACATTCATTGACTTTTTCACAGCAGCTAACTTCTTAGCATATGCTCGTAATCTAAAGCTAGTTCGCGTAGCAAACACATCTATCGCAAATAATGCTACATCAGGATCACAAAATGTTCTTATCAAGAACAATGATCAATATTTAACAGAATATAGTGATCTTTCTGCTAATGGTTTGATTGGTATGTTTGCAGCTAAGTATGCAGGTGAACTAGGCAACTCACTAAAAGTTTCTGTTTATGCAAATACAATCAATACAACAGTAACTTCATGGAACGCAGCAACATGGACATATGCTTCCGAATTTGATGGTCCGCCAGCAACATCTGTATATGCTACAAATGTAAATGGTAAAAATGATGAAATGCATCTTATCGTTATTGACGAAGATGGTGTATTTTCAGGAAGAGCAAATACAATTCTAGAAAAGTTCGCTTTCATTTCCAAAGCTTCAGACGCTAAAAATGATGATGGTTCATCTAACTACTATGTAAATGTAATCAATGATCGTTCACAATACATTTACATCCTTAACAAGGCACTAAATGGTAATGGTGCAGCAAATACCACAACTTGGGGTCTTTCAGCAGCTAATACAACATTTGCACAGGGCTTACCTGAATATACAGCTTCACTAAGTGGCGGTGTTTCTGGTGCAGTTACAGATGGTGATCGTATTTTAGGTTATGATTTGTTCTCAAACGCTGATGAGACAGATGTTTCATTGTTCATGACTGGTGCCGCTAATACAACAGTAGCACAAGCTGTAATTGATCTTGCTGAAACTCGTAAAGATGCTGTTGCTTTTGTTTCACCTGAATTTGCTGATGTTGTCAACAATGCTGGTGATGAAGCAGATGACATCATTGATCGCAGAAACACATTGAACAGATCAACATCATATGCTGTAATGGATTCTGCTTGGAAATATCAGTTTGACAAATACAACAATGTATATCGTTGGGTACCAATGAACGGTGACATTGCTGGTCTATGTGTAAGAACAGACTTTGAGCGTGATCCATGGTTCTCACCAGCTGGTTTCAATCGTGGTCAAATCAGAAATGTTGTAAAACTTTCTTACAATCCAAACAAAACAGATCGTGACGAACTATACAAGAACGGTGTTAACCCAGTTGTAACATTCCGCGGTGAAGGTACCATTTTATATGGTGATAAGACTCTGTTGGCTCGTCCATCAGCATTTGATCGCATCAATGTTCGCAGACTGTTCATTGTTCTTGAAAAAGCAATCGCAAGAGCAGCAAAATTCAGCTTGTTTGAATTCAACGATGAGTTTACTCGTTCACAGTTCGTTGCTCTAGTAGATCCGTTCTTGCGTGATGTGCAGGGTCGTCGTGGTATCTTTGATTATCGTGTCGTTTGCGATGAAACTAACAATACTCCTGAAATTATCGACAGAAACGAATTTGTCGGTGACATTTATATCAAACCAGCAAGAAGCATCAACTTTATCCAGCTAAACTTTATTGCTGTTAGAACTGGTGTAGCCTTCGAAGAAATTGTTGGTAGATTTTAATTTTAAGACATAAATAGATAAAAAAGGAGTAAAAAAATGGCAGCTTTTGACATTTCAGAATTTAGATCACAGATGACAGGTGATGGTGCAAGACCTAATCTGTTTGAGTGTTCTATTGATGATCTAAGTGCTTTAACAGGAATAACTACAGCACAATCTAAGTTTAACTTTATGTGTCGCGCAGCACAGTTACCAGGCTCAACAGTCAACGCTGTTCCTGTTAACTACTTCGGACGCGAACTAAAGTTTGCTGGTAATCGTACATTCACAGAATGGACAGTTACTATCATCAATGACGAAGACTTTGCTGTCCGTAATGCTATAGAAAGATGGATGAATTTCATTAATTCTCACAGAGAAAATGTTCGTGCTTTAAATCGTGTTTCGCCATCAACATATCAACGAGACGCATTTATTCGCCAACACGGAAAAGCTGGTGGTCTTACTACCGCAGATACAACAGGACGCATCATTAAAGAATATAAGTTCATCGGTATGTTTCCAATTGATCTTTCACCTATTGAAATGGATTGGGGCGCAAACGATACAATTGAAGAGTTTGCTGTAACATTTGCATATCAGTGGTGGGAAGATACAGGTAGATCAATCAGCAGTGCTGGACCTACCACTACCTAATATCTAATATATACTAGAGAGTGGGAATGCTCTTCCCACTCTTTATTTCCGGAGGATAATAGGTGGTTCAACTTTTTGGTTTTGAAATCTCAAGAAAAAAGACGAAGCAAGACAACGCTTCGCAAGATGAAGTCAATAAAACATTCGCATTACCGCAGAATGACGATGGTGCTGTAACTATTCAATCAGGTGCTTATTATGGCACCTATGTTGATTTAGACGGTGTTGTTCGCAACGAAATTGAACTTATCACTCGGTATCGTGAAATGTCAATGCAGCCAGAGTTGGAAACTGCTATTGACGAAATCGTTAATGAAGCAATTGTAAACACAGCTAAAGATAAGGCTGTGGAAATCAACATGGACGACCTTAAGCAGCCAGAAGGTGTCAAGAAGAAGATCAGAGATGAGTTTGATACTGTTCTAAAGCTTCTGAACTTTGGTAATATGGGGCATGAAATATTCCGTCGTTGGTATATTGACGGTCGCATGTTCTATCATGTGATCATTGACGAAAAGAGAGCGGGTGAAGGCATTTTGGAACTAAGATATATTGACCCGCGCAGAATTCGCAAAATCCGTGAAATTCAGAAAACAAAAGATCCTCGCACGACAATCGATATCATCAAGAAGATAAACGAATACTACCTATACAATGAGCGCGGTATTATTGGCGCACATTCCAATTTAGGTGCAAAGATTGCTGTTGATGCAATCGTCAATGTCAATTCCGGTCTAATGGATTCCAAGAGAGCGATGGTTCTCTCTCATCTACACAAGGCTATCAAGCCACTAAACAATCTTAGAATGATTGAAGATGCGACAGTCATTTATCGTCTCTCACGCGCGCCTGAGCGCCGTATATTTTACATTGACGTTGGTAACATGCCAACCATCAAAGCAGAACAGTATCTAAAAGATATTATGACTAAGTATCGTAACAAGCTTGTTTACGATAGCAGCACAGGTGAAATCAAAGATGATCGCAAGCATCTTTCCATGCTTGAAGATTTCTGGCTTCCTCGTCGTGAAGGCGGTAAGGGAACAGAAATTACAACTCTTCCTGGCGCACAGAATTTAGGCGAGTTGGAAGATGTAAAGTATTTTGAACGCAAGCTATACAAAGCACTTGGTGTTCCTATTGGTCGTCTTGAGCAACAACCAGGTGGTGGTATTCTTGGTCGTGCAACGGAAATTACCAGAGAAGAACTTAAGTTTGCAAAGTTTATTGACAGACTTCGTAACAAGTTTGCAACTCTATTTGATGATGTTCTTCGTGTTCAGCTTGTTTTAAAGAAAATATGTACTGAAGAAGAGTGGAAAGAGTTCAAAGAAGATGTTTACTACGATTTCAAGAAAGACAACAACTTTGATGAGTTGAAAGAGTCTGAACTATTAATGAATCGTATTGCAACTCTTCAAGCTGTAGATCCGTATGTTGGCCGTTATTATTCTATGCAGTGGGTTCGCAAGAATGTTCTAATGATGGATGATGAAGACATTGAAGAAATCCAAGCGCAGATAGAAGAAGAACAAGCTGCAAACACTCCGGTTGATGAAAACGGTAATCCATTGCCTACAGATGATCAGGGTAATCCGTTGCCGCCTCAAGCACCTGCATCTAATATGGTTCCACCTACTCCTCAAGAGAGTATGATGCAGCAGTATGCAGCGCAGCAGGGAGTGCCTCCTGAACAACAACCCGTTCAAGATGGAACAGGTAAAGATCAGATAGATCCATTAGAGATGGGACAAGCAACAAATCGCAGAAGATTTGTCAATGATACTATGGAACCAGTAAGATGATGAAATTTGAAGACTTTATATCAGAATCTTTAGCTGCTGAGGTCAAGTCAGAACCAAAAACAAACGCATCCAAAGAAGCAAGAAGACTTGGGCTGACTTATATGGGTTTTGGCAGATATGCTGACTCTAAAGGCAGAATAGCATATACAGTAGATAACGATAGACTTGTGCCATACAAACATATAGAAGAAATTCAAAGTATATATGACAAAGCTAGAAGCACAAGTAATCCAAATAAATCCAAAGAGTTAATGACTCAAGTTGATACTCATTCAAAAGTTTTGTCAAAAAGAGAAGCAGAAGATATTAAGATTCTTAACAAGAAATACAAAGAAACAATAGCTTTGAATAAAGAACTATACAAGTTCTATAAGCCTGGAATGTATGATGACGAAGAAATACGAGCAATCGAAGAATACACTAGTGATGCTTTTGATCCTATAAATAGATTTCTTTACAAAGGTCATGATCCAGATACAGAGCCAGAATACGCTTCTTTTATAGAAAGTATGGTAGAAGCACTAGATTCAGCTTTTGAAGAAACACAAGCTCCATTTGATTATACTGTATACACAGGTCTGAGTGAAAGATATAAAGCTGAAAAAATAAAACCTGGCAGTGAATATATCTTCAGAGGTTATTTGTCTACTTCTATAAATTTCAATACAGCCATTAATGGATTTACCGATTCGGACTGGGGCAATGAAAAACCCGTAGTGCTTCAAATCGAGATTTCGAAGGGTCAAAAATCTATCTATGTTGATCCACTTTCTTCTAATAGAGGCGAATTGGAAACAATGTTGCCGAGAGGTTCAAAAGTCAAAATTGTTTCTGGTCCACATCAAATTGATTATGGTATACTAAATCCAGAAGCAGATTCGGTAACGATAAATCTTTTCCATTGTGTATTGATAGAAGATTTATAAATATACTAAACACTCAGGAGAATAAAATGTCAGTAAACAAAGCATTAGAAAACATTCTAGAAGGCAATCTAGATGCTATGCGTACACATTTTTCAAACGCTCTCGCTACAAAGGCTGTTGAAAAGTTGGAAGAACGCAAGATTGATATCGCACAAAGTTACTTCGGTCAGGTAATGGAAGAAGTTGAAGAACTTGATGAGAAGACAATAGCTTCTAAAAAGTCAAGTAAAGGAACAAAGTGGAAAGTAAAATCTAAGAATTCTGATGAAAAAGGATCGGAAGTTGAAGTTCGTCAAGGCAAAAGAGTTAAAGATACTGGTGATTATGATCGTGGAGCCAGAGCGTTCTTTATGAAGAGTGGCACTTACGAAAATCCTAAAGATATGCTTAGAAAGAGAAAGTAATACATCATGAAAAGCATCAAAGACCTAAGAGAACAGTATAATCTCATTACTGAAAAAGAAGAACACGACATGAATAAGCTTACCCAGCTTGTTCGTGCAGGTTTGTTTGATGCTAAAAAGCTATCAGCACTAAAACGCGCTATGGAAAAACCAGCAGATAAGATGACAGCGCAAGAAAAGCGCATGATGATCAATTTGCTGGACGCTCTAATGTCCGAAGTTCTTTCAGACAAGATGGTATACAGAAAGATCAAACAAGATGTAATGATGAAGGAATCAAAAGCTGGTATAGCTAAAGATGTAACAAACATTCCTGCTGTAGTAGTTCTAAAAAGAAAAGCAATTCGTGCTTTTCCTGATGGGCAAAAAGTTGGTCTTTACTATGCTCAAGCACTCGACAAGTATGTAACAATTCCATTCAATGAAATTGGTGTTGCTGATGTGAATGAAGAGATTCGTTTAGATGAAGGCGTAAAAGACATTATCAAAAAAATCGGCAAAGGCATAGCCAACAACTTTTTTGGCTCAGCTAACAGTGAAAATTCAGGTACATCGTCTCGTAGTAAATCAGAACCAAAATACACTACACCAATGTCATCTAAGTTTACCGTGGCTGGTATTGCACCAAAATCTGCAATTGATCCTGATAATGATTCACCTGCTATTCAATCTAAGATGAGATCACAGTATAGACAGTCTCTTCAAGTTCAGGAAACCAATAATGTAAATATAAATGAAATTTATAAAAAAGTAACATCAGGAGAGAGAGGTCCTGAAGATGCTAGAGTATACTCTGGACCGGGCGGCGGTTTTAATCCAGCACAAATTCCTTATGGTGGTATAAATTCAAGAAGAACTGGTAGCGGTGAACTTTATGGCGGCAGAAGAATATCTTCTGGTGCTTTGAGAAGATCAAAGTCAGACACAACATTGAAAAATCCTTTAGCGCATTCTCCTGTAAAGACTATGAAAAAAGTCAAGCAAGATGTTCAAGTTGATGTGAAACAGAAGAGAAACGAAATTTCAGCACAGAATTTTTGGAAGAAGCAAGCTGAGAAAAAACAAGCTGAAATAGCTGATCCAAAACCATCTGGACCGCCAAAGAGAGTTGTGCCTAAAAGAAAATCTCCTGATAGAAGAGATAAGCCTTTTGAAGATCCTCGCACTCGTCCTGGAACTCCAGTAAGAAAAGAACCGGATAAGAAACCAGAACCAGATAAGAAACCAAAACCAGATAAGAAACCAAAACCGGACAAGAAGACTGATAAAAAGAAAGATTTAGAGAAGCAACCTCAAAATAACACAGGTACCAGAACTGATGCAAAAAGCAAATTGGGTAGAGCAGCCAAGTTAGCAGCCGCAGCAGCAGGTCTAGGATTACTTGCAAGACTTAGAGGTGGCGGTTCATCGGAGAAAGCCAAAGGCGAAAAGAAGCTTACTGGAACCAAAAGTTCAACAATCAAAATACCTACAATTGAACCCACATATCGAGGAACAGATGATGCTATCAAATCTTTGGAAAGAAGTTTGTTTAGAAAGTCAATGACTGAAAATGTTCAATTGGATTTAGATGGAAATTTATTTGAAATAAATAGTAAAGAAGCTGACAAAGTATTAAGACTATATGAATCTCTCAATATCAAAAACAAAAAGAAAATGCTTCAAATGATGAACGAGAGCAATGAAAGTCTAAAAAAAGTAATATCATTCGCAATAAGGCAATAATATGGCAAACTTAATAACAGAACAAAGACTAATAGACTCTAACAAAAGAGCATTGATAAAGTATGTAATTCTTTCTGATGGCACTCAGGAAGCAAATACTCGTTTGCTTGATGCGTCTACATTGCAATTTGCACTAAATGCGAACGGTTATATTATGCAGTCTAACACTCATCCAAAGTCAAGCTATAGATCAACTGTAAGAAAGATCAAAGCATATTCCAGAACAGGTGGTTCTTTTAGATTGAAGTGGGAAGGCGATGCAAACTCTGAAATCATTACATTTGGTTCTGGTTCAGTAGACTTTACATTTGAAAACGACGGCGCAATCATTCCTAATCCAGAAGCAAATGCTACAGGTGATATTTTAATCAGCACAGCAAATCTTGTTTTTGGTGATACCACAACGATATTTTTAGATATTAGAAAAGAAAGCTTAGATTATGATGCAGGGCAGACAGCAGATCCATATGCATTCAACAGGATACAATCATGAGAGATTTAGTTAATTCCATAATCAACAAAAACTATACAGAAGCTAATGATCTTCTAGAAGAACAACTTTCACATATTTCCATTGTCAAGTTGGAAGAAGCAAAGAAGATGTCTGCTGCAAAGATGACTGCTGAACAAAGTCATTCAATGAATAGAACAGCATCAAATCTTGTAAGACTTGGTGTAGTTGAAGAAGAGGAAGTAGAAGAAGCTGTTGATCCAAAAGATAGTAGCATGTCTGCTGAAAAAGGACCAGCACAATCAAAAAATGTTACAGTGGTTCCTAAATCACAGCCAGGTAGCACACATTACAAGAATATGAAAGAGAGTGATGATCTAGGACCTGTAAAGAAGAAAGATAATGAGTCACAGGAATATGAACATTCAGAATCAAGAAAAAGAATAAGATCAGTCAAACATCCTGGCAAAGAGTGGAAACTTGTAAGTGAGCAAATGGTAAATCGTAGCACTAAGTCAAGTAGTCCTGCTTACAAGCAAGCACAAACAACATGGATAAATAGAGTTATAACAGGAAAACCTGTTGCTTCAAGCATTGCATCATCTCTGGCCAGAGACGATATGACTCCTTCTGAAAGAATGAGTGCAAATAAAACACAACAAATAAATACACAACTAAAAACTCCAGCGCCTCGTGCTGGCGGATATACTGACGCAAGAACAAATAAGCCGTATGTGCCTCCAAGAGCAGAACAGATGCCTCTACGTGGTCCAACAACTCAAGGTTCTTCACAGGTAAACAGAGCAGGTAAAGTCGATAGACCTATTCCAGCTTCTCCTATAAAAACAAATGTTCAGCAAAGAACAACTACTGTCAATAAAGTCAACGAAGAAGAGCAGTTAGACGAAGCAAGATTTAAAATAGTCAAAGCAAGAATTCGTGGTGGTAAAATACAACGCCGCAAAAAAATATCCAATGTTCCAGGTTACAGAATGCAAGGTTCAACCTTACAGCGTATGTCACCAGCAGAAAGACGCAGAAGAAAAATGGGTGCAAGAAGAGCAAAAATCAAGCGTAGAACAAAAATGACAAGAACTCTTATGAAGCGCCAAAGATCAATCAGAAGAAGAAAGGCTTTAGGTCTATGAAGCTTATAAAAGAAGAAGTAAACGAAATCCGTTTTCTTACAGAGATGAATGAGAAGACTGGTAAGAAAGAGATGTTCATTGAAGGCATCTTTATGCAGGCTGAACAGAAGAACAAGAACGGTCGTGTGTATCCTTTTGGTGTTCTTAACAAAGAAGTTGACAGATACAATAGTGAGTATGTCACAAAAAATCGTGCATTTGGTGAATTAGGGCATCCTGATTCTCCGACAATCAATTTGGATCGTGTGTCTCACATGATTACAAAGCTTTATCCAGATGGTAATAACTTTATAGGTAAAGCAAAAATTTTAGATACTCCTAACGGAAATATTGTGAAAAGTTTACTAGATGGTGGTGCTAGTTTAGGTGTTTCAACAAGAGGCGTAGGGTCTCTTAAACCTTCCAACGGTTATCAGTTGGTGCAAGATGATTTTAGACTAGCTACAGCAGCAGATGTTGTAGCTGATCCTTCAGCACCTAATGCTTTTGTGCAAGGTATAATGGAAAATGCAGAATGGATTTTAACTGAGCATGGTTGGCAACAAGTTCATGTTGATCGTGCTAAGAAAATGATCAGAGAAGCATCTAAAAATGAGATTGAAGCAGTAAGTCTTCGTCTTTTTGAACATTTCATTTCAAAATTGTAAAATTATAAATAACAATAGAAACAAGGAGTATTTTCATATGGGTAAGTCATTAACAGAAGTGGCGAAAGCGATTTTGATGAATGAGTCAAACGACTCAGAACCAGATCGCGGCGCTAAGTCTTCAAATCCTAATATGGCAACATTGAAGCCAGGTGGTGGCTCAAAGGGTGGTGCTGAACCATCTCCAATGAGCAATCAAGCTACATTGGTAGGTGATGCACCAAAGAAGCCAGGTGAAGGCAACAATGTTGGCGCTAAAGCTGCTACAATGAAGCAGGACACATCACAAGCTTCTCCATCTCGCAAGGGTGCAGTTCCTGCACAGCCACCAGAAAAGATGATGGCCGAAGAAGAAGATATTGAAGAAGGTGTAGAAGACGTTTCAACATCTTCATCCAATCTACCTATAAGAAACAAAATGGCAAACTCAACTCAAAGCGGCGCAGTTCGTAGACCTATGCCTATGAGAGAAGAAGAAGACCTAGAAGAAGACATTGAAATCTCAGAAGAACTAGAAGCTTTCATTGATCAGTGCCTTGAAGAAGGTATGTCTGAAGATGAAATTGCAGAAGCAATTGAGGAAAACTTTGAGTTTGTTGCAGAGGAAACAGAAGAAGTTCCTTACTACGACTATGAAGTAGACATGAATGAAGATGTTCAGGCTCTATTTGCAGGCGAAGACCTTTCAGAAGAGTTCATGGAAAAAGCAAAGACAATCTTTGAAGCTGCTGTTGTAGCAAAGATGCAGTCTGAGATTGCTCGTCTGGAAGAAGCATATGCTGCTACTCTAGAAGAAGAGGTAGAAACAATTAAGGAAGAACTGTCCAACAATGTTGACGATTACCTAAACTATGTTGTAGAAAACTGGGTATCTGAAAACGAAGTTGCTATTGAAGCAGGTCTCCGCACAGAACTAACAGAAGATTTTATTTCTGGTCTTCGCCAGCTATTTGCAGAACACTACATTGACATTCCTGAAGATCAGATTTCAGTTGTTGAAGAATTAGGTTCTAAGGTTGAAAAACTAGAAGAAAAACTAAATGAAGAAATTGAGCGTAATGTTGAATTGACAAACATTCTTTCTGAAAGTGTTAGAAACGAAATTATCAATGATATGACAGATGGTTTGACAGTGACTCAAGCTGAAAAGCTTAAGTCCCTTTCTGAAGGTGTTGAGTTTGTTGACGAAGAGTCATTCGCAACAAAAATTCAGACTTTGCGCGAAAATTATTTCCCATCAAACATCAAGTCTCAGACAGAACTTGATAGCATTGTACCGGGTACTGAAGGTCAAACAATGATTTCAGAAGAAAATAATCCAATGAACAAGTATGTTCGCGCACTTGGTAAAACTCTTCCAAATTAATGGAATTTTATAAATAAAAATAAGATATCTCAAAAGGAGAATTTAAATGTATCTTACAGAACAATTAGAACAGAAGTGGTCTCCAGTATTGGACCACGAAGGTGCAGGCAAGATTGGTAATGCATACAAGCGCGCTGTTACAGCTATCGTTCTTGAAAATCAAGAACGCGCTATGGCAGAAGAATCTCGTATGCTTAACGAAGCTGCACCAACAAACGCAACAGGTAATGCAATTTCAAACTACGATCCAATTCTTATTTCATTGGTTCGTCGTGCGCTTCCAAAGTTGATTGCTTATGATGTTGCAGGTGTACAGCCTATGACTGGTCCAACAGGACTTATCTTTGCTATGCGTTCACGCTATGGTTCACAGACTGGCACAGAAGCATTCTTCAACGAAGCTAACACTGCATTTTCTTCTCAGAACGCAGCTGGTGGTCTTGTTGGTGGTGGCGCTCATGCTAACACAAATCCTGTAGCAAACACACTAAACTCAAGTCTTTATACAACTGCTAACGGTATGACAACTGCTCAAGCTGAAGCACTAGGCGATGGTACCGCTGGTAACGCATTCGCTGAAATGGCATTCAGCATTGAGAAGGTAACTGTAACTGCTCGTAGCCGTGCGCTAAAGGCAGAATACACAATGGAACTCGCTCAGGATCTTAAGGCTGTTCACGGTCTAGACGCTGAGACAGAACTTGCTAACATTCTGTCTACAGAAATCCTAGCAGAAATCAATCGTGAAGTAATTCGTACAATCTACACATCTGCTGTTCGTGGAGCTACATACGGAACAACCACAGCTGGTACATTCGATCTTGACACAGACTCAAACGGCCGTTGGTCAGTTGAAAAGTTCAAGGGTCTTGTATTCCAGATTGAGCGTGAGTGCAATGCAATTGCGAAGGCAACTCGTCGTGGTAAGGGTAACATTCTGATCGTTTCATCAGATGTTGCATCCGCTCTTGCGATGGCTGGTGTTCTTGATTACACACCTGCTCTTCAGGTTAATCTTGAAGTAGACGATACTGGCAACACTTTTGCTGGTACAATGCACGGTCGTGTAAAGGTTTACATTGATCCATACTTCGGTGGTTCATCTGCTGGCGACGAACTTGTAACCGTTGGTTATAAGGGTACATCACCATATGATGCTGGTCTATTCTACTGCCCATACGTACCTCTACAGATGGTCCGTGCTATCGGTCAGGATACATTCCAGCCTAAGATTGGCTTCAAGACTCGTTACGGCATGGTTGCAAATCCATTTGCGCGTGGCGATGATGCATCTTCACCTGGTCTTGGTGTTATTGCTGATCGTACAAATCAGTATTACCGCATCTTCCGTGTCCGCAACCTCATGTAACAAATTGTTGCACTTTGCGATATAAGTTTGGGGAGCTTCGGCTCCCCTTTCTTTTGTCACCAAATACATACAGTTATTACAAAGCCACCAAAGCATAAATACTCATATAGGAGTATCAAATGACACAACGATCTTTTCTAAACATAAATCCAGAGAACACAAACTTTCTTCAAACAACGAAGTATACTTTTGTTATTCCTAATTTACCTTTTGCAAGATACTTCTGTCAAAATGTCAATCTTCCAGGTGTAACATCAAACGAGATTGAAGTACCTAATCCTTTTGCAAGTGCATATAGACATCCAACAAAAATGTCTTTTGAAGCTTTCACTATCACATTTTTGGTAGACGAAGATTTGAAAGTATGGGAAGAAACATTCAAATGGATTGTTTCTCTAACAAGACCAGAAAGCTACTCTCAATACATCAAAAGCATAAATGCAGATGCTTCTCCATATCAAGATGGTTTGTTGACTATAAATACCAACGCTAACATATCAAACATCAGAATAAAGTTCAGAAATGTGTTTCCTGTTTCTCTTGGAGGAATACAATTCAGCACAATGAACTCCGCAGATACTACACCTACCGCAGATGTTACCTTCAGATATGATATATTTGATATTGAAAGATTGTAGTTGACAGGAACTTGATTTCCTTATATACTTACAATCATTTTTTGTAATGGAGATGTAATGAAACCGCCAGTGAACATTGACGCACTCATGGAAGAATGGGTCAAAGACTCAGCATGGGATGAAACTGAACCGCAGAAAGCTATGGCTAACATACCAAAGCTTCATGCGAAGTATTTGCGTATCATGACACATCACAATCTGTTAGTCAAGAAGCTTTATGCTGAGTATAATACCAGACGCAAGATCAAGTGGGAATATTATAGTGGAGACTTGAACAACCCAGAAGACCTTGAGAAGTATGGACTTGAACCTATGATGAAAAAGGTTCTTCGCGCAGACTTGTCCCACTATCTTGATTCGGACACTGAACTAAATAACATACTGTTAAAGAAAGTGATACATGAAGAGATTGTTGAGTTCTGTAAGAATGTATTGAAGGAGTTGAACAATCGTACTTGGCAGTTGAAAGAATACATGTCATGGGAAAGATTTGTCGGTGGACAGTAATAGTAAAATAATCATACGAAACAAAGATGAAGCATTCGTGCATGTTGATTGCACAGATGGTGTGTCGTATGAACTACGGGAACATTTTACTTTTATGGTTCCAGGATACCAGTTCACGCCTCAGTATCGTGCGAGGTTGTGGGATGGTAAGATTAGATTATGGGATGCGAACAAGCGTCAGATATATCGTGGACTTGTTCCTGAGATTGCAAAGTTTTGTGAAGAACGTGGTTATGATTGGGATTATGAGAACGAAGACTATGATGAAGAGTTTTCTTTAACTGAAGCAAAAGAGTTTATAGAACTAATAAGGCCAAAACATGCACCAAGAGATTACCAACTGGATGCATTCGTTCATGCAATTCGTGTACGGAGAACTTTATTACTTAGCCCCACTGCAAGTGGTAAGTCTCTTATTATTTATCTTCTTACTCGTTTTCTGGAAAATAGAGGACTGAAACGAGGTCTGATAATTGTACCGACTGTCTCTCTTGTAGAGCAGTTGACAAGCGATTTCAAAGATTATAGTGAAACGAATGGATGGAATGTTAGCGACAAAGTACATAAGATATATCAAGGTCAGGAAAAGTATAGCGATAAGTTTCTGACGATTTCAACTTGGCAGTCTATCTATCAACTGCCGAAGAAGTACTTTGCTGACTATGATTTTGTGATCGGTGATGAAGCACATCTGTTCAAGGCCAAATCTCTTATAGATATTATGACGGGGTTATCTAATGCGCGATACAGAATTGGGACCACTGGTACCCTTGATGGAACAAAAACTCATAAACTTGTACTTGAAGGACTTTTTGGATCAGTTCGTAAAGTTATCACCACCAAAGAACTCATGGATGCAAAGCACTTGGCTGAGTTTCAAATCAAGTGCTTACTTCTTCGACATAGTGAATCTATTTGTCAAGCTGCGAAGCAGTTTAGCTATCAGCAGGAAATTGAATACCTTGTACTCAATGAGGCAAGGAACAAATTCATATCTAACCTCGCTGTATCCTTGGACGGTAATACCCTCGTCCTCTACCAGTACGTTGACAAGCATGGACGGATACTCCACAAGCTTATTTCTGAGCGACTGGGAACTGACAGAAAGATATTTTTCGTAAGTGGTGAAACAGATGTGGATATTCGTGAAGAGATTCGTAAGATCGTTGAACAGGAAACGCAGGCTATTATTGTTGCTAGTTTTGGCACTTTTAGCACTGGCATCAATATTAGAAATTTGCATAACATTATATTTGCTAGCCCATCTAAGTCTAGGATAAGAAACTTGCAATCCATTGGTCGTGGATTGCGTAAGAGTGAAACAAAAGATTCAGCAACTTTGTTTGATATCGCCGATGATATGAGATACAACAAGCGTGAGAACTACACATTGAAGCATTTTGCTGAAAGGATCAAAATATATGGCGAGGAAAAGTTCAAGTTCAAAATCTACAAAATCGAACTCAAGTGATATCAGATTCATTAGACTGGTAACAGGTGAAGACATTGTTACTGAAGTCACTGATGTTGCTAATGGCAAGCTGATGATGAACAATCCATTGAAGGTTGTTTATACTCCATCTTTGCAAACTGGATTTCTGTCCATATCACTCATGCAGTGGATATTTACCAGAATATCAAAGAATCAGACATTTGATATGGACTTACATAATGTTCTTGTAATGACTGACGCTGACCAGCAACTGAAAGAACACTATGAAGAATCACTGATTACTTTCAGTAAGCATGATCCTACCAAGATATCAGATGAAGAAGATGATGAGTTTGGTATGTTAGATAACGAAGATGGTGTTGAGATGCTAAACAATCTAATCAACAAGACCAAGAATGGTAAAGGAAAACTACACTAATGGCAAAAGAAACTGTAACAGAGTTAGATGAATCTAACGATTTTGGCTTTACATTTCATGATGAAGAAGAAATAGTAACTTCATCTGGCGTAACTGATGAAGTAGAAGTTCTAAAAGAAAAGCTGAGAACTATTAGGAAAACATATTTGCCTTTGCTCCAACATTTAGCTAAAGATCCAGATAAGCCTATGATCAAATGGCCTAACAGAAAAGATATACTGGATAAGCAGATCAAGAAGATGATTGATCTAACGAATGTAGATTAAAGTTATTCATATCATCGCTGGCATAGCCATATTACTGTCGTGTCAAGCGTTTGTCAAGAAGGAAGTGCATATGAAAGAAAAAAAAGTAAACTATGTAGACAACAAGAAGTTCTATGAGACAATCGTTGAACATAGAAGAAGAGTGGAAGAGAGCGCACAGAAAGGTTTAGAACCACCGAGACTTCCTGAGTATATTGGTGAATGTATATGGAAAATAGCTAACAAGCTTTCCAACAAACCATGTTTCATCAACTATTCATATAGAGATGAGATGATATCAGATGGCATAGAAAACTGTATCATGTACTTCAAGGACTTTGATCCTAACAAGACACAGAATCCATTTGCATACTTTACACAGATCATATATTATGCGTTCCTGAGACGCATCAATAAAGAAGAAAAAAACAGGTATATCATATACAAGAACTTTCAGGAAACAATTATAAACAATGGATACAATGCTTATTTGACAGATACGGAAGACAATCATATTGTTCCTACTCATATGTACGATAACATCAACTCATTCATGGGAAGATTTGAAGAGAAGGAAGAGTTGAAAAAGCAAAAACGAAAAGAACAAAAGTTGGGTTTAACAAAATTTTATGAGGAAGATAAAGATGAACAACGAAGTGCCGTTTCAGGTTGAACACTTGATCAATAGCCTTCTGAACCAGAAAGAGAACATCCATATTCGTGGCAACTATAGAAACAGACTGGAAACGATAAAAGAAGCTATTGACAAATCACTAAAAAAGTACGATAATGAACTCTACATGTCCAATACTAGGAAAAAGAGAGCGTGACTAAAGTTCTACTCATTACCGATACTCACTGGGGAGTTAGAAATGACTCCCCAGTTTTCCTTGACTATTTCAAGAGGAGCGTAGATGAATTTCTCATTCCATTTATCAAGGCGAATGACATTAAGCATATCATTCATCTTGGCGATCTTGTTGACCGCAGGAAGTATATTAACGTCCTTACCCATTCCAGATTGAGAACTGACTTTCTTGAGCCGCTGAATGAACTGTGTGAGATGTACATCATCGCAGGCAATCATGATGAGTATTTCAAAGATACATATACAGTGAATGCTCTTGAAGAGTTTGTTGGTAATCGTTATAACAACATCAAGATATACTCAACACCCACAGAGATTGAGATTGATGGTTGTGCGTTCTTTCTGTTGCCTTGGATCACAAAGGCTAACGAGAAGTCTTGTTATGAAGCAGTAGAGAATACCAAGTCACTTATTTGTTGTGGTCATCTTGAACTTGATGGCTTTGAGATGCAGAAAGGATTGTTATCAGACCATGGATGGAATCATAAGCTTCTTGGCAAGTTTGATAGCGTATTTACTGGTCATTATCATCACCGTAGCAGCAGGGATAATATTCATTACATTGGCGCTTTTTGTGAGCATATATGGAGTGATTATAATGATCCTCGGGGCTTTGTTGTCTTTGATACTGAATCCCGCGATACAGTTTTTCATCGTAATCCTTATCGCATATTTCATATGGTCGCTTATGATGATGTGAAGCATCCTGATATCCTTGAGAAGATTAGCGCAACTGACTATAGCAAGTTCAAGGACACATATGTTAAGATTGTTTGTGTGAACAAGACTAATCCATATTCGTTTGATGTTTTACTTGACAAACTGTATCAAGCACAAGCAGCAGACATTTCTATTGTGGAAGATATCAATTCGTTCACTGACAATAATGCAGATGAACTGGTAGACGAAGCACAAGACACATTGACGATCCTAGATAATTTTATAAGTGGGTTGACTTTGCCTGTAGAAAATGATAAGATGAAACATTACATGCGTGAGGTATATACCGAAGCATTGTCGTTGGAGACTATAGAATGAAGTATAACATTGGTAACAAATTCTGGCGTGTGAATAAGATATTCAACCGTCTCACAGGCGTACAGAAGAAGCTGAAGATGGTTGATGCTGATGGTATTGAATGGTATCGCTATGATAAGGATAGTGTCGATTTTGACTTGATGGAAGTCGAAATTGTAGGTACATTCAATGCTGTTGTCGAAGGGCACAACATTTGGAATGAAGAAGAGTATTGTGACCGCTACTGTATGAAGATCGGTGATCACTACGATGAAGTGTGGGAAGATGAATTTGATGGTGAACATCGCGGACACTATACTTCTTATTTCCATACCAAAGAAGAAGCTGAAGAATACATCAAGGAACAGCGTGAGTATCACAACGCACTATGATTACATTTGAACTGATTAGATGGAAGAACCTTCTCTCTACTGGTAATGCGTGGACTGAGATTGAACTGAATTCCTCAAAGACAAACTTGATAGTAGGCGCGAACGGGCATGGTAAATCAACCATACTTGACGCGCTTACTTTTGTTTTGTTTGGCAAACCATTCCGCAAGATCAACAAGCCTCTACTTGTAAACAGTGTAAACAACAAAGACTGTAAGGTTGAGATTGTATTCAAGGCCTATGGCAAAGACTACAAGATTGTGCGTGGCATTCGTCCTAATATCTTTGAGATATGGGTTGATGGTTCATTGCTGAATCAGGACTCAGCTTCCAGAGACTATCAGGAATATCTTGAAAAGTTCATTCTCAAGATGAACATGAAGTCCTTCTGTCAGATTGTCATTCTTGGTTCAGCATCTTTTACACCGTTCATGCAGCTAACATCTGCTGATCGTCGCACTATTATTGAAGACTTGCTGGACATCCAAATCTTCTCAGTGATGAATCTTTTAGTAAAGCAGCGTTGGCAAGAGAATAAGGAAAGTGTAGAGAAAAATCGTATGCTTCTCAAGTCTGCACAGGACAAGAGAGACTATGTTGAGCGTACACTGGCCAATCTAAAGCAGAACAATGATGACAGACTGCTTGAACTTGAAAAGCAGCTTGCAGACTTTACACAGCAAAAGAAAGATTTGTTAGATAAAGTAAAAGGTCTTCTGGACGAAAAAGAAGACCTCATGAATGATGTTGTCAATCTTGCAGATGTTAGAAACGATTATTCCAACTCTATCGTATCTCTTACAACTCAGGAAACAAATATCCATCGCTGTGACAAAGAGATTGAGTTCCTTACAGAGCATGATGAATGTCCAACCTGTAAGCAGCACATTGATGAACATTTTAGAGAAAGACGTAAGATCAAGCTTCACGAACAAGCTGCCGAAGCACAGAAGTATGCTGATCTGCTAAAGAAGCATATGGATGATCTGCTTACAAAGATCAATAATCTTGAAGATAAGTCTAAGCGTTCACATTCTATCTCTGCTGAAATCAAGTCCAGCAAGCAGACAATGATGCACATCGTATCCATGATGAATGACATTGAAGACAACATGGACAAGATTCGCAACTCTGACAAGCTTGTATTGGACAGTGAGAAAGACTTGAAGTCTGCGGAAGAAGAAATCTATCGCATGGAAGGTTCTTTGCAATTCCGTCTAAACGAACGTACCATGATTGAAACGGCCATGTCTCTACTCAAGGATGGCGGTATCAAGACGAAGATCATCAAGCAGTATATTCCAATCATCAACAAGCTAGTCAACAAGTACCTTGCTCAGATGGGTTTCTTTGTCAACTTCAATATAGATGAGAACTTCAATGAGGTCATCAAGTCCAGATTTCGTGATGAGTTTTCTTATTCCAACTTTTCAGAAGGTGAGAAAACCAGAATAGATCTGGCACTTCTCTTCACTTGGCGTTCTATTGCAAAGATGAAGAACAGTGTGAATACCAACTTGCTTATTCTGGACGAGATTTTGGATGGAAGTCTGGACGCAAACGGTACCGATGAGTTCCTCAAGATCATTCAGACATTGACAGACGATACAAATACATATATAATCTCGCACAAACAAGATCAACTCCTAGACAAGTTTGATAAAGTATACCGCTTTGAGAAGCAAAAGAATTTTAGTAGGATGGTATAATGACAAAGACACCCGTTGAAGAATCTGCACCATATGATAACTTCCTTGGACAAACTACTGTACCAGTAGAACCAGAAGAAACATCTCTTGCAGAATTCCTTGGTATGGAAGATGATAATGAAAACGAGCGCGAAAAACTCTGGGTAGGAATGCCTGAGTTTATTCAGAAAGACAATCCTCCATTCAAGACAATCTATTTGCATTTCCGCAATCAGCAAGATTTTGATGAGTTTGTGGCTAAGTATAAGTCTGTTGATGATGAGCAGACGATTTCAAAGAAAACAAAAAGCATGTGGTATCCTCATCTTGATAAGGATGAGAACTCCTTAAAGAGGTGGTTTGAAGAATGACAGTCAAGACAATAACTTATAGAGACATTCAAGCAGAAGTAAGAGAAGGTACCTCAGATGAATTTGTAGTTCATGAGGTATTTTCTGGTGAGTACAATAAGCTACAGATCAAGCCTGATGATGTTGTAGTAGACTTTGGTTTGAATATCGGAATGTTTACAACATTTGCATTGAAGAAAGGTGCAGCACTTGTTCATGGATACGAACCTGATATTGACAATTATAATCTCGCATGTAAAAATGTGGCAATGAATATTCCAGACACAAGCAAGTATGTACTACACAACGAAGCTGTTATCGGTAACAATGATAAGACACGCGACTTTTCTATCAATCTAAAGAAGAACAAAGGCGCACACTCTCTTGTTGCAAAACGAGGCAGAGATACAGTTACAGTCAATTGTACCAATATCAACTATGTCTTTGAGACTGTTAAGCCTACAGTAGTCAAGATGGACATTGAAGGTGGTGAACTAGAGTGTTTGCCCGCAATCAATAACTGGTACAATATTCGTGAGTTCATCATGGAGTTTCATCATGCTCACTTGAATGATCTAAAGACACATGAGAAGTATAATGACACTCTTGATCTTCTTCGCAAGCATTTTGGTTATGTTCAGGCCAGAGAAGACACAAAGGGTGCATGGGTAAACATTGTTTATTGTAGGAATGGAGAATGACTAATCCAACACATCCAGTATACATTATCTCTAAGGGTAGACATGAAACGATGTATACCTCGCGCTCTCTCGCGCGTATGAAGATACCACATTACATTGCTATTGAACCACAAGATGAAGAGAACTATGAAAATGCGCTGGATAACTTTAGCATTCGCGATTATGTTATCCTTCTTGTTGCTCCTTTTTCTAACCACGGTGACGGTCCTGGTCGTGCGAGAAACTGGTGTTGGGATCACTCAATCTCTATAGGTGCTGAGAAGCATTGGGTGTGTGATGATAACATTCAAGACTTCTATAGACTACATCTCAATCAGCGTATTCGTGTGGAGTCTGGTGCAATGTTCAAAGCATGTGAAGACTTTGTTGATAGATTTGAGAATGTACCCATATCTGGTCTACAGTATCGGTTCTTCATTGCACCTAATCAGCATTACTATCCTTTCGTGCTGAATACTCGTATCTATTCCACACTGCTAATCTCTAATGATTGCAAGCATAGATGGCGTGGTCGTTACAATGAGGACACTGACATTTGCCTTCGTGTATTGAAAGATGGTGATTGCACGATTCAGTTCAATAACTTTCTGCAAGGCAAAGCTGCAACTCAAACTGTCAAGGGTGGTAACACTGCGGAGTTTTATCACGCTGAGGGTGATCTTGACAAGAGCAAGTGGCGTGATGGTCAGTTGAACGCAACAGGTACAATAAATAAGTCTCAGATGCTAGTGGATATGCATCCAGATGTGGCTCGAATCGTCTGGAAATATGGACGCTGGCATCATTATGTGAACTATGAGCCTTTTCAGAATCTCAACCATCCGTTGAGAAGACAGCTTGGTTTGGGACCAGAGGATAATAAGCTGAGATTGAAACCAGGAGTTGATCTGAAGAGTTTCCCTAAGGTCAACAATTATGGGATGGTTCTGCGAAAGATATCAAAGACTTAGCCGAACCTAATAAAATCAAGCATTTAGCCAACCAGCTATGTGTCCATCGCATAGCTGGTATGCATTTGTGCCACTTGAAAAACCGACTTGCAATCCCCATCTATAGTATATGATGAAACGCTCCCTCTATGCTCTTGAACAGTTCCTTGCAACCCAATCCGTGTTTGCAAGATATCCCCTCAATCTGTATGCTCTCAAATCACAGATTCGTCTGCATAAGATGTTTCCTAAGTATTTTAACGATTGACACTTGAACTGATTCAGTTTAAGATATGTCCATAATCAAGAGGACACTATGGAAATAGTACACAATCACAATGCTAAGTCCCAGCTAGCCAAGTTGCTGGCTACGGAAAACATTACGGTACAGCACTCGGCCGCCGCACAAACTGCTATGTTTGATGTGGTTAAGCGTGTTCTGATTCTCCCTATCTGGCGCGAAATGTCCAATGACCTGTATGATATGCTGGTTGTTCACGAGGTTGGTCATGCTCTTGACACACCCTCTGACGGCTGGCTTGACGCATTGTCTGACATTGCAAAGCGAGTCACTGGTGCGGCTTCCAATCGTGCTATGGGTGCAGTCAAGGGCTTTCTGAACGTCATTGAAGACGCCCGCATTGACAAGCGCCAGAAGCGGCGCTTCCCTGGCTCTCGCCGCAACTATGTCAAGGGCTACGCCGAACTCATTGAACGCGACTTCTTTGGTACCAAGTCCAAGGACGTTAACTCTATGGCTTTCATTGACCGCTTGAATATCTACTTCAAGGGCGGTGCAATGTCTGGTATCAAGTTCTCGGCCGAAGAAAAGGCAATGGTCGCTAAGGTTGAAGCGGCTGAGACTTTTGATGAGGTGCTTGCACTCACCGAGGAAATCTTCGGTTGGTCTAAGTCTAAGCAGGAACAGGACGAGCCTGAAACTGACTCGGACGATATTCGTGCTAAGGGTGGAATGTCCGACGAGGACGACTATGACTTTTCCGACGAGTCTGATGAGGAAGATTTCGGCGATGATGATGAGGAAGAAAACTATACCTCTGGTCGCGGCGATGACGACTCTGATGATGAGGAAGAGGACGATGGTGAGTCTGACTCGGACGACACCGAAGCTGGTGACGGCGATGACAAGCGCGACTCTGATGATCCGATAAACGTCGGTGCAAAGTCTGATGATGACATTCCCGAGTCTGAAACTGAAAAGGCTTGGCAGAAAAATCAGGAAGACCTTGTCATCAAGTCGGACGAGGAATATGTTTACGTCAAGATCCCTCGCCCTGTCAAGTATGAACAGGTTGTAAATGATTACAAGATTGTTCTTGCTGACCAGCGCAAATGTATTGCTGGCTTCTGGAACCAGGATTGGCTCAAAGCTGTTCGTGAGGAACTCCAGAAGTTCAAGGCTAATGAAAAAGCTTCAATCTCTTTCATGGTGAAGGAGTTTGAGATGCGGAAATCGGCTGATGAGTACAGCCGCACTAGCATCTCCAAAACTGGTGTGATTGACACAAACAAGCTTCATTCATACAAGTATAATGATGACCTGTTCCGTCGTATCACCACTGTTGCTTCTGGTAAGAACCACGGCTTTGTCATGTTCATTGACTGGTCTGGCTCCATGGACATTCATCTTAAGAAGACTGTAAAGCAGCTTCTTTCGCTGACCATGTTCTGTAAGCAGGTTCAGATTCCGTTTGAAGTCTACTCATTCCGTAGTACCACTGGCTTTGATGTTGATGAGGGTCGTATCAACGGCGCTTCGTTTACTCAGAACCAGAATGAACTGTACTTTGACAATTTCGTGGCTCGTAACTTGCTTTCATCGCGGATGAATGTTGCAGAATTCAATGACGCAATGTTCCATCTGTATGTGATGGCTTGTAATGGGCATCTTCGGTGTGACAGTCTCCAGTCCACTCCGCTTAACGAGTGTATTGGTGTAGCTGACATGATTGTCAATCGGTTCAAGGCTAAGTCTCGGGTTCAGATTGTTAACACAATCTTCCTGACTGACGGTGATTCTGATCCAATTCACATGGTTCACGGTTTGCATTCGTCTTGGAAGAAGCGCAAGTATATTCTTCAGGATGATATCACCAAGAAGACTTATGAGATTCGGTCTGAGATTAAGAACTCGTATTATCATCGGGACCCTTACTCTGATAAGGCTATGACTGGTTTGCTTCTCCGTGTTCTCAAGGACCGGACTGGCTGCAATCTGATTGGCTTCTACATCACCTCGTATGGCTTCAATCAATCTTACAGCCGTGTCAACGGTCAGTCTGGTGAAGCTTACAAGAAAGCTTCGGCTGATTGGAAAACAAACGGGTTCTTCAGTGCAACTACCTCTGGTTACGATGAATACTATATCATCAACCAGAAGACGTTTGATGTTTCGACTGGAAATCTTAACATCAAGTCCGATATGACCAAGAAAAAGATGGCATCGGAATTCATCAAGTTTTCGGAAAAGAAAGCTGTGTCCCGCGTTCTACTCTCTCGGTTTGTCAAGCGAATTGCCGCTTGACAACCACCTCTTCCTAGACTATAATATACACATAATCCAAAACACACACAAGGAAAGTTCTAATGGCTAAGTCCGTTGATAAGAGTGCCTTTTTCGCCGCTGTCAAGGCCGAGTATGGTGATATCAAGACCATCACTCGCCAGCAGTTGGTTCATCTTTATGATAACTGCGATGTTTCCTATCCGACGTGGCTTGTCAAAGACGAATCGCGCCGCATTGGTCGCGGTGTCTATACTCTTGACGACTCTGGCGTTACGGCTCAGACTGTGGCTAAGTCTGCTAAGGTTGTGAAGCGGGCTAAAAATGTCATCGCTGCTTCCGAGATTGCTTCGGAAGTTCCCGTTGCGCCGAATACAGCGATTGCTGTTGCTAATCAGGAAGACTTGAATATGG
>Ga0208160_1000078_pt1 | contig 41268 bp, 42 predicted proteins | sample CB_VirMetaG_FD_184536 | JGI IMG/M metagenome (GOLD analysis project Ga0208160, IMG submission 184536) | Freshwater to marine saline gradient viral communities from Chesapeake Bay - CB_1504_1 Viral MetaG (SPAdes) (version 4) | ecosystem: Environmental > Aquatic > Marine > Coastal | place: USA... | reverse complement strand
AGCTAATAACCAAGAATTTGTTAACAATAGAAACTCAGCAGTTGAATTAAAATATTTTTCTGTAGATACCCATACTATATACCCTCCAAATTTAGAATTTAAATGGGTAGATTATACTAGAGATACTTCACCAACAATAAGTGAAATTACTACTCCATCAATTTATCTTTCTTTAGATGAAAATCCTGGAGTATTTTACTCAGAAAGTATTAATAGATTTAGAATTAATTGTAGACCTAAATACCCTGCCCGTGTCTGGGTAACTTCTTCTTTGTATACTACCCAATATTATCTCCCAACAGCCTCATATTATGCTATTAAAGATTTAGATACTAATGAGTATGTAGTAAATTTTGATTCAACTTATACTCAAATTAGTGCTGATAATACTTCAAGTTTCTTTGATGTTTATATGAATGGATTGCAACCAGAGAGATATTATAAAATTTTGCTTCAAACTACTATTGCTGGGTCCACTTTAGTAGTAGATGACAATTATACCTTTAAAATAGTTAACGGATAATGCAACAAAGAGTAAATTTAAATAAAAATGTATTTAGTAAAGAAGGGTTTAATAAAACCGTAAATACATCTTTTACTCAATTAGTAACTCCTGAGGTTGTTCCTACTGCTTCTTTTACAGTAAATGATTTCTTTATTCAATATGAAAATTTGTTTTATGAAATTCCTAAAGAAGGAGAAACTAATTCTCACCAATATTTAATTCAAAAAAGTAGTGATTATGCTAATTTTGCACAAAATAACGAAGAGATAGAAGCATTACTAGAAGAAATAGCACAATTAAGACAAGACAATTTAGATTTAAATCAATCTTTAACAGATTTATCTAGAAATATAAAGTAAAAGTTAATTAATGGAATCTACATCTACTATAAGTTACACTAACCCCGATCTGTTTTCTATTCAAGATTACACATTTCAAGACTATGATATTGTTCCTAATTTTGAGATTACGGCTTCTTTTATATCTGATAGTGACTATATAGACTATTTTGTTTATGATTCTAATAAAACATTATTAACAGGTAGTACACTTTCTTATTATACTTTCACAGACGACCCTAGTATATTAAGTACTCAAGGATTTTCCACCATAAACCTAGACCCAGAAATTACTCTAATTTCAGGAGGATTCGATCAAGGTATATATAATATAGTCTATAATTTTTTCCATAATGAACTTGGAAGTAACTCTAATGACCTATTTTACATATCAGAGATTTCCTCTGATAGAACTGAATTAAAGTTATCTACTAATTTTATTTCTTCTTCTATAATTGAATTAGAATATCCTGAATTTAAGGTTAAATTAGAAAGTGGGGAATATTTTAACGAATTTTATATTAATTTTGGTAACAACCAGATATTAATAGCTGTTAATATTTTACTACAAGGAAGTAATGTTCTTATTAAACTTTATGAACCTCTTCCTACACAATTCCAATTAAAATCTACTTGTTGGATAAATACTAAAATAGCTGATCCAATTGCTTTTAATGTTTCTTTAGTAAGAGAATTAGAAAAAAATATAGATCCTAATATAGTTTACTTAAAAGGTCCAAATATTAATTATAGCTACAATGACCAAACTAGTAGTCCTACTGAATATCAAGACTATACTACTTTATTAGGCACTACTTTAACTAGCTCTTTTCAACAAGTAAAATCGTTATTAACCGCTAGTGCTATTGATATAAACATAGATTATACAGATTTTAACAACTATGTCCACTTTAGCTCAGCTGAGCAGCGCTTATTAAATTTCTATTATAAAGCTTCTTTAATTGAAGGTTTTCAAAATGATTTAAATAATAGAATTTTTGCAATTACAGGATCTACTTCTGCATCATTCTACACTTCAGAGAGCCAAGCTACAATTCAAAATAAAATTGATAATATTATCGATAATTTTGACGAGTATGAATACTTTTTATATTTTACTAGTGGAAGTACTTACGAATGGCCTAAACAAAATAGTGAACCCCCTTATATTTTATACTCAACTGGTTCATCTCAAGTATTAAATTGGTTAGGCAGCAGCAATGAAAACTCAGCTTATTATGGAAATCTAGCATTATCAGCTTCTAATTTTGATAATGCAAACCAAAATAATCTTATATACACTATTCCTGAGTATCTTCGTAATGAGCCCCAAAACACCCCTTATCAACTCTTTATAGAGATGATGGGTCAACATTTTGATAATACTTGGATTTATATTAAAGATGTTACTAATAAATTTGATGCCGATAACAGATTAAATTATGGAATATCTAAAGATTTAGTAGCACAAGCTATTAGGGATTTAGGATTAAAAATATATTCTAATAACTTTAGTAGCGATGACTTATTCTCAGCATTTTTAGGTCTAAACCCTTCAGGAAGTTTAATTAACCAAGTATTCCCTAATACTACAGGATCTTTACCTGTACCTACAGGAAGTGGAATAGATTATATTACTTCATATGTTACTGCTTCTTCTGATTTAGTAACTTTAGATGATACTAATAAATCAATCTATAAACGTTTATACCATAACTTACCATACTTACTAAATAAAAAAGGTACAATTCAAGGTATCAAAGCTTTAATTGCATCTTATGGTATCCCTAATACAGTATTACGTATTAGTGAATTTGGAGGTAAAGATAAAGATAATTCAAATGATTGGGATTATTGGTATAATAAGTTTAATTATGCATTTGAAACCTCAGGTTCAAAATATATATCTTCTTCGTTTGCTTTAGACACAGCTTGGGCAGCCAATAATGATGCACCAGGAGCAATTGCTTTTAGATTTAAAGCTGAAACCGTACCTCCTACTAATTACTCTCAATCCTTATGGTATAATAATAATCACTTAGGATTAGTTCTTACATATACTGGAAGCGGATTAGCCTCAGGTTCATATTCAGGATCTATTACTAGCTCAGATAGTACTTACGGAAACTTAATTATTACAGATGGTACTATTTCTAGCAGTGTATCTGCTTCATTCTTTGATGGTGGATGGTGGTCTATATTAGTTAATAGTGGAAGTGGGGGTTATACATTATATGCTAAAAATAAAATATACACTGGAGATGATTCTACATTAATAGGATTTCAACGTTCATCTTCATTAAATTCATCTACTGATTGGGATGGTACTATTAGTTATTTTGCAACTGGGTCTACTTTTGATAGTATCAAATATGAACCATTCTCAGGAAGCTTACAAGAAATTAGATATTACAACTCAGCTTTAAATGAAAATATATTTGATAATTATGTAGTTAATCCACTTTCAATTGAAGGTAATACTATAAATTCATCTCCTAATCAATTAGCATTTAGAGCTCCTTTAGGTGCCGAGTTAGAAAATACATTAACTGGTGGGGCAGGTTTACAACAAGAATCAGTACACCCTAAAATTACAGGTTCTTGGACAGCTACTCAATCATTTGCTGCAGATAGTTATTTCCATTATAGTAGCACCCCTTACTTTACACCTAATACTGAGTATGTTTTCTTAAATGCACCAGCCGCAGGTATTAAAAATAGAATTACTGATAAGATAAGAATTGAGGATACTGTTTTAATTTCAGGAAGTACTTTATCTCCATTTATTAGTATTCAACAACAGCCTTCTATATCTCAATCTTACACAGAAGATTTAAATCAATTAGAAGCTGCTTTTTCACCTCAAAACGAAATTAACGATGATATTATTGAACAAATTGGATTCTTTAATATTGGAGATTATATAGGAGATGTAAGACAAATCTCATCTTCTGGGACTACCTACCCTAATTTAGATGATCTTAGAAATAGTTTCTTTGAAAAATATACTCATAACTATGATCTAAATGATTATATAAGACTTATCAAATATTTTGATAATTCGTTGTTTAAAATGATTAAAGATTTTGTACCTGCTCGTACAAGTCTTTCTTCAGGACTAGTAATCAAACAACATTTATTAGAAAGAAACAGACAAAGACCTGCTCAAGTAGATATTTCTAGCTCAATAGCATATTATAATCAAAATAATGCCTTATCTTTTCAAGATATTACAATAACGGGTTCAATAAGATCTACTAGAAATTTAGTTAATGGAGAAGTTACATATACTGCTTCTTCAGACTTTGAGTCACTACCTATTGCTAATTTTACAGGTTCTCAAGGTGGGGGATTTGCTACTTTAGGTGATAGTTATGTAGGTAATCGTCCTGTTACTGCTAGTAATGGGCAAAAATTTACAGCACCTTGGCATAACACTATAGCTGAATCTATTGGGTTAAATGTAACTCAAAGTTGGTTAGGATTTAATGTTACCCCAAGTGGTTCTACAGCATTTACTCAAAGTCATGCTGAAGAATTTTTTACAGGGGAGCTGAGTGGTTCAACATTAATAGCAACTACACAAAGTTTAAATCCAAATAATCCATTTTTACAAGTTAATACTACCCCACTTATATATGACTTAATTACCCGTAACCCAGCTTCAACAGCTACTTATTATACTGGTAGCTTAGCAGTATTTGATTCAGCTACAGCTAAACAAAACGCTATAGATTTTTTAATTACTAGAACTCCTGGGGATGGTTTGATGCAAGCTGCATTTACATTCTTGCCTTCTGGTTCTAAAACTGGTACTATTACAACTACAATTTTAGGTACGGGTTCCTCGGGAGGGGGTATTAATTCTAAAGTTTTATATTTAGATAAAGAAAATGCTGTTGGAAGTATTGATGCTATAGGTAATGGCACTTTAGTACCTATTAATAGTAATTATTTACTTAGATCAGCCTCTGTATCAGGAAAAGTAGGAACTGGCCCTTTTTATCAAAAAAATTATGGAGCACAATCAGCTACTGGATGGGCTAGCCCTTACGTAGGAGGAACATCACCTTTCTTTGGAATGTATCCTACAAATAAACCAGATAGTGATCCACTTTTAGTAGATACTGAAAAAACTGGTGCTTTAGTTATTCCTGATAATTATGATGATTTTGTATTTGGGATAGATGGTACATTAAACCAAACTCTTACTTTATATTTTGAATATCCTTTACAATATTATTTTGTAGGGGTAACTGTAAATAATACTGATGATACTGGGGAAGATGGAGTTCCTACTTTTAATGGAACTGATTATACTACTTTATGGCAACAAGTAGAATCTTTAACTATGGATTGGGTTGATAGAACTGGAACTACTGTAGCTGTAGGTTCTTATGAAGGGGGCCAACCTGTTCCTGTTACTGTATCTCCTTTAACTCCTACAAGAACTTCTGTATATGTAACTGGTAACCCGGTACCAGTTATTGGTTTAGGTTCGGGTGAAAATGCTCCATTTAATACAACAGCTTCATCAAATTCAAACCAAAATTTCTCAGTCATAACTTCTCCTGGATTTAATGTTGATCTTACATATAATGATTATAACGCTATATTAAATAATGTTACATCAACACCAGGAGCTTTAGGATTTTATGATTTAGACTATACACAGGGAAGTACTATCCCTGTAAACTATGAAGCAGTTATCTCAGCTTCAATATATAACTCTGGATCTTCTACTTTAGCCCCAGTCCAAACTTATAACTGGAATGCTAATAGAAGTGTATTGCCTCGTTATAGTGGTTCTAAATTAACAGGTCAAAAATACAATGTATGGACTTTAGGAGACCAATCATTTGGTAAAGAACCTGTAATTAATAATTACGGAAACGTAGCATTTAATATTGATTTTATAAATGGTACTTATCCTGAAATGTATGATGGTACTGCTTTAAATGTTAAAAATATTGGAATATTTAAAAATTCAAGTGAAACTGTTTTAATTGACCAAAACAATCCTAATACATTTAATTTTGTATTAGACCAGTATTTAGGTTATAGCCAATCTGCTGAGATATTTTCTAATGATGTTTCTCCAGTTAAAGATAATACTATTAGAACATTAAATGGTCAAATAGGATGGCCTGCTAATTCTGTTTATTTTGTTCCTAGACAACAAGTTATAGACACTGGAGGTGGATATGATGGAATATTCTGGACTAGTTCTTTAAATTCTATTATTTTATGTAGCAAAGATTATACTCTTTATAATCAAACTACAGATGATAACGACAGATACACCACAGGATCTATAGAAGGAGGAAAAAATCCTGCATTAAACACGGTAATCTCAGCATCATATGCTGTTAGTAAAAGTATTGCTGCTGGGGAAAATTGGTATATTACTTTATATACTGGATCTTCATATCCTTTACCTACATTTGAAAATGCATATGCATCAGGTGGCTTAAGCCCTTATAATAGTGGTAGTGATTATAATTACAGTAAAGATTTTACTTTAAGAGGAAGTGGAGTATACAAAATAACTTCATTTGAAACTTTAGGATTTTCACCAGCAGGAATATCTACTGATGGAAATGCATATAAAATAACTTTAGACTATCCTCTTCCTGATGGAGTTAAAAGTATAGGAACTGGAACTTATGGTACTGAAAATGAAGCATTATCTATGTTAATGTGGAAATCTAATCCATTCCCACAAGGACTTATTAAAGAAGTAAGATTAGATTATTTCCCATCGGGACTAGGTGAAAGAGGAGGATATGTTATTCCACAAAACTTTAATACTAATTTGAAAAACTCTTTAGGATTATTTACCTCAGTACCTACTACTCCAAGAATAAATGCTGATGGTGAAGTGTCTACTAATATTCCAGTAGATAATAGTATTAATACTACCCCACCACCTCCCCCTCCTCCTCCTACACTATATCTTCCAGTAGGTAGAGCAGGTATGGTAAATGGAGAACAAGTAACAGTTGGTGATAAAATCTACATTTGGAGCTCAGCTCAACAACAATGGAACCAAGCTTCATTTAGTGGTGGAAGTGGAACAGGAAAACGTGGAGTATAACGTGATTAGAAACTAATTTTTACATATATTTATAAATTGACGCATAAACTATAAAAACCAATGGGATATTTAAATAATTCAGTAGTAACAGTTGATGCTATCCTTACTAAAAAAGGTAGAGAACTTTTAGCTAAAGGGGATGGTACATTCCGTATTACACAATTTGCTTTAGCAGATGATGAAATCGATTATACTTTATATAATCCAAACCACCCTTCAGGCTCCGCTTATTATGGTGAAGCAATCCAAAACATGCCTTTACTTGAAGCTTTTCCTAATGAAACTCAAGTAATGAAGTATAAGTTAACTACTTTACCTCGTGGTACAGCTAAAATGCCTATCTTAGACTTAGGATTTTCTTCTATTACAATTAAACAAGGAGCATCATTAGCTGTAACTCCTCAAACATTAAACTATACTGGTGGTAATCAATTTGAACCTTCAGGATATACATTTACCATTTCAGACGTTAGAACTATGAGTACCTTTACAGGTGCAGGTGTAAACACAGAAGCTGCTATGGCTTTAAATTCAACTACTACAGTTGGATCTAACGTATCCAAAACCGTAGTAGGTACTACATTAAACTTAAAAGCTACTACTGTTAATACATTATTTGGTTCTCAAACATCTATATATGCTACTTTAACAGTAGAAGGTAGAGACTCAGGAGCTAGAATTACTATCCCAGTAACCGTAACTAAAGTATCTTAATTATGTCATTTAATAGATTAGAAGCAGACGATTTTGTAATTTCTTCAGACTCAATTACGGCGGCTATGTGGGTTGGTAATACACCTACATTAACATATTTTTTTACCTCTTCAGTTCAAGCTGCAGGAGCTTCGGGAAATTATTATTTAAATGTTTATTCTTCCTCAGCAGCTACTGATATTCAATTTGCTATTGCTTATGGTAATCTTCAAGGTAGTGGGAGTAATTTATATAACGATGGAGTAGATGGAGCTTCATACACTTCAACTATATATGGTCAATACCAAAATTTAGTATTAGGAGATGAAAACTCAGCTTTTGTTTTTGGAACTGTAACTTCATCTGATTTTTGGGCATTGTCTATTGATAGAAATAGATATAAAGAATCAATCTTCCCAGGATCATTATTTTTAAAACTTTCAGGATCTTTAGGAGTTATCCAATTAACTGATGATAGTAATTATGTTACTACAACTACATTTAATGAAGCAGGAAGAGTGTTTAATTTAATTACAGCTTCAGCAGCAGGTACTAAAGTATCTTCTACTGGTGGAGGAACTACTTCAGATGGTTATTCTGTAAGTTCTGGTTCTTATGGATGGTTGCTTCCAGACATTGGAACTATTATTTTAAACCCAACCGCCCTTACAGGTTCATTATCTGAGGGTGGAATTGGATTACATGTAAGTAGATCTTCAAATGCTCCTGGGGATAACAATGGTAGAATGTTTAGAGCTATTAATTCTGGTTCTCTTTTTACTCTTAATTCTCAAGAAACCATTACTTCAGATTATATATTTGTAAGACCTAGAAGTTCTCAATTTAATTACTCAGAAAACCCATCATTTATCTCAGGTTCAACAGGTGAAGTATTATTTGATGATTTTGTTGATAACCCACAAACTTATATTACAACTGTAGGTTTATATAATGATACTAATGAACTATTAGCTGTAGCTAAATTATCAAGACCATTACAAAAAGACTTTACAAAAGAAGCTTTAGTTAGAGTTAAATTAGATTTCTAAAATGAATGAGTGCTTACAAATCATTTTTAGTCTCAGACATTAAAATTGTTCCGTTTACGGTTAATAAAGGGTATTCTCTTCCTTATTCTTATTTTGCTACAGGTTCTGACTATAAATTAACAGGTGTTGATAGATTTTTAGGTACTAGTGGTTCGTTTTTAACTAATCAAACTACAACAGGTACCTTATCTACTCAATATCAAGTATTAGTTTATAACTCAACTAAAGAGCTTTATTATTCTAATTTTTTAACTTCAAGTTGGGGAGATGCTCCATTTAGAAGAAGTTTAGTTCCAGGAGCAGACTCATCAGGAGATGAATATGTAGGTTCTACAAGCTCAACTGGGAGATATGAGAATTACCTTCAAACTACTTTAACCCAATCTAGATATTTTCCTACCGGTTCTAATTCTCAAGTTGGAGTAATTTCAATTCCTTCAAAATTATTTGGTGATAGTATTCAACCTTATTCATTTAATTATACCTTTATCTCAGCGAGCACAACCCATAGTTTAACAGATGATGGGGAAGGTAATTTAGTTTCAGCAAGTATAAATGTAGGAAATATTATTTACCCTCATGGTTTAGCTATTATTACAAACCAAGGACTAGCAAGTGGATCTATAGATGTAACTAATGTAACTTGTTCATTTTCAAGTTCATATACTATATATGAAACACAATATAAAGCTACTATTAGAGATAATGAATTTAATTATACATTAAACCCTACAGTTGTATCTAGTAGTTATTCTGTATCAGGATCTTGGTATAATTTTGTATACCCTACAGGTTCAGTTTATGATTACGTAACAGGTTCTTATTTTTCTCCTTTTATTACTACAATTGGTTTATATAGTGACAATCAAGAATTATTAGCTGTAGCTAAATTAGCCCAACCATTACAAGCTTCTAATACTACAGACACTACTATTATTATTAATTTAGACCGATAAATTATGTGGACATATAAAAACGAACCCATGGAGGCACTCTCCTCCTTTCCTCAAGGAACATATGGTTTTATTTATAGAGTTACGCACACACCTTCAAACAGAGCATACATTGGTAAAAAAGTTCTTTACCACCAAAAGAAAAGTAAACTAACTAAAAAAGATTTACTTGAATTTGAAGGTGTATCAGGACGCCGTCCTTCCTACAAAATTGCAATGAAAGAATCTGATTGGCAAGACTATTATGGCTCCCACAAAGATATTAGAGATTTAATTGCTGAAGGAAGACAGAAAGATTTTAAACGTGAAATTTTATGTTTGGCTCCTTCAAAAAAGTTATTAACTTACTACGAGTGTAAGTATCTATTTATTTATCAGGTGTTAGAAAAACCAGATGAATTTTTTAATGATAATATACTTGGCAAGTTTTATCGAAAAGACTTTGATTTGTAAAATAGGTTTCATACATTTACCTATATGGTAAATCATCTTTTAGTTAACATAGTTAATTCGGTTTTGGGAGTAGGTAAAGCTACTGCTAGAGGTAATCAAGCATACTACTGCCCATTTTGCCATCATACTAAACCTAAACTTGAAATTAACTTCGATGACACTGTCAAGGGCAACCCTTGGCACTGTTGGGTTTGTAACAAAAAAGGTACTAATTTAGCTATTTTATTTAAACAAGCTAAAGCTCCTGAAGAAAAAATATTTGAGATTAAAAAACATATCTCAAACGACAACTACATTGAAAACGTAAGAAAAATTGAAGCGATTGATTTACCTAAAGAATTTAAATCGCTACTTGAAATTACAAAATCTGATATTAAAGGTAGACAAGCATTAGCTTACCTTAAAAAACGAGGTGTAAGTAAAACGGATATACTGCGCTACAATGTTGGTTATTGTGATGGCGGTGTTTATGACTATATGATCGTTATACCGTCGTATTCCCACGAAGGAACATTAAATTATTTTGTTGCTCGTAACTTTAACCCACACTCCCCAGTTAAATATAAAAACCCACCAATGAGTAAGGACATTGTGCCATTTGAATTATTTATCAATTGGTCTTCTCCTTTAGTATTGTGTGAGGGTATGTTTGATGCTTTAGCAATCAAACGCAATGCTATTCCGCTTTTAGGAAAGCATATTCAAAGAGAATTAATGAAAAAAATTGTTACCTCACAGGTACAAAAAATATATATAGCTTTAGATAAGGACGCTCAAAAAGATGCCGTTAAGTTTTGTGAACAGTTGATGAATGAAGGTAAAGAAGTTTATTTAGTTGATTTAGAAGAAAAAGATCCATCAGAAATGGGATTTGAAGCTATTACTACCCTTATTCAAAATACACATCCATTATCTCAATATGATTTAATGGTTAAAAAACTCCAATTAGTATGAGTAAAAAACGAATTATTAAGCATTCGTATAATAGAATCTTAGAAGTATCTGAAGATGCTAAACAAATCACCCTACCAGATTCACGTTATTACAGACGAAATGGTAAATACTATCCCTCAGTTACATATGTTTTAAGTGCTTACCCAAAAGGTAAGTTTTTTGAAGACTGGTTAAAGAAAATGGGTACGTCAGCTGATTATGTTGTTAAACAAGCAGCTCAAGAAGGTACACAAGTCCATGAAATGATTGAAGAATATTTTGAAGGTAAAGAATTAACCTTCTTAAACGCGCTCGGAAACCCAGCATATAATCCAGATGTATGGCAAATGTTCCTCCGTTTCGTTGACTTTTGGGAAACATATAACCCTAAGTTAATCGAAACGGAAGTTCATTTGTTCTCTGATGAACTTAAGGTAGCCGGAACTTGTGACTTAGTATGTGAAATTGATGATAAACTTTGGATTATTGACTTTAAAACATCAAATCACTTACAAACTACATACGATTTACAAACAGCCGTTTACGCTAAGTGTTATGAAGAATGTTACGGTAAAACAGCTGATCACACAGCAGTGCTGTGGCTTAAATCATCTAAGCGTGGCCCAAAGGATGGACTTATGCAAGGTAAGGGATGGGAGATTTATGAATCTAAACGCACTCAGGAAGAAAACTTAGACATATTTAAGACAGTTAGAAAGCTTTTTGATTTAGAAAACCCAACTCACAAACCAATCTTTACCGAATTTAGAACATCAGTTAAGAGAGAGATTTAATATTTATACGTAAACGCGCGTTTATGATTTCACTTATGGAAATTCTAAAAGAGGCATTAGGTGCCCCCAAAGCTGTCATCTTGGCTGGTGCCCCAGGTGCAGGTAAATCATCTATTGTAGGTGATATTATTAGTGGTTTAGGTCTTAAAGTATTTAACATTGACGATGACTTTATAGCCAACTTAAAGGCATCCGGTGTATCTTTAGACCTTAAATCAGCTGATGCGGAGGGTAGAAGCAAAGCAGCTAAAGCAATGCAAGCTGCTCAAAAATCATATTCTCAAAAACTCGATCAAGAAATCGAACAACACGATGAAAACATTGTAATTGATGGTACTGCTGCTTCATATAATAAAACTAAACAACTCAAAGAAAAGTTAGAAGCAGCTGGTTATGATGTGTTTATGGTTTATGTTTATTCATCCCTTGAAAAATCATTAAGCAAAAATAATGATCGTTTTGAACGTTCAGGTGGTGAAGATAGAAGCTTAATGCCTTCAATCGTAATGCAAACATGGGCTAACGTAACTAAAAACTTTATTCCTTATTTAGATCTATTTGGTAACAATTTTGTAGCTACTACTAAAGATAAAAAGTTAACTGACGCTAGAGATTTAGAAGATATTATTGATCAATATATTATTCCTTATATCCCTACTGACACTAAGGAAAAAACAGAAAAAGAAAAAGCAAGATCTGCTAAACAAAAAGAAGATCTTGAAGCTGAAGTTCGTAGCTTAATGGATAAAGAAAACGTTACTAAAGCAGTTCAACAAATCGTAAGCGCAGAAGAAGCACAACAAAAACTTAAGTCATTTTTAATATCGTGAACCAATTAATTAAAGAACTTATTCGTCCTTTATTAGAAGATAGTCAAAAAGTCACTGCTGTATATGGTGGGGGCTTTAAACCACCTATCAAAGGTCACTTTAACTTAGTAAAAACAGCATTAAAAGATTTACCTGAAATTGATGATTTTATCATTTATGTAGGTGGTGGTGTTCGTGATGGTATTACTCAAGAACAATCAATGGCTATTTGGGGGGTATATCAAGAAGTATTAGGACCTAAAGTCCAAATTGAACCTTCTGCTCAACCTATTCGCGATGTAATGCGTTATGCTAAAGACCATCCTAATGAAAAGGTATACTTTGTAATTGGTTATCGTGAAGGTAGAGAAGATGATTTACAAGATATTGCTTCTAGAACTAAAGGTGTTGAAGAAAAATACCCTAATCTGGAAGTTAAAGTAATAAGCACCCCAGACCCTGAAGTTAGTGGTACAAATGCTCGTAAAGCAGCATCAAAAGGAGATAAAGAAAAGTTTATAACATTCCTCCCAGATGAAGTTCCACCAAGTGAAAAAGAAGAAATATACAATATTGTAGATAAATCTATTCTTAAAGAACATATGGCTCATACTAATACAATTGATATCATTGGAAAATGTGCTCAATTAAGTAACCATATGATTCAAAAAGGGTATAAAATTCAACCTTTACCTGGCCTCAAGGTTATAGACAGTGACGTAGATAACTCACAAGATTTCTTCGGTAAAACCGCATACTACGATCCTAACGAGCAACTTATTGTCTTATATACTCAAGGGCGTCATCCCAAAGATATTGTGCGTTCTTATGCGCATGAAATGATTCATCACATCCAAAATCTAGAAGATAGATTAGGTAATATTCAAACTACAAACACTACTGAGGATGATCACTTAGATAATATTGAAAGAGAAGCATACGAGGAAGGTAATATCGCTTTTAGAAATTGGACTGATAGTTTACAAGAAGGTCTTTATGATGATACTAAAAGTTTTGACTTAGTAAAACAGAACCCATTTGATATTAAAAAACTAGCCGATAAAGGTATAGTATTTATTACCAAACCCGGTGATGGTAAAGGTGGTGTTGCCGACCCAAATTGGGAAGGCGATGCTAGCGTTCTTACTTCATACAATATGGATAAAGCTGAACCTTGGATGAAGGTAGCAGTAAAAAATCTAATGCCTCAAGCTATTCCATACATCCAAAAAGACCAAGATAAATTATTTTACAACGGAAAGTATAATCAAATACTTTGGGGTATTGAGAAAAAAGGACTTAATCCTGAAGACTTTTACTTACAGGAAGGAAAAGATCCATTTGGTTTGAATCAATACGCTCGTGAATTAGCTCAAGGTTTAGAAGAAGTATTAACAGAAGGTCGTTACGATAAATTCACTAACGAGCTTTCTCGTTTAGCATTTGAGTTAATCAAAGACGGCTACGATGTAGGTCGTAAAGTAGTAGACGAAACATTTGTAGTAGGGCCTGCAGATGAAGACCCAGATATTGTTTCTAATGATTTTGAATTTGACTTTACAATTCAAGCCACCTATACAGAAGACACTTACACAGTAGATGGAGGAGCAAATGCAGGATATGATGATGAAGGAGATGAAATTACCCCTTTACTTAATGTTCGCTTTGAAATTCCAAAAGATGTAGATTGGCAAGAAGTATCATTTGATTTAAAAGACGTTATTCGACACGAACTTGAACATTTAACCCAAGATGGTGCTAACGTACGCAGTGGGAAGCAATTAGTAGATGATTCAATAATTCGTAAGATGATTGAATTAGGTTTACTCCCTAAAGCAGATTACTTTAAATTAGCTAAAGAAGTAGATGCTATGTTGCAAGGAATGTACTTTAAAGCAAAAAAAGCAAGAAAACCATTCTTAGATATCATAAACACTTACTTAGATAAACAACCCATCAACCCAGAAGAAAAAAAAGAAATTATTAATTTATGGGCTAAAAGAGTAAAAGCTTTAGGTTTACCTTCACTTGAAAGTGCCTCCGTAAAAGAAACCACGTACCTTGAAGATACGGGTGTTGAAAAAAAGGATGAAAAGGGGGGAGAGATGAGAGGGAAAAAATTCGTGATATTCTGTGACATGGATGGTGTATTAGTAGACTTTGATGAAGGATACAAGCAATTAACTGGTATGTCTACTCAACACGTTAATGCTCAAGACAAATCAAATTTTTGGAAAGCGTTTAGACAGGGATTAGTAGACAAAGATATTAGTGAAGAATCATTTTGGACTAACTTAGATTGGCAACCTGGCGGAAAGGAATTATGGGACTATATTGCTCCTTACAAACCATATGTTTTAACAGCCCCTGCTGTAAACTTTGACCTCCCAGATGACCAAAGGTATTCTCAAGAATACAATGAGTCGATGAAAGGTAAATTAAATTGGGTTCAACGTTTACCTAATATGCGCAAAGTATATTTTGCAGCAGCTAAAAATAAACCTAAATTCGCTCGCCCAAACCATATTTTAATTGATGATAGAAAAGACACTATTGACGCATGGAATGCTAATGGTGGAATTGGCATATTATATCAATCAGCACAACAAGTTATAGAAGATTTAAAAGAATTAGGTTTATGAAAGATAATGTTTTAAAAAAACAATTTCAAGAAAAAGACATTCAACGTGTTAGAAATTTAGTACAAGGTAAACATGGTAGTAAAACTACTATAGGTACGGGTTATACTAAACAAACTGAATTTTACACTGAGGGTGATATTTGGGAAGAAGATGGTCGTCAATGGACTATTAAAGATGGTATCAAACAAAACATTACTAAACTAGATAAAGCGAAAGAGGCAATTAATATGCCTTTATTTTGTCCTTCTTGTAATAAAGTAATGAAACATAAACTTGATAAACCTTTTTATTTACAATATAAACGTTGTTGGAATTGTCAAATTGAATTTGAAACCGAACTTCGTACATTAGGTCTTTGGGAAGAATATGAAAAAAATATAATTAATTCCGATATAGATAATATGATTAAAGATTTTGAAATTTGGGTTGATGAATCTTTAAATGAATCTAATCAAAGTTTTGTTACTGAAGCTGGGGATGTAGAAAAGTGGGTAGGGTCTAATAAAAATAAACTTCTTGAATCTAAAGAAGAAACCATTAAATACTTACAAAGTTTAAAGAAAACTTAATATTTATAAAAAAACTGCATTATGGGATTTGATACTAATAAATGGCTTAAAAACCAACTTTTAAAAGAAGCAGGACTTCTTAATGAAGTATCTGAACTTAGTTTAGCTATAGGAGATGTCATTCCTGAAGATACTTCATATTCTGATTTTGCTAAAGCTGTAGCTTTTATTTTAAAAGAAGATTACGGCTCTCAAAATTTTGGTCCTTTTATGAAAGTACTCCATGCTGAATTAGGCATAGAAGAATCTGTAAATGAAGTTAAAGACGATTACTACCCAGACTCACCTGAAGCTCTTTCAGCTGCTACAGTTAAAGCAAGAGAAATCTTAGACAAACATAAAGAAAGTATTAAAACTATTGCTAACAAATACGAGGGTCAAGCTAACAAATCAATGGAAATGCAAAAAGAGCTTAATGCTTTAGTTGACGCTGATTTAGAAGGTTTACCATTTAAACAATATGTTTCTGATAAAGTTAAAGGTACTTTAGGTAAAGCATTGTTCCGTTATTATGCTTCAAAAAATCCCGAATTAGCTAAAATGATGAAATAATGGAAGACTTAAAAAAAATACAAGAATTCTTTTCTAAACCTTTAGACGAAAACAGAAAACTAACCTTTAACGACTTTGTTCGAATGGTTAGAGACGATATGATGGCTGGCTCTGCACCTGATGAAAGACCAAGTGAAGAACTAGTAGGAAAGCGTGCTAAAGCTTACTACAATGATTATTTACAAGGTGCAGATGTAGATAGTATGTTCGAAAATGTAAACGAAATTAGTAAAGAAGATGCTTGGAAAGAATTCCAAGAAAAAAGACACGTTACAGATAAAACTGCAGCTGCTGCTAAAAAAGACTTTGATAAAGGTTGGGAAGAGGGTAAATTTAGAGATGGTAAATACATGTCTATGGAAGAAGCTGAAACAAACATATCAAATGACATTCCAGATATTATAGCTGTAGACGTTCCTTTATTTATTCGTTTACTCGAATTTGCTAGAGAAGACTCAGAAAACGATTTAGACTTACACGATGTAGCTGAACGTGCTATTGAAGCAGTTAAGATGAGAGGTGTGTTATCAATGGATGATTATGAAACATTAATCCCACCTAAAGATGAATTAGATGAAGTTCGTTTAGTCCCTAAAGACCAAATTGAAGCTATTGCAGCTAAATTAGCAGCTCAAGTTTTTTCTAAAAAACAAAATTTAAAACCTGCTATTGATATCTTAAAAAAAGCAGTTGAAGATTCTTATAGAGCTTTAGACCCAAATGTTGAAATTAAAGAAGAAGAAGGATACTCAAAATACTTAAAAGACGATCCTGAATTCCCAGGTGGTAAAACTAAAGGCCTTACCCCAGATACCCTAAATAAAATCTTAATGAAAATTGTTAAAGATATAGATGAAACTAAACAATTAGGTGAAGGTATAATCGAAGAAGATTTATGTCCAAAAGGTAAAGCATACATTAAAAAGAGAATGGCTGCGGGCGAAAAATCATCCGCCTACCTTTCAGGTCGTGCTGTTAAGGTATGTAAAGGTCAAATGAAAGGATGACACACGAACGTCTACAAGAAATAATTCAAGAATCTCTCCGCGATTGGTTCAAAAAAGAAGAGTGGGTGAGAATTGATACGGCTGGTAATATTACCGGCCCTTGTGGTACTATGAAAAAAGGCGATGCTACAACACGTTGTTTGCCTAAGAAAAAAGCTCAATCACTAACTAAAGCAGAAAGAGCTAAAACATCTCGCAAAAAAGCAGCTGCGTCTCGTAAAGGAAAACAATTTGTTTCCAATACTAACAAAGCTAAGTATAAAAAGGGTACGTATCACAAAAAATAACATATTTATTACATATATTCAAACTCATTGCAATGAAAAAATCTGAATTAAAAGAAATGATTAAAGCAGCTTTTATGGCTGAAGGGAACTATGACGAAGTAGAAGCCGCCCAAAAACGCGCTGGAGATACTACTAATAGTAAGTTCCATAAAGATTTAGACAAATATAAAACATCATCTAACTATGGCTCTACTAGAGTTGGAGAAGGAGAAGAAGATCTTGACGAAATGTTAGCTCGTCTTTCTGAGGAAGAAGTTGAAGAAGTAGTAGCTGAAGCTAAAGAAGAAGAACTCGAAGCCGACCTCGAAGCAGACATTGATACTCCTGAAGGTGACGAAGAAGTAGATGTTGAAGTTGACGCTAAAGAAAAACCAGCTAATGACTCAATCGTAATTGATAAAAAAATCGTTTCATTATCATCACTCCCAGGCGAAACAAGAAAAATCTTAGATACACTTGAAACTTTAAGAGCACAAGCTGAAGAGTTTGGTGATCAAAAATTTATCACTCAAGTTGGTAACACAATCACTTTCTTTACTCGCGATTTCGTAGTTGCAGGTGATGCACCAAATCCAGCAGGCATTGAAGAAGAAATTGGAGATGATTCAAACACAGTTGAAGATGAAGCTGGCTTAGGTCTTGAAGAAATTCAAAGATGGAAAAAACTAGCAGGTATAGCAGAAATAGAACTTCCAGCTAACATTAGAAATAAAGCTAATATAGAAGTAAAAGATGCTGCTACTATGGCAAAATCATTATTAGATCTTTATCAACAAATTCAAGATAAAGAACAAGTTAATTTCTCACAAAACAATGATTTTAAAATTGCTTTAACTTATCTTAAAAAACTTGCTAAAAACGTTAAAGGTAAAGAAGCACCAACTCAAGACGATACTACTGATATGACTATGGATATGGATGTAGATGTAGCTACTACAAAATAATTAAATAAAATCTATAAAAATGGAATCAAACGAAATCTATAAGCAAATGGCCGATTTATGGGTCGAGTTCTCAACTGAACATTCAAAAACATCAAAAGCAGCACATGGACGCGCTCGTAAAGCTTTAGGCACAATCAAAACGCTTATCAAAGAATACAGAGCTGCTTCGATTGCCGAAGATAAAAAATAATATGCTCAACGAAAAAAAACTTTCAAAAGCTGAATTAGCAAAACGCGAAGAGCTTATCACAAAGATGAAGCCAAACAAGCGTAACTTAGTTAAAAAATATGGTGCTGACGCTGAGAAAGTAATGTATGGTCGCGCAACTAACATGGCAAAAAAATTAGCTGAACAAGACATGGAACAGAATAAATTAAGAGAAATGGTTAAAGCTGCTTTAATGCAACCAATGGCCGAGAAAAAAGAATTTCCTGATTTAACTGGTGACGGTAAAGTGACCAAAGCAGACATCCTTAAAGGTAGAGGTGTTATTGATGAGTTAGAACAAGCTGTTGTTTTAACAGACAAAGACCATGAAAACCTTATGAAAAACGGCTCAGTAGCTGTTAATGTAGGTGGTCAAACAATAATCGTAGCTCTTAAAGACTTTTCTATTGATTTAGAAGATGCTGATTACGAAGACCCATACTTAGACGAAGACATCGATTTAGGTCATCAAGACAACGAACCACACATGATCAAAGCTGAGTTATACCGTATTGGAAAATACGCTATGGAGCTTTACCAAATGTTAGATGGCTTTGAAGGTGAAGCAGAAGTTGACTTCCCAGCTTGGTGGCAAGCTAAACTCACAACAGCCATGAACAACATGGTTTCAGCTAAACATTATCTTGATTTTGAAATCAAAGAACCAGAAATCGACGCCGCAGTAAACGCTATGACAGGTGAAGAACCTGAAATGGAACCAGAAATGGAACCACAAGTAATGACTGTTGACTTAGTAGGTGACGAAGACGAAATCGAAGAAGGTTTACCTAAAGGATATTGGTCTAAAAAAATCGAAGGTGGTGTAGACGAAGCTGTTACTTCTGATTTTGAAGAAAGAATTGATCAGATAGTAAATCATTATTTTAAAGGAGATCAAGAAGTAAAAAAAGCAGCTATAGAATATGCAAGCATTAAAGGTGCTAGAGTAATGGGCGGATTGTCTTCTACAGCTTCTCTCTTTAAAGACTTCTATAACCAATATAGTGATGAAGTAGCCAATCAAGCTATGGAAGTAATTGATATGGCTAACGATGATGTATACTTCGAAGAAAAAGAAACAGCTGAATTAGACGAATCATTCGCTAAGCTTGTTAGTAAATTAGAAAAGCAAGGTAAATCAGAAAAAGCAGCTAAAGCAATCGCTGGTGCAGTAGCAGCTTACAAAGCAAAAGGCGGCGGTAAAGGTCCAACAGCTAAACAGAAAAAATAATGACCAAAGCAGAACTAAGAGATAAGATCAAACTTTTAGTTAAAACGGTTTATGGTGAAAAAAAGCTCGTAGACATCACCGCAGAAAAATACGACGAACTCACCAAATTCCCTGAACTAAAAGACGTAATTGTAGACCTACTCGGTCCACAATTCGATGTATTCTTAGCTTCAATTGATTGGGTAGCTCCTAAACCAACTACATTCCGTATCAACCTTAAAAACGGCGAAAACTTTTATTTAGTCTATAACGAAAGAAGTTGGGTAGCTGAGGTTGAAGGAAAAAAATACTATCTTCTTAATTTAAACGAAGAAGAAAATGCTACTAATGCTATTTCTCGTATTTTAAGATACGGAGCTCCTAACATTATGGGCGAACAAGACGCTGCTGAATTTTCTACAGGCAGTGGAGGCGAATTCCCAGGTGGAGAAGGTGGTGGTAGTGCAGAAACTGCTGCTTCTGGAACTGAAACTACTGATGTAACCGTAGACACTGAAACTGAAACAGAAGCCTAATGGACGTTTTTGATAAATTTTTCCGTAAGTTTGCTTACAAGTTCGATAAAGGATATCCTGACATGAAAAATGAACAGGATATTCTTTTACTTGAATCATTATTAAGTAAACTAATAGGTGAAAATATTTCAATTATATCTGAAGCTGAAGATGCTGAAGAAGCAATTGATATTATTAAAGCTAGATTAGAATTAAAAGATGAAGATTTCCTTAAACAATCTTCTTCTACTTATAAAATTCTAGTCCCTCGTTCAGAAAGATATGATTATGTTACTAAATTAAATTCACTCGAAGGATTTGAATATGACCCTAACATGTCAGGATCTTCTATTGGAGGAGTAAGATATAAAACAGCTAAATTCTTACTTAAACCTTCAGGTGCACAAGGTAGAGCATCAGCTGGAACTGAAAATGAAGACATTATAGCAAATGAACTAAATAATCTTTTAGCAGATGGTCCTAAAAATGTAGTATTTGTAGCTCCTAATAAAAATTATGTAACTAGAAGCGTTAAAGAAGTTACTACAGTTGGATATGATGTAGCAGGAGGTAAAAAAGCTGATATTGTATTAAATGGAGATAAAGATTATCCTATCTCAATTAAAAAAGACAATGCTGCTTTCTGGGAAAGTTCAGATACTCGTTATAAAGATGTTGTAGCTAAACTTTCAAAGAAAATTAAAAATGGAGATTTTGCTCCTGAATTAATATTTAAACCTTTTGTAGATAAATTAGGATACAAAAAGGAAGGTATTAATGTTATGTATAATGAAACTACTGATCAACCTGTAACTGGAGTTATTGTAACTGATCTTCCAGCAAAAGATGAACAATCTATTATATTTGGTTCTGATAATGCTGTAGTAGTTTATAGAACTTTTACACCAAATGATTTTAATTTAGAAGGTGATACTATTAGAATTGAAGTTTCTAAAATTATTGAAAATTTAGCAGATGTAGAAGAATTTAATTTAGAACCTGTTCTTAATATTAGACATGACTCAACAAGAACTGCTACAGGTGGTTTAAGAGCAACTGTCCAACCCGAAGATAAATTATATAGGGATGGTGAATTAACAGGTAATAAAATTGAAATTCCGTACGATAAAATAATGTCTTAATATTTATAGATATGTGTAGCTGTGGATGTGGAACTTGTAGTGCTTCAAAGCCTGTAGTGTTAAACGAAAGTTTAGCGCCAAAAGAAATCCTTTCTGAAGGATTAAAATTTCACTTAGATAACGCACGACCTCTTACTGAGCATGTATATCGCGCTGGTTCTGAAAAGTATTTTAATTTATGGGCAGAAGCCCGCGCTTTATATAGCCGCAATATTATTGAAGTACAAGGTGCTGATTTAGAGGTATTAACAGAAACAGATCTTGGTCACTTTGCATTAGTTGAAGGTGTTCAAGTTCCTTTAGATTTTCCTATTGAACTTAACGAACTCGAAACTGAAGAATTTTTAGCTGCAGTTGAAGACGAATTTGATAAAGAGACGTTAGAATTAATGAAGCAAGTGATCGAAAAAAGATTAGGCTTCCTTAATAAAGCTCTTGATATATCTAATCCTAGAAATGTAGTTAAAGGATATTTAGGTCATTTATCGGAAGATCAAATTAAATTTGTCCACGAAGAAGTAAAGAAAAAAATTGGTAAACCAATGCGTTCTGCCTCAGGTGGTAAAGCTTATAAAGTATACGTTCGTGATCCTAAAACCAAGAAAATTAAAACTGTACGTTTTGGTTCAGGTGGTTTAAGAGCAAAAATCAATAACCCAAAGGCAAGACAAGCATTCGCTAAAAGACACGATTGTGCTAATAAAAAGGATAAAACTAAAGCTTCATACTGGAGCTGTCGTTTACCAAGATACGCTAAATTGTTAGGCCTTAAGTCTAACTTTAGCGGTTTTTGGTGATGGATATATTTAACGAAATACTTTGGCCTCAATTTAAGGAGTTAAATCATATTCGTAAACTTCCACTTACAGAACAAGTTAATCAATATAATCAATATTTATATGAGTTAAATGAAGCTCGTATGAGTTGGATTATTTATCAAAATAAAGGCCCAAAGCGATTAACTCTTCAAAATGTAGGCTTCCTACTCCAAGAAGATTTATTTAACTTACAACAAGAAGACGGAAACAATATTTTTATAACAGCATATGCCTAATTTACCAATATCAGGATTACCAGCATCTTCAACCCTTCAAGGGGATGAATTATTTGCTGATGTTCAAGGTGGTGTAACTAAATACACTACTTTAGATGATGTTACAAATTACGTAACTGGTTCAATTGAAACTTATAATCAAAACAATACTAATAATTCTTACTTAGTACCAGTTAATTTAACAGTAGAACCTACAGTAGATCAATGGCTCACAGGTTCAGCTTATGCTAATACATCTATGATTCGCATAGATTGGAGTGGAGCTACTGGTACTATGAATTTGTATTTACCTGATGCCACGGCGGCAGTAAACACATATCGTGCACTTAGGTTTATTACTGATAGTACTTTTTCAACCTCTACAAGAGCTGAATTAACCCCACTTGCAGGTCAAACTTTAGATGGTAGTGCTGGTTCTTATACTATAAATAAAGAATATGAGGGTATTATGGTATGGTCTGATGGAGCTGAATGGTATAGAATTCAAACAAAAGCTGGATAATGCAACCCTATACTGATATTAAAGTAAATAATAAGTACATCATTAGAGAATTTTCCCAAGACATTGACCCAATAGAGTTAATGTGGCACCGCGATGATGAAGATCGTACAATCGAAATTATAGGCGAAACAAATTGGCAAATCCAACTTGATAATCAATTGCCAACTTCCATAAATAACATTATATTTATACCACGACATGAATGGCATCGTGTTATTAAAGGAACTGGTAATTTAACATTAAAAATATATAAATAATGAGTTATCCCTCTACAGGAAATTATTACGGAACAACTCGATTTGTGTACTTTAACTTACACACTACAAGCTCCCAACGAAATGATGGAGCTGGTTCAGGCGGGGATAATAATGTTTTTGTAATATATGACAAAACAGCAAATACCATGCTTACAGGTAGTGGTGTAAGATTAGGAATGTTCCAATATACATGTTCAGTAGGCACTACTTATTATCCTACCTCTGGAGATGTAAATTTTTACCCTAGAGCTATTGCAGGAGACCCTGCTGGTAACGTCACAGAATCCGTTTGGATGCCTATATTTGGTGAAGCAGAAAATAGTTTACCATCTAATGGAGATTGGTTAGTTATTACTACAGGTAGTGGTACTTCTACTACAAATGTTAAAGAAATCCAATTCTATTGGACTGGATCTTCTACATTATGGGATAATGATGGTATAGCTGGGGTTGCTGATCTTAAAGTTTTAATGGCACAGAAAACTAATATCCCCCTTAATGCCGGTTGTTGGAGTTATAGTTCAGCCGCTCAAGCTGTTAGAGATGCTGTTACTGGCTCAGGAGCTATTATCTTAAGATGGACAAATCTTACTGATAATGTCTTTGGTGGAGAATGGACTTTCCCTAGATATAACCAACCAGATGCTACAACAGGGGGACAGTATAGTATCCCAGGCGGAAGTACATTTGGAAAAGCTGGAATATACCAGTGTTATGTATCTACAGTATTCCCAGCAGGAGGAGGTGCCTAACAACATTTAGACTGATTCATAGCCAGTCGCTTAAAACAATTTTTTGAGAGCTGTGGCCTCACTCGTTGAGAGCCGCAGCTCTTTTTTGTATATTTAATAGTTAAATAATAAAGGAAAAATGGAAAAAATCGTAATTGTAGGAGCTGGAGTTGCAGGCGTAAATGCAGCTACAAAGCTAGTAGACAACGGTTACCCAGGCGAACTTATCACTATTATTGATATGGGCAAAAGCCCATATAAGCGTAAACCTTCTGAAGTAATGGAAGGTTTTCTTGGTGCTGGAGGTTGGTCTGATGGCAAACTAACATATCATACAGCTATTGGTGGTCAATTATCAAAATATTGTGGCGAAGACAAAGCAATGGAATTGATGGACCAAGTAATTACTAACTTCAAACGATTCCATCCTAAACCAGAGGAAGTACAATGTTCAAATCCTGAAGCAGAACCCGATTTTATCAAACCATATTTCGGTTTGCGATTGTTTCCTGTATGGCACGTTGGTACAGATTATCTACACGAGATTGGTAAAAATTGGTACGATTATTTGGTGTCAAAAGGGGTTCAATTTGAATGGGAAGCTAAAGTAACAGCAATTGATTTCGAAAATAATACAGGTAAAGTAACAGTCCCACAATCAGACCTAACACATACATTTGAATATGACCGCCTAATATTTGCAGTTGGTAAATCAGGTATTGACTTTGGTAAGCAATTAGCTGACGACTATAATTTCCCTACTGAACCAAAACCAGTACAAATTGGTGTTCGATTTGAAGCACCACAAAAACACTTCCAGAAACTAATCGATATCAGTTACGACTTTAAGTTGTATCGTAAATTCGATAATGGTGTTTCACTCCGTTCATTCTGCACCAATAATAATGCAGCATACGTTGCTGTAGAAGAAACTTACGGAGATCACAGTTATAATGGTCACGCTAAAAAAGATATGCGATTCCGTAACGATATGACCAACTTTGGTATCTTAATGGAAATCCCAGGCATTGAAGAACCATTTAAATGGTCACGTGACTTGGTTAAAAAAGTTCAAAAAGATGCTACTGGTTTATTTTATAGCCCTTCACGTCGCCCTTCATTAACTTCTGAAGGTGGGACTGTAAGTGCAGTTGCTATCAACGCTCAACAAATGGATAAAGTAAGAGAAGCATTCCAAGGTTATTATCAATATATTGATGATTTTATTGAGGATATGAAAAAAGTATTCCCAACACTTGCACATGACTGGGGTGTTTATATTCCTGAAGTTAAATACTTAGCACCGGAACCACTTGTAGACTATAAAAACCTAGCACTAGCCCAATTTGACAATGTTCACTTTGTAGGCGATGCTCTATCAGCTCGTGGTATTACAGTTTCAGGTGCTCAAGGTACATATGTTGCTGAAGATATTTTAGAACGATTTTGCACTGTAGAAAATGGTTCGTACATTTGCGAATGGGATAATATACACGGAGACGTGATAAATTGGTAATTATGGCAAAACAAACTATATACGAAACAAAACAAATGAAAAATGGTGGGGCATATCATCATTTTTTTAAAGAATCAGGATCTGCAAATTGGAAATATCACAATTGGGATGGCCCTGCAGTAGAACCTATTGAAGACGAAGATTCAAAATATAAAAAAGAGTACTATCTTTATGGAATTAGAATGACTCAAGAAGAATGGAATGAAGCTCGTAAAGATAGAGAAGGGCTTCCTTGGTATAAAAATCCATCAATGCGTGGAACAACACGATTCTAATATGAGAGAACACACTTTAGAAGCTCAACCTTATCAAGGTGAGCACCATGAAAAAGCATGGGGACACGAACTATGGATTATTAATAATGAATTGTATTGTGGCAAACTTCTAGTATTTAAAGAAGGTAAACAATTCTCAATGCACTATCATATATTAAAAGATGAAGCTTGGTATGTTTCTAAAGGTGAATTTACATATAAGTGGATTGATACTGAAACAGCAACTGAACATCACACACATATTAAAGAAGGGGACTGTATCCATTTAATCCCAGGACAACCTCACCAATTATTGGCTCTTACAGAAGGAGCTACTATATTTGAGGTGTCAACACAACATTTTGATTACGATAGTTATAGAGTTAAACCAGGAGATTCACAAGCATGAAAATAGGATTATGTGGCACAATGTCAGTAGGTAAAACTACACTTGTTAACGCTCTTAAAGACCTCCCTGAATTTAAAGATTATATGTTTAGAACTGAACGCTCTAAATATTTAATGTCTCAAGGTATTCCATTGAATACTGATTCAACCTTAAAAGGACAAACAGTATTTTTAGCTGAACGTGCTAGTGAGCTTATCCAAGAAAACATTATTACAGATCGTACTGTAATTGATGTTATGGCTTTTGCTCAAGCTTCTAAATCAATGGATTATATTGATAAAGAAGCATTTACTGAATATGCTACACGTTTTATTAGCGAATATGATTATATTTTTTATATTTCTCCTGAAGGGGTAGAAATGGAAGACAACGGTGTTCGTGAAACTGATCAAGATTACCGCCAACTGATCGATTTTACTATTAGAATGATTATTGATAAAAATAAACATCGTATTAAAAAGTATGGTATTCTTGAAGGACCTACAGAACAACGCATAGAACAATTGATATTTCAATTAGGGATATAATATTTATAACAAAACCTATTATTTTTCTAAAATGAAAAAATCTGAATTATACGATTCTATTCGTGAAATGATCGTTCAAGAACTTACCTCATACTCAGGACCAGAGGCTGTAACTTCTATGCAACAAGATCCAAATTTCCAAAAATCTAAAGATAAAGAGTCTCTTATTAAAACTTTAAAATCAGGAGGCACTGTAAATTTAGAAGAAGAACAACTCGATGAAATGGCTAAAATCGCTGGTGATTTAAAAGCTGCTATCGAAAAAGTAATCGAAAAAAATAAAGACGCTGAAAAGAAAGACGTTCGTAAAGCAATTAAAGCTGACGACGAAGTAGTAGCTGCTTTAGGTGACGAAGATTTATTTGATAATCAATTAAATAAATTTATCGATTTAGTAAGAGGTGAAAGAGAAGTAGGCCAACGTGGTCGTAAAGCCGATCCTGATAAACCACAAAAAGAAAAAGGTACACGTGGTCGTCCAAAATCAGCAACCCCAACCTCTCCAAAAGAAAAAGTAGCTAAGTTTGTAACTTCTAAATTAAACAAATCTTACACTACAGACGACGAAGAAGGACCATCAGATAAAGAACTTAAACAACTTGCTCGTTCAGGTGGTAAATTCGATAAATCAAAATTAAGCCAACTCCGTCAACAAGAAAAAACCAAAATGATTAGAGCATTCTTGAAAGACATGCAATCTAAAGGTGTTGTTGACTCAGCAAACCGCGTATTAGATAAAGACGCTTACGCTAAAGAATGGGCAGACGCTAAAGTAGATATTGAAGCAAAGGTAGCTGCTATAAACTAAAATGAAAAAATATTTTAAAAATATCCAATCACTGTTAATTGCAGTATTGGTAGTTGTGATTTTCCTAATGAGACAATGCTCAGGAGGCTCAATTGAACCTACTGAACGTGTTATTAGGGATACTATCATTGAATATGTAACAATTGAAAAAGAATACCCAGTTTACGTACCTAAAGTTAAATACGTAACTAAAGTAGACATTGATACATTTTCTACACCAATCGATACATCAGCTATCTTAGCAGACTATTATGCTATTAGAACATATGAGGATACACAAGTATTAGACAGTCTAGACTTAACAATTACTGATACAGTATCCCAAAACCAAATCTTAGGTAGAAAAATTGCTTACAATTTTACCTATCCTAGAAAGACAATTATCGAAAAACACTATATTAACCAAAGAGAACTATACTTCGGTTTAGGTTTGGCAGGTAATAAAGATCAAATTCAATACTTAGGTGGTGAAATGTTATATAAAAACAAGAAAAAGCAAGCACTCGGCTTGGGAATAGGAGTTGACCAGACTTTGGCACCAGTTATTTCGGGCCGTATGTACTGGAAACTCGGAAAATGAGCGAACCTAATTTAAGACATATAATTCAACAAGAGTACATAAAATGTGCCCAAGATCCGGTGCATTTTATGAACAAATATTGTTATATTCAACACCCACAACGAGGTCGTATTTTATTTAATCTTTATCCATTCCAAGGTAAAGTACTTCATTTATGGAGAGACAATCCATATTCTGTAGTACTTAAATCCCGTCAGTTAGGTATCTCAACTTTAGCTGCAGGTTATTCTTTATGGTTAATGCTATTCCATAAAGATAAAAACGTACTCTGTATTGCGACAAAGCAAGAAACAGCTAAAAACATGGTAACTAAAGTACGTTTCATGTATGATAATCTACCCAGTTGGCTTAAAATAGACACTATAGAAAATAACAGATTATCACTTCGATTAAGTAATGGATCTCAAATTAAAGCAGTAGCAGCAAGTAGTGATGCAGGTCGTTCAGAAGCAGTTTCTCTTCTACTAATTGACGAGGCAGCGTTTATTGAACAGATTGGTGAAATTTGGGCTTCAGCTCAACAAACCCTAGCAACTGGTGGTGGTGCTATTGTATTATCTACTCCTTATGGTACAGGTAACTGGTTTCATCAAACATGGATGAGAGCAGAATCAGCTGAAAATGATTTTTTACCAATTAAATTACCTTGGTATGTTCACCCTGAAAGAAATGAGGAATGGAGAAAACGACAAGATGAATTATTAGGTGATCCTAGATTAGCAGCACAAGAATGTGACTGTGACTTTAGTACTTCTGGAGATACTGTATTTTACTCTGAGTGGATTGAATTTATAGAAACTACCACTGTAAAAGAACCTATGGAACGTAGAGGTGCTGATAAAAATCTTTGGGTATGGGAACCAGCTGATTATAGTAGAGACTATATGGTGGTAGCTGACGTTGCTCGAGGTGATGGTAAAGACTTTTCAGCTGCTCATGTAATTGACATTGCAACTAATACACAAGTTGCTGAATATAAAGGTCAATTACCACCTAAAGAATTTGGTTTATTTTTAATTGGTTTAGCTTCTGAGTATAATCAAGCATTATTAGTAGTAGAAAACGCCTCAGTAGGGTGGGCTACTATAGAATTAATTATGGAAAATGGATATCGCAACTTTTATTCATCTCCTAAAAGTGACCAAGTTACAGCTGAATCATATTTTAGTAGATATGAATTTGGAAGTAATACAACTCCTGGATTTACTATGTCACTCCGTACAAGACCCCTTGTCATTAATAAAATGAGAGAGTATATTGGTGATAGAAGTGTAAATATTCAATCTAAAAGATTGTTAGAGGAAATGAAAGTATTTGTTTGGAGAAACGGAAGACCAGAAGCCCAACCAGGCTATAATGATGACTTGGTTATGTCATTTGGGATTGGTATGTTTCTACGAGATACATCACTTAAATTTCAACAACAAGGATTAGATATGACTAGAGCTGCTTTAAATAATATAAGTAAACCTAATTCCCCTAGTGGTGTATATAGTCGAATTGGAGCAGCTAATCCATACATGCAAGAAATTAAGGGTCAACAAGAAGACATTACATGGCTTTTGTAATATTTATAAGATATAATTAGATAAAAAATGGCTGATACTAGCATATTCTCAAGATTAAGAAGATTATTCTCTACAGACGTAGTAATTCGTAATGTAGGAGGAAACCAGCTCAAGGTAATTGATACAGATAGAATCCAAACTACAGGAGAATATGCTACCAATTCTTTAATTGATAGATTTGGTAAATTATACATTAACCCTTCTGCAACTTCTTTAGCAGCAGCACAGTTTAATATGAACTGGCAATACCTTAGAACAATGATCTATTCAGATTATGATTCTATGGATGCTGATGCTATTATTGCTTCTGCACTTGACATTGTAGCTGATGAGTGTACTTTAAAAAATGATTTAGGAGAAGTACTTCAAATTAGAAGTAGTGATGAAAGTATCCAAAAGATTCTTTATAATCTATTTTACGATGTACTAAATATTGAATTTAATTTATGGTCGTGGACTCGCCAAATGTGTAAATATGGTGACTTTTTCTTAAAACTAGAAATAGCTGAAAAGTTTGGGGTATACAATGTAATCCCTTATTCAGCTTACCATATCCAAAGACGTGAAAATTTTGACCCTAAAAACCCTTCAAAAGTTCAATTCTTATATAACGCAGATGGTTATTACTCTAACCCTTCTGGTTATTATGCTACTCCAAACTCAAAACCTTTAGCTAATGAAATAGTATTTGATAACTATGAAATGGCTCACTTCCGCCTTTTATCTGATACTAATTATCTTCCATATGGTCGTTCATATATTGAACCAGCTCGTCGCCTTTACAAACAATATGTGTTAATGGAAGACGCAATGTTAATTCACAGAATTGTTCGTGCCCCAGAAAAAAGAGTTTTCTATGTAAATGTTGGTAATATTCCACCTCAAGAAGTAGAACAATTTATGCAGAAAACTATGACGCAAATGAAACGCGCTCCTTATATAGATGAACAAACTGGTGAATACAACCTCAAGTATAATATGATGAACATGCTTGAAGATTTCTACATCCCAGTTAGAGGTAATGACCAAGCAACCAAAATTGATACTACTCCTGGATTACAATATGATGGAATTCAAGACGTTGAATACTTAAGAGAAAAATTATTTGCAGCTCTTAAGGTGCCTAAAGCCTTTATGGGTTACGATGAAAATTTACAAGGTAAAGCTACATTAGCAGCTGAAGATATTCGTTTCGGTCGTACAATTGACCGTATTCAACGTATTTTACTTTCAGAACTTTATAAAATTGCTTTAGTTCACTTATATGTTCAAGGATTTGAAGGTGAACAAATGACTAATTTTGAGCTTAAATTAACTACTCCTTCTATCATTTACGATCAGGAAAAGATCGCATTAATGAAAGAAAAAGTAGATTTAGCTGCTCAAATTATGGAAAATAAGTTGCTTCCTACTGATTGGATTTATGATAATATTTTCCATTTTAGTGAAAATGAATATGAAGAATATAGAGATCTTCTTGTTCAAGATCAAAAACGTAGATTCCGTATGACCCAAATTGAAACTGAAGGTAATGACCCAATCACTACAGGACGTTCATATGGTACCCCACATGATTTAGCTTCATTATATGGTAAAGGCAGAATGGAAACCGACCCAGGTAATGTACCTGATGGTTATAATGAAAAAGCTCCTTTAGGTCGCCCACAAGAAAAAGCATCAAATATTAATACTCAAGATAATGCTTTTGGTCGTGATCGTTTAGGTAAAAAAGATATGAGAACTGACGATCAACCCGGATTAAAAGAAGATGCGTCTTCTAATTACAATAAAAATAAGTCTTTGTTAGAAAGTTTAGGTGAAAAATTTAATACTCATCCACTACTAGACGAATCTAACATTAGGGAACAGTAATCTTGATATATTTATAACAAAACCTACTGGGAATGAATATCAAACATTCAAAATATAAAAATACGGGCATTATCTTTGAACTTTTAGTTCGTAGAGTAACTTCAGATACTCTAAGTGGTGATGCATCTCCCGCATTAAATATTATTAAAAAGTTTTTTGTTAAAAGCGAATTAAGTAAAGAATATAAATTATACGAAACTCTTACTAAAAAAACTTCTTTATCTGAACAACATTCTAATTTTTTAATTACTAGTTTATTAGATGCTTCTAAAAGATTAAATAAAAGTATTTTAAGAAGAGAAAAATATAACTTAATTAATGAAATTAAAAAACATTATAATTTAGAAGAATTTTTTAAAACTAAATTACCACATTATAAAACATTCGCTGCTTTTTATACTTTAACAGAATTAGAAACCAATCTTAATATTATCAACCCTGATCAAATTGTATCTAATAAAGTAACTTTACTAGAACATTTAACATCTAAACCAGTTGATAAAAAAGATGTTGAAAATTCATTACTTAAAGAATTTGAATCTTATGATAAAGATGTAAGAATGCTTACTTATAAAATTTTACTTGAAAAATTTAATGGCAAGTATTCTAATTTATATGATTCTCAAAAAGAAATTTTAAGACAATATATCAACTCAGTAGATTCTACTCCTGTATTAAAAGAATTTTATAATTCTAAAGTAGGAGAAGTTAAAATTGCTTTAACTGAGTTAAATAAACAGGTTACTGACAGAGCTGTCCAAATCAAAATTAACGAAGTTACTAGCTTAATTACTGAGCTAGGTAAAACTGATAAAGTATCAAGTGAAGATATTGTTAATATTCTTCAATATTTTGAACTTTATGAAGAATTGAAAGCAGCAAATGAAGCCGGTAAATGAATTTAAAGTAGGAGACGTAACAGTTAAAGGTGGTATTAAAACCACAGTAACTGATGTTGACCCACAAACTGGAGCAGTAGAATGGGATATTGAATACGCTGCTGATTATCTTAAATTATACCAACAAGTTCAACAGTTATTTAAAACTGTAGATAAAGCAGCTAGACACTCTAATGCTGAGCCTTTTATTAAAGATTGGGGGCAAGATGTCCGCAATTTAAGAAATTCACTTAGAACTTACTTACGTAATAATAAATCTGAAGAGTATAATCGTGTTAAAAACGTACACGAAATGTCCTTATCAGGAGAAGCTGGTGGGTATTTATCCAAAAATGCTTTTGAAAAAGATCAAGAATTAAAAGAATCTAACCCAGGTTCTACTTTAGGCCCAGGTCCAAAAGCAAATGAAGATGGTGTTAAAGATAATGCTTATGTTAAACAATTTAAATATAAACTTGTTAATAAAAAAGCATTAAATAAACAAGCCAAAGGTATTGAAGTTAAACATTTATGGGGTAAGTAAATATGTATAAGTATCGATATAAATTAAAAGTAAACGAAGCCGACCCAGGTCGCGCTCAATTCCAAGAAAGACGTATGCAAGCTTTTAAGGAAATTGAAGCTCGTATAAATAATTTATATCCTTTGTTAGATAATGCCGCTGATGAAACAGCAAATTACTACAAAGAAAACCCTCAGTCGTATGCTGTTGTATACGGAACTGATTTAATTTTAGACTTAATAAAAGATATTGAAACAATATTAAAAGGAGACGAATGAAAACTTTACAAGAACAATATAACTTAATCCAAGAAGGAAAAGGGCACGTAGATGTGTTCATGAAATCTGCTCGTAGATTATTCCCTGAATATGTTACTAATTTTGCTACATATAATGAAGCTAGTACTATTCTTAAACAAAAAGGTATCCTTAGTGAGGGAATTGGTGGTATTGTTACCTCTAAATCAGCTAATCCTTTTATTAATTGGTCTCAATTCTTAAACGAAGAAGCTAAAGCAGAAGAAAAAAATCCTACTAAAGAAGTTACTGATATGGAAACTCGTGACTTCGATTATAAGGATAAGAAAAACATTGATAACGTATATGGTCAAGAGTTTTTAGAAGGCTACTATGCTGAAATGAAAGACCCTAAAAACGAAAAGAAAACTGTAGACGAATTAAAAGCTATCGTAGCTAAAAACTTAGCTAAAGATGCTACATATTATACTACTAACCAAGCCTTTGGAATTAAAGGCATTGGTTATACTCAAGATCACCCTGGTTTAGGCTCTACCAAAGAAGTAAAGGGCAAATATGCATCATCAGGTATGGAACCTGTGAAAATCAAAGAAGACATGATTAAATTAACAGACTTACTTAACGAAGGTATTGGCGGTTATGTTGATATTCGCCCTGCTGGAATGGCTCCTAATGTTCAATTAAATGAAAAAGAAGACCAAGAAGAAAAGTACGTAGGCGACGATGAAAAGTACGAATACGAAAAAGGTAAAAAAGCCGGCGAAAAAGAAGAAAAAGAAAAAATCAAAAAAGAAGGTTTAGAGCATCGTCTTAAAGAAATCGAAAGTGCTGGTAATGTAGCTGCTTTAGAAGCTAAAATAAATGCTATCGACGAAGAAATCGTTGCCCGTGAAGGTAAATTATCTATGGTCCAAGAAAACGATGCCATTGCTGAATTTATCAACCCAGCTCGTATTAAAGAAATTCAACGTGAAATTAAAGCTTTAGAAGGTGCTAAAACTAAATACGGTAAAATGTATGAAAAAATGTGCGGTAAAGCTTATGTTAAAAAAGAAGTTGTAGACGAAACTGACGAGTCAGCATATTAAAATGAAACAAGTACTTATTGAAACTCAACTCTTTAAAGCTAACCCTGTATCTTTAACAGAGGGTAAGCTTTCTGAGCGTGGTAATCCTATAGTAGAAGGTATTTTAGCAACTGCCGAAGTTAAAAACGGTAACGGTCGCTATTATGCTAAAGATTTATGGGAAAGAGAAATCGATAAGTACATGGAATCGGTTAAACAAAAAAGAGCATTAGGCGAATTAGACCACCCAGAATCATCTATTATTAACCTTAAAAATGTATCTCATAACATCACTGATATGTGGTGGGATGGAGATCATGTATGTGGTAAAATTGAAATCTTACCTACACCAAGTGGTAATATTTTAAAAGCACTTATTGACAATGGTATTCAAGTAGGTGTTTCATCACGTGGTATGGGTTCATTAAAGCAAATGGGTGAAGTATTAGAAGTTCAAGACGACTTCGAATTATTATGTTGGGACTTTGTTTCAACACCATCCAACCCAGGTTCATATATGCACGTAATTAAGGAAGGTAAAGAGCACTTAGTTAATTCCTATTTTAAAGTAAATTCAATTGTTACTGAAATTTTATGTTCAAACGGCAGTTGTCCAATTATTTAAACTATGAAATTTGATTTAATTAAATACTTATCTAATAATCCTCTTCTTCAAGAAGCTGAAGCAGAAGATTTAGCTACTTCTTTTAAAAAAGATGTTCCTTCATTTAGAGATGATTTAGCTAAATATATGGCGGACCCAAAAGTTAAAGCTATTCTTAAAGGTGGATTAGCAGATGGAGACCCAGATGATGATAAATTACCATACAGTACTACTACGGTTGCCGTTAAAAAACTTATCCCCACCCAAAAAGAAATTGGATTTGATCAAAGTATCCAAAATTTATTAGACGATAAGTATGGTAGTTTAGATAGCATTTTAGCTGGAAATGCTAATGTAGGAGGTCCTATTGTAATTTACGCTGGTAAATATGTTATTGATGGTCACCATAGATGGAGTCAAGTATATGCAGGAAACCCTAAAGCTAATATGCAAGCTTTAGATATTAAGCCTAAACAAGGTTTCCAACCTCAAGATGTATTAAAAGCTGTTCATGGAGCTGTAGCTGCTGAATTAGATAAAGTTCCTGCTTCTAACCCTAAAGGAATTAACATTATGACTGGTGTTAACTATGAAGGAGTATTAGGTAAAGTTCAAAAATATTTAACAGAACCTGCAGCAGCTGTATGGGCTAAATATGGATTTGACTCCCCAGAAAAAGTTGCAAAACAACTATATCAAAATTTAGAGCAAATAGTTAAAAATGGTCACATAGCAATGGCACCAGGTCGTATTGATATGCCTCAAACCGATGGCGAGGGTAGTAAGTCTCAAGACAAAATGAATGCTTTAGCTAAAGGTCAAATTAACATTACAGAACCATTTTAAACAATATTTAAGAAGCCTGCTACCTTAGGCAAGGTCCCCGAAAGGGGGCCTTTTTTATTTTTATAAAATCTATACATATGTATAGACATAATATACTATTTACATATAGTATTAATTTTAAATTTATCTATATTACGATTCTTAAATAATCGTAACCCCCAAACAAAAATTTTGAGGAAAATGACAAACAGAGAAATGCTTGCTGAAGCAATCGCTGATGCAAAAGCTGTTAAAGAAACTGCTATTGCAAATGCAAAGGCTGCTTTAGAAGAAGCTTTTACTCCTTACCTTAAAGAAAAATTTTCTGCTAAATTGCAAGAAATGGACGAAGAAGAGGAAGTAAAAGAAATGAAGCACAGCAAAGATGAAGTTAAAGAAGAAACTTCTGAGCCTCATGGTAATATTGGAGAGAAAACTCCTGAAGGTGAGCCTTTAGGTTTTCTTGAAGAAGAAGACATGGACGAAGAAATGGATTTAGACGAAATCTTAGCTGAACTCGATGGAATGGATGAGGCCGAAGAAGAGGAAGAAGTTGAAGTTGACGCTGAAGAAGAAGGCGAAGGCGAAGAAATGGAAGACGAAGATATCGACCTTGAAGAGATGTCAGAAGACGATCTCAAATCATTCATCGAAGACGTAATCCGCGATATGGTTGGTTCTGGTGAGTTAGAAGCTGGTGAAGAATTCGAAATGGAAGACGACATGGAAATGGACGGCGAAATGGAAGATGAAGAATCAGTTGAAGACGAAGTAGAAGTAGACGAAATCATGGAAGGAGAAGAAGAGATTGAAGAAGGTTTAGGTGACAAGTTAAACAAAGTAATCCAAAGAATGAAAGACAACGCCGCTGCTGGCCGTCCTTTAATCGACGATGAAATGTTTAAGTTTGTAGATAAGGCCGATTTATTACCTCCTGGATTAGTATCTAAAGGTATGGAAAAATCAGGCGCTGGTAGAACTTCATCAATTGGTGAAACAGAAGAAAGGGACGAAATGAAGAAAGAAATCGACGAACTAAAAGCCGATCTTCAAGAAGTTAACCTTCTTAACGCTAAACTTCTTTATGTAAATAAGATTTTTGGGTCTAAGAACTTATCTGAGTCTCAAAAAGTAAAAGTATTGGAAGCTTTTGATAAAGCTAAATCAACAACTGAAGCAAAACTTGTATTTGAAACTATCAATGAAAACACAAGCTCTACAACTCGTGTAAACGAATCAGTAAGAGGAATGGCTTCTAAAGTTATTGGTACTACAGCTCCAACAAAACAACCAATTCTCGAAGTAAACGAGCAATTTGCAAGATGGCAAGTTCTCGCTGGTATTAAAAAATAAAAATTAATTTAAAACAACTCTAAAACACTATGTCACAAGTACAACAACTTTTAGAATCTGCTGCTGACGGATGGAAGAACATGCAGTCAGATGCTGCTAGATTGGCTTCAAAGTGGGAGAAGACAGGTTTATTAGAAGGTCTTAACGAAGGCTCTAAGAACAACATGTCTATCATCCTCGAGAACCAAGCTAAGCAATTAGTGGTTGAGCAATCACAAACTGGTCAAGGTGGTTCCTTTACTGTAGGAACTGGCGAGCAGTGGGCTGGTATCGCTTTACCATTAGTACGTAAGGTATTCGGTCAAATCGCTGCTAAAGAATTCGTTTCTGTACAGCCAATGAACTTACCTTCAGGCCTCGTATTCTATTTAGATTTCCAGTATGGTAACACTAAGAACCCATTTAGCGCTGGCCAATCTATGTATGGTACTACAGGTTCAACTTACCCATTCTCTACTCCAGCTGCTGAAGGTGGTTTATATGGTGCTGGTAGATTTACTTTCTCTACTAACCAAACCTCTTCAACTGTATCAGCTACTGTAGCTTCAGCTTCTTTAGCTGACGTTAGATATGATTCATCTCTTTCAGCTTCTGTAGCTGCAGGTGAAGTTAAGAAATTTACTGTAGCCGCTTCTGGTTTACCTACATTTGATCCAGATGCAGTTCGTGGTTTCTTATTAATCTCAGGTGGTGCCGCTACTGTAGCTACAGCTTTACCAGCTTTCACTACATACAATGGTACTAACATTAGCTTCTTTGTTACTGCTTCTACAGCTTTAACTAACGGTACAGCTACTTCAGCTAACTCAGTTGTATACTACAACAAGATTACTGCTGATAACAACCGTGGTGATTTCGAATCTTCAAGCTCATTTGCATATCCAAACACATTAAGCACTGGTAACATCGTTATCCCAGAAATTAATATCGGTATGCGTTCACAAGCCATCACTGCTAAGACTAAAAAGTTAAAGGCTGTATGGACTCCTGAATTCGCTCAAGACCTTAATGCTTATCAAGCTCTTGATGCCGAAGCTGAAGTAACTAACATCATGAGCGAGTACATTTCTTTAGAAATCGACCTCGAAATCCTTGATATGTTAATTGAAGATGCTGCTGCTGGTACTGAGTACTGGTCAGTTATCTCTAACAGAACTATCACTGGTACTGAAACTGCTGTTTCTCAATTCGGTGATGCTGGATACTACAACACACAAGGCCAGTGGTTCCAGACTTTAGGTACTAAAATCAATAAGTTAAGCAACAAGATCCACCAGTTAACTCTTCGTGGTGGTGCTAACTTTATGGTAGTATCTCCAACTGTTGCTACTATCATCGAATCTATCCCAGGCTTCGCTGCTGATAACTCAGACGCTGAAAAAATGGAATATGCATTTGGTGTACAGAAATCTGGTAATTTAAACAGCCGTTATAAGGTTTACAAGAACCCTTATATGACTGAAAACACTATCTTATTAGGTTTCCGTGGTACTCAATTCTTAGAGGCTGGTGCTGTATTTGCCCCATACATTCCTTTAATCATGACTCCTCTTGTGTACGATCCTGAGACATTTACTCCACGTAAAGGCCTCTTAACTCGCTACGCTAAGAAGATGTTACGTCCTGAATTCTACGGTAAGATCTACGTTAACGGTTTAACTAGCCTTTAATAGTAGTTTAATCTAGAATTAAAATAGGGAGCCCCGCGAAAGCGGGGCTCTTTTTTTATATGTATAATTAACAACAAACGTTCTTAATTTATGACATCAAACCATCACAACGATGAGGTTTTCGTCGAGAAACGAAGACCCAAAGGTCCTATTAAATTTAAAATCCAATTAAATGAAGAACAAAAAGAAGCAAAAGCAAAAATATTAAACAATACAGTTACATTATTAGCTGGTTCAGCTGGTTCAGGTAAGACATTATTAGCATGTCAAATCGCATTAGAAAAATTATTTACGAAAGAATGCGATAAAATTATTATTACACGTCCTACGGTGAGTAAGGAAGAAATCGGGTTCCTCCCCGGTGATCTCCGCGAAAAAATGGACCCATGGGTCCAGCCTATATACCAAAATATGTACACTCTGTACGATAAAACAAAAATTGAAAAACTTATATCAGATGGACAGATCGAAATTGTTCCAGTATCTTTTATGCGTGGTAGAACTTTTCTCGATAGTGTGGTTATTGTGGACGAAGCTCAAAACGTAACCCACGAACAAATGGAAATGATTGTTACTAGAATTGGTTTACGTAGTAAAATGATTATATGTGGAGACGATCACCAAGTAGACTTAAAGCGTAAAGCTGATTCTGGATTTAGATTTTTATACTCAGCTGCACGTAAAGTAAAAAATATGTGTGCTATATCACTTAAAACTAATCATAGAGATTCTATTGTAGAAGATTTAATTAATTTATACGAGGAAGCAGCCGAGCAAGGTATAGTATTAGGCACATCAGGTTCTAGTGGAAAAAATAAATAAATATATTTCTTTTAATATTTATAACAAAAAGCAATGGCAAACATCCCAATATATAATGGTGAACAAACTTGGGCTTCAGGTATAACTCCTTTTGGGTTTTACGATTCTGATTCTGAATTCCAAGCAGATGCTTTAAAAGTAACTAAATTTTGTGCTATTCGTTTAGGATATCCTATTGAAAACGTAGAACTACAGTCTGGCTCTTTCTTTACAGCGTTTGAAGAAGCTGTAACTGTATATGGCAATGAATTATATGCATATAAACAAAGAGAGGATTATTTATCTATTGAAGGAGCTGGAAAATCTTATGGAGGAACTGATACAGATTTATCATCTTCATTAATTACCCCTAACATGGGTAATGTTATTCGCTTATCAGAACAATATGGTGAAGAAGCTGGAGTAGGAGGAAATACTAATTGGTATAGTGGATCTGTTGTTTTAACAGCTGGTGTTCAAGATTATGATTTAAATGAATGGGCTATAAACTCAGGTAGCCTTTCAGGAAGTGAACTTGAAGTAAAACGTGTTTATTTTAATGGTATTCCTGCTTCTGCTAATTATTATTATGGTGCTCCTGGATTTGGTTTAGGAGTAGGATTTGGTGGATTTTTAGGAGCATATGGTTTTACTGCTTACAACACAGCGTACTCTACTTTAGTAATGCCTGTAGCTTATGATATAGCAGCTATTCAAGAATTAGAAATGTCTAACACAGTTAGAATGTCTAGCTATAGCTTTGAATTAATAAATAATAGACTTAGAATTTTCCCAATCCCAGGATCTGAGGATAATGGTGCTAATCTTTGGTTTCAATATTTAAATAAGACTGAAAGATTAAATAATTCATTCACTACAGGAAGTAATATTATTACTAATATCTCTCAGGTGCCTTACAGAAATATTTCTTATTCTCAAGTTAACTCTGTAGGTAGAATGTGGATTTTTGAATATACTTTAGCCTTATCTAAAGAAATGTTAGGTTTAGTTAGAAACAAATATTCAACTATCCCTATCCCTGGAGCTGAAGTAACATTAAATGGTGGAGAATTAACAAGTCAAGCTGCTGCTGAAAAAAATGCTTTAGTTGAAAGATTAAGAATATATTTTGACGAAACTTCTCGTAGATCTTTACTTGAAAGAAAATCAAATGAATCTACCTTTGCCCAAGAAGAGTTAAATAAAGTTCCAATGACAATATTTGTAGGATAAAATGGCATTATACGGTGAAGCACGTGATATAAGTCTATTTAGACATGTAAATAGAGAATTGATGCACAACATCATTTCTCAACAATGTGTTTTGTACAAATATGATATTGAAGAAACTAAAGTAAATATTTACGGTGAATCTTCTACTGACAAATACTATCATCCCCCAATTTTATTATACTGCTTAATAGACATCCCAGACCAATTATATAGTGTTAATGACATTAATATAGATTATACTTGGAACCCAACATTTAGATTTTTAAGAGACGATTTATT
>Ga0208160_1000077_pt1 | contig 41276 bp, 72 predicted proteins | sample CB_VirMetaG_FD_184536 | JGI IMG/M metagenome (GOLD analysis project Ga0208160, IMG submission 184536) | Freshwater to marine saline gradient viral communities from Chesapeake Bay - CB_1504_1 Viral MetaG (SPAdes) (version 4) | ecosystem: Environmental > Aquatic > Marine > Coastal | place: USA... | reverse complement strand
TTTTTGTTGCGGTAATCAGTGTCACCGTAGCAATCAAGCCAATCTGGGAATTTCATTTTCTAGTCTGTCCTCTGGTTGGTTATGCGCTAACACCTCATAAAATCCAGTGTTTCTATTTTTCTGTGCTGTTATCGTTTTTGGCATAGATATTTCAAACGAATTCACAAACTCCATGAATTGCTCTGCACTATCCGCAGAAACTCCGCAAGCCATGCACAATCCAGCCCACTGCGCTTGGTCTTTGCTGCTTCTTCCTTGCGGTCTGTACCATATTGCGAATGATGCAAACTCTGTTGAGTAGTCAACGCGTAACGTAATATTGCCGTTTTGAGTTTGCCATTCTTGGCACCTCCACGAAAGCACCTTGTCAGTGGTTGCCCTGTACGGGTCTTTTTTCATCTTGGTAAATTCAAGCACTAGCTTTGTGTTTGGATCCACAAGCTCGCTTTTACACTGCTCACAATAACGCGCTGCAATGTCGTTTTCATGCTCGCACTCGTGGCACTTTTTGCAGCTCCACCGATAGCTGCACCTATCGCTCAACCCTTTTACAATGCTGCGCCCGTAACACCTGCGCCCAAAGTGAGCAGGCATTGGCAAGTCATCATCAGTTAAAATTCTGTGACCGGACAGGTCAATAAAATAACCATTTTCGTCTATCTCAAATTGCTCTGGGTTTTTTCTACCGCTAAAGATGTTTTGTGTATGACAATCAGGGCATGCAGCAAGCACCGTGCTTTCTTCGCTACCAGTAAAACCAGCTTTTATTAGCGGGTTGAATATGTCACCATCTGGGCAGTGGCGCTCTATGTTTTCAGCATAATCAAGAACAAGGCAATCTGGTTTCGAGCTATGCGCTATTGCGTACAAATCGCCAGCCATATCAGGACGCAACAATCGCAGCCCTCGACCGACTATCTGTTGCAGCAAGCCAACTGATTCAGTTGCTCTTAATATCGCCACCACATCAACGTGCGGCGCGTCAAAGCCAGTTGTCAGTATTGCCACGTTTACCAGGTATTTAATTTTCATGTCCTGAAAATCTGCAATAATACGCTCGCGCTCAGACTTTCCGGTACCGCCATGCACTATCGCGCTTCGCTCTTTTGGTAAACTGTCCATAACTTCTTGAGCGTGTTGCACTGTTGCGGCAAAGATAATAACACCATGGCGAAAAGCGCTCTTGTCGATAATGTCAGCAACGATTGCCGCTGTTTTTCTTCCTTTCCCCTCGAATGCTTGTTCAACGCCTCTTGCGTCAAACTTTCCCATCTTGTCGAGAGTTAGAAAGCTTGTATCATACGACTCGATATGTTCAGGGTCAGCGTGTGGTCGCGTCAAATATCCATTCTCTATAAGGAATGGCGCATCAACACGATACAATAGGCGGTCAAAATAAGGCTCTTTCGTCTGCGTTTCTGGCACCGGATTGCCATCTTCATCATAGCGGTAAATGTAGCCAGAATTCATCCTGTAAGGCGTTGCTGTTAACCCGATAACGCGCAGCTTCGGGTTATTTTTCCTCATTTCATCAACGATATGCTGCACCGTATTTGTTATGCCATGGCACTCATCAATCACAACCGCCGCAAATCTATCGCCAAACTTTTTAAGGTTGTTTTTTATTGTTTGTGGCGAGCCAAAAATAACATCGTGCCGCAAATCAATCTTGCCAGCACTAGCACATAGCAGGCTTGCTGGATTTCCGGTTTGCAGGTATTTAGCTCTATTCTGCTCGACAAGCTCCTTGCTGGGCGCTATGCACAGCACTTTTTTTCCGCTTGCATTGTTGAGCCACTTGGCAAGCTCTGCAACGATGATTGATTTACCAGCTCCAGTGGCAAGCTCAAGAACTGCTGGCTCGATGCACTTCTTGATCCACTCCTTAGCGGCATCAACTGCCGCCTCTTGGTAGTCTCTTAGCTTCATTATTTAATCTGCCAGTAGGATGAAGGTTTGCCAACGTACTTTGACAAGTCGGCACCTGGCGCTAGCTCCTTGATTGCTTGCGCGTAAGATACTGAGCCTTTTCGCTCAACTAGCGTTACATTCAAGTCACCAATTTTACAGCTTTTGCCGCCAGCAGCATCAATCAGCGCTTGCTTCGCTTCTTCAAGCTCTGCGTTGGCAACCTCAACAGCAGCTTGTGCCATCTTGTATGCCTGTACCAAGTTGCCGCCGTCAAGATAACGCCAAGCGTTTTGCGGCTCGCGCTCAATCAAGTATTGCTGGTAAAACTTCTCTAGCTTTGGCATATTTTCGCCAATCCAGATAGGGTCTAGGTTCACTCGCTCAAGCATCGAGCCATAAGCAGACCACTGATAAAAGTCGCACCACTCGCGGCCAGAACACATCATCTCAACTTGCATCTGAGCGTAATAGTGCTGCTGTTCGCTGATTGACTTAAATCCTTCAGAGTCGTGGCGCTTACCGTACGGGCATTTAAACTCTACAACACCGTTAGCGCCAACAAGACCATCTGGTGATGCACCAAGCCATTCAATTGTTGGATGCTGCAAAAATCCAACTTCTTGAACAATAAAGCCAGTCTCTAACTCATAATCAGCAAAGGCGTTAGGCTCGCTGATGGTGCCGTATTCAGTCGCAACATTACCTTTAAATTCTGATTCTTGTCCGTGATATTCTCGCACCATTCGGCGCATAACATCTTCTGGCGTTGCGAAAGGTGACAAGCCAAGCACTGCACCAACTGCGCTGCCAGTTATTCTGCCTTTTCTTGCTTGATACCATTCATCTGTGCGTTGTTCCATTTCTCACCTCAAAAAGAAGGGCGCAAACGCGCCCATAAAATTAAAAGCCCATATCGTCGTCGCTTTCTACCACGGCGGGTGCAGGATCTGGCTCTGCAACTTTCTTGGCAACAAGTGGAGACACAGCAGAAACCCAGTTGCCTTTTTTGACTTCCATCGTTTCTTTATCTTCGATTGCCCAAACCGCCAGCAGTAATACCATTGGCTTGTTTAACAAGTGCTTTTGTAAATCCATATCTGTTGGCTTGCCAGCGACTTTCAGCAATCCACCGCCAGCGTTAGAGGCGATAGCAGCAAGCATTTTCTTTGCTTTGTCGCTTTTCTTTGCGTCAGCTTCCATGACTTTAACCTTTTGGAATATTTTACGGCCTTTATATTCGGCAGGCGCTAACACAGTCCAGCGCAGGCTAATGTATTCGTCAGACTGGTATTCATCCCACTTCGCTTCATCAATAGCCGCTTTAACTTGCGTCTTGTTTGGGATTGGCTCTAAATCAACATTTGAAGTGAAAGATCCTGTTGTGTCTAGCTTTTCTGATTGGTCGTTAAGGTTCCAGAATGACATAATTATTTACCTGCCTTTAATGATGGAATGAATTCTACAAACGGGTTTTCGCCGTGGTTTACTTGCAATGGCTCAGTGATGCCGTAGCGGTTTTTTGATACCTGGCTCGCTGCTGTATCACAGATGGCAATCCGGTTGCCGCTGCTAATTGCTTTTTTGCGCTCGCCATCGCCAGTGGTAAAAGTTTCCAGCTTGATGTAAGCCACTAAATCCACGTTGTCTGTGTAGTGCGGTGATGACTTTTTATGCAGACGCAATTCATAGCGGCTATACGGGTCTGAGTCTGGTAGCTCAACCGTACTTGTCTCGCTATGAGCAATAAAGATCACATTCATACCGCGCTGCTCATTTAGCACTTTTGCAGCTTTACGTACTCGACCATGCAGCGCAGACACAGCACCATAACCAGCACCGTAACCGCCGTTAGCTTGCGCCAGAGACTTTGGTTTTTTTGGGTCTGAGTCAACAACGTGTTCAGCAAAGAATGTTTCAAGCTGCGTCACAGAGTCAATCACAAGCGTTTCGTACTCGTGCGGCTCTTTGATTAAAGCGGTCAATTGCTGCCATAAGTCATCGACGCTAGATAGCACAGGGAAAGCGTCAGGGCGTGTTGCCTCTGGTACAGCCTGTAAGCCATCTTCTGCACGAATAAAAATAGGTTTTGGGAATGTTGCGGCCAGTGATGTTTTACCAACACCTGGCTCGCCAGTAATTGTCGCAATGATTGGACGGTCTTTCGGTTTTGCTACTGTTGATAGTAGTGACATGATTTGTCTCCTTCTTTTCTCTACTCAACGATTGCAATCCTATACTTAGCTCGTTATAGTGTCAACAACAAAATCAAACTTTATTTATAGCGGAGCAAAATACCATGCTAACAATTGAGAAAATACGACTACTTTTAAAAGACATGAATATTAACGCAGTAGCGCAAGCTGCTGGGGTGAATCACCACACTATTCGTAACTTGATGCAGGAAGGATCAAATCCTAGCTATGCCACAATCAAGGCGCTATCTGACTACTTTGAAGGGAAATACAACGTATGAATCAGAACGATTTTTTCGACGCTGGCTATAAAGTTTTTGGCCTGTACGGGGTTGATGCTAGCGGATGCTGCGAGTGCGGCAGGGCTGATTGTATGGCTTTATATAAGCATCCGCGCTCAAGCAATTGGCAACACACGCCAGAATGGTCTGATGACCAATTCGAGACTATGCACGAGATGGGGCAATTTGAAACTGGTTATGGTGTCATTGTTCAAGGGTTGCTTGTTGTTGATGTTGATGCAAGAAATGGCGGGGTTGAATCATACGAAAGATTGTGTAAAGAGTTATCAATAGACCTATCAAGCGCTGCTGGCTTAGTTGTTGCCACTGGCTCAGGCAACGGCTCGCTACACGTTTATTTTAAGTTAGAAAAAAGCCAGTCGCTCGCACAGTCGCTTCCGCAATATCCAGGTATTGATTTTAAAACTAGCGGCTTTGTCGTTGGTGCTGGCTCCATGCACAAGTCAGGCAACACCTATGAGGTTATTTCAGGTCACCCAGACAATATCACATCAGCGCCATCCGCACTTGTTGAGCTACTGAAAAAGCCAGAGCAATACCGCGCCACCACATCTATGGGTAGCATTGACGTCAGCATTGATGATGTTCGTGCGATTTTATCCTACGTTGATGCTGATTGTGATTATGACACTTGGATCCGCGCAGGCATGGCCATCAACCACACGCTTAATGGTGACGGCTTCGACGTTTGGGACGATTGGAGCAAGCAAGGCAAGAAATACCCGGGCTACCCACAATTAGAAAAGCATTGGCACTCATTCGGAAAAAGTTCAACACCTGTGACGCTAGGAACTATCATCCACTACGCAGAGCAGAACGGCTATCAGCAAGCAGTCAATGTCGAGTTCGTTTCTGACTTTATTGATGACGAGCAGCCAGACCTGCTAGACACAAGCGGCATTGACTTAAAAAGACCGCCAGGCTTTGTAGGTGAACTAACAAAGTGGATTAACAGCCAGTGCAGATACCCTAGAGAGTCGCTATCAGTTGCCGCAGCACTTACCGCAGTTGGCAACATTGGCGGGCTACGCTATCAAGATGGCCGCGACAATATGTCTGCAAATCTTATGTCGTTTTGCGTTGCTGGCTCATCAACAGGGAAAGAAGCTGTACAGCAAGCGCTTGCAGACTGCCTGAAAGCCGCAGGGGTTGCATCTGCTGTGCATGGCGCTATCAAGTCTGAGCAAGAAATTTTACGCAACCTAACCCGCAACCAAGCGGCTTTTTATGTCATTGATGAGATGGGTATCGTACTCAAAAAGATATTAAACTCCGGCGCAAAGTCTGGCGCGTCATACCTAGAGGGCGTTGTTGGCACCATTATGTCAACATACAGTAAAGCAACATCATTTTTGCCTGTTGGTGGCGACCTGAAAGAAGGCATCAAAACAGACCTAAAAAATGAACTGTCAGCAGCCATGAAAATTATTGACAACAACGAGGATAGAAACGGCATAGCAAAGCGCAGGGCTGACCAGATAACAAGGCAGCTTGCTAATATTGACCAAGGGCTTGAGCGTCCATTCTTGTCGCTTATTGGGTTTACCACACCTGTCACATTCAACGGCTTAGTAGACTTCGAAAACGCAACAAACGGTTTTTTATCACGCGCCATGATATTCGACGAGCCTGAAACAAACCCGAAAATAAAACATAATCATAAAGTACCGCCGCTGCCAGACTCGCTTATGTGTCAATTGGCTAACCTGTGGCGTCCTGGTGAGTTTAGCGTTATCGAAGATACCAGAGTTGAGTATTACGGCGAACGGTCACAAATACAGACGCGCAAAGACGCATCAGAAGCGCTAGACGGAGTTTTAGATTATTTTTGGCGTATGGCTGAGGATGCAAAAGAAAACGGATTGGAGGCCATCCCACGGCGCGGTTATGAGCTTTGCGCGAAGGTTAGTTTTATTCTGGCAATACCTGAAGGCGTCAGAACAGTTGAGCATGTGCGGTGGGCTTTTGCTCTTGCTAAGTCTGACATTAACAGAAAGATGCGGCTTGCTTATGCAAACATGGAAGAAAAGGAAAGTCCGGCAAACTCCATCGGCGCAAAAATACAGTCGATACTGTCAGACTCAGAAAACCAAATCACTCGCGGCGTTCTGGTCAACAGGTGCAGGCCAGCAAAAAAGCCAGACGTCGAAAAAGTCATTGACGAATTAGTCTCAACTGGACGAATAAAAGAGCATTTAAGCGAGAGAAACGCTAAAAAATACACTATATAACCCGCTTCGGCGGGTTTTTTATTGCTAAGTTATTGATTTTAAACTAGATAGCTTAAATAGTGAGGCCTACTAAGCTAATTTTGACGTAAGTTGTTGATTTTAAAGTAAATAGCTTAGTTAGTTAGTTAGTAGCTCCTTAGAGATATATACACTCAAATACAACTAAATAGTAATTAGTATAAATAGCTATAAAGGTATTTTTCAGAAATCTATTAAAACAATATATACAACTATTCAACTAACTTATATTTAAGGTCTTAAAGCCTTATGGCTTATGGGTTTTAGCTTAGTTGTAGACTCAACTATTCTCACTACGCTAACTCATCGGAGCAGTTAAACCAAAAACAAGTGCTACTATTCTGGCAGGTGATTAATTGGAGGGCTTGAGAGATGAAAAAAGAAAAGTGTGACTCATGCGAATTTGTTGGGTTTTTATCAAGCCCATTCGGAGATAGTAAATACGGTTGCTTTTGCGACGCCTGCCTGGACGGTATGGAAGGTGATATTGCAGAGCGCGAAGAATATGATTCGTTAAGCGAGGATTGGTGATATGAAAACTGCACAAGTTTACCAAGATAAAACCGGATACTGGATGATTGTTGATGACAATGGGCGGCAAATTGGAAGGCTTCAAGATTCTGAACTTGAAGCTGTAAAACTTGCAAACGCTTACGGGTATTTGGTTCGGTAATAAAAATTACTTTCAAGGAAAATAAATTATGAAAAAACATTATTGCGTTTGGGGTGTCGATAAAACTTATCGTTGGTTGTGGCAGGCGTCTTTAGTCGCTGGCTACATGGCTTTTAAAAAGCGCTGGAGTGAGGGTTGCGAGAGATGAAACGAATGAACGAGGTATTTTTGTTGCCTGTCGGTATTGACAAATACGGACTTAATGATGCAAGCAACAGAACATTAATTGATGGCTTTGATGCTTTAGAGGTTCATTTAAAGGCGGCAGCACATGCCATCAACAATGTCGATAAACTGGCGGATGCTTTGGAAGAGTCTTTAGCAATGCTATTCATAGCGTATAACCTGCATTACGGCACCGGTATTGATGACCCTGTAATTGCTAAGCTTAGAGCTGTGCTTGATGACTATCGAGGTGAGAAATGACACAGCAAGAATTTGACCAATCAAGATTTTCTTCAAAAGATATCGTCATCTACAGAGGCTCTAAGTACAGAATTAAAACTGTGAATTATTATGAGCGTCTTTTTGGGTTATCTATTTGGTCATCTGATGGTGATTACGATGATGATTTAATATGGGTTCGCTGCGAAAATGTGGAGATTGCGCTATGACTGATAACAACAACCAAACAGCCTGCTCGAAGTATCTTTTCGAGCGTTTCGACTATCGCGTGAACATGTCAGCACTGATGGAGCAGTTAAGTATCACGCATAGCGCTCTAGATTCAGCGCTGTCTGATTTTATGGAGGGTAGGCAAGCAAACCTACAGGGTTTGATTAAACACGCTGCTAGGATGCGCTGTGAGGCTTCTGCGGCGGTGTTGGTTAGGAAATACAATGACAAATGGTTGGATGCTTTAGAGGCTCCTGATTATGAGTAATCCTGGTGCATGGCGCTTAACGCTCCTAACAAAATGCAGCGTAGAGAGAGTTGTTCGAGAGCTTGACGAGGCTTTTATGCGCGTCAACCCAAACCATAAGCGAACAAAGTCTCCGGCACAACAATTTGGTGAAAGCCATAAAAGATGGTTAGAAAATGGTAGGGAGTGCTGAATGACCGGATTACACCAAGCGATAAAAAAGAAATCCCAAAACGGCCTTCTAAAGCTGGCGGACTTAAAGCCGAATAGCAGGGAAGTTGCCAAGCGCATGATTGCGAACGGTGAGCTTGTGGCTAGTGGCGGCGGTTACAAGTGGCATGAGATTAGAAAATGAAAGCCATAAGCGAAACACTTACATTGTGCCTAGCCAGGCGCATAGCACAACAAGACAAGCAGCCGCAACAGGCTGTCATCGTGCAAACCGCAGCAAGACTGCTGCAACAAACGAGCGACCAACTGACTAAGGCGTCGCTGCTTGATTTGATTGCGGCGAGTCCTGGTGATAGACAGCAAATATTGAATGTTGCTGAGCGATTAATTTTAAATAATTTGATTAAATGCTTGCAAAGATAAAATAGCTTGCTATGATGATTGGGAGAGTTAATTTTACTGGATAAAAAATGAATATTTTCTACAACTACGAAAACGTGAGAGACTACATAGAACGCATGTCTAAAAAATATCCGAATCTTAATTGCTCTATTAGCATGGTGGATAGCCACAATCAAGTGTCTGATCTGCAATGCGCTTTAGAAAATGCAAATATTGAAATTTGGGAAAATGGATTTAAAAATTTTGGATGCTTAGATGAGGCTGAGGAGTGTTATTTTGAGGCCGCGTGGCGAGAGTTGTTTTTATGATTCATTACCATGGAGGCCCAATTACTCCAGACCCATGCGCCATAAAAACATGGAAAGGGAGGCACGCATTTGTCAGCTTTGCTGATTTCCGGCAACTCGGATTAGCTGCTGAGATTTGCCAAAGTTTTTCACTTGATAACGGCGCATTTAGCTTCTGGAAATCAGGAAAGACAATTGATTGGTCATTATATTTTAATTGGGTTGATATGTGGCGTAATCATCCAGGATTTGACTTTGCCGTTGTTCCTGATGTTATAGAAGGTACAGAAAAAGAAAATAATGAACTGCTAAATTTATGGCCTTTTAAAAAGCATCAGGCGGCCGCTGTTTGGCATACTAACGAATCAATTGATCGCTTGGTTATGCTGGCCAATGAATGGCCGATAGTGGCAATTGGAAGCTCTGGTGAGTATGACGTTTCGAAGCCTGAAAAATTGATTGATCGAATGGCTGATGTTCTGCCGCATATATGCGACACATACGGCAGGCCAGTTTGCAAATTACATGGATTAAGAATGTTAAACCCTGCTGTTTTTTCAAGATTACCATTGTCATCTGCTGACAGCACAAACGTAGCAAGAAATATTGGCATTGATAGCGCATGGAAAGGCACGTACCAGCCAGCAAGCAAAGAAACTAGGGCTGCCGTTTTAACTGAGAGGATAGAGCAGCTAAATTCAACCGACTCTATAAATTTAATAAAGCAATACAATTTAAAATCTGAAATTCAATTGGATATGTTTTAACTTTGAGAAATAAAATGACAGCCTCCCAACTAGCCAAACAATTAGGCTGCAAAAGCCTGAAGCAAATAACCGACAAGACAGGCACGTCATTGCAGACGCTAACAAACTGGCACCATCACAAGCCTGATTTGTTTTATGTGGTTTGCGTTGGCGTTGCAGAGCTTGCAAGAGCTGCTGATCAACTTGTATTAACTGGAGAGTGAATATGACTATTAAAAATGGTGATTTACCGGCAATGCCAACAACGATATTTCAGCAGATTGGAGATATTGCAGAGTGCCATTCTGCTGGCGGCCTCAACAAGCGCGAAATGTTTGCAATGGCGGCATTGCAGGGTATTTTGTCTTGCGATAATTCGGAGTTTACTAACGTGGCCGCAATTAGCGCAGTGGCACACGCAGACGCATTACTAGCAGAACTGGAGCGCACAAAATGACAAACAAATGGACAGTAAACGGCGTTGAGGCTCCTGCTAGAGCAAACTGCTTCGCATATGGAAAGTTTAGAGATACATCAAAGTTTGATTTTCCAAGGGCGCTAATTGATGGAGTCTGGTGCATAGATAGATATACAACGGTAGATATTTTAAGAGCGTCAGACTACCAAGAGTGCTCAAATCAACCAAGCAGCGACTACGCATTCTGCCTAAGCGAAGCAATCAACAAGCTAAAGCATTGTGCTGATGTAGCGCCTGACGATAAGCGCAAGGATGCGTTGTTGGAGATTGTTGACGGGATTGAGTTTATTAAAAATGCGGAGATATGGCATGATTGAGCAGATGCGGAAAGAGTTTGAGGACTGGGCTAGCAGATATCACGGTGTCGCAAGAATTGGAATGAGCAACGGAGTTTATTCAAATGAATGCGTTAGCCACGACTGGAACGTTTGGCAAGCATCCCGCCAGTCGCTAGTGGTTAAGTTGCCAGAAGTTAAGTTCTGGCTTGGAGATAAATCATTAGAGTGCATAGATGATTTTAAAAAACAGCTTGATGCGGCGGGAGTTAAATGCGAATGAAGTTTCCTCACGATGAAATAGCTCAGTTGATTGCATTTATTTTTATGATTGCATTAATTCTGCTCGTCGCCTTACTCATAAACTAGCCCCACTACGGGGCTTTTTTCATTTCTGCATATGGGCTATACTGAAACCAATAGACAACCTTAGAGGCAAAGACCATGACCGCAAAAAAGAAACCTACACCCACTGAGGCTCCAATAAATAACGAGCTGCAACAAATCCTTGAGCACTTCGGCGAGAACTCTGCAGAATACGCAGAAGCTAAGGCTAAAGCGGAGAGTGAGTAATGCCAGCCCCGAAAGGAAATCAGTTCTGGAAAGCAAGGGCTACGCACGGGAGAGATAAGGCGTTTTCGTCTGCCGAGCTACTGTGGGAATCATGCCAAGAATACTTTCAATGGGTAGAAGATAATCCCTTGTGGGAGAATAAAGTATCTCAGTTTCAAGGTGGCGTCATTGACATGCCAGTTGCTAAGATGCGCGCAATGACTAAGGCTGGATTGTGCTTCTTTTTGGGCGTAGATGATACAACATTTAATAGATATAAGGACTGCGGAGATGAAGATTTTCGCAGGGTCGTATACGAGGCCGAGCAAGTCATATACCAGCAAAAGTTTGCAGGAGCAGCGGCAGACCTGTTAAACGCCAACATCATAGCTCGAGACTTGGGCTTGTCTGATAAAACTCAAACTGAACACTCTGGCTCAATCGACATCAACAAGGCGAGCGACGAAGAATTAGACCAGCGCATTAGAGAATTGTCTAAGCAATGAGTAGAGCTGCAAAGATTGAGCTAATCCGACTGCTTGAGGAAAAAGCAAGAAGAGCCGAAATGAATCAGCTTATCAACCAATACTCTGGGCTTTATGAGTGGCAAAAAAAGTTTATAGGAGCCACCAACGCAAATAGGTCTTGCATGCTAATGGCTGCAAACAGGGTTGGAAAGACAAGGACTGGATTGACAATTGATGCATATCATTTAACAGGCGATTATCCCGACGATTGGAGCGGGCACATGTTTGATCATCCACCTAGGGTTTGGTTGCTTGGCTTTTCAATGGAAAAAACTAGAGACTTGCTACAGCTACCAATGTTCGGCCGCATGGAAGGCGGCGAGTTCATGGGCGGATTAATTCACAAAGAAAGACTGGCAGGATATTACTCGGCGCAGGGCACTTCTGGAGCTATGAGGGAAATTAGGGTAAAGCACAAATCTGGTGGCGAGTCCATTTGCCAGTTCTGGTCTTATAGTCAGGGCGCTCATGCTTTAATGGGAGACTCAGTTGATTGGTATCACATCGATGAAGAGCCAAGAGATAGGGCAATATACCCGCAGGTATTAACTCGAACTGCCACTGGCGATAAAGGTCGTGGCGGCCGTGGAATCCTCACATTTACACCAGAAAACGGCAGAACAGAATTGGTTGTGCAATTCATGGATTCACCAGGCGCCGGACAGTATATCCAGCGTGCAACATGGGATGATGCACTTCACCTTACGCAAGAAACAAAAGAGCAGTTGCTTGCTGGATTTCCTGAGTGGCAGCGTGATATGCGCACTAAGGGCTTGCCTCTTCTTGGCACTGGCCTAATATTCGATATCAAAATACCAACATGCAAGCCATTCAAAATGCCTGACCATTGGCTGATGATAAACGCCATGGACTTTGGGTGGGATCACCCTCAGGCTCATTGTCAATTATGGGTTGACCCAGATGAAGACGTTTGCTATGTCGCTCATTTGTATAGGGCGCAAAAGCAGCAGCCTTATGAAGTATGGCACCGTGTAAAATCATGGGCTAGCAACGTACCGACAGCATGGCCGCATGACGGACTACAGACAGAGAAAGGCTCTGGTCGTACGCAGATGAGCTATTACAAAGAAGCTGGCTGGAACATGCTCAGCAATCACGCTAAATGGCCGGATGGGTCAAACAGCGTCGAACAGGGTATCATGGAGATGTACGACAGATTTAAAACTGGCAAGATGATTGTATTCGACACTTGCCAAGAATTTTTAGATGAGGTTATGCAGTACCACAGGGATGATAACGGAAAGATTGTTAAAGTCGCTGATGATGCAATAAGCTGTGTTCGATACGCATACATGATGCGGCGCTACGCTGAAAGCAAATACCACCTATCACAAGATGATGACGATTACGACAACAACTATAGCGAGCGCGGCAGTCTAGGATATTGATTAGAATTAAAGCTTTTCAACCTCGCAGCGCTGCATTGTGTATGTTTTTCCACTTTTTGTTTTGCACACCAAGATGTAGCGTACGTATCTATCGCCATGAAAGTTTGCGGCTACAAAACTAGAACTTTCGACCGTGGCTAGAATGTCAGTTGCTTTAAATACAACCTTATCGCCAACGTCAATGTCTTTTGCGTGAGTTTCGGCGTACTGCTTTTCCATTAATGACAGTATTTGCTTTTCAATATGTTCAATCTCATTTTCCAGCGCATCTATTTGATCTTCGTATTCCATGATAATCTCCTATTTATTGTAGATAGCAGTATACAGTAAGTCTCGCACTTTCACTGCTCCGACCACTGCGCTATACTGTGCCAATACTCTAAGGGGCTTGACAAATGCAAAAGTTATTATCTTATATCGACAATCCAAACATTGCAGAATTGCTTGATGAAGAAGAATTAGAAGAGATTGGCAAGAAAGTCTGTGAAGACTACGGAAAAGACCGCGATAGCATGTCGTCATGGTCTGAGGCTGTAGAGAAAGGCATGAAAGTGGCCGAACCAGCGAAAGGCTCTAAATCGTTTCCGTGGGACGGCGCAAGCAACTACAAATCTCCAATGATTTATGAAGCCGTCATTGCATTTGGTGATAGGGCTTCATCTGAAATCCTCACCGAAAAGAACCTAGTGCGCGGCTGCATTACTGGCGCAGACACTCCAGATAAACAGATGCGCATGACCCGTGTCGCTAAGTTTATGAACTGGCAATTTAACTATGAGATGAAAGAGTGGCGAGACGAGCAGGAGCAGGCGCTTTATGCCTTGGCGTCTGTTGGTGTGTTCTTCAAAAAAACATTCTTTGACCCGACAGAAGGAAAGAACATTTCAGTTCCAATCTTTTATCCTAACTTTGCAGTTAACCAAAACGAGCGCAGCATGTCTGCAATGACTCGCTTCACTGAGTGCAAAAACTACTCTGATAATGAAATTAAAGAGCGCATCTCTGCCGGTATCTGGCTAGATATTGAGATGGACAAAGAAGATGAAGACGACAACGAGGACGGCGACGAAAGCGAAGAAGTTGAAGTCACTGATGATTTCCTTGAGCAGTGCACAGCTATTGACTTAGACGAGGATGGGTATGCAGAGCCGTACATTGTAACAGTACACAAGCCGACAGGAAAGGTTGTGCGCATCGTTGCTCGATTTGATAAGTCGTCAATCTTAGTTAAGGTTGGGGAAGGCATAGTCGCGCCACTATCTCAGGTTGAGCAACAAGCAATTGCCAGCGTAGCTACTGAAGAGCTGAAAAACGTAGCGGCAATGACGCCAGAAGAGGCTGATGCAGTAGACCAAGAAAAGTTTGTTGAAGAGTTGAAGTCGAAAGCATACAAAGGCATGACGATTGTCAAGATTAAACCAGTAGGATTAATCACCAAGTATGGCTTTGTCGTTGCCCCTGATGGCACATTTTTAAATTGGGGTTACTGTCACTTGCTGGCCGGAGCTTGCGAGCTAATCAACACGACCACAAACCAGCTAATCGACTCAGGTACGCTTGCTAACTTGCAAGGCGGCTGGAAGTCAAAAGAGTTCCGGCAAAACAAAAAGCCAATGGTCGTTAAGCCTGGAGAATACACACAATTAGACGTAGACGCAGAAACACTTAAAAGCGGCATCTTGCCACACATTTTTAAAGAACCGTCTCCAGCACTTATGCAGATGAATGAGACGGCAAAAGCTGAAGCTCGTAACATGTCAGCAGTCATCCAAATGGAAGGCATGATTGCACCTAATGCGCCAGCAGCTACGACGCTTGGCATCCTGCAAGAAAAGATGATGCCGACGTCAACTCTGATTGGCCGAGTCTTGCGCTCAATGTCTGAAGAGTTCAGCAAGATGTTTGACTTAAACGCCAAGTACACCGACCCGCAAATCTACCTGCAAGTGCTGGACGACCAGCAAGCTGATTATGCTCAAGACTTTACACGCCAAGGCTATGACATTGAGCCAGTTGCAGATGCCACCAAATCAAGCCAAATGCAGAAGATGCAAACAGTGTCAGTCCTGATTGAGATTGCGCCACTGTTTGATAATCCGACACCCGCTAATATCGCCATTGCTACTAAGTCACTGCAGGCGATTGGTGAGGATGAGCTGGCAATGCAGTTATCACAACAGCAGCCACCACAAACAGACCCGCAACTATTGCAGATGGAGCATCAGCGCCTGCAAATGGAGCAGATGAACGCTCAACTGCAGCAGCAGAACAACGAGCTGCTAAAGCAGCAGCATGAAATCAAGATGGCAATGCTTGACTTAGAAATGAAGAAGCTAGAGCAGAAAGCTGCAGAGCTTAACTTGAAGGTTAAAGAGCAAGAGGGCAAAGTAGGCCTTGAGCTTGCCAAGTTAGACGCTGAGGCAGATAATAAAAACGCTGACACTTCACTGAAGGAGGCGCAAACCATCAAGACAATTAACGAAGCGCATCAAATCATGGCGCCGAAAGTTGACATCAAAATAGGAGCGATACCAGATGGCATGCAAAGGCAGTAAAAAAGGTGGCAAGATGCCACCTAAGAAGAAGTGAATCACAGCCCCTTAATTGGGGCTTTTTATTTTAAGCGCAACCAATTAAGAATTTTTTGCGTCACACCTTTTTCATGGAAGCTTTCATTGACTTCTTTCTTGGCTATAGCTGCAGGGCGCCCTCCATTTATCGTTTGCCAGTCGGCCCAATACTTAAGCGGAGAATAATTGTTAATTGAACCACACGCATCAGCCAATTGCCTTTCTGCCTCTATTCGCAAGCGAGATCCCCTGCACATATAAACATCATAGGATTTATTCATCTTTTTTATCCTTATCGGTTTCAGGAAAGAGCTGAGCAACGACGTCATCTGAGAACTTTTCAAAAGCTGCATCCAGCACTTTACGCATCTTTTCGGGGCTGCCAATTTCAATGTAAGTTCTGCCGTATTTATCAATTTTATGTTTTATCTTGCTAGTCATTTTAATTCCTCAATAACATCAACATACCCATCAATTGAAACAGATTGCACTGAGTGATACGCTTTTCCGTACCTTTCCTTTAAGTACGAAATTACCTGCTCAACATTAGTTTTTGGAGGGAAGCAAAGCCTTAAGCTCTCTGTGTGCTGGGCTTCAACCATATCGGCTAGCCTATCCTCATATGTCTTTGGGTATTTTTCTGTGCCCCAAGATTTCGGCCTTATGTTTTTTACTGTGATTGTTAGTTCAACCTTATAAATTACGCTTAATGACTTAACCATTGCAACCTCCAATAAAATCAAAAACCAACCATACCACACCACCATCAAACAACAAATCCGACCAGTTAACCGCCAATAAATTGACACCGCCAATAAATTGACAGATACTAATAACGCGCACGGCGCACATAGACAAACAACATAGAGACTTGCACAATGAGCAAAGAAAAAGACCCGCTAGGCTTTGAAGCAATCATCAGCACGATGAAGACGCATCACAGCATTAATCCTATCCAAGAAGACCATCTGCAAGACTGGAATTTACACCCAGTTACCATCCGACTAAAACAACTACTCGCAATCGACAAGCATCAGCGCTTAGCTAATGTGGCTATTCCCGCATCTGCTGAAGTCATTCGCATGTACGATACGATTATTGAAGATTCGCTATTGGAGGGTGAGCATGACAACAATTAGACCAACAGGTTACTACGTCTTAGTCGAGATTGAAGAAGTATCCGTCAAATCAACTGGCGGAATTATCATTGAGACACACAAAGATGAAAAGCGATTAGTTGAAGCGCAGTGCGTCGGAACTATACTGGCGTTTGGGCCTATGTGCTTCAAAGGTCTTGAATGCGGCTGCAACTCACCTGAAGAATGGGGCTTGAAAGTAGGCGACAAGGTGGAGTTTAACTCATACGACGGCAAACGACCAAAGGCGCTAGGTGCAGACACTCGCCAGCGATTAATCATAGACCAGCATATCATTGGAGTAATCAATGACTGAACAAGCACAGCAAGCCGAAGAAGCAGTCAGCTTTGAAGGTATTGAGTTCGTCGGCTTTGAAGATGAAGCTCCGCAGCCAGAAAAAGAAGTAAAAAAGCTGCCTGACGAATCAGAATCCGAGGACGAATCAACAGAAACTAAAGACGAACAGCAAGAACCTGCGCCGAAGCAGTTAAGCGAGTCTGAAACAGAAGCTCGCTCACGCGGATGGACGTCAAAAGCAGAGTGGATTGCAGCAGGCAAAGACCCAGACGATTGGGTAAGCGCCAAGCACTTCAACGAGAAAGGGCGTCTAATCAGCCAATCTCGCAAGCTTGAGCAGCTTGAGAAAACGTTTGACACTCGCATCAACAATGTCAAGGTTTTGTATGAGGCGCAAGCCAATCAGCTAAAGGCTGAAAACGCACGCCTGCAAACAGCTAAGCGTGACGCCATTCGCTACGGTGAAGTGGACGAGGTTGAGCGCATTGACAAAGAGCTGATGAGCAACGCTGTCAACCTGATCAATGTTGAGCGTGCAGCAGGTGCGAATACGCCGCAACCAATGCAGCCATCTCAGGATGAGCTAGCGAAAGAGGCAGAGTGGGAGCGTAGCAATCAATGGATTAACGTAAACGACCCTACATCTCCAGAGTTCGGCAAGGCGGCATACACTCGCAACTTATACGGCCAATTACTGCAACAGTATCCGACATCGACTGCAGAAGAGCGCATTGCTTATGTAGAGCGCGAAATTGCAGCTAAATTCCCGCAAGCACCAAAAGCTAACCCAAATCGAGAAAAGGCAGCTTTAACTGATACCAAGACAAGCAACCATGCGCCAAGCGGAAAGCTGACATGGGCTGACTTATCACCTAGTGAGTTATCAGACTACAACAAGTTTGGCTCTACGTTTTACAAAGACAAAGCCGAATACCTGCAAACAGTTTCAGACATTAGACGAGGCAAAAAATGAGCACACGTCCACGCTTAGGCGAGCAAGCAATCACAAAACAAGACCAGCAACGAGGCGATGAGCGCAAAATTGAGCGCGTGTCAATGGCTAAAGGTGTAAATCTTGACGTAAAAATTCCAGAAGGCTATACTGGTTATTGGGGCAATCCTCAGATTTCTGGTAGGATTGAAAGATTAAAGGCTGCTGGTTATGATTTCCTGCTAGATGCAGACGGCAATCAAATCCGCAAAACTAAAGGCGGTGGCGAATCCATACTAATGGTAATACCAACGCCGCTATATGAAGAAGACATTGCAGCAGGTCAGCGGAAAATTGACGCGGCTGTTGCAGAACAACAAAGACTTGGCAAAGACGAGTATCACGACGGACGAGGCGTATTAAGCCGCGATTCAGTCATCTAAAAGACCATAAGCGCCTTTTGGCGCATCTCCCAGCCGCTCGCTTGAGTTATTGGCATCAGGGAACAAAACAAACAAACTTTTTGATAACTTAATCGAGGCTACTATCATGGCATTTACGCTATACAATTCAGGCGGCACAGCAGAAAATGCTGGCAAAGTTCGCCGCGTAGCAGTTGCGGCTGCTCACGCATCAATTATCGCTCCTGGCGATGTTGTTTATTACACTGGCACTTCAAACGCTGACGGCGTTGCTGAAGTTGACTTCTCAACAACTACTGGTCAACAAGTTGCTGGTATCGTTGCTGCCGTTGATTACAACGTTGCTGGCGAAAACCTGTCTTACACTGGCCTGTCAGCAAGCACTGCTGGTTATGTGTTTATCCATGGCGACCCTAATTTGTTGTTTACTGTGCCTGTCACGGCAACTTTAGCTGTTACAGATGTTGGCTTGAATGCTAACAGTAACTTTGCTGTGTCTACTCGCTCTGGCGTTTTAGATACGTCTAACAACATCTTGAACGCTACAGGCAAAGCAACAACTGCGACGCTGCAATTCCGTATTGAAGGCTTATTACCTGACGCCGCTGGCGTATTGGGTAACGTTGCATTAGTGCGGATCAACAACCAATCTGCGACAGGGGTATAAATCATGGCTGGTACTATTACACGTGGTAATTTTCCACGCACCCTACAAGAGGGTATTAATAAGGTTTTCGGTCAGCGCTACAGCGAGCATAAAACTCAGTGGACTGACATTTTAGACGTTGAAAACAGCAAGAAAGCATTTGAGCTAGACCAGCAGGTTGAAGGCATGGGCTTGGCTGGCGTTAAACCTGAAGGTTCAGACGTTCCGTTTGATGATTTCCGTCAAGGTTATGCGCCTAAGTACAATCACTTGACATACGCAAAAGGCTTTGTTGTTACTGAAGAGGCTTTAGAGGATGAGCTGTACGGCCTAATGAGCAAAAAAGCTCGCATGCTGGCATTCTCTATGCGTCAGACTGAAGAAGTAGTTGGCGCTAACATTCTGAACCGCGGCTTTAATGGCGCGTTCACCATGACCGACGGCGACGGTAAAGCACTGTTTGCTGTTGACCATGGCTTAGGCCCGTCAGGTGGCACATTCAGCAACCGCCTAGCTGTAGCTGCTGACTTGTCTGAGGCGTCGATTGAAGATTTAACAATCCAAATCGGTCAGGCTGTTGATTCTCGCGGCCTGAAAATCATGCTGCGCCCTAAGCGCTTAATCGTGCCTGTGGCTTTACAGTATGAAGCTGCGCGCATCCTGAAGTCAGCGTTACAGAATGACACTGCAAACAATGCAATCAACGCATTAAAAGACATGGGCGTATTCACCGATGGCGTATCTGTGAACAACTACCTGACGTCTGATGATGCTTGGTTCATTAAAACAGACTGCATGGACGGATTAAAACGCTTCAACCGTACCGCTGTTCGTTTCGGTGAAGACAATGCCTTCTTATCTGGTAACGCTCGCTTTAAAGCGACTCAGCGTTATTCGGTGGGTTGGTCTGACCCTCGCGGCGCTTACGGCTCGCAAGGTACTGCGTAATAATAAACGGGCGGCTTAGGCCGCCCTTTCTTTACTTTTAACAATCGAGGTATACAATGTCAGGCACAGACACTAAAGGCAAAGACGGCAAAAAGAAAAATGGAACTCGTAAGCCAACAAGTAAGTAATTACACGCTAGCCCTTGCTTTAATATGGCTCTTAATCGGGCTGCTTTTAAACGTAAGGGCTTTTATCATTCTGTCAACACTTATTTTTTATACGCTTCTTCACATCACGCTACCGACAGACTTTGACAAATTTGTTATCTGCTCAATACTCTACTTTCACTTCTCATCGTCAAATATCAAGCTTTCATCTGAATATCGTAAGGCATTTATTGCCTTTGGTGTTATATACTTAATAGGCAGCATAGACCACTTCAGCTACACCCATCTGCACATCGACACTAAATTCGACAGAATCCAGCCGTATCTGATAACCATAATCAATGCTTATGTGCTGGCTTACCTATTGGGCGGCGGGAGGCTTCAAGGTGTACATGGACTTGTTTATTATTGCATTCAACGCATTCGTTGGTATAAACTGCATATACCACGTATTCATTAAACCAATTCTGAGAAAACGCAAGAATGAAGCCATTGCTAGAAATAATGATGATCACAAGTGACCACCTAGGCGCGTTCAGCGGTAAATTCATTAATGCGTTTGGAGCCTTATCAATCGGAGCAGGCGCCGCAGTTGGCGCAATCAGCTCAGTCACAACAATACAAACAGACCCAGAAGTATGGCTAAAACCAGAATACGTCATGGCAGCATCAATATTTGGCTCTGTATGCTTCGGCATTAAACACCTTTACGACTTCATCAACTCAATCCTAGACCGACGCGCAGCTAAAAAGAAAGCAGCAAATGAAGCAAAATAAGCCAAAAGTAAATTTTACATTTAGCAGAAGAGCGGCTGAAAGATGGGATGAAAGATGCTCTAAGTTTGATTTTAACAGTGAGATGTGCGAAATACGTCGAGATGAGCAAGCAGAAATGGATTTGTTTATCCTTGGTGTCGATAATCACAGGGTTTACACAACAAAGAGTGGAATAATTCTTATTGCCGTAAATGCCATTGTAACCACTGTAATTTACAAGCTAACTCCAAACCAAGCCAAATTAAATAGAAAAGCCAAATCTTTGACGCCAAAAAATTGACGGTATATACTGATTGAAACCTTGCGGCATGGTGCCGTGTTGGATAATGAGGTGTATCAATCATGGCTAAACGTCGCCAAACCCGTTTTAATGCTATCAGTCTCGAAGGTTCATTTGGTCAGCGCGATTCACAATCGAATGGCACAAACACCCGCGATACTTTCATCAAAACTTTTGAAATCCCACTGATTCGCGTCGCTTCAGGCGCATTGCAAACAACCAACATCGAAGCTGGTAGTAAATCAATCCAGGTTATTAGCGCCTATATTGATGTTGTAACCGCAGAAGCTACCGCGGCAACTAAAACTCTAACCGTTGGCATTGGCGGCGCTGCGGCTAACATTCTTGGCGCAACGTCTGTTGCTGCAACTGGCGCGGTTGGCACTACACTGCTTCCTGCAATCAAGCTGACTACAGCAAACAACAAGTTCACATACACGCTAGCAGGCGCAGACTTCGCTGAATTCGTCGGCACTGCAATTGTTACCGCCGTTTGTTCTGACGTTTTATAAGGGGATAAATCATGGCTAAAGGCGAAATTACCAAGCCGGATGCAAATCCAGTTGTTTACCCTTTAAATCATCGCGCATGCTTTGACGACATCACCATTCAAAACAATACAGGGGCAGACATAACCGTCACCATTACTGCGCAAAATGTGCAAAAGGTTGCTGCAGGCTCTGTAGTGTGGTCAGCTCCAGCGGCTGGTGCATTAGTGATTACTGCAGGCAGCGTTGGCGCGCTTGTGCAGCCTGCGACTGCCGCAAAGTTTAGCGGCGCTGGGACTGGCAAGATAAATGTCGTGGAGGCATACTGATGACCACTAAAACGCGCATTAATGGTGAGAATTACACTCAGTTACCTAGAGTTGTATCTGACGACATTATTTTAAAAGGTTTACCACAGACTGCTGGTGCCCCTGATGGGTATGGCGATTTGGGCGAGGCTGTTAATTCTTTGATTGGCTGGCGTCAGGGTGAGCTGCCGAATGAGGTTGTAGCAAGGCTCCCTGCTGAGCTATCTGGTTTAATGCCGATTATTAATCTTGGAAGGTTTGACTGTAATATAAAGCCAAATGATATATCTGAAATATCCGAATACACCGACACTGTGTACGTTAACATTGCCAGAACAGATGATGCCGGCAGCGGCAATCAATGGAGCTCTGCAAAAAAGTATTTGTCATCGGCTATAACGGCAGCTAATGCAAAAGCTGGCCCGACAAGAATCTTTGTGATGGCTGGCGTATATCCTAAGATTGCAGCTTTTGGCTCAGCGAACGCCGCTGTATTTCCAAATAAAAAGATAAGTATTGAGGCTGTATATGGCAGGGTTCAAACTGGTGCGTTTGATGATTTAACATGGGCTAAAACAGGGGGGCAGGTCAACGTGTACGAGGCTGCAAGATCATCTGCGCAGACTGCATATAACCCACTGCTAACTGACCAATTCGGGGATTACCTTTCGTATACTTATCAGTCGTCAATAGCCAATGTAGATGCCAATCCAGGCTCTTGGTATACCGACAACACCACAGTTTACGTGCATGCTCATGATAGCTCGCCGGTAAGCAACAAGAATGCTCGCGTATATTATGACAATTACGGCGCTTACTTTACGACCGTCAACGATTTATACATAGCTGGATTTGACTTTGAGGGTGGAAAAGCTCCGCTAACTGTGACTGGTGGCACTAACAACAAGGTGCTTACTGTTGATTGCTCAGGAAAGTATGGGGCGGCTGGCGCAAGGTCTGTTATGACTGCTCGTGATGGCTTTCAAATTCTCGGCTGCAAACTTTGGGCGGCGTGGGATTGCGTGGCTAGCAGCAACAGTAAGGACGGATTTAATGTTCACAAGGAAGGTTCAACAATTCCGTTTGCTTTAACTGTCAGATGTAAAGGTTATAACAATGGAACTCTTGTTAGCTCTCTATCAAATAACGGATATACGCTGCATGAGGGCGTTGCTGGAGTGGATATTGGTGGCGAGTATTACTATTCATACGGCACAAGCTCCGGTCATGTTGATGATGACACGCTTGTTTACCATTATGGCGCGCGCGTTGGCTACACGGTCGGCGATACTATGCGCGTAGCCGGTTCAATAAACTATGGCGGTTACGGAATATTTAATGGCAACGGCGCTATGTACTTGGACTCTTGCGAAGATGTTGGGTGCTTGGTTGGCCTATACACTGGCCTTGATGCAAACATATACATCAGAAATCACACTGGAACAGGTCAGAGAGTTGGCAACATAACTGATTATTAATGAAAGAGGCATAAAATGGCACCAACAAAGCAACCAAAGGCATAACATGACCCGCACAAAAGCAAGTAAATACACAGCAGGCGACCACAAGGTAAGATGCGACTTGTGCGCTCTTATCTTTAAGCGCTCGGAAACGCGCCTGCAGTGGGATAACTTGCTTGCGTGCAATGAGTGTTTTAGTCCGAAACATCCGCAGCTTAATATCAAAGCTAAAGCCGATAAGCAAACTGTGGACATTGCCAGACCTGAGCCAGAAAACGACGATGATTTGTATTTTTACGTGCCAACAGCGGATGACCTATAATGGCGACTACTGCACTAAACATCATTAAGCGAGCATTGCGACTGGTTCGGGTTTTAGACCGCAACCAGCCATTGCAGGCAGAAGATAGAAACGATGCGCTAGACTCACTGAATGAGCTAGTGCTATGGCTTCAAACTAACTACAACCATCTTTGGACGGAAACGCAAGCTATCGTTCTGATGGAGCAAGGCAAGCAGTTTTACACCATGGGCGCTAACTCTGACCGCGTAGTCAATCGTGATGACTTGCGTAGTCGCTCATTAAGCGCCGCTGCAATCACCGGAGCGACATCAATCACTGTCGCAGCTACCAATGTGCTGCTTGGAGATAAGGTTGGCGTGCTGCTTGATTCTGGCGCATTCCACTGGACAACCGCGTCTTTAGCATCGGCAGGTGTTACGATTACACTAACCGATGCTTTACCATCTGACGCAGCATCAAGCAATACAATTTATGTTTATACTGACACAATTCAAAGACCTTTGCGGATTGTCAACGCTCAGTTTGCATATCGCATAACTGATTCTGAAATCCCGCTTGACCCGTTTAGCCGCGATGAGTATTTCAATCAACCTGACAAGACTACGCAAGGCTCAGTAAGCCAATACTACTATTCACCACAATTAAACAGTGGTGTTTTATACGTATGGCCAACAGCTCAAGCGAATGTAAACGTCATGCGCATGACCTACATTCGTCCGCTAGTAATCGCACTCAATAATATTGACGCGCCTGACTTTCCTGATGAGTGGCAAGAGACTTTGGCGTATCTGCTTGCTGTGAGATTAATGGATGAATACGGGCTGGAGCAAGACCGGCAAGCAATGTTAAAGCAAAAAGCAGACGAGTTGCTGTCTGGCAACATGGCATTTGATAACGACGGCGATTCTATCAAGGTCGAAGTTTATAGGTATTATTGACATGACTACTAAAACACGCATTAACAATGAAAACTATAGCCAAGTACCAAGGATGGTGTCTGATGATATTATCTTAAAAGACCTGCCGAATACAGCTGGCGCACCTACTGGTTATGGTAGTTTGGCAAGCGCCATTAGCATGACAACAGAGACATCTAGCGGATGGGCGTCCTATGTTGACACTCAATATACGGTCGGGTCTCCATTTTCATTATCTGCTGCTACAGATACCAATCTTCCGAATAACGCCGGAACAAAGATTGAAACTCAAAAGCCGACTGATATCGCATCATTTTACACTGCTGGAAAAATAACTGGCAGAAATGGCGATGGCTTGTCTATGCAGATTTTTTTCTTTGCTGTGCCGTCAGCCCCAAATCAATATATGGACATTTGGATCGACATAGGGTCGCCAGTTGGTCAGCTTTACCGTCAGTCTTTTAGCTTCCCGCGCGGCGCCGGAATAGCTCGCGGAATCATGTACGCGCTGCCCTCAGCTTACACGCTAAATACTTGGGAGCTAAACGGCGGGACAGTTAGGGTTGTTAGCGATGCATCATGCTCGATATACGGCGTGACATACAACTTTTCGCGAACCCACAAGGCAAACTAAATGAGAACAGAGCTACCGATTGCAACGGGTTACTATGTATCAAGCTCTATTCCTGTGGCGGCGCAGGAGTGTACGAACTGGTATGTTTCGGTTCCAGAGACCAGCGCGTACACTAAAGCGCAGCTATTCCAAACTCCAGGATTGCAGCTAATTTTAAACGTGGGTGACGAGAAGAAAAATCGCGGAGCGCATGTGATGGCTGGGGTGCCATATTTCGTTTGTGGGCAGCGCCTTTACAGGTTGGACCGAAACGTCACAGTTGACGGAGTAGAGTCTTTTAATCCTGTTGATATCGGCGAGATTGAAGGCGCTGATTATGTGTCAATGGCTGATAATGGCGACCAGCTTTGCATCGTTGTCCCTGACATTAAAGGTTATATCTATACTCGCTCATCAGATATGCTGCAGACGATTACGTCAGCCCCATATTATGATTTAGGCCCATCTCGACAAGTTGTTTACGCTGGTAGTTACTTTATCCATCAATCGCAGAGAACGCTGTTCAACTCCGCGCCAAATGACGGGTTATCTTATGATGGGTTAGACTTTGCAGAGGCGGAATCTGACCCGGATGACATTGTTGGCATTCATGTTAGCCGAGGACAGCTATTTGTTGGCGGCTCTGAAACAACAGAAATCTGGCAAAACGTCGGCGCCCTGAATTTCCCATTTCAGCCGATACAGGGTTCAGTATTGCCTGTCGGCGTAAGAGCTAGGAATTCAATTGTACCTTTCGGCAACTCATTCGGTTTTGTTGGTGCAGACATTGGCGGACAGCCTGCAATTTATCAGTTTAGTGGAAACAACTTTGACCGTATTTCAACAACTGCGATTGAGTACCTGCTGCTGCAATACTCGCAAGAGCAAGTTGAGTCAATTGTGGGGTTTCAATACTCGCAAGATGGCGCTGTGTTCGCCGGATGGATATTGCCAGACACCTGTTTAGTGTATGACGCAAAAGCGTCTTCATTGTCGCAAAAACCAGTTTGGCACGAGCGGAAATCATTCATTAACGGACAACAAACAAGATGGCGTGTCAACTCAGTTGTGCAGGCTTACAACAGATTGTTCGCTGCTGACTTTGTTTCTGGTCGAATTGGCCAGTTAAGCAGCGCAGTACATACAGAGTATGGCGAGTATATCCGCCGTCGCGTTACTGCGGGGCCATTCAACAACTCTGGAGGCTGCACATTTTGGTCGTCAGTTCAATTAATAATTGATGGCGGCAATGATACCGTAGCTGGTCGTGGTGGCGCTGTCGATATGTCTTACAGCGATGATGGTGGCAAAACGTGGGGCGTCGAATCAACTCGGGAAGTTGGTATGATTGGGGAATACAAAATACAGCCAACATGGAATAGGCTAGGCATGTGCCGCAATGCTCGAGTGTATCGATTTGACTTTTCCGATAACTGCAAGCTGGTGATTATCGGGCTGATAGGAGACTTTGGCGGTGGCAGATAAAAAGATTATTGCACCATTTCGCACAACGCAAATAGTTAATGGCGGATTACCCGAGCAGCGCTTTGCATCTTGGTGTGAAGGTGTAACGAGGCAAGTCAACGGATTTGAAATTGAAGGCTCGCCAGAAGGCGCGCTAGACGCTCAACGGTTTAGCTTGTGCGTCAATGTTTTGACAGATACAATGTATATTAAATCAACAAGCGCCGGAATTTTGACAGGATGGAAAATAATACCGTAGTTTATCGGACTTTCGATAAGTCAGAAATACTTGAAATACTACGGCATCCAGCCATAATTAAGACGATTGCAGAGGGTGACTGTCAAGATATTGACGTAAACCCTGAAAAGACATGCTTCATCGCGTGCAAGGTTGACAACGAATTATCAGCAGTATTCATTTTTGACAAATTAGGCGCGGCGACAGTTGATGTTCACGCGCATGTATTACCAGCCAAAAGACAGCACTCCAAAGACATAGGCGCGGAAATTCTTCGATACTTTTTCGATATTGCGCCATGGGCACACAAACTAACCGCGATAATCCCTATTTGTTACCCTAACGTAATTGCATACGCGCATCAGTTTGGGTTTATTAATGAGGGTGTCAATCGCAGAAGCTACGCGCTGGATGGCGTCTTAATAGACCAAATCTACCTAGGCGCAACTCAGCAAGAGGTGCTCAATGAGCTTTGTTAAAGACACATGGTTTGGCGGTGCTGAAAAGAAGGCAGCTCAACAGCAGATTGCAGCTGGTGAGAAAGCGTCGCAGATTAATCAGCAGTATTACAATCAGGCGCGTGATGACATCCTTAAATATATGGGTCCGTCATACCAGAATATTAGCAACGCATTCGCTCAGGCTGGCGACTTAATCAGTCAAGGCAAAGCGTCGGCTTCAGATATTCTTCGCCAATCATTTTCAAACTCAAATCAAACAATACAAAGCGGTAATGATGCAGTAATGTCTGCGCTGCTTGGGAGGCCACAGCAAATGCAATTACCACAACAGCCGCAAACAATGCAGGCTGGCGGTCTGCGCCAAATGTCACCACTTACTGGCAATCCAATGCAGTCACAACAGCAGTACGGCATTCAGAAAGGCGGTGGCTCATTTGAGTCAATGCAAGGAATCCCAACGCTATCAGCGCAAGACGGCGGTCCATTCATGGGCGGCGGAGTGCCGAACCAGAATTACCAGCCTATGCAAGTAAATCAGCAAGCAACCGCAATGCCGCAAACAACTCAATCTCAGCCATTGCCTGCAGCTCAAACGATTCAGGCTCCTGACACATCAGGTATTGGTCTAGCTGGTGCTGAGCAGGCTTTGCAAGGTGGATTGCAGGGACAGGTTGGCTCTTACATGCAAGGGGCTGGAATGGCGCAAAATGCGCTTGAGCAATCTCTTGGCGGTCAGCTTGGAGCGTTACGCTCTGGTGTTGGAGGTGCGGAGAATGCACTTAATCAATACGGATATCAAGCTTTAGGTGCAGCTAATCAAGGCTTTGGGCAGGCAAGAAATGACGTATTGAATGCTAATGCTATTGGTAGGTCAGACATACTTGGTGGGATAAATGCGGCTAGCGGGTCAATTGGTGCTGGCGTAGGTATACTAGCTAATGCTCAAGACCAAGGCCTTGGTAGAATAGACCAGTCTACTGGTCGAGCAATTGAATATCTCAATCCATACTCAAGCACTGGGCAGGCCGCGCAACAACAAGAGGCAGCCTTATCTGGGGCGTTAGGCGCAGAAGCCCAGCAGGGCGCCATCAATCAGTTTATTGAATCTCCAGGGCAACAGTTTTTACGCCAGCAGCAGGAGAAGGCTTTGTTGCGTAATGCGTCTGCAACTGGCGGGCTGCGTGGTGGCTCTACGCAAACAGCGCTACAGCAACAGGCTTACGGCATTGCTGCGCAAAATCAGCAGCAGCAACTTGAAAATATGAGAAATATTGCGCAGCGCGGACAGCAAGCGGCTACTCAGCAAGGTCAGTTTAGCCAAACTGGCGGCATTAGCGGTGCTAACTTGATTGGTCAAATTGCTGGGCAGCAAGCAAATCTAATGGGGCAGCAAGCTGGCATGCAGGCAAATGCAGGATTAAATCTTGCGAACTTGGGCGCTCAGGCTGGCGCTCAGGCTGGAAACTATGCAGCTCAGGGTGGTCAGTTTGCCGGAAATACATTGAATCAGCTTGGCGGGACTATCGGCGGTTTGCGCGCTGGACTTGGTCAAAATGAAGCTAGCTCAATCGGTAGCGCTGGAAATAATCTAGCTCAACTGTTCACCGGCACAGGTCAGCAAGTTGGCAACGCCTACGGCAATGCAGGCCAGCAAATGTCAGGGCTTCGCTCGCAGGCTGGGCGCGATGTTGCTACACAGCTTGGTCAAACAACTGGCGCTCTTTCAAATAACCAGCTTAACTTAGGCCAAATGCTGGCAGGTCTTGACACAAATACAGCATCTCAGTTGGCTCAACTGCTAACTGGCGGAGCTACATCTGGCGCCCAGTCTCAAGCTAACCTAGCGTCAATCCTTGCTAACTTGGCAACAGGCCAAGGCTCTACTCAAGGCAATATCGCTGTCGGTCAAGGCAACGCTCAGGCGGCTGGAACAGTCGGGTCAGCTGCTGGCATGAGAGAAGGCGTCGGCACTGTCATCGGCTCAATATTCGGAGGTTAATTTGTTTGATACCAGCTTTTACAATCAACAACAAGGCGGATTGCGCGGTGGGTATGCGCAAGGCCAGCAAGCATTTCATGGTGCAGATAATGACGCGCTGCTAAAGCAGGCTATCGAGCAAATACAATCAGGAGCTGACAAGATGCAAGTTATTGCAGAGCTGGACGCTAAAAACCCAACAATAGGCGCTAGATTAAAACAGCTGCTTGGTATGGGTGATGGCGCTACAAGCTCAAATGCGTTAAGCTCAGTAGCATCTGGCTTGACTAATATGTTTGGGGGTTGAGATGTTTGATACAAGTATTTATCAGCAAGGGCGCGGCTTGCGCTCTGGCTTGCAAACTGGCGCTGCAATTGGCGGCATGATTAGCGACTATAACGCCAATAACGCAGTAAAAGAAGCTGCACTGCAAATCCAGAATGGAGCCAATCGTGAGCAAGTAATCCAAGGCTTGATGGCTAAAGACCCTAAGGCCGCTCAGTCATTAATGAACATGCTGGGTGGTGGTCAGGCTTTGCAGCAGAATGACCAATCGCTTGAGCGTGGAGTTCAGGAAATACAAGCGCTAACTCAGAAGGTTGGCATGCAATCAATGCAATCAGCTGCAATGCCTTTGTTTGGCGCTTTATTTGCCAATGATGATAAGTCAAGAAATAGTCTTATTACAGAAGCTGCAAACGTATTTGTAAAAAGTTCACCGGCTACCGCGGAAATGATTTTAGGTATTAAAGACTTACCTGATGAGCAAAAAGCTGGAGCATTAAGTGGCATTGTTAAAACTCTGCGGAAGTCTGGGATTTTCCCTGATGACCCTTCAACGATGAACCAAGGCGGAGTGGCAGGCGAGCAAATAAAAATGCTGCGGGAAATGGAAGCCAATAATGACCCATACGCAGCTCAGTTTAAACAGATGATCCTACCTGGCGAAAGAGCGCAGGCTCAGGCTGATGTAAAAGTTGGGACTGAGAAGAAGTTAAGCCCAATATTGGCAAACAGGGAAGCAGAAAAACAAACTGCATTAGAGGGTACTGCTACAGGTAAGGCAGAACTGCAAACAAAAGAGCAAGCTGTTCAAAAATCGACTAGAGAGATGCAGGCTGCTGAAAAATCGAAGGCAGATTCAGTCGCGTCAATTAACTCACAACTTCAGCAGTTGGCATCAATTTCAAAACATCCAGGACTTGATTCTGCTGTTGGTATATCCAGCTATGCCCCATCACTGAGAGGCGGTGACGCATACAACTTTGAGCGGCAACTTGAAAAGTTAGATGCTCAATCGTTTTTGGCCATGGTTCCTAGCTTATCCGGAATGGGCGCTTTATCTAACTCTGAGGGCGCTAAAGTTTCTGCCTCGCTATCTGCTTTAGACACTGGCATGAGCAAGGAAGAATTCAAGCGAGAACTCAAGGTCATAGAGGGAACACTAATGAAAGCCAGAGAAAGGATTGGCAGCGGGAATCTACTGACGCCAGAGCAGGTTAACGATGAACAACAGACGTCCCAGCAGCAGTCTAACATTGGTCGTTTCAAAGTAAAGGTTAAATAACATGCCAGTATATGAAGTGACAGACCCTAAAACAGGAATGACGCTAGAGCTTGAAGGAGACTCGCCACCAACAGAGCAAGAGCTTGAAGAGCTATTCAGCAAATATTCAGTTAATGAGCCAATAACACAAATACCAGTAGGTACTGGTGAAAATTCGACTATAGCCGACATTAACCAACAGCCTACAAAGCAGCCGGAGCCGTCAATTGCAGACAAGGCAATCGGAGCGCTGGAAGCTGGGTTAACCATGGGAACTGGCTCAACAACTGGCGCTATAGGTTATGGCGTTGGAGCTATTAGGGGATTAGCTAGACAAGCTGCCGGATATATGACCGCTGAAGAGGCTCAGCAGATGGCAGAGCAAGGTGCGTCTGACTTAACCTACACTCCAAGGACTCAGGCTGGGCAAGAATATGTTGCAGGAATTGGAGAGCTAGCAGGTGCATTGCCTCCTGTAGTTGCAGGCTTCTCACCACAACAGATGGCTGGTGCCTCGCAAGCTGCAAAAGCGTCGTCACTTGCCGCTAAGGAATTGCCGTCAATGATTCCTAAGCGCAAGCCAGAAGTTATGGGAGGTCTGTCAGTAGGCGCTGCAGAAGTTCCTGTCGGGCAGGTCAGAATGGCTCAAGCAAATGAATTGCCAGTACCAATAAAGCTAACAAAAGGGCAAGCAGAAAAAGATTTTGAACAACAAAGATTTGAGAGGGAAACGGCAAAGTCTAATGATATTGGTAAGCCGATAAGAGATAGGTATGCAGAGCAGAATCTACAACTGCAGCAAAACTTAGATTCTTTTATTGATCAAACAGGAACTGAGCTCCCTGAGACTAACTTCATGCTTGAGACCGGCCGCATGGTAGATAGCGCCATTAGGTCTAAAGCTGCCGTAGCAAAGAATCAAATCAGGAAAGCATACAAAGAGGCTGAGGCGGCAGGAGAAATGTCATCCCCAGTAAATATGGCTCCACTGGCAAGTTACTTGAATGAAAATAGAGCTGGAAGAACATCTGCTCCGATAATGAAAACTATTGCAGACGAGCTAGAGGTGCAAGGAGTTGGGTCTGGAAGATTAGATGATGGGACATTGCAGCTTGGTGAGTTAACTTTAGGGCAGTCCGAGAAGTTGCGGCAGACAATAAACAAATTCGCTAAGGATAACGACCCAAACGATTTACGTGTTGCATCTGAGATGAAAAATATTATTGATGCATCAACTGATGGCGCCGGAGGGGAGGCTTACAAAAGAGCTAGGGGGCTGCGGAGGCAGTACGCAAAACAATTTGAAAACACAGGAATCATAAGAGACATTTTAGGAAAAAAGCGCGGTTCTGACGATAGAAAAATTGCAACGGAGAATATAGTTAACAAGGCTGTATTTGGCGGCAGTGTTGATGACCTGAAGGCGGTAAGAAGAACATTGCAAACTCAGGGGCAAGAAGGCATGGCGGCATGGAAAGAAATGCAAGCATCTACCTTACGCCAAATAAGAAATGAAGCCACAAAAAACAACCAAGTTGACCAAAATGGGAACCCAGTAATTTCATCTGCAGGATTGAATAGGATTGTCACATCGCTTGATAAGAATGGGAAGCTTGTTAACCTATTTGGAGCTAAGGGCGCGGAGCAATTAAAACTTTTAAATGACGTGGCAAGAGATGTAATGGTTAGCCAAGCTGGAACAGTAAATAACAGCAATACATCTACAGCAATACTGGCGGCAATAGAGTCCATGTCTTATGGTGCACCAATGCTATCAGTGCTAAAATTCTCACGAGACAAGATAAAAGACAGAGCACTCAGGAAGAGGGTTGAGAGGGCGCTAAACAATGAAGGTGACAAAAAATGACAATTGCAATTTTTGTATTATTCCTGGCCTTGCTGGGCGTCTTTAAGGAAAACAAATAATGCCAAGGTACATAAACCCGCAAGTTCAATACTTCACAGATTTAGGGTTGCCGCTTACTGGCGGAAAGCTATTTTTCTATGAGCCGTCAACGCTTATTTTAAAAGACACTTACAGCGATTCAGCCTTAACTATAGCCAATACAAACCCTGTCGTTCTGGCTACCAGTGGTAGCCCAGCGGTTGACATCTGGCTAAACGGTGTCTATCGAGTAATTTTAAAAGACTCAACGGACAATGTTATTTGGGATAAAGACCCTGTTGGTGGAGACAGCTCAGACCGTCTAGCTTACCAAGATTGGGTTTCTGGTATTAGTTATAACATTGGCGATATAGTAACTGGAAGCAATGACAGATATTACGTATCTATTGTTGAGCCAAACCTGAATAACGACCCGATATCATCTCCTGTTTACTGGACTGAAACTAGGCTTCTTCGCGTATACAACGCAAATGAAACTTATCAGGTTGGGGCTGTCGTGCAAGACTCAATTGGTCAGTTGTGGAGAGCTAAAGCATTAACTGCTGGTTCTACTCCTGCGCTTGGATCTGCATTCTGGAGTCCAGCAGTTGATGGCATTGATGAGCTTAATTTGTTGACTGTTCCATCTGATTTGGCTGGACCAGCAAACTTAGCTAAATCTAACTTTTACAGACTAACAAATGCAGGACCATTCGCACTTCCATCAGTAGCGACTGCTACTGTCGGTGAGCCTATTTATTTAATCAAGGACCCGTCAATTAACCCTCAGATTGATTGTCAAGTCGGTGAAAAGATAAACATACTTGGGATTCAGTACGATAACTTTTTATACACGGTCGGTTCAGGTTTAACGCTGACGAGTGACGGCACAGAATGGGAGCTTAATTAATGGCTACGGCAGATTTGAAATTGGTTTACGGTGGTGGCGGTTCATTTAAGCCATCATTTTTTAGCGGAAGGCTCCAGATTGCAAGCGCCTCATCAGGCACGCTACTTACATTGACACCTCCGGCAGGGAAAAAGGTTAGACTTACCGGATTAATAGTTACGCCTACAGGAACAGAGGCAAACATTAGCATTACTGCTGACGGCAATGCTGTAATAACAAACCTCACATTATCAGTGGGAACTAATGGCTCTGCTGGTAATTTTTCAGTAGGCGCCCCGTGGGTTAACTCAACTGGTCAGGGAGCTGGTGATATACCATATATTGATGGCATATCAAGCATTGTCATTCAAAAGACCACTGGCTCAACTGCCGCTGCAATAGCATATTCATACGCATACGGTGAATAATGCACACTGTAACTGATGTATTAATTGACGGAAAATGGCTGACTCAGAAGCCCAGCTTTGGAGGGCAGATGGTCAGAGAAACAACTTATTTTGATGATGGAACATTTGGCGTTGTTGAGTATAGTTATGGCGGTGAGCCTGTTGATGATATGCGGATTACTCGGCTAGGATTTCTGGACAGATTCACTGATGCAGAAGCTATTGTAATTGATTTGTCATCAATCGGCGTTACTGCTGAGGCAGCCTCAATAAGGCGCTTTGTTGCAAAGGTTAACGCAGCGCAATACATAGACCTTGCGCGCGAAGATACAATTGCTGGCGTTAACGCGCTTGAGCAGATGGGATTAATTGATGAAGGGCGCGCGCTTGAAATACTTAGCCCGCCTGTAACTGATGACGAACGATACGAGGGTTAAATTATGTTAGGTACATTACCACAGCAAGGCGTTGATACTCCTTTCGTGTATAACGGATTTCAAGGTTATGTCGGAGTATGGTTTGCTCCTGAGTCCGGACACTTTTTAAATGTTGTTATTGAGCGCGCTAAGGGTGGCGGTCAGTATAGCGATGGTGATTCAACAACATGGCTGCCAATCGCGCAGTTGATTGACCCAGAAAACAAAATGACCGGCACCATCGAGCAAGATAAGGCGTTTTTGCAGTCTTTCTTGGACGGCACTACTGACAAGCTTAAAAAGCATGTTGGCTTGGTAGATGCCGACGTGCCGCCCTTTCCGGTCGAAGCTCTTGAGCAGCTTATGTGGCTGGTTAAATACGCTGTTACGTTCAATCCGGCGACAGGTAAGTTTACGGTGGCGTAAATGGAAAAACTAACGCTGATATTCGGCCGGTCAAATAAAGCGGTGGGTTTGCTCATCCGCTTTTTTGATATTTGCCCTTATGGTCATGTTGCTATTGTGAATGGTGATATTGTGTACGAGGCAGTCGGTACACGTTACAAAGGTCGGCTTGGTAGGCGCAAGGGTGTTATCAAGACGCATATTGATGATTTTAAGAAGCGGTATTCAGCATGGAGATTGGGGTTCATTTACTTAACTCCAGGTAAAACAGTTGAATCTGTTTACGCTGGCGCTGAAGAGATGGTTGCGAAGAAGCTAGATTATGACTTTGCTGAAACCGTTACCAGCCTATGGTTGTTTCAGTTATTTAAAATCAGAGTTGACTGCAAGCATGCGGTAAATTGCGCCAGTATGATTAATGCCCACACTGGAACATTTACCGCTGGCGTTGTGACTGTGTCGAGTTGGTACAATATCATTAGACCTATGAGCGAGTATTAGGGCGCTAAGCGCCCTTTGTTTTACTCTGGTAGTTTTAGAGAGCCTTTGTCGTATAGTGCCTCAATCATCTGGCGCGGCTCTATGAATTCATCGGCGTACTTCATCGCAGCATCAACAACCCGCTTGCGCTCGGCTTTGGCTTTGCGGTCGTGGTCTAGCGGTTTTACCAGAATCATATCGAAAGTTTCTATTGCAAAACCTTGAACGTCAATCCAGTTCCAGCGCTGGAACGCACCAATCACAATACCTTCTTTCATGCCTTGATGATGACAATCAACCAATACTTTAGTGCCAACTGGGGCTGGCTGATTGGCAACATTCATTTCGTACGTGTACCAACATCCCTCTTCAGGTACAGGCTCAAGCGCTGGCTTTTCCAAATAGCTCGTATCGGCTGGCTTATAGCGTTGGTCGCAAATAATAAATTTTTCTACTTTATCCCAAAAAACACCACCAACAGGATTGTTTGCGAAAGAGTAATACGTTTTTCCCATAGCGTTCACTCCAACATCATCCGGCAAATCAGGGCGCTTGCCATCAGCCTTATACTCAACGCCACAACGATAGCCATTGACAAATCCTAGCTCTTTGGCGCGTTGTTCAAACTCATCGCGAGTGCAAACGTAATCATGAGCGCAAACATCATCCGCAGGAATATATGTTCCAATGGAGTTGACATAAAGCCTGCAATGCTGATTTGATATATTCTTTGGTACTGGGCTTGGGTATTTTCCATTCAACTCAATAACCGCATCATCTAATGTTTTCATTTTCTCACCTCTCTAATTAAACTCCATCCAAACATATCACACATCACAGCTTCAACAACTCCGACCAGTGGGCTATACTGGATTTATTTGGGGGTGATATGAGCAAAGCGAGGTTAATCGGCATTGTTGGCATCAGCGCAGCTAGTACGCTTAGTTATTTCGTGCCAGACATGGAAGGTATGATTTTACGCGGCTACAAAGACCCAGTTGGCATTGTAACGGCTTGTGCTGGTCATACGGCAACTGCCCAACTTGGCAAGCCTTACACCCGCGCAGAGTGCCAGATTTTGTTAGAGCAAGACCTGGCGATTCACGCGGAAGGCGTTATGAAGTGCATCAAAGTGCCAGTCACAGCAGGACAGAAAGCAGCGTTTGTCAGTTTTGCGTACAATGTCGGCGTTGGTGCGTTTTGTAAGTCAACAATGCTCAGGCGCGTAAACGCTGGCGAAGGAATAGCAGCTTGCAGCGAGCTTAGTCGATGGACTACGGCAAAAGGAAAGGTTTACATCGGTCTAGTTAAGCGTCGTGCAGCAGAGCGGGTGATTTGTGAATCAGACTTATAAAATTATTGCTGCGGGTGTTGCGCTGCTTGTTGCTGCTTATTTTGGTCACTGGATTACTAACAACCATTGGCAAGCTAAATGGTCAAAGCATATGGAGCAAGACGCGGCGCAAGTGTTAGCCGCTAATGAAGCCATACGCGATCAGGAAAGGCTGTGGCAGGGTAAACTAGAAGAGGCAAGCAAAGATGCGAAACTACGTGAACAACAGCTTAAAATTGATTCTGATGAGCTATCTGTTACTGTTGACAGGTTGCGCCAGCAGCTCGCCTTGTCAACCAGCAAGCTACAAAGCGCAAATTCCACAGTTACCAGACTCCGCGCTTCAGGAGCGACAAACGCAGTCGTGCGAGCCGAGTTGCTCGGCTGGACTATCCAAAGAGCTGAAGAGCTGGCAGGAATTGCTGACCGAAACCGACAAAAAGGATTAGCTTGCGAGGCTGCGTACAATGCGCTAAGATTATAACGCAACCTCAACATTTGCATGAACTCACCTCCACTTTTGCCCTAGTTTACGCCAGGGCTTTTTTATTCTCCAACCGCTTATACTTGCCGTAGCTGCTATCAGATATATTTACCGCGGCACACGCTTCTTTAACTGTCATTCCGTCTCGAACAAGTCGCTTTGCATGTTCGTAGCTCTTCATCACGCGGATTGTAGCGCTGCTTTTCGGCTTTGATAATCCATGGCGATTTCTAACTTGATTAATCAAATTCTGGTCGCAATCAACTTGGTCCATAATCTGATGCGACGTATAGCCGTTTTGCAGCAATGCTAAAATCTGCTTTGATTTTTTATTTTTCTGATTCTTGCGGCTTATCAGCTCAACGCCATAAGCTCTGCAAACAATAGCTATGCGCTCAGCGGTCGTATCAAACTTAATAGCTATTTTGTAAGCCATCATTTTCTCTTTCGCCAAAGCGCAGATAAGTAGCTCATCTTCTTCGCTAAAGCGTCTACCGTTCCTTGCTTGTTGCTGCGCTGATTTATATACAGCACCTTCAAATTCATTGTTACTATCAAACATCTCAAAACTCCTTGTCAGTTGGCACAACGCCGCGCCTGCATTTAGGTGTGTTGTGCATGGCCGCTACAATCAGCGGCATTGCGAATGCGACGAATATGAATAGGCCTAGCCAGTTGTTCATGCTTCTTCCAGCACTTTCACCAACTTCGCAGCACTGTTATGCACAAAGTCGCCGTTAGCCAAAGCCCAGCCATTTGAAACTGGACGTGCGTTAACTTCTTTCTGCGTTGCCCTGATGCGTATCAACACAGGGCGCGGCTTGTATTCTGGCTTTTTCATTTCTTCTCTCCTGAGTCTAAAACCAGTATTAGAATTATTACGATGGCGATAAACCATGGTAGGGTCATTATTAATCACCAAATACCGATGCTGTATCGTCGCTGCTAATCCTGATGGAAAACTCACCGTAACAGTTTCCGCATTCTACTTCCGCCAAATCACCAGCGACATGCGGCTGTATGAAATAGTCTGCAAAAACGTATTCATCACCATCAGGCGGCTCATTGCAGAAAGGGCATTTTACTAACTCTTCTTTTGTTATTGCCTTCATCACTCAACCCTCAATGTTCTAAACGGATTCAAACAGTTGATTATTTCCATATCGGGTAGCGCCTGCGCTCGCTCAAGCTCTGCGCGCACCTCCCATGTCACAATCAGGCGCGTTGGCTTGCGCTGGTGGATTAGCTCGTAATCCTTGATTGCTTCTGCTAGTTGTTGGGTGGCTGTCACAATCTCACCGCAATTTCATCCGCATATCGTAAAAGTTCAGCCACACTGTTTTCGTTTTGCCGCGTGGCAATGTAAGCATTTTCAGAATAACTCAAATCATCCGAAAAACTGAACCGACCAGTAAAGCAAAAGCCTGCTGTCGTTTGGCGCAATTCGTCTTTTGTGCGTGCAGCTAGCATGGCTGCTTTGGCGTGGGCTAATCCGCGCATGATAGTAGCTCCTTGTTTTGGTAGATGTTTCCGATGACTACGCACGAGCCCGCCCACTCCTGACCGCTTTCTGCAATCACTTCATCAGTTCGTACAGCAAAAAATGAAGAATCTGAATCTTCCCACTTGATATAGAAAGTACCGCCCATCCAATCTATCAAATCCCCTTCATAAACATCAACGCCATTCGCGTCTAAAAGTCCGGTAAATTGCATTACAGGCATCTGTTGAAGCTTGTAAGATGGCGTGTAATTTTCTGCCGACATCTCACCTTGAGAATTAATTTTAAATGACACGAATTTAGGTGATTTTTGCATTTTCTTGCGCGCCTCATCCCAAGCGCGAAACTTAATAACCCGACTCATAAAACTACCTCCACAATAAAACGACCAAACATAAACCAACACCAGATACAAAATGCTGCGCTAAGTGACCACACGGCGGCGCAGAACAGCTTTTCGCTTAACTTCTTGTCGTATGTGCGTTGGTAGTAATCTTCTGTCAAATGATGATACGGCTCATGTTTGAAATTGATGTACTTTGACAGCCAGCTCTCGCCTTTGAATATCACTTTTACTTCTTTAGGTTGCTTCTCGATTTTCATAGCACACCTCGCATTTTAAATCCTATCAGCGCAGCGACAACCAAAGCTGCGACCAACACTGACCATACTGCAACAATCTTTTTATCCGCACCGCTCATTTGCTCACTTTCCTTACGAGTCATTTGTGGCTCTCCATATCCGTAGCGTTGTCGTGGGTAATTTGTGTATCTCATAAGCACCTCTTGGTGCCGTACTGCTCATATCGGCTATTTATTATCAAAAACCAACTTGGTTAAATAGTTCTTCAGCACTCGCAGCTTCGCTTCTGCATCTGCTGAGTACATATTTATTTCAGCGTGGAACAACTCAGGAGCACCGTAAACGCCGTGAATCGTGCAGAATAGAGCCGTTGGTTGACGCTGTACGCAGCACCATTTCATTTGGTCAACACCTTGCAAGTTCTGGCAATCAAAAATGTAGGATAACTTGTTGATGTCAGCAAGTAGCTCACAAATCGCTGGCTCTGCGCCTGCTAGGGCTTGGGTTGTTTTATCCTGGCGCGTTTTGGCTGACCATTTGCGCACGCCATGCTGCGTAATGCCGTAGAATTCTGATAGTTCTTTTGTGTTCATTTTACTCACCTCGAAAGCCAGTTATATACTTGGTAGTTTCATTAAAAACTGGAATGCTATCACCGCCTCCAGTTACCCACTCAGCAACATTCAAATCGTCGCCCTCAGTAAGCCTTGCTTTTGCAACTCGACCATCCCATAAGTGAAGAATTGCAAATTCTCTGAACATGCCTTTTTCTGCATGAGTAACAGGCTCGCCGTAAATCATTGGAAGCTCACTACCATCTGAATCATCGATAAAGTAAGTGCTCCACCGCTCACCGCAGCATTCACAATATTCTGAGTAATCAGAAAAAATCTCATTTGCCTTTTCAACCGCCTCGGCTGCTGAAGGAGCTTGCACCATAACGTAATGATCAACAGAATCATTTTGAATGAAAAACCCTCCAGAATTATTCTGTGAAAACGCAAACCATAAGAGATTTCCTTTTAAACATAAAGTCATAATATATACCTCACCATCCGGCACCATACCGTGATTCGATGGAGTAACTATACTTACGTTTTACTGATTGTACAACTCCGACCAGTTAAATAATCACAACGCCACAACACTAACCGGCAAAACTCTAAAGCGTTCTAGTATTGCAGCAGGCACCTAATCTGCTGGTGTTTCTGTTATGCAAGTGAAGCGCTGGCCTGATGTTAGGGTTATGGAGTAGGATTTCATGGTATATCGCCCTTCAATATTAGTTTTGCCATATCGCGCACATCGTCGCGGAATAGTTCATGCACTTTGTTTAGTCCTTCTTTTCGCTCATCTGCTGGCATGCCTGCAATCCATCGAGCATCGCAGTAGCACCAGGTAAGCATCATGTGTTCTATTTCTGGATCCACTTCGCTCGCTTTCTTTTCTTTTTTTAGCACCGCGTCAAGCTGGTAAGCATGGCGCTTTATTTTTTCCCAATCCATACGTTTAGCGCCTCCATAGCCGCTTTATAGCCAAGTGCAACGCATACAAAAGAGCCGTTTTCTTTTGCTGCTTTCAGATAATTTAACTGTTCATCCTCCCACGAACATAGGGTATGGTCTTGTCTTTTTAGCTCGCAGACAAAAGACGGGTTGCCAGGTATAACTATGTCACTTGCGCCTGGCGTCATACCTTCAGCTTTTTGTCTCTGCACCTGTTGCATTGTGCGCTTGCCCTCATTTCGCGGATGAATAGCAATCCTCCCGTAGCTGTCTGGGTAAAGCCTCCTTAGCTCGTTAAAAAATGTAATTTGCTCAGCACTTTCATGCGGGCATTTTTTGTTGCGGTAATCAGTGTCACCGTAGCAATCAAGCCAATCTGGGAATTTCATTTTCTAGTCTGTCCTCTGGTTGGTTATGCGCTAACACCTCATAAAATCCAGTGTTTCTATTTTTCTGTGCT
>Ga0208160_1000076_pt1 | contig 41443 bp, 55 predicted proteins | sample CB_VirMetaG_FD_184536 | JGI IMG/M metagenome (GOLD analysis project Ga0208160, IMG submission 184536) | Freshwater to marine saline gradient viral communities from Chesapeake Bay - CB_1504_1 Viral MetaG (SPAdes) (version 4) | ecosystem: Environmental > Aquatic > Marine > Coastal | place: USA... | reverse complement strand
CGGCTCCTTGATTTGTCTATCAAGTCCGACACTTCCATCATTTCAGTTTCCATATCGGCCTCCTCACATTACGGTGTCGCGTTGCCAGCACTTGCTGCAATCGCAATCGACCTTCTTAATTTCAAAACCCCATTTCCAGACCCACCATTGAAGCGAAATCCAGCAGGTGGTTGGGAAGATGTGGCCGGTGAGTTTGTCGCCTTGGGTCCACATGGGTTCCTCCTTTAGTTTGATGTTTCCCAAGGGTATTTTGGGCGCTCCATCCAATGTGTTGGCGGGTCAAAAGCACAATATTGGTGTTTTGGGTTGCCAAACGAGCGACCGGGAAAAGTGAAGCCGCTTTCAGTGATCCAACCGGCATCGCTGCCCATGCTGTCTGGACCGTCACCTTCCTTCTCAATCCACTCTCCAAGCTCCATCCGTTCCTCTCGGGTTAGCAGAAGGATTTTTCGATCCTTTGGTGCCGTTTCAATCGGTTGCCAGTCCATTTGATTCCCTCCTTTAATCTGCTATGAAATTCTTGGCGTAGTTCTCGCGCTGAATAGCCAATTCTTCTTCGGTTGCGGGATGCTTTCTCGCCTCTTCAACGAGGGCGTTAAGCTCTGGATTGTCCGATATTTTTCGGTCGGTAAACCCCATACGTTGGGCCGAACTTTCACTCGGACTCGGTTGGTCGATTTCCTGACCGTTTTGAGCGATTCCAACGGGTTCGGAGGATAGCAGCTCTTGCCTGGTATCTGCTGTTTCTGGGTCCGGTTTCCTTACCCTTTCAGGAGGAAAACACTCAGAAAACGCCCCACACCACCAGTCTTCACCAACCACAGGGAACAGCCCCCACTGCTGGTCTACCCCTACAATAGATGCGGCTGCACCATCTGTTTTGGGTGGATTAACTCGGCATTCACACGCGGCGTCTTCGCGGTGAGTTAAGGGACTGCAATAGATGCAGTATTTACACGCTCTCATAGGGTTCACCTTTCTCGTAGCCAAGGGCGGCTTGAACCGCTGCCGTGGTTTGTATGCGCTCATTTCTCCGTCTCCTTGAGTCTGGACATGCTAGACATTATTGGTTCTCCGGTTGTGAATTAGGGGAGCCGTGATGACAGCCGAAATATGAGTCGCTCGTTATCCCTTTTGGCTCGTGGCAGTGGTCGCAAACCTCAATAGGATCGCCGTCTGGATGAGCCTTAACCCGCTCAAACGGCAAATTGCAAAAGCCATTATTTTTTGGATCAAACTCATACAGCCCTGACGTGTCTGAGACTCCCGGCTTGATGTAAACGTGCGCTTTCGTTCCGCGCTGCGTCATAAAGTGTGCGGGAAAAGTAGCCCTCTCCGGCTCTTCGTAACCGCCACCAACGTCGTAAGATACTAAAGTCGTAGCGAGGACGGGATCACCTGTGCTGTAGGGTGGATCGTAATGATCGCACTTGTGAAGAATGGAGGTAATCCCCAGACCCTTGATGGTTTTGCATATGACTTTCTTGTGTTCACATCCGTCTTTTTTCGTGCAAACACGGCATTTTCTGAAAACGGTCATTTCTCTCCACCTCTTCTGGTAGGGTTTCTGCGGACATTGACTTAGAAAAGTCAGCCATCATCTGTTCCTCATAATGTCAACGCACTTGTCTCTGTCTGACAAAATAACTGTAATTTGTTCACGAAGAAGGCGGTGTATTTCCTGATCTGGCAACACCCTTATGATTTTAGGCTCCAAGCCTTGGTGGAAAATCACAAGATCACACCATTTCTTTTCACATATCATCAACTGGCCTTGTATTTGTAAGTGATATTCTGCCGGAATAGCGTTCCCTGCCAGGACATATTCGCAATAAAGCTGAACTGCCTTCGGCCCTCTAGGTGCTTTAATTTCAAGCAAGCCATCATCACCAACAAGCATGTCGGGAGAGCATCCTGCCGTTGCTTCGTCGTTCGTTACAAATCCGATCCCTGAACACGTGTTACCGGTTAAGAACTCATAAGCATCTTTTGCTAGTCCTTCGCTTTCGATGCCGCGTTCTGTATCTTCGTTTCCAGGCCAATCTTCAGCCGGAAGGCCGGTCAATTTTTCATATGCTAATTCGAAAGCGTAATTTGATTTAGCAGGCTTCAGCGTCTTTGGAGTTAGCAAGCTAGAGAAACGGCTAGCGGTTGGAATGGCACACCGAGCGGCGTACCATTCTGGCGAGCGTTGGAGACAATCGTGAATAATCATTTGGCGTTCCTCTTGATCTTGGCGTTAAGCAGCGACACAGCGGCCCCATATTGCTTGTTGGACAGGTTTTTAAGGGCATCCACCTTGTAGTGGGCGCAAATCTGCCTTACGTCGCTCTGAGCGGCTTCTACAAGCCTAGTAAGGTCGTTTATCTGCTCGTCGCCGATTTCCTCGTCATAGATCGCGTTGCCGTCTGTGTCTTCTCCGGCGATTGTTAAATTCCAGATGAGCGTCAAAATGTATCTGCGCCCATAGCTCATAGATGCGCCGAATCCGTGCATTGGGGTTTTGTTCGCGGTTCCTTTAATCCCTTTTGTGTCCATTGGCACGTCTGCTCGATAGTTTCGTTCCCATCCTTCACCGTGGATTAAATCGCAAGTTACTCCGTAATGATCCGGCAATGTGGATTCAAACGTTCCGAATGTCGGTTCTAGCCCATGCTTGTTCATAATTGGGTTTATAACTCGCTGAATGTCGTCAAGATTGGCATATTTTGAATTGGTCTGCTTGTTGTGAGCTTTGGCTATAATATCTGGCATCTCAGAGCGAGCGGCAACGAATGCCCTGTTGAAAGCCTTCTTCGCGTTTCTGTCCTCCTCCTCTCTTTGCATTTCCGTCGCGGCTCTCATTTTATCCGCGTCAAAGTCTGGATTTGAGGCAAGTTCAAACATCAAGCTAGAAACTTTTACCTCTTCTCTTGCGGGGCTTGTTAAGACCCCTTGCGCTTGATCGACCAAATCCTTGCTCATAGCGTGGTTCCTTTAAATCCGGCTTCGCGGCCCATGTCATTGGCCTTTGTTAGCGCTTTTCCGGCTTCTTCGCGCTGACGTGCTGTGCGCGTATCGACCCCATGGAAGGTGGCGACTAATGAGCCGCTATCATCGAACAGTTCATAATCCATCATTCCAAGTTCGGCCTCTCTAAGAGCGTAGGCCATCGCCTTATCAAGTCCCGTAACGAACAGTCTGGGCTTTTCGCCTATCCAGATTTTTGGTGAAATTTTGTACCGCATTTTTGTAACTCCCGATTTGTTTGGTTATGGCTCTATTATAAACAGGCTGTTGTCGTCGTCAATATAAAAAATAACAAATTGTTTATTGACTAGCCATGCACTTTTGTTATAGCGTTTGATAAATTCAGATTGTTTAGGTGATTATAATGAAGCTACGCGAATTCATTGAAACTAAAAAAATCGCTCGTATCGACGCGGCCAAAGAATTGGATTGTACAGTGGCGGCTTTGGGCTACTGGATGAATGATAAGCGCGTTCCGAGGCCGGATATGATTAAGCGAATTGACAAATGGTCAGGCGGAAAGGTTGCTCCGTCTGACTGGTACTAGCCTCCCGATGCTGGCGATGCCCCTTCCCAGATTATCGCCAGCGTTCAACTCGCGGCGGGTCATTTCAAACGGCCCGCCGCCTTTTTTTGAAAGGTTTTGAAAATGACGGAAATTGCAGGAATAGCGGGCGATAAGCTCAAGTCTTTTGTCGAGCGCGTGGAGCGGCTCGAAGCTGAGAAGGCGGATTTAGCCGAGGACATTAAAGAAGTTTTCCAAGAGGCCAAAAGCGTTGGCTTTGACGTGAAGGCGATCCGGCAAGTTATCAAAGAGCGCAAAATCGAGGCGAGCCAACGCCAGGAACAGCTTTCCATGTTTGAACTTTATTGGGACGCCGTTCATGGCTAGACGCGCCAATAAATTCAGCGCCATTCGCACAAAGACTGCCGATGGGATTTCTCACGATTCCAAAAAAGAGGCCCGCAAGTGGGAGGAGTTAAAGCTCTTGGAGCGGGCCGGTGAGATAAGTCACCTTGAACGGCAGGTTAGAATTGACTTGGTAGTGAATTGCCAAGTTGTCGGATTTACAAAAATTGATTTTCGTTATTTCGATAAGAGAACAAAGCAATTGGTGTTGCTCGACGTTAAGGGATACGTCAACGCTGCGAACGCAGCCACAAGGCTATGGAAGCTCAAATATAAGATAGTTGAGGCGATGTTGGGCGTTCCTGTCACAATCGTTTAGGAGGTGTAATGACTGAAAAAGAGAGATGTGTTTTAGACAAGGCTCGTCAATATTTCCGGTCGCCAAGCAATGACAATTTGCGGCAGCTGAAAAAATCAATTGCAACATGGACGCGGGAGGAAAACCAAAAATGCGAGATGATGAACAAATTATCGCAGGCCGGTCTGACGGAAAGACTATACAGCAAATTGCCGACGAATTAGGCCGTGATTTTGATTGGACGAAGGCCCGCGTTTCCTTCCTAAAAAGCCGAGGAAAAGCTGTTCAAAGGGCTGTTAAAGACCGTGTGCATAAGCTGTGCAAGGTTAAGACGTGCAATCAGCCAGTCAAACGTGACCGATTTTGTCACTATCATTCCGGCGAGTTCAACCAACCACCACAATGGGAGGGCGTCTGATGTGCAAGAGATGCAATGACGAAGGATTTATCCGCAGATATATCAGGATAAGAAACACTCACGTCATTGATGCCTGCCCAGAGTGTGCGGATGCTGCGGAGGTCGAGTATCAGCAGTTTAAGGCATCGTTCGACGTTGACGAGCAGACAGAAAAAAAGTAGGTTTAGTCCAACGCCGTGGAAAGCGTCAAATAGCAACCCGAATAATTCTCCTTATCGGTGGTTAGTCGGGAATCCGTAAAAACCATTTCTTTGGTGGGCTGCCGGTAATTTCCACTCCTGGCTAGTCACCGATAAGGAGAATAATATGTCCAAGTCTAAAAATCCCGTCAAAGCTATTCGCGAGAACTGCCTTTTTTGCTGCAATGGTAGCAGCAACGAAGTTTCTTTGTGTCTTGTGAGTACTTGCCCACTGCATGAGTGGCGTTTTGGAAAAAACCCTTACCGCACTGTACGCAAAATGGATGACGAGCAAAAAAAAGCACTAGCGGATAGGCTGGCGGCATCAAGGGGATAAAAAAATGTCGTCAGTCCCATATATTAAGTTTTTCCCATCAGATTGGGCAGCAGGTTGCGCCACTTTATCAGCAATGGAAGAGCTAGTTTATTTCAAGATTTGCCGTCACAATTGGGACTGTGGAGAGCCTATTAGTGAACGCCTTTTGAAGCGGTCAATGAGGGAGCTTTCTGGAAGCATTAATGATGCTTTAGAAGTGCTCTTTGATGAACACAAAATTTCAAAAAACGAATCAGGTTTTTTTAACAATCGTGCGCTCGAATTGCACGTTGATGCCCAAGACAGAAGGGTAAAGGCTACAAAGTCGGCCCGTACACGCTGGAAAAATAAGAGGAAATTGAAGGATGCTAACGCATTAAGCAAGCAATGCGAACGCAATGCTAACTTAGTAAATTCGCAATGCTATCCAGAACCAGAACCAGAACCAGAACCAGAATATACCCCTATAGTCCCCACAGGGGACTTTGATGAGTGGTATAATCTATATCCTCACAAAGTTGGCAAAGCAGCAGCAAAGAAGGCTTTTGAAAAGGCAATCAAACGGGCGTCTTTGGCTGATCTTGTCGAGGGTCTTCACAGATATATTAAAACAAAACGATCAGATGTCGCTTGGTGCAATCCGTCCACATGGCTGAACCAGGACCGATGGTTAGATAGACCGGCTTCTATGTCGTCACATCCTACAGTCAACGATGTTTACGACGCAGCCATTCAATACGCGAGGGAGAATAATTTATGAATGATTTAGTCAAAAGGGCTGGAGAAAGGCTAGAAACTATTTCTCCAAAGGAAACCAGCAAGAGACTGGTCACCTCATTGCAATCAATATTCAATGGTCAACTTTCTATTGATGCTTACGACAGCAAAATGACTAGGCCCGACGGTATAACAAAAGATCAAATTGAAAAAGCTGTCATGGCAATCGAGCTTTCACAAGCGCCAGCTAGAGCGGAGACAATCATAAACGAGTTGAAGCGTCTCAGGGCTATCTGCAAGCGAAGAAAAGATGACGTTGAAGATGTTAAGTCCAGCATGAAATATGTTGTAGAGGAATTACAGAGAATCCCGGCTGATATTTTGTTATATGCGATGCGGGAGAAATTTGAATGGTTCCCGACGGCAAGCGAAATACGCGCGCTATCGTTCAAAAAAATGAGTGAGCGTGAGAGGATGCGCCAAACGATAAAATCATGGAAGCCTTGGACAAATGCCGATGAGTTGGAAAAACTAAATCAGGCTTTGCGTGATTACCGGTTTTATTCAAAAAATTACGCCAAGATTGATCCAGACAGAGCAAAAAAATTTAAAGATGCAGCAACCCGCGTTGAGAAGAAAATTAAGGAGATTGTTCTATGACACCGGCAGAATTTTTAGAGGAAGTAAAGAAGATCGACAATACCGATGATCCAGAGAAAATTCATTTAGCAATGGATGAGCTTATGATGCGATGTCTCAGAGAAAAGGGATACGGCGCTGGGGTTGACGTTCTTGACCAATTGGAAAGGTGGTACGCATGAAAAAAAATGAAGAGAAGTTGCTTGAAAAGATTTACGAGGGGATCAACGCCGCCGTCGAGCTTTGTCACGGCAGGGCTGTCGAAGCTGGCTGGTGGCATGATTTAGAAACCGGCGCGGCCCTTCCGCCGTTGGTGCCTGAAAAGCTCTGTCTGATCCATTCTGAGGTATCAGAGGCACTTGAGGCGCACAGAAAAGGATTGATGGATGATAAACTCCCACATCGGCTCGGCATCGAGGTTGAGCTTGGCGATGCGTTGATAAGAATATTTGATCTTGCTGGTAGGCTGCAAAAGGAAATGACTAATTTTGATCTAGCATCCGGCACAATCGAGAAGATTGGGTACAATGCCGATCGAGAAGATCACAAGTTGGAATCTAGAAAGGCTCCAGGCGGTAAAAAAATCTGATAGATGGGGTAAAAATGCGTTCTAACTTCGACGAAAACACTGATTTGACGCTGCTTGATCTTGCGGCTAAGGGAGTATCAAGGGCGGTACAGGCTAGGGTTCTGGGGTATACACCCAAGGCAATCAGGAATCGCCTAAACTACCTCCGAAAAAGAGGGATACAGAATATTCAATACCGCGAAGATTTACCGGCTCCTGCCAATGGTAAAAAACACACGTGGGCGACGATACAAAAGAAGTCTTACAAAAAGCCTGAGCCTGAGAAGGTTTTCAAGGCCGATAAGCGCAAGTGTTTGAAATGCGGCAATACGTTTAATTCCGAATGGATTGGGCACCGTATTTGCCAAAATTGCAAAAGCACTAGATCGTATCGGGCAGGTGATGGTTGATCTTAAAGCCATCTCAGAAGCCCATGAATTGGCGCTAGGGCACTCAAAGGGCATTTTATGGCCCTTAGGTGCCTACACCGCAGCAAGATGCGCTCTATGGTCAAATTTAAGCCCCACAGAGCGCGACGATTTAACGCGGTGGGTGATGATGGAGAAAAAAAGGCTCCAGTTTTGGCCCAACGAGCTACCGGAGCTTAGAAAAATGCAGGAGAAGTTCGGGCGGGATTAGTTTCCCGCCCTTTTCAGCATGTGCGCCACTTGGGACGGCGTAAATTTTTTACCGGTTGGCGTTGTGACTTCCAGGATGTCGTTTAGGTCGTCGGCAATTTCTTGTAGAGTGACGCCCTTCTTGCGCTTGTCGATGGCGTATTTCATTCCGGTTCTGTCATAATTAGCAGTTCCGACCATCTTCGATGCCGCAATCTTGGCCTTCGTTTCCTCGCTGTGATGGAAGCCTTTTCGACGGCCCAACTTAACGCCTTTTTCAGCGGCGGCTTTTAACCCGTCAATGGTGCGCTTTGAAATTATCTCGCGCTCGTGCTGTGCCATGCCCCCCATAACCGAAAGCATTAGGGTGTTGCTCAAAACCTCCGGCATATCTGCGGCGATAACCTCGACGCCTGCCTTGTCCAATTGATCTTTGAGCGTATGCAAAAAAGCGGCGTTCCGTGACAGACGGTCGAGCTTGGCAATAAGCAGAGTGGCATCGTTTTCCTTGCAATGGTCAATGGCGGCTTTTAGACCTTCGCGGTTGTCGTTCTTGCCACTGGCGTTCTCGGCAAATACCTTAATGATTTCGCCACCAACGGATTCCGCATAGCGACGAGCGCTTTCAAGCTGGGCGTCTTTGCCATGCTCCTGCTTTAAAGTCGATACTCTTGCGTAACAAACGAAGTATTTCATGCCATCACCTAATCCGTACACATGCAGGGGATTGTCTCATCGTCTGGCAACTTTGAAAACAAGTCGCCCTGATTTTGGACCATTTCTTTCATTTTGCCATAGCTAGGCCGATCCGGTCTAAATGTCGCCCCTATTTGTTTTTCCATTTCAGACCACCAGTCGGCCAAGTGCGGTTCTTCCCGGATAATCCCCATAATGGTTTTTGCGCCTTTAAGATAACACAAATCACAATTGCCCTTCGGCGTTGTCCCGTTAACTGTAGGAAGTTCAAGATTGAACGGTTGCCTAAACCAAAAATCTAAAATTTCATATTTAGTTACCCCATCATCAGCTAAAGGAACCAAATAATTGTCTTTTGTTCGCATGGTCGCTATTCGCCTTGGTTCGTCGGCCCTAATCCCTACTACGTTGTCCCAATCTTTCATGCCGATTGATTTTGCATAACGCTGCAAAGTAAGAACTTTTGTTTCACCAGTGCAGAACCTTGCAACTTGATTAGGTAGGTATTTACGCTTGCGGATCACAGCTTCGAATGGCTCTCCGCACCGGCTGGCTGTGGCGTGATCGACAACAGCAAAAGTAGGCTTGTTGGTTTCGTTGACGCGATATTCGAGCCAAACTATTGGAACATCCCAGCGTTCAGAACATTCTTGGATAAAATCGAGCGTTTGTGGCATTTCCTTGCCGGTATTCTGGAAAGATACCAACACATCATCGGGAAGTTTACCGCCGTGTGCGTCCAGAATTTGTTTGAGCATAAAGCCAGACGTTCGTCCACCGCTAAAGCTGATTATAGCTGGTCCTTCAATTTTGTAAGGGTTCATTGCATTCCCCATTCGATTAGAGCGTTGCCGATGGCGATCAGAATGCCAATGATGCCGCCTGCCATGCCGACGATCCCGGCTGTTACCCAAATTGGAAAAGGTTTCATCAAAAAGCCCTACTCTTGCGTGATTTAATAAATTTCCGGTGCCGCCTTCGTGCGCGGCGCATGATGTGGTCCGTGTGCCATCCATCGATGACGTTAAGCAGCCAATTGAATATTCTCATGGCGCGGTACTCCCTGGCTTTTCTTCACCATTTTTCCACCATTCTGGAACGTCTGGAATTTTCCTAAACCATCCGTCTTTTTCCTCTTCTTCATAATGCACGAGGCAAAAGACCTTAACGCCATAGGCGTGGGCAGAAATTTGAGAATATCGATCTCTTTCGGCATCAATATCGCAATCTCCCACATCGAACATATCAAAAAAAGCACTCGGAGTTATATGCCATTCGCATGGGTTCAAATATCCCCCTGACGTTATGTGCAATTTCGACAGGTTGTTGAGCGTGTTCAATTCTGTTTTGAAATCTTGAATTCTCATGTCCATTTCTCCAATATCACTGCGGCCAAGTGGCGCTGAATTTCTGTTCCGGTGTCGATCCATTCGAGTGCCGTTTCTATCCAATTTTCCCTGATTGCATCAGGCACGTCATCAATGCCGATAATGTCGCCAAACTGGATGCGTTCGTTGTCGTTCGCTGGCGTGAAATAGCTCATTCGGAAATCTCCTTTATAGCGGCTTCGATTAATTCGTCGGCGGCTTCTTCAGCTTGAACAAACAACTCGTCGGAAGCATCAAATTTATCAACGCCACCCCAAGGATCGGTGACAATTTCTTTAACGTTGATAATCTCAAGTTCGTCATGAGTCGCTGGCTCTGCGTCTTCCGGCAGACAATTGGTGCGGGCGTCCTGGCCCCATTCGACGGTATATTCAATCTCAAGCTCGATGATTTCGTTCATCTCGCCCTCTGCTTCGATAGTGTGTGTGAAAGTTTTCATGTTTTTCTCCCGTTTGTGTTTTGTGAAATCAGGGGGAGGCCGTGACGGACCGCTTTCCTTTCATGTGGTCAACCGCCCCCTGATTTCAACTAACTTAAACGGGCGTTTAACTAAAGTAAAGAAGAAAATGTTATATAGTGAATTATCACGCATAAAAAGCTCGTTTGACATTATTATCATAATGAGTTATGGTCCTGTACCACTAAGATTTCTGCGGTTTTTGAATTTCGAGCCTCGTGCGGGCGCGGGTGCGCGGAAAGGAAAATAGGCGGTTTTGAAACATTATTACAAAGGTGATCCATGAAAACGAAAAGAAGCGTATCAGTATCAATCCACGAAATTGCTTTGGAGGAAATCGACACCGCCGCTTTTCTCGCTGGCGAAAATAGGTCCGAATATTTCAGGCTTCGCGGGATCAATTCGGCGAGGAAAGAAATTCAGGACGCCAAGCGCCACGATCAAGACGGGCTTATGAAGGCTAAAGTTTATGCAGCCGAAAAGCGTTTGCAGGACCAAGGCAAGGAGAAGCGCAGAAATGAAAAATAACGCTGTGAGCATCGAAACATATGAACAATTATCATCTTTCGCTTATCAAAAGTCCTCGATTTGCCAAACTTTGATGCAGGCATTTTCTTGGAAATTTCAGGAATTGACGTTCGCCAGGACGCACAGCAAGAAAATTGCGACGGCAAAGAAGTCGAGATCGATGGCGTCAAATACAAACTAGTCCGACAATGAAAAATGGAGGTGAAATAAAATTATGAAAAAAACAGACGACTATGATTTCCATGTTGAAAGCTTGCAACGGGAAATTAGACTGTTGAAAGAGGCTAACTCCATCGTGAAATTGGCAAACATCGAGGCATTAGCGAGCGAAGCCGACTGGAAAAGGCGGGCAGAGAGGAACCGGGAAAGAGCGTTAGAGGCAAAAAAAGCTTGGATGGTAGCGGCTGCAACTAAAATAAATCCACCTATTTTTCTGTCAGATGACGCGGCCAAAGCGAAACAAGATGGATACAACGACGGCGTTATCGCAACAAATTTGGAGTTTAACAAATTGTTTGGTAGGCTCTATTGGAGGACCAAGACATGATGACCGTTGATAATTTGAATTTGAGCTATAATGTTCGTGTGTTGTTTGAACCGGTGGCAAAAGAAATCGACAAGCTCGAACACTTCGATGATGATCAGAAAGTCGAGCTAATAGGATTATTTCTGGTGATGGCAAAAGCTTGCGCTGGTGTAACCTCGAATGAAGGAATGGCAACTGCTCTTGGCAAAGGAGGTCATGGCTACTAATGCGGCATCACGTATATGCATTGATTGATCCAAGGAATTGCCAGCCCTTCTACGTAGGTAAAGGCGTGGCGGCAAGGCGCTTTCACCACTTCAAAACAGCGCCAATGGATGCCAGAAAAAATCCTGACAAGGTGAACACCTTCAAAGCCATCGAGGATGCCGGTCTAAATGTTCAGGCTGTCGTCCTCTCATGGCACGAAACGCAAGAGGAAGCATACGCCGCAGAAAAAGAGATGATTGCCATAATCGGCCTGGACAATCTCACAAACCAAAATGTCGGCGGCGCAGGCAAGATGGTCAAAACAGACAACAAGCCAAAGCAGGCACTGACCTCCAAGCAGGAGAGGTTCTGCCGCAACGTGGCAAGCGAAACTTTCCCCACAATTTCTGCCGCATACGAGGACGCCTACGACACAAAAGGATGCACCAAAAAAAGCATATATGAGATGGCATCGACAGCAATGCAGGATATCAAGATAATCTCAAGAGTGGAAGAACTGCGAAAGCCGGTGTTGGATGAGCTTAGGATGGAGCTAAAAATCACAAAGGAAACGCTTCTGGCAGGTTTTGAAGACGCCAAAAATATAGCCAAAGAAACTGATCAAGCGTCAGCAATGACAGGCGCGTTGAGAGAGCAAGGCAAACTTCTAGACCTTTACCCAGCAGAGAAGAGAATGAACCAGAACCTCAACACCACCATCCTAGAGATGACGCCAACAGAGCGGGCGGCTCGTATCGCCGCGCTTCTACAGAAAGAAGCTGACGGTGCTTGATCTATCCTTAATCAAAGATGCTGTTAAAAACCTGTCAAAAGAGGAGGTGGCAGAGCTTGACGCATTGCTTACTTCCGGTGCGCCTATGTGGGTTCCATTGCCGGGGCCACAGACACGGGCTTATTATTCAGGTGCCGATGTTATGTTCTACGGTGGCGCTGCCGGTGGTGGCAAGTCCGACCTGCTGATAGGGTCAGCCTTAACTGAGCATAGCAAGTCCATCATCTTTCGGCGTGAAGGCACACAGCTACAAGGCATATTTGACCGTATGGCTGAGATTATCGGCACTAGAGATGGGTTCAATTCCAAGGACAAGATATGGCGGCTTACAGGCAGGCAGGTAGAGTTTGGTTCTGTCCCTCACGTCACTGACGTTGAGAAATATCAAGGCCGACCTCATGACCTAAAAGGCTTTGATGAAATTTGCCACTTTACCGAAAGTCAATTCAGGTTCCTGGCGGGATGGCTCAGAACGACAAGGGAAGGCCAGCGCACTAGAATCATTTGTACAGGCAATCCGCCTACAACGCCAGAAGGGCAATGGGTGAAGGAGTATTGGGGACCGTGGTTGATGCCGGATCATCACCATCCAGCAAAGCCAGGGCAGATACTTTGGTACGCTATGATCGACGGTAAAGAGGAGATCGTTGAAAGCGGCGAACCGTTTGAATATGACGGCGACATGATCACGCCACAATCACGCACATTCATTCCTTCCAAGGTCGAGGACAATGTATTCTTGATGGAAACAGGGTACAAGGCCACACTCCAATCATTGCCCGAGCCTCTCCGTTCTCAGATGCTCAAGGGCGATTTCAACGCAGGCATGGATGATCCAGAATGGCAGGTCATTCCGTCTGCGTGGGTTGATGCTGCAATGGCTCGATGGGTTAAACTTGAGGCGCACCAAAGCGGGCCGATGTCCTCGATGGGTGTTGACTGTGCACGAGGTGGTAGAGATGACATGATCATCGCGAGGCGGCACAATCTTTGGTTCGATGAGCCTGTCATAATCCCCGGCGCAGACGTTCCCGATGGGCCAACTGCTGCTGGTCGTGTTATTAATGTTCGCCGGGATCGTGCCCCGGTTCATATCGACGTTATCGGAGTAGGCTCTAGTCCTACGGATTTCTTGCGGGCTAACAGAATACAGACCATAGCGGTAAACAATGCCGCTGCATCGATGGCTCTTGATAGCACTGGTGAGCTTAGGTTCTTTAACAAGCGGGCTGAGACATATTGGGGCATGAGAGAGGCGCTTGATCCTGTTAATGGATTAAACATATCTCTACCGCCAAATCCGCGCCTTCGTGCTGATCTAACAGCCGCAGAGTGGCGTTTGACGCCCAGAGGCATACAGGTTGAGGCAAAGGAAAAGATCAAAGAGAGGATAGGTAGGTCAACAGACTATGGCGATGCTTATATCCTTGCGCTACTGCATACTGATCGCGATGAAGACCTGCCATGGAATGTAGACACAAACAGGGATAACGACTATGACCCGATCACTTAAGAAAGAAGACGTAGCCGACACGATAATTCCGGGCAATCGCTCGCCTCACCTATGGGGGCCATCTTTACCTGGACAGGGGCGCGTTCGTGTTTGTACTCAATGTGGCGCGAGGGAAACGGTTGTTAATCTTGACCCGCAGCACCCACAACAGTCCTGCCCAGGACGACCGGCCATTGGCCTTGCTGACTGTGTGACAGATTATGACCCAATATGAAACAAGGTCTGGGACAGAATACCGATGCACTGTGCCAAAGGGATACGAGCCACGAGTTGAACAGGCATACAACATCATGACGAATAGATATTGCGTGGCGATCTTTGCCGACAATGAGGATGGTCATACTTTGTATTTCGATGATCAAAGCGAGCAATGGGTGAATGTGCCTTCGATGTGTCGCCAATAGGCATGGTATCATAATACCATTGAGGTACTAGACTACCGCAGTATATTTGTGTTAAAGACGATGGCATGAAAGCTTTGCTCGTCTTTTCACCTGAGAACTCACACCCGCTTGCGTTCCTTTTGAATCGCAAAAGGCGTCATGTTTTTGTCTGCCTGGAGACAGAGCGAGGCTGGGTTTTGTACGACTGGCGTATGGGCCTGCCCATTGTTGAGCCATGCGCTGCTCGGGACTATGACCTAGCGGCCTTCTATCGAGAGCAAGGCTTAGAGGTTCTGGAACTTGAGACCGGCACACACACTGGCTACGGTCCATTGATGATGAATAATTGCGTCGGTCATGCCAAGCTGCTGATCGGCGCTTCTTCTTTTGCGCTCGTTCCAAATGGGCTTTACCAACATTTCACTAGAGGTTCTATCATGAATAAGCTTATTAGCTATGTGCGCCGCTTATCGTTCGTTCCAGGCTTTGGTGGCGGATCAACCCCTGCACCTCCTCCTCCGCCTCCTGCTCCTGAGCCTGTATCACGCAAGGCCGATAAGGATGTCCAGACGGCTCGCCGTGACGAGATGAAACGCGCTCGATTGGCTGCTGGTATGGGCGGCTCGAACAAGACCGGCGCTTTTTCTAGTGATGCCGCGACAACCACTAAAACGATGTTGGGCTAATGACCTGCATGATCCTTCATAACCGCGAGGAATGGCCTGCGCTTGTCGATCATTTTTTCGACAACCCGCACCTGTTTCTCAAAGAGGATATCGTTTATTCGGGCGAGCAAGGTCTGAGCATCGATGACATGAAGGATATTTTCATCAACGCCAAACGTATGGCGCTGGTCACTGATAACGGTGATCCTATCTACCTTTTCGGATGTGACGCAGGCAATGTGCTTTGCACCCTGTCGGCAGCATCCCTGGACGGAAAGCAGATGACCTTGGCGAAGCACGTCAAGCGGTTCATCGACACAGAAGAGGGCAGACGGTTTTTTGACGGCGTTGTTGGCGCGACAACTGACGAAGATATTGCCGAGTATTCTTTTCTTCATCGATGGGCAAAGTCTCTCGGGTTCAAGGAATACGCGTCCAGGCCTATGGCTGATGGCGACACAGAACGTTTTTATGCGAGGTTCTAATAAATGTGTTTTGGTGAATCAACCCCTGCACCGCCTCCCCCTCCTGTCGCTAAGGCAGAGCCGGTAAAACGTATGGCGCAGTCAGGTATTCGCGAAGGTTCAACGTCGGATCGAAAGCGGGCGAGGCTCGCTGCCGGTCAAGGCCAGACAAACAAAGGATCGCTCGCTGCTACAGAAACGGCGGTCACAACAAAGACACTGTTAGGATAGACCATGCCCGAACTCGGTTCAAAGCCCCTTGGTGGCACGTTGTTAGACAGCGAAAGCGAAAGCAAGCACTACCCAACCCTTTATCTTATGGATGGTGATGTTGACGCTATCCCGAACGATGCCGACGTTGGCGACGAGCGCATGATCACCGGTAAGGTTCGTGTGTCTCAGCTTGGCAAGAGCAAAGATGGGAGCCGCAACGCGACCCTTGAGGTAATTGAGCTTTACCTTGAAGAGAAGGAAAAGCCCCACCCTGCCGAGAAAATTTACCCGACGATGAAGGAATAACATCATGGCGTTGTTGGCTACACCGGAAAATTTGCACTCTCTGTCCTCTATGAAGGGAGATCGGGGTGTGGCCTTGCGCCGGTACAAGAAGCTCGAAGATGATCGTTCGTCTTGGAGAAGCCACTGGATGGAGCTTTCAGACTATCTATCGCATAGGCGCGGCAGATATCTTATTGAGGATAGCCAGAACACGCGAGGGCGCAAGCGCAACAACAAGATCATTGATAGCACCGGCACTCAGGCGCTTAGGACAATGGTAGCAGGCATGATGTCTGGCATGACAAGTCCAGCCCGCCCTTGGCATCGGCGCACTATTGCCGGTGATCCTGAGTTGATGAACCGTCAAGACGTTAAAGAGTGGATTTCTCAGGTAGAGAAGATCGAGAGGGCTATTCTCAACAAGTCTAACTTCTACAATTCCATGCATGCTGTTTATACAGAGCTTGGTTCGTTCGGTACTGGCCCGCTTTATCGGCAACAATCGTTCGACAGTGTGATCAGATTCCGGCCATTCACGGCAGGCGAGTACGTTATTGCCGAGGACCATAAGGGCGGCGTTGATACTGTCGGGCGCTACTTCACCATGACGGTATCTCAGGTTGTTGAGAAGTTTGGAATACAGCCAGATGGGCGAACCATTGATTGGACGGGCATTAGTGCTACGACCAAAAAGCTGTGGGAGAGTAAGAACTACGATTCATTGGTGCCGATCATCCACATGATTGAGCCGCGAAGGTCAGGTGATCGGGACATCCGCAAGCGCGATCAACTGAACATGCCCGTGAAGTCAATTTACTTTGAGCATGGTGGAGATGGCGATGATCTGCTCTTTGAGGGCGGTTTCAAAAAGATGCCAATCTATGTCCCTCGTTGGGATGTTCTTTACGGCGATGTCTACGGTCGATCTCCTGGCATGGACACTCTGGGAGACATCAAGCAGCTACAGCACCAGCAGAAGCGCAAAGCTCAGGCCATTGATAAGATGGTCAACCCGCCTATGGTGGCATCTGTAAATCTACGGGGCAAGCCATCAACAACGCTTCCAGGCGGCAATACATACGTTGACCCCACGCAAGGCGGTCAAGGTTTCCAACCCGCGTATACCGTTCAGCCACGCATTAACGAGATGCTGATGGATATTCAGGAGGTGCAGGAGCGCATCCAGCGCGGTTTTTATGCTGATCTTTTCGCGATGATGATCAATTCAGACCGCAGGCAAATGACCGCGACTGAGGTGGCAGAGCGTCATGAAGAGAAGCTCGTTCTGCTTGGGCCTGTGCTGCAGCGGTTAAACGTCGAACTGCTTGACCCACTGCTCGATGATGTCTTCGATTTTGCGTCAGAGGCCGGCCTCCTCCCCACGCCTCCTGAAGCGCTTCATGGTCAGGAGCTTAAGGTCGAATACATCTCGCTATTAGCGCAGGCCCAGCAGGCTGTCGCTGCTACTACAATTGAACGCACCATGAGCTTTGCGGGCAACTTGTCGGCAGTGTTTCAAGAGGTCGTTGACGTTGTTGACGCTGACTACGCTCTTCGCGAATACAGTGAAATCCTCGGCAATGATCCCAAATTGCTTAAAGACGCTGAAACTGTACAGGCTATGCGTGAAGGTCGCCAACAGGAGGCGGCTCAAGCTGCCGCAATGGAGCAGGGAATGGCTGTGGCGCAAGGGGCTAAGGTTCTTAGCGAGACAGACAGCACCAACCCTAATGCATTGACCGACCTTCTCGGCGCTGGTGGTGGCCTGCAATGACTAAGCACGTTATTACCGACAGTTCAGATGAGGCACAGATCAGCAAAGCAGAGGATCAAGAGAAGGACCGCGAGCGCGATCTTGAATGGATTTTATCGTCTATGCGCGGTAGGCGGTGGATGTACGAGCTAATTTACACCAAGGCCCATGTTAATGGCGGCAGCCATGTTCCAGGCTGCTCAGATAGCACTGCGTATAACGAGGGCGGCAGGGCTGTTGGCAACGATATCCTTGAGAATATCAGGATGAAGCACCCAAGGCAGTTCTTGAAGATGCTAGAGGAGAACCACTTCGATGGTTAACCCTACATATTCATACCCCCCAAGCACAGAGCCGGGGCCGATTAATGACAGCAGGTACAAGTCGATCCCTATTATTGAGGACGCCGACGGCACGTTCCACAATATCAGCGACGCCGCGCCTATGCCGGTGGCGCTCGGTGGGGCGCAACTTGATGCCTTTGGTCGCCATCGCGTATCTGCTCCAGGCAACCGGCTTGACGCTGAATTTACTTACGATCTACAGCCGGACCTGTTCGACAGCTTCACCACAAATGGCACTATCACGCACAACGCCACGGCGCGACAAGCTGAGTTGTCTTTATCTGCCGCTGCTGCTGGTAACCACGCCACGCTTTCCAGTCACCCTGTTCCTTACACGCCGGGGTGTTCGCAGTTATCAGAAAAGACGGGTGTTCTCGATCTTGCTGGAATAGGCACGGGAACGGTTGAATTTTTCCTGCGTTCCAATGTGACTGGATCAGTCACAGAGCAAACGGTTGCCCAAGCGGATTGGGATAATTTTTCAACGGACCGGGATTGGACCGACAGCCACATCTTTGCGATTGATTTCCAGTCGTTGAAGGTCGGCACTATTCGCGGATGCATGGTTTCACAAGGGGCGTCAACTTGCGTGGCTTCCATCCACAATGACAACCTACGCAATTCGGGCTATTGGCAGACGCCGACCCTTCCTGTTCAGTATCGGATTTACATCGAGGATAAAGGACAAGGCGCGGGGGTTCAGACCTTCGCAGAGATTTGCTATGGCAACGACCTCAACGCCATTGGCTTCCGTTATGTAATCGACGGAGCTAACGCTTCTGCCACGATGGCTGCAATCTGCTGTACTGTGAAATCGGAAGGCGGCGCAGATTTACAAGATATGCCAGGATTCCCTCGCGCTATCTCTACAAGAGGCGGCTCCAGGGTAAGCGGTGGATCAACTAGGGCTGTTACGTCTTCTGTGATGCTGCCGATCATGTCTATCCGCTCAAAGGCACAGTTTAACAGTCTGCCTAACCTCAGTTTGATTATTCCCGACCACTACAGCATCTACGCCAGCAATGACGTTGAACTTGTTATTATCGTAGACGGCACTTTGACCGGCGCGTCTTGGGTTGACGTCAACTCAACTCGCTCTTGTGCAGAATATGACATTTCAGCAACCGTAATAACGGGTGGTGTTGAAGTTAAAATAGACCCCTTTTCATCAGCGAAGGGAAACAATAACAGCGGTCAACTTGATGGGTTGCTGGGTAAGGCGTTGCTCTGGGATAGGCAAGATGGAGTGACGGGAATTTTAACTATCGCGGCAATTGCTTACGGAGCAACGGCAAGCTGCCGAGTGGATTTAGGTTGGAAAGAAATTAGGTAGCCATATAGGAGAAGAACATGGCAGAAGAACAGGTAAATGAAGAGGCCCAAGAGGAGCTAAATCTCGAAGGTCAGGAAGAGACAAAAGAAGTGGTTGAGGAATCCGCTTCTGAAGAGAACGCCGCCAAAGACGGTGGCAAAGATACCAAAACCCTGCTGTCGGATGACGAGGGTGACGGAACGGGTGACAAGGATTCAGACAAGGGTGTAGTGCCTGACAAGTATGAATTTAAGCCTCCCGAGGACTTCGATCTAAGCGAGGAAGTTCAAAGCCGACTTGACGCTTTCACTGATCGTGCGAGAGATATGAAACTGAGCCAAGAACAATATCAGGCTATTATCGATTACGATATCGAACGCGGCAAGAGTGCATTGGCCGATCAGGCTAGTGCATATCATGAGCGCATCAAGATGTGGGGCGATGAAGTGGTCGCAGATAAAGAGTTCGGCGGTGAAAACCTCGAAGCTAATCTGTCCATTATTCGCAAGGTTAAGGAAGGTTATGGAGATGAAAGTTTCCAGAAAATCCTTGATGCTCCATCGCCAGAAAATCCAGACGGATTGGGCTTGGGCAACCACCCTGCAATGCTGCGTTTTTTACATCGCATTGGGAAATCAATCAACGATAGCGAGTTCTTTGAAGGCGACGGTCACAAGGCCGAAGGCGAGAACGGACTGCGGCGGTTGTATCCCACTATGTTTGAGAAACAAGCCAACTAAAGGAGTATTTACCAATGGCTGCTCTCGGTACTGAAAACCCGACCCTCGCTGATCTTGCGAAGGTCACCGATCCCGACGGCACGATTGCCGATGTGGTCGAAATCTTGAACCAGACTAACGAAATTCTGGAAGATATGACTTGGATGGAGGGCAACCTCACAACTGGTCATCGGACTTCCATTCGATCTGGTTTACCGTCCCCAACTTTCCGCAAAATGTATGGATTTGTCCAGCCGACCAAAAGCCGCGCTGTTCAGGTCACTGACAACTGCGGCATGATGGAAGACTATTCACAGGTCGATAAGGCTCTCGTGGATATGGCTGGGAACCCTGCCGCCTTCCGTCTGCAAGAGGATCGCCCTCACATTGAAGGCATGAACCAAACCCTTGCTACCAAAATCTTCTATGGTGACGAATCCACCGCTCCTGAAGAGTTCACCGGCTTGGCCCCTCGCTACAATGATCTGTCTGCCGAAAATGGCGACAACATCATTGCTGGTGGTGGTTCTGGTTCTGACAACGCATCTATCTGGCTGATCTGCTGGTCACCTAATACGGTCCACGGCATCATCCCGAAAGGCTCGAAAGCCGGCGTTCAACAGCGTGATCTTGGCGAAGTTACCGTACAAGATACCGTTGGCTCGTCTTCCGGCCTGATGCAAGCATATCGCACCCACTACCGTTGGGACGTTGGCCTTTCTGTTCGCGATTGGCGCTATGTCGTTCGTATCTGCAATATTGACCGGTCCCTCTTGACCGCCGATATTTCTACCGGCGCAGACCTGAACGACCTCATGCACCAAGCCGTCACGGAAATCCCCAACACTGCGATTGGTCGCTGTGCTTGGTACATGGACAAGCAGGTATTGTCCTTCCTTCGCCGCCAAACCGCGAATGCTGTTTCCAACTCCACGCTGTCTATGGACAACGTAGGCGGAACGATGCAGACCTCGTGGGGTGGTTATCCCATCCGCCGCGTTGACGCCCTTCGCACCAACGAAGCAACCGTCAGCTAATAACCCCCAGCCGGGGAGTATTGTTAACCCCTCCCCGGCGCTTTCTCTCGAAAGGAGAAAAGACTATGATTATGGATAAACTCTTGGAGTTCGGCGACGGTTTTGACCTTACCGAAACCACCGGCACCTACCTCCTGACCAATCAAATTGACTTGCAGGAAGCCCGTGATATGGGCAATGGTCAACCGTTATATCTGGTTATCCAGATTGACACCGCTGTTGTTGGAACGTCATCTACGGTGAATTTCCGGCTTCGCTCAGACAGCACCGCAGCCATTCACGCCACTACCTCGACGGCACACATCGAGACTGGCGCGATTGCCGAGGCTACTTTGGTCGCCGGTTACACTGTGGTAATTCCGCTTCCCATCGAGGGCAACGCTTACGAGCGTTATCTCGGTGTGCAGGCGATCATTGGGGCTGCGACAATTACGGCAGGCACTTGCTCTGCCTTCTTGACGCTAGACCCGACTGGTTGGAAGTCTTACCCAGACGCTACCAACTAACATAGGGTTGGGGCTGGTTATCATCTTAACTGGCCCCATCACCTTCCTTTTTCTTAACGGAGGATAGCCTAATGGCTGAAATTAAAGTTCGCTTCAAACAATCGTACTATTCGGGGGAACAGTTTTTTTCAAAGGGAGATGTCCATACTTTCCCTGCGGATACGCCGATTCCAACTCGCGACATTGAAATCCTTGAGGGCAAAAGCACTTACGAAAAGCCCCTCGATCAAAGCGCGGTGCCGGTTACTAAGATGAATAAGGACGTGGCCCAAGCTGTTCGCGACGTTCAAACAGACAAGGCCGCTGCTGCACGGGCTGCTAAGGCCGCTAAAGCTGCCGCTGCCAAGGAAGCTCAGGAGTAAAGCCAATGGCGAGTAAGGTTCAGATTGCTAAACTAGCTCTTCAACATATCGGGGATAGATACGACATTTCCGATATTAACGAGGAAAGTGTAGAGGCCGAGCAGATCAATCTGATCTTTGATGATACTCGCGATGAATTGCTACGTCGCTATCCTTGGCGCTTTGCTAAGAAATACACTTCCCCGGCTACCTTGGATGTCACGGTGCCGGGGCAGTGGACTTATGCCTATCAATACCCGACTGATGCGGTCAAGGTTCGAGGCATTACCAATATTCTAGGCATCGACGCCACGCCATTGGATTTTGAAGTGGCTCTCCTTAGTGATGATACAAAGGTCATTCTCACTAACGAAGAGGATGCGGAATTGTTCTACACTTCGCGTGTTACGGACACTACGCGGTTCGATCCTGAGTTCACGATGGCGTTTAGTTTTCTGTTGGCTTCACGGGTTTGCATGTCCCTAACAGGAAGCCTTGAGATTGCCAATAAACTTGACCAAGAGGTTTTGCGGGTTGTGAGCCACGCCGCCGATACAGACAGTAGTGAAGGCCGCAATAGAGAAGCACCTGAAGCCTCTTGGATTGATGCGAGGGCATAATGACTAAACTTATCCAAACGAGCATGGCAGGTGGCGAGGTGTCTCCCGCTGTTGCTGCCAGGACAGATATTGAAAAGTACAAGTCATCTCTTGCCGCGTGTGAAAATTATTATGTGAGAACGTCGGGCGGTGTTTCCAATCGTCCTGGGCTTGAATATGTTTGTGAGGTAAAAGACAGCACAAAGGCTGTTCGACTTATCCCGTTCGAGTTCAACACTGAACAGACCTACATTCTTGAAGTTGGCAATCTGTATATTCGAGTTATTGTTGACGGCGGTCTTGTTGTAGATTCCTCCGCCATTAAAACAATAACCGGCGCCACTGCTGCCAATCCTGTTGTTGTTACCTCAACGGCTCATGGACTGTCGAATGGTGATGAGGTGTTTATTTCTTCTGTTGTAGGCATGACAGAATTGAACGGTCGCCAATTCAAAATATCAAACGTCACTGCAAATACGTTTGAATTACAGGATATGAGCAGCACCAATGTCGACGGGTCAGGATACACGGCCTACACGTCAGGCGGAACAGCATCGTTGGTTTATGAAGTCGCGACGCCATATGCAGAGGCCGATCTTTTTGACATCCAATACGTCCAATCTGCTGACATAATGACCTTTACGCACCCTGACTACACCCCACGCGAATTGATACGGACGGGAAACGATGCATGGACGCTATCGGAAATCGTTTTCCAGCCTTCGCAGACATTCCCATTGAATCTTTTGGCGACGGCAGACACAGTGGGGGCGATCACAGAACGCTACACCGTTACTGCGGTAGGATACGACACTGCGGAGGAGAGCTTAAGGGCCACAGGGTCGTCATGGACAATCTCAGGTGCCACTCAGGCTGACCCCGTTGTGATTACGGTAACCGGTCACGGCATTAGCGAAGGAAACGAGTTCCATATTGATGGCGTAGTCGGCATGACTGAACTTAATGACCAGAGGTTCAAGGCCAACAATGTTACCGCCAATACCATTGAGCTTACGGATAGCTCGGGCAATAATATCGATGGGACGGGATATACAGCATATTCATCCGGTGGCAGCGCCTATATCACATATTCTGAGATCACCAACGGGGCCAATCCTGCCGACAATACGATTACGTGGGATAAGACAGACGGGGCAGAGAGCTACAATATTTATAAGTATGAGAACGGTATTTACGGGTTTATTGGCAAGACAGAGGAGCTTACATTCACTGACGACAACATTGAGCCTGATCTGAGTGACACCCCTCCCAAAACCAGAAACCCGTTTGTTGCTTCTAACTCGTACCCATCGACTGCGGGATTCTTTCAGCAGCGGCGCATCTTTGGCAACTCCACAGAAAACCCGCAGCGCAATTGGTTTACGCAGACGGCTAATTTCTACAATATGTCTGTGTCTTCACCGGCCCGTGACAGTGACGCCATAACAGCGACCATTGCTGCTTTGAAGGTAAACGAGGTCCGTCACTATATCCCTCTTTCTGATCTAGTGGTTCTTACATCAGGTGGCGAGTGGTTGATATCGGGCGTTGACGATTCCATCACGCCAAGCTCCATCCAGGTTAAGCCACAATCCTATTACGGCGCAACATGGCTCAAGCCCATTGTGGCGGGCGATGTCGCTATATTTATGCAGCCGGGGCAGACTGTGCGTGACCTTGGCTATAAGTTTGAGACAGACGCCTATGCAGGCAACGATATTTCTATCCTGGCTCGCCATTTGTTTGACAATTACACCATTGTTGATTGGGATTTTGCACCTGCTCCATATTCGATTTTATGGTGCGTTCGTGATGACGGTACGATGGCGGCGCAAACATACCTTCGTGAACAGGAAATTTATGCTTGGCATCGTCACTCGACGCGGGGCAAATTTAAATCTGTAGCGAGTGTTCGCGAGGATGTGGCGGATATCACATACTTTATTGTCGAACGCACTGTTGGTGGTGGCACACGAAAATACATTGAGAGAATGGACGAGCGGGATGCTACGGACGTGCAAGATGCATTCTTCGTCGATGCTGGTACCCGCGTCAACACGCCGATTACGATCACTGGATTTACTGCCGCTGATCCTGTCGTGATCACTGCCGCCTCTCATGGCCTATCTAATGGCGACACGGTGGATATCAGCGGCATCAATATCGAGGATTTGACAACAAACACCGGAGTAGCACCTGCCGACGACCTGAACGGAACCGGATACACTGTGGCTAACGTCACGGCTAACACGTTCGAGCTACAAAATAACGGAACTGATGTTGATGGCACTGCCTTTGGCACGTATCACGATGGCGGCGAGGTCAGGCTGGCATTCACTACAGTTTCAAATCTTTGGCATCTAGAAGGCGTCACGGTCACGGTTTTGGCGAATGGGTATGTTGTTCGTGATCTGACGGTTAGCAATGGACAGATAACCCTGCCATATGCCGCAAGTAGAGTTTCTGTCGGGCTTCCATATGTGGCGGAGATTGAAACACTCCGCATTGACGCTGGGGCCGGAAGCGAGACAGTGCAGGGCAAGGATAAAAAGGTAAGCAGGCTTACTGTTCGCCTTCAAGACACACTAGGGCTGTGGGCTGGGCCAAATCGCGACGCGATGCACGAAGCTAAATTCGGATTGCCTGCATATTTGGGGCAACCGCCTGAACTATTCAATGGCGACAAGAATATTACTCTTTCCCCTCATTGGAACAAAACAGGCCAATATGTCATACAACAGCGTGACCCATTGCCATCTACTGTGCTATCACTAATCCCAGACGCCATTGTTGGGGGTAACTGATGAATAAAATAGCCCAAGCAAGTGCCAACATGATCGAGGCCGGAAGCGATAAAGCCGTCGGTGATGTTCGCCGTCTAGAGCAGGCGATGCGGGAAAACCTCGAAACCATCCACCTCGACACACACCACATAATTCATGCTGGGGTTTATTGCAGAACAATAATGATCCCAGAGGGTGGGTTGGTTACGGGCGCTCAGATCAAGGTCGATTCCACGGTGATCCTTAGCGGTGACGTGACGCTGTATGTTAATGGAGCGCCTCGTCGGTTTATTGGATATCACGTATTGCCAGCCGCAGCAGGTCGTAAGCAGGCGGCATTTGCTCATCTCGATACTCATGTCACGATGATCTATCACACAGATGCTAAAACTGTATCTGATATTGAAGAAGAATGTACCGACGAGACAGAACTATTGATGTCGAGGTCGAGCCAAGCAAACGACACGTTCCTTATCACGAGGGCTGAAAAATGAGTTGGATGACAGTAGCAGCCGTTGCGTCGGTAGTTGGGACTGGTGTAGCCACTGTAGGAGCATATCAACAGTCACAGGCGGCTAAGTCACAGGCCAATTACCAAGCGGCTGTCGCTCGGAACAACGCTATCATTGCTCAACAAAACGCAGCGGATGCGAGAGACAGGGGCAAAGCGGCAGAGGAAGAACACAGGGACCGAATTGCACAGGCGAAGGGTTCTGTCACTGCGGGTGCTGCCGCTGCTGGTTTCCTAGTCGATGATCCAGGTTCAACCAATGTTGACCTGCTCGCAGATGTCGCAGAGGCGGGAGAACTTGATATCCAGAAAATTAGGGACAACACAGAGCGAGAGGCCCACCGAGCGCTAGTCCAGGGCGTGAACTTCACAGCACAGGCAGGGTTGTTTGATGCACAGGCGTCCGCTCAATCACCAATGATGGCAGCCGGTGGCACGTTCTTATCCGGCGCGGCTCAATCGGCAACGGCAATTTCTAAGGTGTAACAGACAATGGCTAAAATCCTCACACCGGCGACTCAAGGCGCTCAGAATATTGGCAGTATCAAGTCAGAGGCAGCCAACACGCCGTTCCAGAGCTTTCAGACCAATGCGGATATGTTTGGGGGTGGGCAGGCTAAAAGCTTGTTGCAGGCTGGTGAGGCTTTACAGTCAGGTGCTGACTTCCTTACAAAACAGGCTGAAGAAAGGTCTTTGCTGAACAAAATGAATGCAGAGACAGCCGCTGTTCAGTTTGAAAGTGAGCAAAGCAGAAACCTTGCACAAAAAAAACTTAGCGGCGCTGCGAATGCAGAACAAGAATACAATGATGCCGCCGAAGAATTTTATTCATCCCAAGATGTTTCTGGGTTGAACGAAAAAGATTCGGTCATGTATCGGCATTTTGTCACTCGTTCAAGAAACAACGGTAGAAGCGCAGCCCTCAAGCAGCAGATAATCGAAACGGATAAAAATTTGGTTGCTACCGCTGAAAATCGTGCAGCCATGTATTCATCTAAGGCTCAAGCACAATATAACAATGGTGTTGTTTACCGTGATTCTGTTGACGCAATAAAGTCTTCAGAAGCGCTAGTCGGTCAAAAAACAGGCCGCGATCCTGACGTAACAAAGCAGATCATTAAAGATCAGATTAGTGCAATGAATATTGGTCGTATAAAGATGTCGCTGTCTCTTGGCGACACGGCGACGGCAACAGCAATTTTTGAGAATGGGAAGAGGACCGGCGAGATTGACGGCGACGACTACTCGGCTATTACAGAAATGATAGCCAAGGATAGTAGAGCTAAAACCGCGCAATTATTTACGGATAATTTGCTTCTTACAGAAACAAGCGAAGCTGCTGCATTGGCGAAAGTTAGAAGCTCTTTTTCAGGAGAAGATGAGGTCGCTGTTTTAAAAGAAGTGAAACTGCGCTTTGCTGAGAAGGAGCGCCTGAGAAAGAGAGCCGAAGAAGAAAGGTTCGATTTTGTTTCAAAAAAAGCTGCCGACCCTGGCTCTCCACGTTTAACGGAAGTTGAGCTTCATGACCTTAGTGAGCGTGAAAAGAAGTATGTTAAGGCTGTTGAACAAGATAAGATTTTAAGGGCTGCTGATCCTGATTATGATCGGAAAGGTGACGGTGGGGAAACTTGGAAAAAGTGGCATGACGACTCCTCTGATTGGGAGAAAGTTGGCAAGATGACTAGGCGTGAGCTAGAAATTGCGTATGAGCTTGGTGTAACCAAGAAGCAATTTGAGGAAACGATAGTAAGGGAATGGCGGGGGTATCAGCAGGCGTTGGGCAAAAAGGCAGAAGCTGAAGACATGAGCGCGACTGGTGCTAGCGGGATGACTGAACTACAGAGAGTTGCCGCATCCTTCGAGGTTTCGACTAAATTGAAGAAGAAAGACAGCCCGGAAGCATTTACAGCCTTCCAAGTGGAATACGATGAACGTGTACGTCAAGCTGACGCTCGAAAGCCTGATGAAAAAGCCAGAATCCTGGATGAGATGGTCAAAGAAAAAATCATATGGGACAAGTCGGATGTGTGGTTAGGGAGCGATGCAGAGCAAAACGTCAGTGTCCTAACAGAGGAGCAGCGGTTGACCTTCGCCAAGGATGCCGATATCCCATCGAGCCAACGGCAGGCTTTTTCCGATAACTTGGCTAATATCGTTGACGATTTGAGGGCGAGTAAGGCTAAGATAAGCAGAGCTAACATCCTAACATTGTTCAAAAACAACCCACATAGATATAAGTGAAGGTGAGAATTTATGGCTGGTATTGAGCTTAATACATCTGGCTTGGAGCTTGAAGAAGATGATCAAGAGGGGCTTGCCGCTCCCTTTGAGCCTAGCACTACAGGCAGCAACGTATTTGAGCTTAACACTACCGGCCTAGAACTTGAAGGTGGCGATAGTGACGCGCAAAGGCACAAGACAAGAGATGCCGTGAAAATTCCTCCCGTTCAGTACAAGGCTGACAAAACGGCTGCTGATGAGGTTGGTGTTGATGTAGGTACTGTCCAGCGTGACAATGGAGAATTAAAACGTGAGGCGAGAGCCAGAGAAATAGCCAGGACTGTTGAAACAGCCCCGGCGACAAAAGCCTGGATATCGCGAGATGATAATATCAACTATGCCCACGATGATGTCGATAACCTATCAGCCATCGAGAAGGCTTGGGACTGGTACACTGAAGAGTATCTTTGGGGGGCAATGGGCGCTGCTGGGAAGAGCGTTATAGAGTTTAAAGATGATGTCTCCGTCAATCCAGAGCAAGTTCCTCTTGGTTTAGCTTCCGGCGCGATCACTGCGCTTGCATCTAGCGTTCACGGTATTGGTAGTGCGAAAGAGGCATTGGATCGCCTTATATCAAGGCCAATTGACGCAATCCTTGATACCATCACCGGCACTGAATTTGACTCCGCTGAGTATAGAAAGAATTTGCCGTTGCTGTCTCGCGGGTTAATCAATGTTACAGAGCCAGTTAAAGAATTTGCTGATGAGCTACGACCAAAAGACAGTGGTTTTGCTTTTGATGTTAGTTCTGGCTTAGGCCAGATGGCAACGCAGATTACCGTTGCTTTGCTATCTGGTAGCGTATCATCTGCTACAAGTCTCGGAATGCTCTTTGGTCAAGGATCAGACATTCAGGCAGATATGGTAAAGGAGGCTGGTAAAGAGGGGGATATTGGCGCTGACATTGCTGTTCTTGGCGGCGGGGTAATTACGGCTCTTACCGAGAAATATGGCTTAGAAAACCTCTTGAAACGCATTCCTGACAAAGTTAAAGGAAAAATATATCAGGTTCTTGCCGGGGCTGGTTCTGAAGGCGCTCAAGAAATTTTAGAAAATATTGCCCACAACCTAGCTGCATTCGCTTTATATAATCCAGATCAGAAATTGTTTGATGCCGACACTCTGTACGAGGGTGGCGTTGGCGCTACGGTTGGCGGCATCACTTCAGCCATGATCGGCGGCGCTCGGGTTGTTGGAGATCGTCGCAGAGCAAAAAAGCGGACCGAAGCCATCAAGGACTTAAACAGCAAGGAATCGAATCTTCGCCAGACTTCCCCAGAAAAGTACGCTGCCGCGCAGGGTGAGTTCATGCGGAAGTCTGGCATCGAGGATGTTGAGATTGATGCTGAAGGCGTGAAGGTTCTGTTCCAGGATATGCCGGACTTTGACCTTGTTGATGCCCAAGAGGTTCAAGAGGCTATTTCTACGGGCGGGACTATTACCATGTCGCCGGAGCAATACTGGTCACTGCCGCAAGATGTTGTCGATAAGATTGCGCCTAACACCAGCTTCACTGCCGGTGAGATGACAGAGCAGGAATTGACTGAGGTTGACGAGCTTGTCAAAGAGTTTGGCGGCCCTATTACCGAGGATGAAGTTGCGGCAGCCCAGGAAAGCATTTCGTCTGAGGATGTGATATTTCAGGAGGTTTACGACCAGCTAATCACAGCCGGTGCGACAGATACCGACGCACGGCCCAAGGCTGAACAGATGGCGGCGGTGTTTAATATTTTTGGAGAACGCGCCGGTATCGATCCGCTGAAGGTGGCAGAACGGTTTATGCCGTCGATCCGCAAGAAGCTGCCAGAGTTTTATACCAGCTACACTCCCGACGCCCAAGACTATCTGCTTGAACGGGTTAAACGTGCGGCAGCCCAGCCCACAGAACAGACGGCACTTGGCGAGACACTGCTTGAGTTCATCGCCAAGCGTGGAGGTATCGTTGATCCGAACGGCGAGTTTGATGCAGCCGACATGGCGACATGGCAAAAGGCCAATCCGTTCATAGGCAAGCTGCTTCGTGAGGCACCAGAAAACCTCGGCGCAGCACTGTTCGATGGGACAATCCCTGAGAACATCAAAGACCTTTCGATCAACGATGTTCGCATTGCAGCGGAGGAGGCTGGATACCTCGAAGAAGGGTCAGAGGACAACGACCTTTTAAACGCCATATCAGAGGAATTGCAGGGCAGGCCGGTACATTCGCTCAAAGAACAAGACCCGGAGGCTCTAGCAGAGGCTGAGTCAATCGCAGAGCTATTAGAATACCTTGAGCGCAACGATATCCCGCTCGATCTGCCTACGCGAGAAATAAAGGCGCGTATTGCCGCCCTTGAAGAGACACGGCGCGACAGTGACGTTGAGTTGAAGCAAGACCAAGACCTTTTGGCTGAGTTGTTGGCTGAGTTTGAGGATATCCCATCTATTCCAGGGCAGACTATTGATGAGGCAATCCAAGAAACGCATAAAGCCAACTTTGAAAAGCTTAAGAATTTCCGCGATGAGTTTGTTAAAAAGCATGGTAATCGCGATGGTGTCGCCGCTTGGAATGATGAGCGTATTGATGATGAAATAGCAGACATTGAACACGTAAGCGGGAACAGAACAAAAGGGCAGATTGGATTTGTTGATCCTCTTGATTTTCTCATGGCTACAAGCGGTTCTGCAAAGGGGGCGCAAAGAATATCTGATGAGGCTGGCGATTTGCGAGTTGATGATCTCCGGGGTGAGCGAGTTTCTCCATATCTGAACATTGACAACAACGGCAAGATATTTGGGCATGAAGGACGCCATAGGATGATAGCACTTGCCAAGGCTGGCGTTAAACGCGCACCCGTGATGATACGTCACTTAGATGGCGAATATAAGAGTTTTAAATTTTCCAAAAAAGAAAGTTTTCAAGGTCAGGAGTTCAGCACTGGGGAGAGTTTGCCGGTTGAGATAAATGATTTGTATTCTGCTGAATTTGGGCAGATGCAAAACATTAAGGACGCGATGCCTTCTGATCCACAGGTTCTATTCCAGCCGGGAAACCCAGCATTCGATGCTTGGTTCGGTGATTCGAAGGTTGTGGATGAGAATGGTGAGCCGTTGGTGGTTTATCATGGGACTAAAGCGACTGTTGATGATGATTTTGCATTTGATCCAAAAAAACAATCTGATGAAACAAGACTTTCACAACAAGGTGTTGGTTTCTATTTCACAGAAAATAAAAAACAAGCATCTGGTTATGGTAAACCAGAGGCTATGTATTTATCTGTTCAAAACCCGCTAGAATTAAAGAGAGGCGACAACCAAAATATCACAAGAGATATGGCTATAGAGTTGTTTTCCCGTGGGAATAATGCTTTTTTTTACGATAGATGGATAGATTTCCAAACAGGGGTGGACACACATGGGATGAGCCTATCCGAAAAGGCGGCTGTTTTTGTTGATTACATAATGGAGGCTAGAGGCAGTGCCGATGGAACAGATAAACTCTTAGTAAAAGAGATTAAACGTGCGTATAAGTCTTATGGGGATGATAACGGCTACACGCAAATGCTTTCTGACTTCATAGAGGTTACGGGATTTGACGGTGCTGTCGAAAAGATAAACGATGACACAACAGTCTACACAGCTATTTCTCCCACCCAGATCAAATCAGTAAACAACCGTGGCACATTCGATCCGAATGATGCGCGGATTTTGTATCAGGAGGCACAGTCAACTGTCTTTTTCCAGAAAGCAGCGAAAGAAGACAAAATATCTATCACTCTTGGTAATCTTGACTATGTGAAAGAAAACTATCCAGATCATTATGCTTCAATTGAGGCGCAACTTGGCAAAATGACCGCGACAGAGGCAAAGCGTGTTCGTGATACCCTGGAGGCACACAAAGGCACACAATGGTCTTTAGCGGCAATACGCTCTCTGGTTATCAGGGACATTTTGCACAGATCAAGAGATGGACAAAGCATCGATGATATTGCAGATGGAAAATTCTGGTCTGTAGAAGAGAAAGTTGATTGGCGCAATACGAGCATCGTAAAGGCGTTTGCTGGTGGGCCTGAACAGATTGTAATAAAAGCTCAAGGTTACAATTTCTTTGGCAACAACAGAAAAGCTGAAAACGATTTTAGCGGATCATTTCTTAATTGTGACCCGTCAACAGCCTGTGCCACTTACTGTTATTCTGCCGGTGGATCAGGTGGTGCGCCTAATGGCCTGATGAAGGCTGAGTTCACAGAATATATGGCAAATAACCATCCTGATGTTTTGGCGGATCGTCTTTCTGTTTATGCACATTTGCCTGCTGGCCTAAATGGCTTGGCTCTGCGTATGAACGAAAAGGGTGATCTGTCAGAAGCGCAACTAAAGCTTATCAAAGAGCTAAACAAGCGCGGTATTAGGCTGCAAATATTTTCTAAGCGTCCTGAACATCTGCGAAAAGTTTCTGATTTTAACTGGCGTTCCCTATCCATTGATGAGACTAATATGGACAAGGCGCTGGATAACCCAGACCTTTCTATTGCACTGATCGTTACAGACAATTTGCCTGCTGATTTCGTTTCCAAAATAAAAGATCGGCTGAATGTCGTTCTCCCAGTAAACCTGAAGGGTAATTCTTGGACACGCGAACAGGTTCTGAGAATGTATCCAGAGTCCAAAAAAGAAGTTAGCAATGCTCTCTGCCCTGTTGAGGCGGGCAAAAAATCTATCGGCACCAAAGACACAACCTTTGCAACTGTTATTTCTGGACTAAAAAAACAATCTGGTACAAAATACTGGACTTGCACTGCTTGTGACAAGCTTGGTTCTGCTGGTTGCTTCCACGGCAAAAACAAATCCGAGACAGTGCGTAAGGCCGCAAACCACTTCGCCGCCACTGAACATCAAAGCGAGGCAGACGCCAACAAAATTCGCTCCAGTATTGAAATGAATTTGTTCGCGCTTTTAGAGGAGAAGGAAATTGATAGAGGACAATTGGAAGACATTCTTGGAATCCTCAATGGAAAGCCTGAAGGTTCACAGCGCGAGCCTAACCCCAGCGCAGCAGAAGTCAGCACTCTTGGCGATATCGAAGGAAGTACAGTCGATGAAGGCGGCAGACGCGAAGCTGGAAGCCTTGCAGGCGGCACAGAGCTAGAACAGCGCGAGAAAGACGAAGCCCGAGGCTCCATTGTCTTTGGCGAAAACCTTGACGAGATTGTTATCAATCTGTTCAAGGCCGAGAATCTTTCCACATTTCTACATGAATCCGGTCACCTTTACCTTGAGATGATGTCAGAGCTTTCGCAGCTTGATAGCGCATCTCAGGGTTTAAAGGATGATATGGCTACGGTGCGCGATTGGCTTGGCGTTGCTCCAGGTGAGTCGTTCACGACAGAGCATCACGAAAAATGGGCAGAAACCTACGAGAAGTATCTGATGGAGGGCAACGCGCCATCCGTCAAGCTGCTGTCGGCCTTTGCTAAGTTTAGTTCCTGGCTGTCGGTGATCTATAAAAAATTTGGTCTTCGCCGCGCTGATCTCAACGATGATATTCGTGGCGTGATGGATCGTATGCTTGCCAGTGAATCCGAGATCGAACAGGCTCGGGGCTTTGCTAGCATGGAGCCGCTGTTTGCTGATGCTGAACAGATGGGCGTCACGCAAGAGCAATTCGAGAAGTACATCCTGGACAAAGAACGGGCGCAGGAGGCCCAGACGGCAGAGCTTGTCGCCAGGACATTGCAGGATGTAAAGCGCGAGAACACAAAATGGTGGAATGCTGAAGAAAAAGCGACGGCAAAGATTATTGAAGCCGAATTAGACGAGGATGTTACATGGAGGGCGATGTTCACTATCAGGCGTAACAAACTGCCGTCTGGTGAACCTTTGCCTGCGTATCTTCCTGAAGGCGTTAAAATTAGCTCTCAGGCTCTTGCGGAAATGGAAGACGCTCATGCTTTCCGGTTCCTGCCAAAAGGGTTGACCGCCAAAAAAGACGGTATGCACCCTGATGACATGGCCCCAATTTACGGTTTTGAATCTGGCGACCAGATGCTTAAATCATTTATGGCGATGCCACAGGATAAAAACGGTAAATTCCTGACTCCTAAGCAGTTCGCCAAGGCTGAAGCAAAGCGGCGTATGCTTGAGGAGCATGGCGATATCATGAACGATGGCACAATGCAGGAGGAGGCATTGATTCGGGTTCACTCTGAAAACCAGTCTAGGCTTATTGCCAAAGAGCTAAAGCACCTGATTATCCAGGAAGCCAAAAAATCCAACAGAGATGGTGGTTCTTCCAGGACGGTCACCAACAAGATCGCCAAAGAGACAGCAAAGCGGTTGCTTGCTAAAAAGCCTGTTGGTCAGATTCTATCGCACCGTAAATATCTCAACGCAGAGATGAGGGCAGCAAAGCAGGCGATGGCTGCTACTCTCAAAGGTGATTTCAAGGCTGCTGCTGAAGCGAAGCAACGTCAACTATTGAATTTTCACCTTTACCGTGAAGCTCGCAATGCTGCTGCCAAGACCGAAAAGATGTCTGCTCGTTTGAGCAAGCTTAAACGTGATGTGATCAACCCAAAAGTGATCAACCCCGCTTTCATCAAAGAGGTTAAAACCATTTTGGCTGGTGTGAGTTTTGGCACCAAGGCTGGGCCTAAACGTCTTGATAGGCTGAAGGCTGAACAGGTACATGATTGGGCAGAAAAGCAAGAGAAGAAATACGGCGCTGCTTTCGATATCAGCCCTGAGCTTGATAAGGCTCTAGAGAATAATCACTATAAGGATATGGCATACAGTGAGTTCGAAGGACTGTATGACACGGTTAATAGTGTGATGGTGCAGGGCCGCAGATTCAGCGATAACGAGCGCAACGAGTTCAACGAATATGTCGCCGCTATGACTGACAGCATCTATGCCAATGCCACTAAAGAGCTTTCCGAGCCTGATGAGGCTAAGTTTTTGCAAGGCGTCCGGTCTTGGGTAAAAGAGTTTATTGCCAACCATAGGCAGATTAACAGCTTGTCCCTAGAGCTTGATGGGTATGAAGAAGGCGGATTGATCACAACCAATATTTTCCGCAGGATTAAAGATGCTGATGATGCCTACCTTGATCGAGGCATGAAGGCTTCAGAACGATTAAATGCTATTCTGTCTGTTTACGGCAGGGTCGATAAGATGAAGTTTTATAACAAGATGTTTATTCCTGAGCTTGGTCAAAGCTTGTCGCTTTCTGGTCGCTTGGCGTTTGCCCTCAATATGGGCAACGAAGGAAATGTCGAGGTTATGCAGAAACATTATTCTGATGTTCAGATTGATGCTATTCTAAAAACATTGACGGAAAAAGATTGGGATGTGGTTGAGGCTATATGGAAAGAGGTTGATAGCTACTGGAATGATACCGTTGATGACAATGGCAACGTGATTGCAGAGGGCATATCTACTGTTGAAGAGCGAGTTACCGGAGTTAAGCCAAAGAAAGTAGAGGCAACTCCATTTGTCACGCCATCAGGCCGCAAAGTTTCTGGTGGTTATTACCCGCTTGTCGCTGATCCGAGAACGTCTGATAAGGGGCGGAAGGATATGGAGGCTAAGGCATCGCTTGAAAACCTTCTCGGTGGCGGACACTCCAAGGCAACAACGAAACACGGCAGCACTATTGAGCGCCAAGGCTTTGGACGGGAGAGAAAAATTCTCCTCGATGTCAGCGTTGCTTTCAATCATATCGATGGCGTGATCAAAGATATTGAGATGCGCGAGGCTGTGGTTGAGGTTCACAGAATTATTCAGTCGCCAGCATTTAAAGAAGCTGTGCAATCTGCGAAGGGGCTAGAATATCACCAGCAATTTGATAACTGGCTGAAAAATGTTGCAGGCGGCGACAAGCAGCCTATTGATCCAATAGAAAAACTGGTTTCTTACGCGAGGACAGGCGCTTCAATCGCTGAGATGGGTCTATCTCTTAGGACGATGCTTCAACAGCCATTTGGTATAACACAGACTATGGTGCTGATTGGCGAGGCAGCGACGATGAAAGGCGTTTGGGAGTTTGCCAGAGATCGCGGGGATGCGGCGAGGAAGGTCATGGAGCTTTCACCGTTTATGCGGAATCGTGGTGCAACCTTCAATCGTGATGTCAAAGATGCTCAGAAGCTTATTGGTGCTAAAGGACTGCATGATGATATCGTTAAGGCTAGCTTCTGGGGAATCCAAAAGTTAGACATGGCGGTGTCGATACCAACTTGGCTAGGCGCATATGACAAGGCGCAGAAAGAAGGAAAAAACATCCCTGACTCGGTGGCGTTTGCTGACAGCATCGTTGCTCGTAGTCAAGGTTCCGGTTTGTCCCGCGATTTATCACAGAACCAGCAAGGCGGCGTGTGGAAAAAACTCTTCACGATGTTCTACACGTTTTTCAACGCCTACTACAATGTGCAGGTTGATCTTTACAAGCAAACAAACTTTCGAAGCTTCCCTCAGATTTTGAAATATGTGAAAAACCAGCTTTGGGTGACGGTTATTCCATCGCTTGTTGTCGATGCCTTGTTTAATGGTGGCCCGGAAGACGATGAGGAGTGGCCCTTGTGGGCGGCTTCTACGGTTGGAGGCTTCGCTGCTGGCGGAATTGTTCTAGCTCGCGATGTGGTCAATTCAGCGACAAGCGGGTACGGCTATCAGATCAGCCCCGTCCAAGGGTTCTTTGCTAAACCTCTAGCGGCATTAGATCAAATCAAACAGGGAGAGGCCGACATCCAAGCGGCTAAGGCTATATTCATGGCTATCGGGTATTTAGCCCATGTTCCTGGCGCAAGAACGATGTCTCGCGCAGCCGATGTATTAGCTGATGAGGGTACGCAGAATCTTGATGAGTTTGAAGGCTGGTGGCGTTTGCTTGTCCAAGGTAAAGAAAAATAACCACTCAGCCAAATATAGTGTATAAATTTACAAACAAGAGGATTGATTGATGACAATCGCCAACGAAGATAGCAGGACTGGACCGTACAACGGCAACGACAGTACGACTGTTTTTGCGTATGACTTCAAGACACTTGACGAAGATCATCTCGTAGTCACGCTAACGAGCGCTGCTGGCGTTGATACGGTGCAGACTATCACGACGCATTATACGGTTTCCGGCGTCGGTGACGAGGGCGGCGGTAACGTGACGATGGTTACTGCCCCAGCCTCCGGCGAGAAGCTCACAATCACTAGGTCTGTCCCATTAACTCAGGGACTCGCCCTTCAGAACCGACGCGCAACAGAGCCTGCTACGCTTGAAACGGCTTATGATAAGGGCGTCCAAATCAGCCAGGATTTAAAAGAAGTCCAAGACCGTACTTTAAAGTTCACGGTTGCCGCCAATCTCACATCTTTTGATACGACTATACCTGCCCCTGCTGCATCAAAAGCTATCGCCATCAATGCTACCAATGATGGGTTTACTCTTGTTGATGAGCCGTCTGCGGCTGCGGCTGCTGCGGCGGTAAGTGCTGCTGCTGCGGCTGTATCCGAGACTAACGCGGCGACCAGTGAAACCAACGCGGCGACTATTGCGGCTACCCTCACCGGGGCAACATCTACTACGTCACTGGTCATTGGCACAGGTGCGAAGGTGTTCACAGTCGCATCAGGTTTAGGCTTCCAGGACGGCGATTGGGTATTGATAACCTCTGACGCTGACCCGGATGCTAATTACATGCATGGGCCGATTACCACGTACACCGGCACGACAATGACTGTCGGGGTGGATAATATCGGCGGGTCTGGGACATTAGCGGATTGGACTATTCGCAGGTCTGGGACTCGAGGTGCCGTTGGCGCAACCGGTGCGACAGGTCCAGCCGGTTCGGGGGATGTTGTAGGACCGGCATCTGCTACAGATAGTAGCCTAGCTAGGTTCGACGGTACTACTGGTAAACTTTTAAAGGACGGCGCAGTTATAGGAACTGATGTTCAAGCCTATGATGCAGACACAGTGAAGAAAGACGTTGCCAATGTATTTACCGCGCAACAAACCCCTCTATCAGCCGCTCTTACCTATAACGCTACTCAGACCTGGGATTGCGGTGCCGCTCAGGATGCAACATTAACATTAACAGGCAACGTAACAACTTTCTCAGCACCAACTAATCAGGTTGCAGGAAGTTACTACGTCTTGCGCCTGAATGTCGGAACAGGACCGTATTCTGTGAGCGCTTGGAACAGCGCATTTAAATGGCCCGCTGCAACTGCCCCGACGCTTTCTGCTGGTGCTAGTGACATTGACATTTTAACTTTCCGTTCTGATGGCACGAACATGGAATTAATAGGGCTTTCTCAAGATGTTTCTTAGACACGGCGGTTTTTTGCCGTCCTCACTATTTGATAATACTAAGTCTATCTTGGCGAATGCTTCTGGTGAGTACTTAGTTAAGTCCGATTTCGGCGCTGCTTCTGACGGCAAAAAGGGCACTGTTAACTACTGGTTTTATGCTAATAACGTAGGCACCCCGACAACTCAGGCTCATTATGCCGCCAACTCATCGGGAACGAATGCAGACGAAGACAGCTTCAACTATGTCAACGGCGGGAGCTTACAATTCACACAAGAGTTTGCGGCAACGATTGGTGGTCAGCACAGATACACGCAAGCACTATCCACTTCAACGTGGTACCAAATAACCGTACAGTATGACCGTTCCAACGGGACCACTGCCGACCGGATGAAGTTCTTTGTGAATGGTACAGAGATAACACCTCCAACTGTTGATGCCGGTATATCTGACGTAGTTATGCGATGGGCTGCCGCGAGCAACCAAAGCATGATCGGTGCCACGCCTAATGACACGTCGGGGCAAAGGATAGACGGATTGATCCACCAGTTCTCTTACTGTGACGGTCAACTAAACGCCCCGTCTGCTTACGCATCTGGTGGATTACCTATCGATATATCAGGATTGACCTTTGGCAATAACGGCTTTTGGCTTCAATTTTTAGACAGTGGCGACCTTGGCGCTGATAGCTCTGGAAATGACAACCATTTCACCAATAACGGCGTAACGCAATCCACAACAGTACCAACGTAGAGGCCATTATGAAACACGTACTTTTAACAAAACTCGATGCCGGTTCGTATGGCTTACCTATCCTTTGGGAAGGGGCAAGGGTCAACAAGGAACTCAATGCCATATTGGGTGCCACTCTTTCTAATGATGTATTCCGTAACGGAACGGCTCATTTGTTTGGTTTATACTCGTTAGATGAACCTTCTCCCCCAGAAGGTAAAATGGCTGTAGGTGAAAAGTCTGAAACCTTTGATGGTGCGAAAGTCACTCGTGCCGCCACGTGGCAAGATGATCCTGACTATGTAGCACCTATCACTTACACTCCGCTAGAACTGATGAAGCAAGTCAAACGTCAAGAGCTTGCCTCTGCTCGTTACGAGGAAGAAGTCGGCGGGCTTGATGTGAACGGCGTCACAGTAGCCACTGATCGCGAGAGCCAGACCAAACTTGTAGCTGCGCGTATCGTAGCCAAAGAAGATCCTGAGTACACACTGACCTGGAAAGCTGATAACGGCTTCGTCATGCTTACAAGCCCGACAATCATTTTTCTGGCTGATGCTGTGTTGGTGTTCATTAAAGGGCTGTTTGAGAAAGAGGCCATGAAAGATGCTGCTGTAACTGCGGCGCTGACAGTCGAAGACGTTAATGCCATAACCTGGACAGAATAATAAAACAATAATCCCATACTGAGGGCTGAGAACATGGAAACGAAACCGCAACACCACAAGAGGTGTTTTGAAGATCATAAGGAGTATTGCGTCATGGCAGAAGACGCTGCCGATGCTGCGGTGAAGAAAGTTTTCGCCATCCTCGGTGTGGATATTGATAATCCCAAAGAGGTCGAGGCGTTCCGCGAAGATTTGCGGTTTGGCAAAACGCTGCGGATTGTGGCGAACAAGTTTTTGCTAGGTGTTGTTGGTGCTGCGGCCATCGGCTTAGTAGGTGCTATTTGGTATGGTATACAAGGAAAGCTAGGAGTTAAATAATGACTAGCGTAATTGACCAACAACATACGAAGATTACCTTGGGCCTCGCCATAACTGTTGTTGCTGCAATTGCTGGTATTGCTTACGAGGCTGGCGAACTAGACAACCGCATACAAAACCTTGAAACCAGCAAGTCGGCGATGTGGGCTAAGTTATCAAAGACCGAGCAAATGGCCCAGGACATAGCCGTGATCAAGGCGGCTGTTGAGCGGTTGGAGAAATGACATGGCAGGTTTTACGGAAGCTGAAGTGCTGGCTCTGTCAATTGCGATATGGGCAGTGGCCGCCGTGTCAATCATTAGGTTTTGTAAGAAGCGGGAGAGACTGTCCAAATGACCGAATGGAACCCTGATACCACACCCAATTTTACGTTCGAGGAAATGTCTTGTCGGTGCCCTAACTGCAACGGTGAGGTCCACATGAAGCAAGAATTTATGGAAAAGCTCCAAGCCATGAGGACGATGCTAGGGCCGATCAAAATCAATTCAGGATACCGGTGTCGCAAGCACCCGGAAGAGGCCAAGAAGGATAATCCTGGGGCGCATAACCAAGGCCTAGCTGCGGATATCCAGGCTACTGATGGTTACACTAGGTTCAAGGTTCTCCAGGCTGCGTTCCGATGCCAGATGCAGGGTATCGGTATAGCTAATTCGTTTATTCACGTAGACGATGGGCATGAGTTTGCGCCACGTCCAACACAATGGAATTACTCATGATCGGATTACTCACCGCCGCCCTTCCTATTATTGGAAACCTGCTTGACGATGTTATCGAAACCGACGAAGAGAAAGCAAAAGCGAAGGCAAAGTTATTGAAGCTTCAGCAAGATGGGGCTTTGAAGGATATGGAAGTTCGGTTATCTGCAATTCTTGCCGAGGCGCAAAGCAGCGACCCGTGGACGAGCAGAGCAAGACCAACCTTCCTTTACGTAATCTATATCCTGATCCTGGCGAGTATTCCGATGGGTGTCGTCTGGGCGTTTGCGCCTGATGTTGCATTGTCATTCACCGATGGCTTTACAAGTTGGCTCCACGCTATTCCTGACAGCCTTTACACCCTGTTCGGTGCTGGTTATCTTGGCTACGCCGGGGCGAGGACTGTTGATAAGTTGAAGAAATGACCTTCACTGAAAGGCGTTAAGGTTTGGAAGGATAAGGGTTAACCTTTATCCATCTAGTTTCCGCGCCAACATCGGCGGTGGGTCGGCTAGTATTTTGCAAATGGCTTGTAAGCTTATATCGACGCGCTTTCCATCGGGGCTAGTTAAAATTTTAGGGTCCAGTTTTGCTAAAGCGATGTGGACTAGGTTTTCTGGGGGCCATTCAGACAAGTTCAAATCCTCCTTTAATCTGCTATGAAATTCTTGGCGTAGTTCTCGCGCTGAATAGCCAATTCTTCTTCGGTTGCGGGATGCTTTCTCGCCTCTTCAACGAGGGCGTTAAGCTCTGGATTGTCCGATATTTTT
>Ga0208160_1000074_pt1 | contig 41733 bp, 60 predicted proteins | sample CB_VirMetaG_FD_184536 | JGI IMG/M metagenome (GOLD analysis project Ga0208160, IMG submission 184536) | Freshwater to marine saline gradient viral communities from Chesapeake Bay - CB_1504_1 Viral MetaG (SPAdes) (version 4) | ecosystem: Environmental > Aquatic > Marine > Coastal | place: USA... | reverse complement strand
CGGGTAGTGCGTGGGATCAGATTGGTGGTGCTGGCGGGTCTAGTGTTACTACTGATGATACTGCTCCTGTGTCGCCTAGTGATGGTGATTTATGGTATGATTCTACTACGGGTAAGACGTTTGTTTGGTATGAGGATGGGTCTAGTGACCAATGGGTTGAGGTTGGTACGAATGGTCAGTTGACGATTCCGCTTCATGGTTCGGATCATGTTCGTGGTGGTTCGGATATTATTGATGCTGATCGGCTTACTGTTGATTATGTTCCTAGTGTTTATACTCGTGATAGTGCTGCTAGTGGTGCTGGTGATGTTACTGATTTGACGGCGCATCTTAGTGGTATTGATAACACTCTTGCTGGGTATGCTCCTGCGTATCGTAATGTTATTATTAATGGTGCTATGCAGGTTGCGCAGAGGGCTACGAGTGTTACGGGTGTTACTAGTAGTGCTTATACTACTGCTGACCGCTGGCCTAGTGGTATTTCAAATATGGGTACTTGGACGGTAAGTGTTGAAAATGATGCGCCTACTGGTAGTGGTTTTAGTAAATCTTTAAAGATGTTGGTTACTACGGCGGATGCTGCGCCAGCGGCTGATGATCGTTGCCAGTTAACACAGTTGATTGAGGGGCAAAATCTTCAACATTTTCTTAAAGGTACTTCTTCTGCTAAAAAGTTTGCTTTGTCGTTTTGGGTTAAGTCTAATGTAACTGGTACGTATATTTGCGAATTGTATGACCAGGATAATAATCGTACAGTAGGGGCTTCGTATACTATTTCTAGTAGTGCTACGTGGGAGAAGAAAACTATTGTTTTTCCTGCGGATACTACTGGCGCGTTTGATAATGATAATGGTCGTAGTTTAGATCTTAGGTTTTGGTTAGGGGCGGGTCCTGATTTTACTAGTGGTACTCTTAATACTACTTGGGCTAGTACGACTAACCCCAATCGTGCTGTTGGTCAAACAAACTTAGCAGCAGCAACGAATAATTATTGGCAGGTTACTGGTGTACAGTTAGAACCTGAGGTTGTTACTCCTTTCGAGTTTGAGCCTTATGAGACTACTGTACGTAAATGTCAAAGATATTACGAAAAATCTTATAACATTGAAGTACCAATTCATACCAATACCGATGCAGGCGCTGTTCATCATAGTGGTTCCGGTAATGGGGCAGGACGACACTATGTTCCTGTACGGTTTGCAACCACAAAAAGAACAACTCCAACTGTAACTACTAGAAATATTGCGGGTAATTCGACTGCTTGGGAGACTAATAATGATTCTCAAACTAATCTTAATAGAACTCCAGTAATTAGATTTATTGGCGCTGGTAGTTTTGTGGCGGATGTTGAAGATGGGGGTTATTCTTGGAAGGTGGGAAATACTAGAGGGCATTGGATGGCTGATGCCGAACTTTAAGGAGGTGACTAATGGCTATTAACTTTCCAGACAGTCCAACAAACGGCCAAGAATTCACTTCTGGCGCAACCACATGGACATATGACGGAACAAAGTGGAACCTAAAAACCACAACCGCTACAACAAACGACTCTATGCCTGTAGGGTCTATCATGTGGTTCGCAGGATCCGCAACTCCTACAGCATGGCTTCCCGCTGATGGTAGTGCGGTATCAAGAACAACGTATGCTACACTCTTCGCTGTGATCGGTACGACTTATGGTGCGGGTGATGGTAGCACGACGTTTAACGTGCCTAGCGTGTCTGCTACGACGGGTGCATACTATATTAGGTATACTACTAGTATTGGTACGGTGACGACTACGAGCCTGTCTACGGCTCCTGTGGGGACGCTTATTGATTGGCCTACAGCATCTTCTTTCCCGACGGGATGGTTAGAGGCGGATGGTAGTGCTGTTAGTCGAACATCGTATGCTGACTTGTTTAGTCTTATTGGGACTGATTATGGTGTTGGGGATGGTTCTTCTACGTTTAATCTTCCTAATTTTGTTAGTGCTGGCGCTCCGTTGAAGATTATTAAGGCTAGTTTGGGTGGTACGGTTGAGCCTAGTACGGTTGCTCATGCTTCTAGTCACGAGTTTGGTGGTAGTGATGTTGTGACTGTTGATTCTCGTCAGGTTGATTATTCTGCTGTTGGGTATCCTGCGTATCGTAATGTTATTATTAATGGTGCTATGAATGTTCATCAGCGTGGTACGAATGTTACGGGTATTACTGGTAATGGTTACTACACGGCTGATCGTTGGGTTAAATATCAAGATTCTTTAGGTACGTGGACACAAAGTATTGAAAATGATGCCCCTACTGGTTCTGGTTTTAAGAAATCTTTGAAAATGTTGTGTACGACTGCTGACGCCGCTCTTTCTGCTAATGATTTTATTTTGTTACAGCAAAGCGTTGAAGGACAAAATATGCAACATTTTCTTAAAGGTACTTCTTCTGCTAAAAAGTTTGCTTTGTCGTTTTGGGTTAAGTCTAATGTGACTGGTACGTATATTTGTGAAGTAGAGGACGTTGATAATACTCGCAGGGTTAGTGCTTCTTATTCTGTTAATGCTAGTGGTACTTGGGAGAAAAAGACTATTCTGTTTCCCGCGGATACTACGGGCGCGTTTGATAATGATAATGCTCGTTCTTTTTCATTAAATTTTTGGCTTGGTGCTGGTTCTACGTATACTAGCGGAACTCTTAGTACTTCTTGGGCGGCAACTAACGCGGCAAATCTTGCTGTTGGCCAAACAAACCTAGCAGCAGCAACAAATAATTATTGGCAGATTACTGGTGTACAGTTAGAACCTGAGGTTGTTACTCCTTTCGAGTTTGAGCCTTTTGAAACTACTTTTAGAAAGTGTCAAAGGTATTTTCAAAAATGTACACCACATTCTGAGACTACTTTTTCAAGTCTTGCTACTAACTCTAATATGGAACAAGGCATTTGCTGGCTTACTGCTGGCGGCGATGCTGGTTTTGGGGGCGCTCAAAGATATAGTTTTGCTACAGAAATGCGGGCTTCGCCTATTATTGATGTCCGTGCTTGGACTACAGGAACTGATAATGTTGCTGATTCGGCTACTTTTACTGTACACAGGCCGGGAGTTGGCGATTTTAATGCTACTTTTAGAAGCAGAAGCGCTACTGGTTTTGCAGTAACTACAGCCGTAACTGACAGAACTTTATTTTTCTTTTGGCGAGCAAGCGCTGAACTTTAAGGAGGTGTAGTATGAGTGTTATCGGACATGGTGTAGAAATTGTTACTAGTGCTACTCGACCAGCATCTCCTTTTGATGGTATGCAGATTTATGAGACTGATACTAGGAAGATGTTGGTTTATAATAGTTCTGCTTGGGTTGAGGTTAATGATCTTGATAATCTTGGTGCGGCTCCTGCTGCTATTCCTCGTGGTCTTATTGCAGAAACCAAAAAGACGGTGACACAAAATTTTACAAGTTCGTCGCCTGCTGACGTAACTGGATTGTCTCTAACATGGACGGCAGAAAGTAATCGCCTCTATCTACTCGCGCTAAATATGGTATGCGCTAAAGACTTTAATCCTGGCATTGGAAGCATTTCTATTACGGATGCCAGCAACAATGTCAAAGCGACATCGCTGCATACATCAACTAGCGCCTTTGTTTTTTTCTTCACCGTTTACCTTACAACGTACGAAACCGGCCTTAGTGGTTCGCAGACACGTAAAGTAAGGGTTGCAACTACTTCAAGTAATTTGGACGCTCCAACTGCAAGCGTAACACAACCGGCTACATTCATGGTTTTCGATATGGGGGTCGCATAAGTTAAGCCGAGATCAAACATATTTTACGATTATTAAATAAGTATGGTGAGAGGTATTATGTTTAATTCTAATGTTAAATCAAAGGGAGGTGACTAATGGCAACAAATAATTTTAACCTATTACAACTAAGCGGTTCTGATACTGCGGGATACAATAGTATCAACGCTCTTATTACAGATATTGATAATAAGTTGTATGCTCGTGTTGCGGTTCCCGGTATGGTTATGATGTGGCGCACCGCTGCTGGCGCGGTGCCTACCGGGTGGACTGATGTCACCTCTACGCTTACAAGCGCAGGCGCGGCTAGTGTTACCGGCTATAAATATATTGAGAAGGCGAGTACGTAATGGCTAGCGTTGATCTTACTACTGCTGCTGGGCAGGCTGCTGTTGCGTATCAGGACGCTTTGAATCAGGCGCGTAATATGCAGAATATGCTTTTGCGGCAATACGGTTTTACTGCTCCTGCTGTTGGTGGGGGTTATAGTGTTGAGTCTGCTCAGCGAGCGTTCGATCCGAATGTTTTGTTTGATAAGGCTACTGGTGGTATTGATGCGGCTCGTGTTCAAGAGTTGGCTGGTTCGTTGCAGGCTGGAGGTACTGGTTTGCTTGCGGATATTAGTCGTGGTGGTGCGGCTGCTGAGGCTGAGGCTGCGCTTGGTGCTAGGGCTGCTGGTATTAGTGGTGGTGGTTTGGCCGCTCAGAGGCGTCGGCTTGCGGAGGCTCAGACTGGTGAGCAACTTGGTCAGGCTAGGCAACAATTCTTGGCTAGTTTTGGTGAGGCTATGGCTCCTATTGGTGGCGCTTATCAAGGCTTACAGATTGCTCAGGCTCAGGCTAAAGCGCAGGAGGAGGCGGCTAGGGCCGCGGCTGCTACGCTCCCTCAGACTCCTGAAGAAGAGGCTATTGCGGAATCTGCTACTACTCAAGCGCCAATTTTTAGAGGCGCTAATCAGGCTGGTGGTATTCTTAGTCCTGGTTCTCGTGGTAATTATAAGATTAAGGGACAACCTCGCGGCAAGGTTCCCGCGAAGAAGCCGGGACAAACTTTTACTGGTAAGGGTGGCGTGAATTGGGTTTATCGTCCACAAGGCCCGTCTGGTGCGGGCTGGTATAAAAAGAAGTGAGGAGGCATATTTATGGCTAAGAAGAAGAAGCAGCCTGTAACTCTTGAGAGTATGATGAATGTTACTCCTCAGCAGTTTCAGCAGTATTTGCAGGGTCAGCGGGGACAGTTTACTCCGATGATTCGGACGTTGCGTCGCCAGTTGGCGGGGCTTACTCGTGCTGGTGATCCTACTGCTCGTGCTTATCAGCGTTTGCTTGCTGGTCTTCCTACTGAGGAGACTGTGAGTGGTGCGTATCGTGGCGGGTTGGAGAATCTTGCTCAGTATATGCAGGGTCTTGATATGAGTCGTGCTGGTCGTGGTGTTGGTGAGGCGGTTGGTGCTCTTGGTGCTGCTCTTGGTGTTGAGGGTGCTGGTGATGTTGCTCAGGCGGCTGGTACTGTTAGTGGTGTTGGTGAGGCTGGTGGTGATGTTATGTCGAAGGCTCTTATGCAGGCTGCTGCTGGGCAGTTTGCTGGGTTGGAGACGGAGCGGCTTGGTCAGTTGGCTGAGCAGCGTCAGGGTTTGACTCTTGGGCTTGGTGAGGCTCGTAAGGCTGCGCGTGAACAGCGTCAGGAGTTGGCTCGTATGCTTGCTGAGGTTCGTGGTCAGCGTCGTGGCGCTGCGCCTAATCCGTTTGATGTTGCTAATATGGTTATGCAGTATCGGCAGAATCTTCGTGCTTTGAGTGGTTATGGTGGTGGCTATGGCAGCAGCGCTGCTGTAGATGACGATGATGATGGCGGTCGTGTTGATATTACGAGTCCTAAAGAACTTGAACGTTTTATTATGACTGGTGCGCCGGATGAGTATCTAGAATTAAAGAATGAAAAAGGCAAGGTTACTGGAGTGCTGCGTCCGGGATATTACGGCGCTGGTAGACCCGCTCCCGGATCTCGTCCTCGTAGGGGTTAAAAGAAATAATATTTTTATTTAGCGTGGAGGCTACAATTTATTTGTAATGTTCCAAGACGCAGGAGGATTATATGGCTCGTTATGCTACAATTAAAACCGATAGGAAGAAGGCGGAGCAATTAGCGTACCGTCCTAATTTTGTTACGGTTAATGGTAAGATTACACCTGTGGCCGATATTAAGCAGCCGAAGTATACTTTTGGTGAGGCTATGGGACTGGCTAAGTCTGGTTATGCGGGCTTATATGGTCGTTCTAAGACAAAGAAAACTATCGGTCTTATGGGCGAGAATTGGCAGCAAGCCGTTGCTTTGTCTAGTTATCGTCGTAATAAGGCTTTGCCAGACTTCCAGTTGTTTGAGAAGACTCCGCGTGAGACTCTTCTTGATACGGCTGCTGCGACACAACTTATTCCCGGTAAGCCACAATATAATTCTCTTTTGCGTTTGTATACTGATTTTACTGAGAAGTATGGTGCGGACGCTAGTGGTTTTGTGCGTCGTTACGGGGCTATGCCTTCTAAGGAAGGTAAGTATGGTGTTCTGTTTGATCTTAACAACCGTAAGATTCGTAATGAGGATGTTCGTGCGACGTATCAGAATAATCTTGCTAAGACTCTGATTGATGCTGGTAAGGCTATGACGGCTGAGGGTATGACGGACGAGGATAAGAGTATTGGTATTGAGTTGATCGCTATGGGTCAGGATGCTCGTCTCTCTTCGTCTCGTTCTAAGCCTAATCGTGAGAAGATTAAGATGCTTGAGGAGCGGCTTAGTCTGCTTGGTGAGCGTTATATTCCTGAGGTTCAACAGTCTGTGAGCGCGGCTACTGGTGTTGAGGCTGCTGCTCCGTCGTATTCTACGAAGGCTACGAGTGCGGCGTTGGCTATGCTTGCTGGTCCTATTGGAATGGCGATTGGTAATACTACCGCTGGTAATGATCTTACTAATCGTGCGCTTGATTATATGAGTGGCTTGGCAGAGTCTAATATGATGAAGGGTAAGGAGGTTTGGTGGAAGGAAGAGGATAAGCCTGAGGGCGCTTCTTGGGATTCTAAGGGCCTTCTTGGTTTGTATGTTAACTTCACTAAGGGTATTGCCCGGTTCGGGCTTGGCCTTCCTGCTGGATTTTTTGCTGTTGGTGGTGAGGCTAAGATGGCTGGTGAAGAGTCTATTAAGGCTCCTCGTCAGGCCGCTGCGGGTCTTGTTAGCACGGCTCTTGCTGTTGGTAGCCTTGGCGCGGTGGATCAGGATAAGGCTAAGAAGGCAATTGAGAATGTTATTGGTCGTGAAGAGCGCGACTGGGGTGATGGTGTAGACTTCCAGATTGGTGATATGATGTGGGCTGATTATGCTCGCAGGTATTATGATCCGTTTGCTTATGAGGTTGATGAGAATGGTAATTTTGTTCTTGATGAGGAGGGTAAGCGGAAGTTTCAGGGATTCTGGTCTGGCGTTACCAATCAGGATAATTATGATGCTATGGGTAATGAGATTGCTGTTGACCCGTTAGCGATCACTCTTGATATTCTTGATGTTGCGCCTATTATTGGTTTTGGTGCTAAGGCTGCTAGTATTGCTAGTATTGGTGCTCGTGTGCCTCGTTATGGCGGCAAGATGGGTATTACTCGTGCCGATATTGTGGCGATTGAGGAGGCTCAGAAGCGTGTTGTTACTGCTGGTGAGGCGGTTGAGGCTATTCCTGCTGCTGCGCGAGAGTCGGCTGAAAGTATTATTCAGAAGTTGGATGAGAATCCTGAGTTGGTTGATGTGCTTGATGAGGATCAGATTCTTGAGGCTGCTCGTGTTCTTGCTCCTGTTGAGGAGGCTCGTGCTGCTAAGTTTGAGGTAGACGTGCTTCAGCGTAAGTTGGAGTCTGCTCCTAATCCTCGTAATTTTAGGCGCATTCTTCGTTCTGCTATTAATGGTGATCCTGAGAGTATTCGCCGGTTTGACGAGTGGAAGGCTCAGGGCATGGCTTTTGATGGTATTGAGAATAAGTGGACGGTTCGTGCGAGCGCGTTGTTTGAACCGCGTTCCCGCGTCTTAGAGAAGCCGGAGAGTGTTCTTGAAGGGTCTGATAAGGCTATTATCCGGTTGCCTGCTAGTCCTATTGTACGTGGCTTAAAAGAGGGTTGGTACTGGGTTGGTCGTAAGACTGAGGCTATGGCTGCTAGAGAGTTGGCTAAGCCTGAGACGGGCCGAACAAAGGGTGCTATTCTTAGTAAGTGGATTGATATGCCTCGTTTTGGTTATCGGTGGTCGTACACTAAAGCAATTCAGAATGAGGCTATTTATGATTGGGGCGATAATGCTTCCGAATTATATCGACAGTCTAAGATTATGGAGATTGAGGGGGCGGCTCTTGTTAGTGCTCCTAATCGGCTTGCTATTGAGGCTGAACTTGTTGGTGGTGACGGGCCGTTTGGACCGGCAACAGCGCCTCAGATTCAACGAGCGGCGTTGAAAGAGAAGTTGACTAGTCTTACTCGTGACAAAGATGGTAATGTTGTACCCTCGTTGCGTAATGATGAAGCGTTGTATCAGAAGAAGTTGAATGATCTTATGGACCGTGAGACTGCTAAAGTTGATACTGATCTTGCTGAGGCTGTATTTGATGAACAATGGGAGTCTGGAAGGCATAATCTTAAGGCACGTATTGCCGATCCAACATATAAATCTGGTGATACGGAATTAGATGCTATGATTGATTTGTATCGTCGTCTGGTTGCTCAGGATGAGGCTATTAGGCATCGGCTTGTGCATGAGGATATGACGCCTACTACTCTTAATCATTTGAAACAGTTGTATGCTGAGCCTATGAACGGCCTTAAGTTAACTCCTGAACACTTGTTTGGTAAGCGTGGTCGTTTGAAGAAGTATCGTGATCGTGTTCTTCGTCCTAATAATGCGCTTGCTTTGTATGTTACTCGTTTTGTTGATGTTGATAGTGCTGATGAGATTATTGCTGCGGCTCAGGCTGAGGACCGCATTGGTACGGTATTTGATGACTTAGAGCCTAACATTAAGCGAGAGCGAGAAAGGCAACTTGTTAATGCTGTTCGTGCTTTAACTGAAGATAATGCTGGTATTTTTCGTGATGGTCTTGGTGGTGCGGGTGACATTGGTCGTCCGGTATTGATTCTTGCTAAGGAGCAAACCGCTGGAGCAGACTTTGTGCAATTCCATATTCCTCGTCTCCGCCATACGCTTGACAATGGTCGTGTAATTAATGGTAAATTAGTTGACGAGTCCGAAGTGTTTACTATGCCTAAAGTTTTCTTTGTGCGCGGTAAGAAAGGTAAGAAGGCCGCTGTTGTTGAGTCTGTTGAGCAGGGAGAGAAGTTACTTGAGGCTGGGTCGTTAAACGCTATGGCAGATGTCTATTCTAATGCCCGTTTTTATTCTGAGAAGGTTGCTGAGACTGGTCAGCAGGGCGTTCGGCTTAATGAGAAGATGATTAAGACTGAGAGTGTTATTGCGAATAGTGCTATTCGTGAGCATAGTTTGGCTCAGATTGTCCGTAGTCAGTATAACTTTTTTGTTTCTCGTGTTGAACGGGATCTTGGTGCGCTTGCTGAATCTCAGGCAGTTCTTATTCCGGCTTCGCAGGTGGCTGGGAGAGATCCGGCACGGTCTGGTTATCGCGTGTTAGATAATGTTAGACCCTTTGATAATATTGAGGATGCCCGTGTTTTTGCTAGACAGCGCGGGGTGCTTGACGAGTTTGAGCAGAGCGTTGCTTTATATGAAAATGGCCTTCTTGATGAGGTTGATTCTACTCTTGATATTGCTGCTGGTATGGGCATTCGTCGTATGCCGAATGGCGAAGTTGAGTTTATTGTTCGTGGTGGAGTGGAGGATTGGGCGCCTTATGCTATTAATGAAAGTTTGGAACAGCATTCTACGCTTGCTGCTTATCGGGATGTTATGTATTCTGATCCTGTTAACATTCCCGATCACGGCTTTGTTCTTGCTGTCCCTAATCAGGTGGATCGTCAGTTAAGCGTTCTTGCTATTGAGGGGGATGATTTTGCTACTAGACTATTGTCTAGGCCATTAGTTAAGGGATCTACTAATATCTTTAAATGGTGGGTTCTTAACATTAATGCGAAGTTTATTTCTAATAACGTGATTGGCGGTTTGACAATGATGATGATTCATAATCCTGCTGCTGCTCCTAAGATCCTTTTTAGGGCTGCACAGGCTATTGCGCGTAAGAATGGGGATACACGTATGAGTAATGTTGTGCGTGAATCGGATGCTGTTAATCGTCAGTTGCAGTACGAGTTTAAGCATAATGATTATCGTAAGCAGGCTAATTTCCGTGACACGACTCCTGACAGTATTCGTGATTTGTCGAATAAGCATGAGTGGTTTAGGAAGTATATCAAAAACTTTGGTTATACTACTATTAGTGCGTTTGAGGAGTTTATTCGTAGGAATGTGGCGATTGATTATCTTCGTCAGGATCCTACGTTTAATGCGTTTATGCTTGGTGATGAGGTTGCTGAGTATATTCGTCGTGGTATTGACTGGGATGGTAATGTGCGTCGCGGTGATGATGCGATTACTCCGTTTGAGGCTGCTACGGATCTTCTTCTTGATCGTAACTCGCCATTCTTTAATGCACAGTTAAAGCATCGTATGCGTTACACTACGAATACGGTGTCTGGTAATTATCATAGGTTTAGCGCGACTGAAACATTTTTGCGTAACTCTATTATGCCATTCTATTCGTGGCAGAGGCACTCGTTGACGTATACTTATCGGCTTGCTGTTGATAAGCCGATTACGGCTAACGTGTTGTATAATGTTGGTCAGTATGGTTATGTTGAGGCGGCTAATTCTGGTGTGCCTGATTATCTTATGATGACTGTTCCGCTTCCTAATGCTATTAAGGAAATGTTTGGCATTACGGAAGAGGATTATCGTATTGATATGAATGCGTTGTCACCGTTCGCTACGGTTGGTGATATGGCTGCTGCGGCGGTTAATCTTCTTACTGGTACTGATGTTGGTGCTAATGTTTGGCAGTTCACTAACCCCTATGTTAATGTTGCTATTAAGGATACTCTTGGTGTTGATCCTCGTAATGGTCGTTTTGACTTTAGTGGAGAGCAGACACACAAGGGCTTCTTTAATGCTTTGTATGATACGAGTAAGGGTATTGCTAAGGGTTCGTATCTTGGTCGTGGTAAGGGCTTGTATGATGCGGTTGAGCGCGAGTATGAGGCTGATTCGATTGCGAATAAGTATGCTGCGATTGATAATGCTGCTGATATTCTTAAGAATTATGAAGCGGGTGAGGATTTTAGTGAGTGGAAACTTAGTATTCCTGAGGAGAGGACTACGCTACAACTTACTGGTGATCCTAACGCGGCGGTTCTTAACGCTCTTGGTATTAGTACGTATCGTATTAATCTTGATGCGCTTGACGAGTCTCAACGCGCAGAGGTTGTGGGTGCGTATGTGCTTAATAAGGTGAATGAGTCTAAGTTGGCTGAGCAATCACAACAGAGGCTTAATGGTGTGCGAGAGTGGCAGCGTGAGCGAGATTATGTGTATCAAGTTTGGCTTCCTATTGCTGAGCAGCAGGGTCTCCCTGAGGAACAAATTAGGCTGGTTCTTGCTAAGATTGAGGATCAGAAGCCTAAGAATAAGAAATCACAGAAACTTCTTGAGATGATCGGAGGATGATATGTAATGAGTGAGGGCGATATTCAAATTATTCTTCATCGTCTTGATGCTTTGGATGCGAGGCTTTGTCAGATTCATGATGAGGTTAAGCGTACTAATGGTCGTGTCACAGAGTTGGAGATGACTGAGGCGAAGTGGGAGGGTGAGAAGGAGGGCAAGCGTATGCAGATGATGATTGCTACGAGTGTTATCTCTGGTGGTATTCTTGCTGGTATTGTTTGGTTTGTTACTCAGGCGATTTAAGGAGTGTGATTATGAAGGAAGGTTATGGTCGTAATGAGAAGTTGCGTAAGAAGGTTCTTCGTGCTTCTGTGACGCCAGAGCAATGGCGTACATTGCAGGAGAAGCGTGTTGGCGTTGCTAGTCAGGCTGCCAAGGCTGCTAAGCCTATGGCTACTGCGCGTAATGAGAAGATGAAGGGTTTGGCTAGGCTGAAGTCTAAGAAGAAGCGAGGTATGTGATGAATTGGCGTGAGATTCTAACACGAGCCGCATTAACGTTTATTCAGGCGTTCCTTGCGGTTCTGCTGGTTGATGGTATTGCTGGTATTGACGAGCCGGGTGATATTGCGGCTCCGTTTGTTGCTGGTCTTGCTGCTGTGTTGTCGCTGGCGTATAATATTGTACGGGAGTATCAGGCTCAGAAGGGTTGGGACGAGTAGTCGCTCTAAAAGTTTAAGTTCGTAATGATAGAGGACCGGGCATTCGCCCGGTCCTCTTTTTTTATCCCTTAATATCCACAACCTCACAAGCATCACTCGTACAAGCAAACGTCTGACTAGACTCAGTATTATCCTCCAACTCGTACTCACTCAACTTAGCCCAATCAATACTCTTAGGAGACTCCTTCACAAGAGAGTCATACTCCTCTTTATTGATCGCTTCGTAAGGAGCCTGACGATACGTATGATCGCTCTTAGGCAAGAAAGAGATACCACTAACCTCATCAAAATGATCCCACACCCACGAGCCTACACGCATCCACTCATCCTCAGCCACACTCACCGTAATACTAGGCTTATGCTCGCACCAATTCTCCTGATAACACAACCAGAGTTCCAAATGCTCAATCGCAGTAAGATCCTGCTTATACATTGTAGGAGACTTCTGCGGGAACGAGAACACCATCATATTATCCGGGTTCATAACGTCCGGCTCGTGAGGAATACCAGAATCCATAAGGAATTGTGTCAACGGGTCCTTAACATCACCACGCACACGGCGAATATAATACTCAGAGTAACGAGGATGAATGCCGGAAGCGGAGTCCACCAACTGAGAGACAGTACCGCTAGGCTTGACACAAGTAATGGCAGTAGACTGAGGAATACCAATCTGCTTAGCATACTTCGCATTAGTCATCACCGCCTCTTGACGCAACTCTCGTAGATTAGAAGCCAACTGGTAAACACCCTTACCTACCATACTTTTGTTATCGAAGATTCCCGTGAGCGACACACCGAGCAGACGCTCCTCCTCCGTGTTCTGCTTCCACACCTTACGCAAATACTTGAAATCCGTAAGAGTCGCTTGGAACGTCCCAAGAATTGTAGCCAACCGTACCTTACGCTTAAGTGAATCTGGATCATCTTCAGCACGAACCACAACCTCAGTAAGATTACAAAACTGGTGCGGGCGTAGAATAATCTCAGAGCATGGATTAGTGCCAAACGCAAACGAGTAGTCCCTCCGTCCATTCTTAGCAGCCTGCTTCTGCGCAGCCTCACGATTAAAGATACCACGCTCGCCACTCTTGGACTGGTAGAGGCTTAGCCATTCCTCCATGAACGCATCCATACCCGGCGTGTCAGTATACGCAACGGAATTATTTGCAAGTGCACGTTGAGGATTGTCGGTCCACCACTCACCGCTCTTAGCATTCCGCATTCTACCATCTGATAGGTTGCTAAGCGAGATAAGGGCTGAACGCCTAACCCCACCAACCACGACCACCTCAGCAATCTTACATACAATATCATGACACTCCACCGCGTACAACTTACGACCAGCAGCATTCTGAAACACGCTAGTCACAAACTTAAACAAGTCTTCCAATGGTTCGGGACCACTAGCACGACCACCGAACGTCTTAAGCCTACTGCCTGCGGGACGCACAGCACTCATGTCCCATTGTGGGATTTGCCCACTATAAAGCATAGCGATCAACTCTCGCAGAGCCTTAGCCCAACCACCCTTAGAATCACCAACCTTAATGATCGTGTCACTCTTCTCAAAATGCTCATTCACTACGGGCAACTGGTTAATCTCGTCACGCTCCACAGAGAAGCCAACACCTACACCATTCATCAGGATGTATAGAATCTCATCAAAGCAACGCTGATGATTGACAGGAGTATACGAACAATTATATCCAGCCACATTTTCTCTAGCGAGGGCTGGGCCAGCCGTCATAAGCGCCCGCATACTAGGCATAACCTCTAGGTGAATGATAGCATCAAGTAACTCTGCCTTTAGCACAGCATCCATCTTATAATTATGCTTCTCACGAAGAGTCTGCTCCATAAACTCAACATAACGATTAACCGTTTCCGGCCAATATTCTCGCCGCTTCTCCTCGTCCAACCAGCGAGCATAACGAGACGTTGCAATAAACGTCTGATAATCAGTTGGTAGACTCATGCTTCTCCTTTCATAGTAGGGCCGGAGGGGATCGAACCCTCACGCCCGTAGGCAACGAATTTTAAGTCCGTCGTGTCTGCCAATTCCACCACGGCCCCATTATTACTTACTACGCGCAACGATCTTAATGCCACGAGCGCCATACGAAACCATATCCGGCTTACCATTCGTGATAAACCAGTAACCATTACACCAACTAGGATACGTCGTAGTGCCCTGCAAGTATTCAGTCTGAGGAATGTTAAAGAAACCACCCAACTCGCCAACAATAAACGAACCACTAGGATCCCAACCCATAGCACAATGATGAGTGTGCGCTGTCAACACATGACACTTCTTAACCTCTGCGATAGCAAGAGGATTATTCAACGGGCTTTTAGAGTACGAGTCTGGATGCGCAATAAAATATCGTTCCTTATTGCTTGTGATATAACAATGATCCAGATTGCTGAAACGCAATTTGCATCCGTGACGAGGAACATCCTTAAATACTTCGGTCATACTATCCACAAAAGACTCACGATACTCCGCAGCCTTAGTATACCGATAATCATGATTGCCACGCAAGAACACAATGTTACTAAAGTTAGCACAAAGAATCTCCATCAGACTCTTCGCCTCAGCAACCTCCTTCTCAATACCAGCGCTCTTCTGTTTAGGATAATACGCGCTCAACGAGTCACCATTCAAGAAGTCGCCAGCGATGAGAAGATTCTTATAGTCAGCAGCCTCACTAAGAAACTCGTTAACAAGATCCGCATCATACAATGGCACATGCCAGTCAGCCGTCACGGCCCAATCACCCTTCAACTCAAAGGGACGATCAAGCCCGAACTCAAACCTACTTTTATCCTTGGTATCAACCCGCATCAAGAAACTCTCCATTCATAATATTAGTCAAAGCGTCAAGCGCATCGTTAAGACGATAATTAATCATCCGAGTGCTGACACCATCATTAAGTGCCTGATCTTGAATAGGCATACCGTTCACAAACACATTCACAATCGTATAGTATAATACAGAATTATGCTTTTGTAATTCTTTTAACGCATATACAATATCAAGATAATAATCTGAGAATGTAGAATCCGGGTGCCGTTGCAGGCTATAATAGTTCCTCAGCAGATTCTCCACTATCTCCTTCTCGTACACCATCTAGCATCTCCTCATAACTTACTGAATGATTATGCCGCAACCGCTTAGTGAACCGGACCCAATCCTTCATACGATTATAAACAATTCTACTTACTACTTTAACATCCTCGTTTGTTTGTTTTTGTTTTAGGTTCCATACTTTGCGTCTCGTATCAGGAGAGCATAACCATAGTGAGATCATGCCCTCCTGATAGAGATCATCATACTCTGCTGCTTTACGGAATGTATAAGCGGCGGAGTGGATAGCGCCTTTATACTCCCCGATAAACTCTTCGGGGTCCCACATCAGAACGGAAAGTCATCCCCGGTGACGGCCTCAGTAACAGCAGGAGCAGCCGTCGTAGTCGGAGCAGTAACCGTGGTGTCACCAGCGACACGCACAATCGTGGTAGCGGACAGGTTATGATACGTAACCTGCTCACCAGCCTTGTTCTGCCCAACACTAGACGAATACTTGCCATCACACACGAGGAAGTCGCCCTTGTTTACAGGAATGCTAGCCTTCTCAGGCCAGATCGTGACACTAAAGTTCTTGTTAGAACCAATAGCCCGGATCACTACATCACGAACCTCCTTACCGCCAGCCTGACGGGTACGAGGATCAAACTGCACGATACCAGCAACGGTCACATACTCACTCATCATTAGTCTCCTTGTCTGTATACGCATCCCACATTTTGAGGAATGTCTTATATGGTACAACTACGAACCTTCTACCAGTTTTGGCTTCTCTTAGAAATAACGCCCATTCTTGCTTGCGAGCATTATGCTGCGCTTGTTTGAGGTCTGCGTCTTTCAATGAGAGGCGCTTCTGATACTTACATTCTGGTGCGAACTCTATAGGAAGATCGGTTACGTCTGGTACATCAAAACCACGAGGACCAGTACGAGTCCCGCCTAGATCACGAGCGACTTCACGCTCCCAATCCTTCCATTGTTTACTCCTGTTCGGTGGCAGGCTCATCCTGCTCATCCCCCGGATCACTATCCGTAATATAATCTACCGTCTCTTCGACATACTCATCCCACGACTTAAAATTATCGGGAAGAGCAGCGCGAAGAGTAGCAGCATCCTCATTGGCGGCGATCACGGTGATAGCCTGCTCATCATCAGTCATGAGATAAAACGGACCATCAATAATAGCACGCACAGTAAGGAACTCTAGCACTCCAGCAACCGTACGACCCAACTGCTCCTGATCGACCTGTGCAAGCAACTCAGTCATGGCGCTATCATACTCTTCTTGCGTCAACTCTACAACATTATCTTCTGTATTCATACTTCACCTCCTTAGAATGCGTCGCTTGATACCATCAGTTCAACCTGCCCATCTATTGTATCACAGATTTCAACCTTTGTCAAGCCTCCGGCTTGTGTTCTGCGACTCTTAAAATGGACAAGGTTAAACTTGTTAGGGCCAGTCTTACGAGCCTCAATGCCACAATCTACAGCAGCACCAATGTCTGAAGAGCCGCGAGTGCGGACATACGAACTAGTAGAATCAGACTTGTTAGTGTGGTGTAGTAGGATCACGGCTGCGCCAGTCTCACGACAGAGAGTGTTAATACTGTCGTTGAATAGGCTTGCCATCTCGCCAGCATTATTCTCATCCTTGGTGTGGAATCGTGTAAGGCTGTCAAGAACAATCATGCTAGGCTCGTAAGTGATCGCTTCGTCTAGCAACTTGTCAAAGTTACGATCAAGACGTACGCCCTGACGATGCAAGTAACGCAGGTTATCAAAATTATTTACTCCGAGTTGTCGGAGCCTATGGTAGACTACATCATGCGGATTCTCCTCGTCAATATACAAGACTTTACCATGATTGGTAACCTCGTGTCCGATCCATTCGTTACGATTGTCAGCCATCGCTACGGCTAGGCTGAGGCTGATCCAAGACTTGCCAACGTTCGGCTCGCCCACGAGCAGCGTGGTATCCCCACGACAAATCAAACCCTTCACAAGCCACTCGTACTCTGGGGGTGGGATGCTAAGATCAAGAGCCTTGTAATGAAAGTTACCTGCGAGACTCTTGCTTGTAATATCCCTGAACGTGTCAAGAGTGTACGAGTCAAAGAATTCGCAAATATCTTTCACATCGGATGGGAGGCTGATACGCCTAGCCTTAGCCCCTAAGATACCACGAAGCCTACCCCAAGCCGTGTCAACAGTAGTCTTTACATTATAATCATTATCATTGTCAAGAACTACGAAGACTCGCTCGTACTTGTGTAGTGGTGCGAGTACATCATCGGAGAATGCGTTGAAGCCGGGTAGGCCATACACGCTCTTGACGCCCTCTTGCCACAGGCGCATCGTGTCGGTTTCACCCTCGCACAGCACAGCGTAGGATTCTTCTGCTACTTGCTTGGGACGATAGAGACTAACCTTAGCGCCTTTGGTGAAGCGGAACTCGCGCTGCCCGATCATCTTACGAGTACGATCACCTGTCTCGTAGGGCAGGCGAATCCACTCCTCGCTCGTTGACTCTACACCAAACGCTTCAAGAGTCTCACCTGTGATACCACGTTCGTTCTGAAACCAATTCTTATGCGACTCTAGAATCAACATTCCTCCTATCGGACTACGCGAATAAAGATTTGTACCTGACGCTTGTTACGAGTGCGACGCATAACTTCACCGCCGTCACTATCATTACCCTGACTCGTGTTGCCTTCGATACACTTAAAATCACCCTTGCTATTAGGCTTCGTCTCAACAATGCCAACATGATCGCTGATACCGTCACGCTGCCAGTCGAACATGGCAATGTCTCCGGGCTGTACCTTGTTAATCGGAACAACGATGAGTCCGTTGCGCTGTGCTCGCGCATCATTGACCATGAAAGGACAGTATGCCCAACGCGCCTTCTTCGGATCAAAAGACTTACTGCCAGCCTTGGTGTAACACCACGTAACAAACATTGCGCACCACGGGCCACGCAAACCATACCAGTCAGAGAACATAACCTTATTAGAATACGGCGGGTCTTCCTTAACGCCGATCCAACGAATCGCCTCATCAAGCGCCTTCTCACGCATTGGCTTATTAGAAACTTTACGCTTCTCAGAACGACGACGCATCAAACGATTAGGCTTCTTCTTACGAGTAAGATAATCATGAAGCGCCTGACCATACGTCTGCGTACATTGCCGCTCAGGATAACCCAGCATCCACTTAGCCTGCTTAGCAGCAGCCGCAGTCTGCGGACCAAAGATACCATCAACCTTACCAACCCAAGTACCATACGCCTGAAGCGCCTTCTGTGCCTTCTTAACATCCTCGCCCCGCATATACGGGCTAGTTAACTTTAGGATTCTCATACCCAACTCCTTTGCTCTTTAATAACCTTCTGCTCTTCAATATAAATCAACCTATCAATATACCACTTAGCCTTAAGCAGATCCTCCATTCCATTCTTGTAACGATACCGGGCTACATATTTTAGCACATTACCCTGATGATAGTCAAGTCCCAAGCCCTCAATGGCTGTAATAACTTCCATCTCTCCCTGAGTATAATGCGCAGGACTGTTTACAGGATCATCAATCGCCATAATGAATCTTCCTATGGCACGGACGGCATACGGGAACACACTTCTCAATCTCTCTACGAAGAGACTCTGGAGAACGATTATACACAGCCTTTGACACGGTAAGATCCTTAGACTTGGGATCAAGGTGATGCAGGTCGATCAGCGAGGGATGCAGAATCTTACCACAACAATGACAAGGATTATACTTAGCCTCTGCTACAATACCCTTATTAATAATCGTGCGAGTGTTTGTCTTGTCAATACGGCATTGGCGGCACAGACTCTCATGAGTGCCGCGCTTCTCCTGAAAATAAAAGTCTTCTACCGACTTAACTTCCTTGCAATGCGTACATGTCTTATACTCAATCACTATACGGCTCCTTGTCTGCCCAGTTAGTATACGATACTTCGCAGTCCGTGTCAATACTAACGTATTCTTCTACGTTTTTATTCCCCATTAGTGTTGGGATTGTGTTAACTAGTGTTGGGATCTCGTTACGATCCGCGTCTAGGATGATCTCGTCATGCACAATATTTACTATATGTGTAGCATAATTGTCGTACAGGTACTTGTCTACTCGTACGACACTATCACGCATGAGGTCTGCTGCTGATCCTTGGATGAGCGCGTTGAGAGCCTTGTGGGCCTCTGTAACGTGCAGCCTACGCCCATACAAACTTTGAATATAACCGCGAGTATCCAAGGTTTCTGCGATACTCTGGTTAAGAAGGCTGATACCGGGACGAGTGTCATGATACGCCTTCAACAATCGCTTCGCTTCCTTAAATGATACTCCTAACTGTCGCATGATAGTGGGTGTGCCACCACCATAGATGATACTAAAGTTGAGTGTCTTTCCTACTTGACGTTCCTCGTCGCTGATACCCGTGCGTCCGTACAAGCCTTGAGCGGTGATGAGGTGAGGGTCGGCTCCACGGTTGATCTCACTAGCCAGCGTAGTGTCGCCGATGGCTCTTGCAAGGTAGTATGCGAGCAGTCTAACTTCGATTGCTTTATAATCGAAGAATAAGAACGCATCCAGTTTCGGTACAAATGCACGTTTCACATCCTTCTGGCTTCTGGGAATATTCTGTACGTTCATGTTACACCATAATATTTTAGTTTTACTAGGACCATGAATATCTGCATGGCTGAGTCAAACGAGTCTGCAAATACGGGCCAAGGATTCTCGATAGTGTCTAGCGTGTTCTCGCTAAGCATACTACAATAAAACCAGTTCCAACTACCATCATCTTCTTGTTCATTATAATAATCAAAGAGGGGCATCATGCTTCTGCCGCTCCGCTACTCATCCGTCCGGTACGAGTACCATGCTGACGAAAGTTAGGATGCAAGATACTATTCTTAGCCTCAGTATCAAGCGCATCAAAATATGTAGACTTGATCTTATTAGCCTCGCGCAACTCTACAATCAGCCCAGCCAACTCGTCATCTACTTGCGATAGTGCGTCTTTGGAGGTAGAGGATACCACGAATCCTCGTTCTTGTAGCGCAGCGAGAACCTGCTGGTGTGATTGTGGGTTAAACTCTTTCCCAGCAAGTTCCCCAATACGAGACTTAAGTTTGTAAATCCGATCACCATACTCCTTACGTTTTCGTGTAACATACTCACGATCAACCTGCATACCTTGCGCTTCGATACGCAACAAGGATAAAGTCAACCGCTTCTCAATCTCATACAAAGGAAGCAGATCATTATGCAAACGCTTCGTAAAATCTGTGTAGAGTTGCAATGTAAACTCTGCGTCCTTTGCAGCATACGGCGCTAGAATCTCATTCGGAATGGGATAATAACCATCCTCCTTCTTCATCTTATTTTTACGCCGCCAAACCTTCAGTACCTCGTCCTCATCAGTAGACAGGCCAAGATACGAGGAGGCAAGATACTTTAGTCCTGTGGGCTGGTGCTCATCAATCAAGTGCGCCATGGCCTGAGTATCCTCAAACTTATCAACAAATACATGATAAGGAATACCAAGCCGCATCAACTTCTGCATATCAAACTTCGCGTTGTGCATGATAATACGATCAGCCTTGCCAAGATCAATAGTAACATCGCTGATAATATCAAACCATTCTGCGTCATGCAACTCGCGCTTGTCAAACACATACGTCTTGTGTGGCGTGGCGACACTAATCATGAACGCCTCGTCATCCCAAGCAACACCAGTAGTCTCAGTATCAATTGCCAGTAGATCCAAAACCATTCTCCCCACGCTCGCCACCCCAAACCGTGCCGGGACTAAAATAATAATCATCAAGTCGGATAATCATAAGTTGGCAAATGCGCATACCATCGTGAATACGAAACTCTTCATCACTAAAGTTTCCCAGCACAACCTTGATTGTATCAGAATATCCTGCATCAATCAAGCCGGGAGCGTTAAGAACAAACAAGCCACCATTCTTAGCCAAGCCAGAGCGGGACAGGATTAGACCAGCAAAGCCTTGTGGAATCTGCATACGAATACCAGTATCAACCGTGCCGCGCCCCCAAGCAGGAATAGTCACATTCTCAGCAGCAAACAAATCATAAGCAGCATCGTTAGGATACTTACGATAAGGAGCGTTAAGAATATCCCCACTCTTATTTTCATAGTTGATTCGCATCAGTCCATCCTGTAACTAGCATCATCCATATCGTTAAGACCAACCTTGATAGGCTCGCAACCACAGTCACACGAGCACCACGGATTAGACGTAGTGTTAAACGCTTCGCCAGACCAATTCTCAAGACACTCTAGCCGCAGGCTGATATGGTCAAGAACATTATAAAGAACGCGCAACTCTGCTGCCATAGCAGCGGCTTCCTGCAAAACATACTCACGATTAAAACTATCAGACATTAGATAACTCCTTTATCAGTAAGACTACGACGAATATCATCAACATTAAGATCCTTAATACCTAGAATCTCACACATCTGATCCTTCTCAGGCATCGTTCCCGGATCCAATTCTAGCATACGCTGAGTGTATGCTACAACCAACTGTTTAAGTGCTACATCGTTCTGAGCGGCTTGCCGCTGCAACTCTACAAAATCACGCTCAGCAGCGTCCCACAAGTAGAGAGCGATACCATACTGGTGGCACGCCTTCTTCAGAGCCTCCGCTTGCGCAGACTTAACCGCAGTATCAGGATCAAAGTTAATGTTCGCTCCGATACCGTCACGACTAATCATAGCCTTCTGCGTGGTGAGGAACGCATCATCATCATCCCCATCACCGCCAACACTAATCACACCAATATCAGATAGGATAATCGTAAGCGTACCTTGCACTACAGCCATATACTGTGGCTTACCACTCCGGGTAGGAGCAGCATCCTTGATCTCCCAAGAGTTAAGTTGCCATGCCCAAGCATGACCAAGAACATCGTTTAGCCGGTTAATATAACCATCAATGGCTACATAATCCTGCCCACTCTGATTCTTCTTCACCAGAGTAGGGTGAAACTTCTCAGTTAGTTCGGCGGGAATCATCCGTCCTCCTTTGGCACAGGCCAATAATAATTATACTCTCCAACAACATCGGGATAGATCACATTATACCATGCTGGGTTCTTAAATACAAGGGCTGACTTGTGTGAATCATGCACACGATTATCGCCCCACCAATGTGGCAAACCTACAGGGGTCTGACTAAAATGCTCTGACCAGACAGCATACGTCTTAGCCTCACAAGTATCCTTATACCCGCGACGCACCCATTCCGCACACGTTGCTCGCTGATACATAAGCAGAGCAGTCTCATAGCCTTGCCACATACGAGTAGCAGGATGATTAGTCCAACCCTTACTCAGCCCAGCCAGCGCATTCATAATCTGTAGAGTCTCTACACGCTGCTTACCTAGCCGTTGCCGGTCAAGGATACGCACACTATTACTCATACTAGTTTCTGGCACGAATGTCTGCACAATGCTCCTTAATATACGCCGCAAACTCTTCCTGACCCTTATCAGTAAACTGATACTTGCCAAGAAACTTCTCAATCCAACCCAACTGCAAAGCCAACGCTAGAGTAGGATCATCAACCTCAAACTCTAGATTAGGAAGAAACCTATTCTTAAGTTTAGACCATGTTCTCATCATTAATCAACCTCTGATAGCCGGGGCAATCATCAATCAATGTCATCATAGACTCGTCGGATACAGTCAAACCCTCAACACCATTATATTCGTACCAGTTACCAATATGCTGCTTCTCTTCCTTGCTACAACCACACGGATCATCTTCCTGATCCTTCCACGGACAGAACATCGTAGAATAATGGGGACGATACCAGTATTCCCAACGCCGCTCCTTCTTATTATGCTTCCACTCGTACACACCATCTAGCACATCAGGCAACGCGAGCGAGTTAGTCTGGTACGCATCCAACGCATCCTCAACCTGACGGATACGATGCGTAAGCACATCCTCACCAATAGGATCAACATAGTAAAACACAGGCTCAGGCCAGCGCCTACGATAATCCGGCGTAGTAGGAAGATACAAGATACCCACACTATGCACACCCGGCATACCATAATGATAATAAGCACTAACCTGCATGACATGCTCAGGCTTAGGACCATCAAGAAATCCGAACGACGTACCACTAATAGTCTTATAATCAACAAGCATAAGATTACCCTGCTCATCATTCATATAAGCATCAGCAGTACCAACCCAAGGATACTTATGATCCTCACATACAACCTCAACCTCGCTAGCATACGGCTTATGATACTCACTCATGATAGCATGAATCTGCTCATGAATAGCCGTGCCCTGCAACAAAGGCAAAGTATTCATCCAAGGCTTGTCCCACACATCAGGATAACCATGATAATAATAAAGCACAGTATGCCTATCGTTCTGCAAATGGCTGGAGAAGTGCAGCATACCATCATTGCGGGGCTGATTGGTAGCCCGCTTCAGAGTGCTAATCAGACTCTTCATAATCGTACCATGCCCCCTCCGGGTTATCATTACCATCATAAACAAACATAGAAAACCGATCCTCATCCTTCTCAATCAGGAGTTCTACAAGTTTCTGCCCATTGTAAAACACACCAGCCTTAAAGTAATCATCCTCAGACTTGGTAGCAAACTTAAACACGCTGCTTCTCCTTCATCTTACGAGCCTGACGCAAAGCCTTAGCCTCCGCCTTCTTCTTACCACGCTCCAAGCGCCGCTGCATAGCAGCCTCCAACTTATTCTTCTTCATACTACCAGCAACAGCCATTACGATTCCTTCTCCTTATCAAACCACAACACAGTAGCCTTATACTTAGGCCGATCCTTCTTATCAGCAACACGACGGAACGCCCAAGTCTTATACCCCATATCATATAACATATGACTCACCCCATTGAGTGTAGGGCTTGTTCCAACAAACTCGTTATCCAACTCAATATGCCAAGCCACCACAGGATTGATTCCAGAAGGGCGACCTCGCTTTCGCTTATAGGTAACAACAACTTCACGCTCCTTACGCTTCTTCTTTTTCTTCTTACTCATCAGAATCCTGGTTCCCACTTAACATCCTTATCATTAATATTACTATTATTCTTCTTTTTATATGTATATGAATACTTATTCTCTATGTATTCTCTATACTCTCTATCCCATTCTAGATACTCTTCATATGTATAAGGCTCATTATTCTTCATAAGATCCCTCCATGATTCATACTTGTATCTTACCATAACTATTCTTCCTTGTCAAGTTACGATTGTGTTAAGATTACTAGGGGACTAGGACTCGAACCTAGATTCTTGGAACCAAAACCCAATGTCCTACCATTAGACGATCCCCTAATGCGGGTAGAGGGAGTCGAACCCCCACGCCTCACGGCGGCAGATTTTGAGTCTGCTGTGTCTACCAGTTCCACCATACCCGCAAACCCTTACTGCTTTACAATATTAACAATCTCACTATCATAGTTAATATCATAATCCATCTTAAACCTATCAAGCCCCTCATTATCAAGAAGATCCTTAGCCGCTTCCTCAGCATAATCCATATCAGCCGCCTCAACCGTTAGCGTAACACTCACAGGCACCATAACAGTAACCTCGTACTCATTCCTAAACCACTCAGGATCAACATCAACACCCATACGCTGAAGAGCACTAATAGTAGTATCAAGATCAATACCAGTATCATCCATACTGTTAATCACACCATCAACAAACAGGCTCATATCAGACCTCTCAGCGCAACGAGCCAAAAGAGTATAAACAATAGGAAGAAGAATACTAACATCCTCACTATTCTTAGCGTTTGTAATATGAGCCTCGCCAAGATCTGCCTTCAGCCGCGCAATCTCCTCATCACGAACCTCAATCTGCTGCCTATGATGATCCACCTCAGTCTCCTTCTTGTAAGCGTAGTGTCGATTAGTATCAAGCATTAGTAATCTTCCTCCTGCATATAATCATAGTAAGCATCAGCCTGCGCCCACAACCACTCATCACGCAGCCTATCAAACTCGTACCAACTCAACTCCTCGTCCGGCTGGATATCCACATCATTCTCATCATACCAACCATCATCAACCACAATAGTCACTAGAACCACCCCACAATATCATCATGGTACTTAGGATCAGTCATCATCTTATCCACCTTCTCATCCAAATCTGCTACCAACTCAAAGTAATCAGACTCACGTTCTACTAGAGCCTCAAAGTTATCAAACTCGTCCCACTCTTCGCCAGTAAAATCGTTCATAGTAACCCACACTCCCTTATAGTAGACTTCCATTTTACCTTTCCGGTTTCCGGCAAACTCTAAGATACCTATACCTAAGGTTTACCCTGCGATATCTAACAGTATAGCACCGATGCCGAACAAAATCAAGGGACCAATAACTACATAAAACAGGACCTCAAGCATTAGCCGCTCGCTTACACGCTGCGACACCCTCCGCATGAGCCTCATTGATATCCTCATACGAATTATAATACTCCCAATCATAATCCGCTTCACCAGACGGAAGAAACAAATCATAAATAGTACCCGTCTCATCCGAAATAGTATCAATCACATAGTTATTATAATATTTATCACTCATCATTTTAGCCTTTCTAAGCGTTTTACATGCCCCACTAGTAGGGTAGCACTACTCACACCCTCCGAAGCCCTCAGAGGGCCTGCAAAGGGCCTTAAAATGGACGCTACACAGCCACCTCCCACGTATACGCTACACGTTCCCATTCATACCCCATAGCCTCTACATAATCCCTAAGGCTAACCACATCATCATACGCGATAATATAACTAACATCACTAGCCACACTAAGATAATCCAAATATCGCATAGCCTGCTCGTCAAACTCTACATGATACATAACCACCCTATTACCTCCTAAGAGACTTATAAAACTAGCATAGCACACCGCTCGCGGAATGTCAAGCGGCTAACAATCACCACTCCAAACCATAATCCCTAGCCATAGCATCCGCACCCACACGCGAACACGTAGGCAAACCGATAGGCGGCTGGCTAACATGCTTCGCACGCTTAGCATATCCACGCCCACGGCTAGCATACTTCGCGGCCACACGCTCACTAGGCTTAGACGATAGCCGACGTACACGATACGCCCTACCCTCACGAATCACACCATACGCGCTACGCGCTACAACCTCAACAGTAGACACAATAAACCCCTAACCTATTTAGTCTTCCCACAATATGCACATCATATGCCCGTGCTAGTCGTCAAGCCTACCACATCGCGCAGCATCATGCAACACGCGACAGATAGCCGCATAAAGGCCAGCGAACGCTAACACAGCCATAACACCGTCGATACCGTTATGGCTGAACGCATCGGCCAAGTCTAGGCCCAACTCGTCCGCGGCATCCTCACAGTCCGAACGATTACTAGCCACAAGATCCCACGCGCGGCTATAATAAATAACATCCTCCGAACTATCCGCAACCTCCCACGCCATATCCTGCGCATCCTCTAACGTCTCACACTCTCCGATAATCTGATCGGCATAATCCTTAGCGATTGTATAAAGATTACTCACGATTTAGCCTCCTTGGCTTAGCGAATAAACACACCATAGCCGAACCCGGCCAGCCTGTCAAGTTAAGATTATGTAACGATGCCAACGACTAGCCAAGCATAAATAAATACAGACGCGCGCGCGAAGATAACTAAACACACACAGATAAACAAAGTATAAACGTACAAACAATAACAAACACTAATAATAGCCCTATTTGGCTATAACAAAGGGAAATACTATAGTTATAGTAATATACTATAACTATTATCTTCCTACAATAAAAGATATTACCTATAGTTATTCTACTAATACTAGTAGTGTTAGTAAGTCTAGTAAGAATACTAAGCCTATTATATATATTATAATATATATATATACTATATAGGCTGGCTGATAGTAACATCTACAAGGCATAGGCATTATATATATAATAAACCCCGCACCAAAAAAAACCCTGCCACAAAAACTAGCAAGGCTATACCCCCTAGTATAAAAAGATTTTACAAACTTTGCTTTGTAAAATCCGTATACGCATACCCATACCCCCGTTATGACCCACCCACATATATATAATTACACTATATATATTTTTTGAACATTATGATTTTTGGCTTGTTTACGTGTATATATGTTAAGGTTGTGTTAAGGTTTTGATTTTTGTTTCCGATTTGTGTTGTTTTGTTCGTTGGTATTTATGGGGGCTTGTTTTTTTTTTATTCACCGGAGGGGGTGTTTTGTGTCTTACGCGAATATGGATGGTGTGCCGACTCAGACTGAGGGTGTTAGTGAGATTCTTGCGTCGGATTGGAATGCTTATGTCCGGGATAATTTTGATTCGATTAAGTCGGGTCATATTGTGTGTACTTCTTCTACTCGTCCTACGGGTATTCAAGAGGGTACGATGGTGTATGAGACGGATACGAATCTTATTTATGTTTATACTGGTTCTGATTGGAAGCAGAATAATTTGACTCCGGTGGGGATGATTAGTCCTTTTGCTGGTTCTTCTTCGCCTGAGGGTTGGCTTATTTGTGATGGTGCGGCTGTTAGTCGTTCGACGTATGCTGTTTTGTTTGGTTTGATTAGTACGACGTATGGTATTGGTGATGGGTCTACGACGTTTAATGTGCCTGATTTGCGTGGTCGTGCGGCTATTGGTGCGGGTACTGGTCCTGGTTTGTCGGCGCGGGCGCTTGCTGCGAATGTTGGCTCTGAGACGCATACGTTAGATGTTACGCAGATTCCTAATCATAAGCATTATACTAGTGGTACGACTGGGGACGATTCGCCGGACCATACGCATAATATTACTTTGACGCAGGATAGTGTTCTTCAGCGTGGTACTGGTGTGGTTTTTGATCGTGTTCGTCAGGCCGGTTCTCAGACTACGGCGGGGGCTAATCAGCGCCATCAGCACAGTTTTGGAGCGTTTTCTAATACTAGCATTTATAATAATAGTAATGCTGCACAAACGGTGAATCAGCCGCATAATAATATACAGCCTAGTCTTGTGTTGAATTATATCATTAAGGCGTGATTGTATGAGTAAGAGTTTTCCTAATACTGGTGCTATTACGGGTACTAATGCTGATCGTTTGGCTTTGAGTGGTGTGTTTGAGGGTATGCAGTTTTTTGAGACTGATACGAATAAGATGCTTGTGTATGATGGTGCTTCGTGGGTTGAGATTAGTGATTTGGATAATACTAATGCGTTTCCTGCTGCTGCGAGTGATTTAAATAATTTTTTTGGGGCTTGGACTTCGTATACGCCTGTATTAACAAATATTACACTTGGAACAGGAGGTAGTACTAGCGGTAAGTACCTTAAAATTGGGAAACTTGTTTTATTTTATGGGTCTTTTACGCTCGGATCTAGTGGTTTTAGCGTTGGAGATACTTATATTTCGGTCCCAGTAACGGCAGTAGATAGAAACTCATATAATGTAACGGCTAGTGCAATTAATGTTGGTATTTCTCCATATAGTTTGTTTATTCCTCACCACGATTGTAATACAACTCAAATTAGATTATTAATAGAGAATCCTAGTGCTTATGGGGCTGCTGTATTAAGCAACACTGTTCCCTTTTCTTGGGGATCGGGAGACAAACTTTATTGGTCAGGCTCTTATGAAGCCGCTTAATTTTTAAGGTTTATTATGTTTAATTCTAATGTTCAACCAAAAATCCGCAAGATTGATGTTCCAAAAGAATCCTGGTCTTGTGTTAAGTGTTCTAGTGAGAATCAGTATTATATGCGTAAGTGTGGTTCGTGTAACGCGCGGAGGCCACATTAGGAGGCCCTAATGGGTAATTATACGTACGATTCGGATAAGTTGTCTGCCAAAGCGTTAGAGGCTACTATTCTAGAGTTTCCTGAGAAAATGGGCTGGTTCTTGTCTAAAGGTTACGCGCCGCATTATTATCAAGTATTGTTTCATACTGATAAGAATGGTAAGAATCTTACTCGTTTTCGGCATTTGGTGGCTGGGCGGCGAGGCGGTAAAACCTTATCTGCGGCTTGGGAAGTATTGTTTTATTGTTTGCATCCGGCGCAGTTTCATTTGGATGCGCATGGTAAGAAGGATAATGAGTCTCCTTTGTGGGTTTGGGCACTCTCAGCGTCGTATAAGGTCGGGCGACCATCCTATCTTACGTTTCGTGACGCTTGTATTAAGGCTGGCCTTACGATTGGGAAGGAAGTTAAGGAGAATAAGGGTGGTTTGCGGTTTGAATTTGAGAATGGGAGCCTTGTAGAGTTTAAATCTGCTGAGGATCCGCAATCTCTTCGCGGCGCAGGCTTGGATATTCTCTGGATGGACGAGGCCGCGTTCGTTAAAACGGACGAGGCTTGGGGCGTTATCCGCCCATCCCTCTCAGATAAGCAAGGATTACTCATCACAACCACCACACCTAACCAGAAAAACTGGTTTTATGAAGAATTTTTTAGTGATGATGCTCGTAAAGACACTAATAATAGTCGTGTAGAGTATCGTAGCATTGATAATCCTTATTTTCGTCGTGAAGAATGGGAATATGTGAAGTCTAGGTATCACCCGCTGCTATTCGCACAAGAGTATATGGCGAGTTTTGACAGTATGGCAGGCAAAGACCTAGCCGGGGACTGGCTTCACTACTATTCTAGCGAGGATCTTATTGATGAAGAGGGTAAACCGCTTAAACTGCGTAAATATATGGGAGTTGACCCGGCAATCAGCCTCTCCGCTAATGCGGACAGGTTCGTAATTACCGTTATAGGGGTTTCAGACTCTAACGAAGTGTTTCTACTAGAACAGTTTGCGGCTAGAATCCCGTTTGCGGAGCAACTTATTCGGATCGAAGAGTATTATATTAAGTATAAGCCTGATATTATTGGTATTGAGTCTAATGCTTATCAGGCGGCTCTAGTGCAGCAGACTGAAAGACTGCAAACGATGCCGCCGGTTGTTCCGTTGTTCGCTAAGGGTAAGAAGTGGGAGCGTATTCTTGCTATGAGTCCGTTGTTTCGGATTGGTAAGGTGAAGATTAAGAAGGATCATACTGATTTTATTCAGGAGTGGGTCGATTATGATTCGTCTGCTCGTGCTCCTGCGGATGACTGTTTGGATAGTATGGAGATTGCGCTTCGTACTGCGGGTGCGCTTATTGGTGATTTTGTGGCGCCTGCTCCTGTTGAGAATGGTTTACCGGATTGGGTTCTTGCGGATCGTCCGGGTAATAAGAAAGAGGATCGTTATGTTGACGAGTTTATGGGGAGTTTTTGGTAATGCCTGAGTTTTCTAATATTCGTGGTAATGGTGCTGATGCTATTACTGGTGAGCGTTGCGCTCCGGGTGAGCGTGTTTTTGATACGGGGATTCGTAATCGGGTTTCTCCGTATATGAGTAATCATCGGACTCGTGTTGTTAAGGAGGCTACGATTGTTTGGCTGGCGGAGCAAGCAGGATACACTATTACTAAGCGTGATGCGGGAGATTCTGGAAACGCAAAGAGCGTGGACGGAGCGGATGCTAGCGTTGGAGGAGGAGAGGTTGAGGTTGGAGCGCCTAAGGCTGGAGGGAGCAAGCCCACTAAGCGACGTGCCTCTGGGACGACTAAGGGTAAGTGAGGAAGAGCAGGATGCTGATTGGGCGTTAGATAATGGTATTATTACGCCTTTTGAGTATAATGAGATTTTATCTAAGTCTGGTTTGGCTCCTACGGATTTAGAGTTTGAATAAGGAGGCTCGTATTGGACGATACTAGCACACAGTATGTTGAGGATGTTCCTACTGGTTTTGCTTCGGCGGCTAGTCTCGTTAAGCGTGTCGAAGAATTGTCGCGTCAGCGCGAACTTATGGAGCGGCAATGGAAGTTGAATTTGTCGTTTTATAAGGGTAAGCAGTATGTGTTTTATAATCGTAAGTCTCGGCGGATTGAGGCGTTGCCTGTTGAGGATGGTGATAAGCCACGTTATCGTGTGAGGCTTGTGTCGAATCAGATTGCTCCGAATACGCAGAGTCTTCTTAGTCGGCTTGTGAAGTCGAAGCCACAGTTTTTTGCTACGCCGGGTCAGGCGTCGTATGAGGCGCAGAAGGCTACTGAGGTTGCTGAGAATCTTCTTGATTATTGGTGGGATGCGTTTAGTCTTACTGAGAAGCGTGAAGAGGCGATGATGTGGGCGATTATTTGTGGTAATGGTTTTTGGAAGATTACGTGGGATGATAAGGCTGGTCAGGGTATGCGGGTTATGCTTGGGCCTGATGGTCAGCCTATTGTTGATCCTATGATTCGTTACTTTTTTGAGAAGAATCTTGAGGCGGCTGGTGTTGACTCGTCAGAGTTTGAGCAGATGCTTTATCAGGGCGAGATTAAGGTTGATGTTATGTCACCGTTTGATGTGTTGTTGGATGATTCTGCTTCGGTGTTTGAGGATTGTCAGTATGCGTTTTGTCAGCATCCTATGACGAGTGATGAGATTTTTGAGCGGTATGGTGTGCGGTTGAAGCCGAATGCTGTGAATAAGTATCCTGATGAGACGCTTCCGGGCGTGTTTGGGAATCTTGATGCGAAGACGCAGGAGAATGTTCGTATTGTTTATTACGGATATTTTTTGCCTTCTGCTAAGAAGCCTGAGGGTCGGTTTGTTGTGTTTACGAAGGATCCTAGTATTGTGTTGTATGATGCGCCTTGGCCCTATCCGTTTGAGAGGTTGCCTTTGGTGAAGTTTCCGGGTATGCGTGTTCCGGGCCAGTTGTGGGATTCTAGTGTTGTTGAGCAGGCGATTCCGCTTCAGAAGGAACTTAATCGTACGTTGTCGCAGATGATTGAGTATAAGAATTTGACGTTGAAGCCGCAGATGTTGGCTCCGGTGGGTTCTTTGCGTCAGCGTATCACGGACGAGCCGGGTGCTATCTTTGAGTATAATCCTGTTGCTGGTAAGGTGCCAGAGTCGATTCCGATTCCGTCGTTGCCACCGTATGTGTTTGAGCATTTGCAGGATCTTGGTGCACGGTTAAAGGATGTGTTTGGTCTTAATGAGATTGTGGAGGGTAGTGTTCCACCGAATGTTGAGGCTGGTGTGGCTATTGATCTTCTTCAGGAGGCGGCTACGGATCGTATTGCTCCGCAGATTATGCTGATGGAGAAGAGTTTGGAGCGTTGTGGTAATCTTATGCTTCAGTTGGCTCAGAAGTATTATCAGGAGCCGCGCACTATGATTATTACTGGTTCTGGTTCTAAGCCTAAGATTGAGCGTTTTGAGGACGCGGATCTTATTCGTGGTGTGAGTGTGAAGGTTGAGGCTGGTAGTGGTCTTCCTCGTACTCGTGCTGGTCGTCAGGCTCGTGTTATGCAACTTATGCAGATGGGTATTTTGTCGCCTACAAAGGCGTATAAGTATCTTGATATGGCGGATTTTAAGAATCTTCAGATGCAGTTTGAGGCGGATGAGGAGCAGGCTATGCGTGAGCATGATAAGTTGCTTGATGGTGGTATTGTGAATGAGCAGGCTTCTAAGCAGGCGAATGATCAGTTGATGATGAGTATTATGCAGGGTGGTGAGATTGATCCTATGATGCTTCAGCAGAGTGTTGAGGCTGGGTTGCAGCCGCTTGCGTATGAGAATAAGGCTGTTCATTTGGAGGTTCATTCTCAGTTTATGAAGAGTGCAGAGTTTGAGACTCTTCCTCAGATGGTGAAGGATCAGTTTTATAAGCATTACGAGTTTACGCAGCAGGCGTTGATGGCTGAGCAGTCGCCGCAGGGTGAGGCTCCGCGTGTGTCGCTTCAGTTGCGTGGTGCTGTTGGTCCTACTACTGGGTCTAAGATTCTTAATAGCACGGGTATTGAGAATGTTACTCCGCAAGAGTTGTTGGAGCCGCCGCTTGATACTGTGGTTATTGATAATAAGGATAAGCCTAATGCGCCTGAGGGTGTTGGTGGGCAGATGGATGCGTATCAGATGGAGTTGTTGCAGAAGTTGCAGCAGAATCAGGCTGAGGCGGATCAGGAGATGGCTCAGGAGATGGCGATGAGGACGGTGCGCGGTGAGTAAGAGGACTGAGTGGACAGATGAGGACAAGGCTGCCGCTTATGTGATTTGGATTAGTAATGATAAGAATATTCGTGCTACTGCGCGTCAATGCGGGATTGGTCATACGACGATTGCGTATTGGGTGAAGCAATGGGAGGAGAATGGTCCTCCTGAACGGCTTGATGATAAGATTCGGGCTAATGCGTATGAGTTTGTTCATCATGCTTCTACTGTTCGTCAGAAGGCTATGGATAAGTTGGAAGAGTTGATTCCTGAGGCTGAGATTAAGCAGTTGGGCACTCTTGCTACTGTTGTGGGTATTATGGATGATAAGATTCGTTTGGCTCAGGGGCTTGCTACTAAGCGTACTGAGACGGTTCATACTCTTCCTACGAGGGAGGAGATGAAGGAACTTATGAGTGGTTTTGCTGATAATCTTGTGAGTGCTGCTGAGGATCGTGCGTCTGAGGTGGTTGAGATTGAGGCGTCTAGTGTTGTTGTGAATGATTAGCGACCAACCGGAATAAGCCGGAGTCGTGTGATTATTGGAGGCTGTTGTGAGTGATGGTATTGATATGGATGGCGCTTTGAATGCGCTGTCGGCTGAGTTGCCGGACGAGGCTCCGGTTGATGAAGCGCCCGCTACGGATGAGACGATGGTGGGGGACAATCAGGCTGAAGAGTCTGAATCCTTTACTGGTTTTGATCCTAGCGTTCTTCCTGAGGATATGCAGCGAGTGTATAAGTCTATGCAGGCTGATTATACTCGTAAGACTCAGGAGATTGCAGAGTTGCGTCGGAGTTATGGGACGCTCTCTGAGCAGGGAGTGGATCCTGATGTTGCGCTACAAGCGGTCGGATTCTTGCAGGAGTTGAATACTAACCCGGAGTTTGCTAAGCAGGTTGCGGATGAGATTCAGCGGAATGCGGGAACACCCGATGTTAGCCAGCCAGCGTTCGAGACTACTTCTGAGAATAATGATGTTAGTTACGAGGGGCTTCCGCCACAACTTGCTTCTGAGTTGGAGGAGATGCGAGCGTTCCGTGAGGAGATGCTTGCGCTTCAGGCTCAGCAGGAGTCGTTGGAAGAGTTGGAGGCGATGGAGAATACTATTCGTACTTCTAATCCGCAGTTTGATGATTCGGATATGGAGGCGATTTATTCTCTTGCGTATGCTCATGATGGGGATTTGATGGCGGCTGCTGAACAGTATCATGCTTTGCAGCAGCGTTTGCTTGGATCGTATTTGCAGTCTAAGCAGGTTCCTTTTGGTGCTACGCCTGCTCCTACTGCGCCGTCTAGTACGCCTAGTCCGGGTTTTAAGAGTGTGGACGACGCGCATAAGGCGGCTTTGGAGGCTATTCGTAACATGTCCTAAATTATAGGAGGTGTTTGTAGGATGGCTGGTGCTACTCTTACTACGCTTAGCGACATTCTCAAGGAGTATTACCTTGGACCTGTGGCTGAGCAGTTGAATAATGAGGTTCTTCTTCTGTCGCGTCTTAACACGAAGTCGGAGGATCTAATGGGTAAGCGGGCTTATGTTCCGCTTCACACAAATCGTTCTGGCGGCATTGGTGCTCGTGCGGAGTCTGCGGCTCTGCCGGCCTCGGGCAACCAGACGTACGATAAGGCTGTGTACGACCTGAAGTATCTGTATGGTCGTGTGCAGGTGACTGGCCCGTCGATGGCTAAGACCAAGAATGAGGCTGGTGCGTTCCTTCAGGCCCTTAAGGGCGAACTTGATGGTATTCGTGCTGATCTTCAGAAGGATCTTGCTCGTCAGGTGTATGGGGATGGTACTGCTCAGATTGTGCAATGTGGTACTACCTCGTCTGATACGACGGTTGTTCTTAATACCGCTGCTGGTAAGGAAGCGATTCGTAAGGGTCAGTTGTATGTTGGTATGCTTGTTGACATTGGTACTGTTGCTGATGTTGATACGATTAGTGGCGCGACTCCTCGTACGATTACGGCGGTTGATTATACCAATGCCACGGTTGATATTTCGGGTGCTGCTGTGACGACTTCTTCGTCGCATTACATTACTCGTGCCGGTGCTGGTGTTGATGGGGCGGCAACCGCGACTGGTTCGCGCTCGTCTGAGATTGACGGACTTAAGCGTGTTGTTGCTGCGTCCGCTACGGCCTTTGGCGAACTCGATCCGGCCACGAAGACGTTCTGGGATAACAAGCGCATCGGGTCTGTTGGCGCGATTGCTCTTGATGATCTTCAGCAGGGACTTAACCTGATTCGTCTTGAGGGCGGCAAGCCTTCTGTGATGGTTACGTCTCTTGGTGTTCAGCGGGAGATTTACAACCTGCTGGATCAGCAGGTTCGTTACGTTGACCCTGAGTCTTATAACTACGTCGCTGGTTTCCAGACGATTGAGTATGCTGGGCTTCCGGTCATTGCTGATATTGATGCTCCGTATGGTAGTCTGTTTATGCTGGACGAGTCCACCATTAAGGTGTTCTCGGATCAGGATTGGCACTTCCTTGATGCGGATGGTCAGACTCTTCGTCAGGTCGCCGGGTATGATGCCTTTGAGGCGGTCATGACTCGTTACATGAACCTTGGTGTTACGAAGCGCAACAATCATGCTGTGCTGACTGGTATCACGGTTGATGGCAGCGCGGACGCTGGTATCTAATCTGGGTAGGGAGGGGCTTCGGCCCCTCCCTATTCTAACATGAGGAGGCTATTATGGCTAAGATGAGTAAGTATGATAGGCTCGTCAAGAGCCTAGCCGCGAAGGATAAGAAGAAGGGTAAGGCTCAGGATCCTAAGGCGCTTGCTGCGTGGATTGGGCGTAAGAAGTTGGGTAAGGCTGAGTTTCAGCGGCGTGCGGCGGCTGGTCGTAGGAAAGCAAAATAATGCCTAAGAAACTTGATGATATTGTTAGTGCTTTGAAGCGTGATAATCCTGATTGGCCTGAGGGTAAAGTTTGGGCTATCGCGCAGTCTACGTATAAGAAGATGAAAGGGAAGATGCGATGAGTAGTTTTGCTCATTGGAAGTATCGTTTACGGTATTTTTATCGTCGTCGTAGGGGGTGAGTTATGGCTAAGACGCCTGCTTGGCAGCGTAAGGAGGGTCAGAACCCTAAGGGTGGTTTGAATGAGGCTGGTCGTAGGTCTGCTAAGGCGCAGGGGATGAATCTTAAGCGTCCTGTTAAGCGGGCTGAGGCTAAGCGGTCTAAGAGTGCTGCTGCTCGTCGTCGCTCTTTTTGTGCTCGTATGAGTGGTATGAAGAAGCGGCTTACTAGTGCTAAGACTGCTAATGATCCTAATAGTCGTATTAATAAAGCGTTGAGGGCGTGGGATTGCTGATGAGTAGTATTTATATTCCGGGTCATGGTGAGATGAGTTTTGATGAGGCCCGTATTGATCGCGCGGTTCGTGAGTATGATGAGCGTTTGTTTTTTGCGCGGAATGCGGATACTTGGGATTGGTGTGTTTATGTTAAGATGCCGCGTCCTGAGCCTGCGTATCCTGTGATTGGGTTTGGGCAAGAGTTGCCTCCGGTTGATGAGGTTATGCGTCGTGTGTATCGTGCTGATGCGCATAAGCATGGGTTTCAGATTTATGATGAGATTATGGAGTCGCAGGAGAAGTATAAGCAGAAGTTTCGTGATGCTGCTGATGAGGCTTCGGAGGAGTCTGCTGAGGTTGTTGAGCATTTTCTTCGTCAGCATGGTAAGAGTCCTGTGATTAAAGAGTTTATTAATTATGATGTTCCGAAGGGGGGTGAGGCGAGTGACGCTGGATGAGTTGTTTGATGAGATGGATTTGTATGGTTTTGAGGATTTTGAGGATTCGCAAAAGTTGACGCTTCTGAATGAGTCGTATTTTGATATTGTTACTCGTGAGCCTTGGCCTTTTATGGAGAAGTTGGTTACGTTTGTTGTGCCTAGTGGTGTGTCGCAGGTGACTAGTGGTTCTTCGTTTAAGGTTCGGAATGATAATAATCAGTTGGATAATTCTTTGACGAATCCGGTTCTTATTCCTTTTACTGAGTATACTGTTAATAGTGTGTTGTCGTTTATTGATGATTCTAATAATATTGTTATGACGCCTGAGCGTGGGGATGTTATTGAGAAGAATTATCGGCTTGTGAATGATACGAGTACTCCGACGCGATACTATTTTGTTGGTGATGATATGTATTTGTATCCTCAGGCTGCGGGTGATACGACGTATCGTTTGTATTTTCTTCAGTTGCCTGTTGCTGCTACGACTACTACTGGTACGAGTGCTTGGTTTGTGCCTGCTCGTCATCATAGTGTTGTGTTGTATGGTGCTCTTGTTAAAGCGTTTCTTGTTAATGATGATCCGCAGGCTGCTGCGTTTCAGAATATTTTTGAGTCTCGTTATCAGCAGATGAGGAATGATATTTGGATGAATCAGTATGATCGTACGGACACGATTCATACGCTTTCGGATTCTTATGATTGGGCTTACTAGTCAGAGGGGGTGAGTGGCCTTGTCGTTGACTTTTGTTAATCAGGTTGGTGCGCCTGAGGGTATGAATCAGGCTGCTCCCGGCTCTTTTATTCCTGAGTCGTTTGTTCGTTGGTCGCAGGATGTGTTGTATGATCGTGTTGGTCAGTTGCGGCGGCGAGCGCCTTATACGACGCTGCCTTTGTATAATGTTGATGGTACGGCGCTTTTGCAGCCTGAGATTGCTGGGCAGCGGGTTATTGGTGTTGTTAATACGCGTAATCCTGATAATGAGAATGTTATTGGTATTGTTGTTACTGATGGTTCTACTTCGCGGGTTTTGTTTTATAATGCTGAGTATCGTAAGGCGTATTATCATGAGGTGTTAGATGTTCGTCAGGATACGATTGTGTTTTCTCGGCCTGCTCTTAGTGGTGGCGTATTTATTGGTTTTCTTGAGAATTATGGTGAGACTGCTGGTGGTACGAATAAGAACTTTTTGTATTATTGGCGTGGTGCTGCTGGGGATGAGGATCAGACGGTTAATGGTTGTTCTATTGGTGTGACGAATAATACTCCGATTTCGGGTAGTGCTGTTATTAGTAATAATAAGATTACTGTAGCGAGTCATGGACTTCCTAACGGGTATCCTATTGCGTTTACTAATCTGGGGAGTATTACAGGGCTTTCTACGGGTATTACGTATTATGTTGTAAATGCTGGCGCGAATGATTTTCAGGTTGCTACTGCTCCGGGCGGAACGAATATTTCTTTTGCTGGTTCGGATAGTACTGTCTTATTTATTACGGCTGGTCACACAACTTACACTAATACTATTACTAATACTCCGGGTTCTTTTGATACGAGTAAATTAAGTAAAGGCATGTTTGTTTACCGAGTAGACGGGGCTAACGAGTATTATCTTGGTGTCCTTGATAGTTGGGCTACGAACGGGTCTTCAATTACGCTAGAGAAGGATTGTATTAGAACGTATGGTTATGGGCAGATTGCTCACTTTAATACGAGTGCTAATATTAAGTTTGTTAATATGCGGCCTTATATTCATAATCATGGTCGTGGTCTTATTACTAAGACTGCTCATGGTTTAACGGTTACAAGCGGCACGATTGGTAGTGAGGGCGAGGGGCATTTTGCTGCGGCGAATATTACTGGTTGGGCATTGTATCGGGCTAGTGATGGCGAGTGGTTAGGCGACGTTGAGTCTGTTACGAATAATGCTGCGCTTGTGCTTGATAATGAGTTTCATACGAATATTATTAGTATGAATGCTGACGAGTATGTTGCTCGGCCTTATGAGACTATTTCTCAAACAAATGATGCGGAGACGTATACTGGTATTTTTAATACGACGTATGCTGGATACCAGTGGTATGGTAATGCTGGGGGTTCTAATACGCAGAATCGTATTGTATTTAGCGCGTATCATGATCCTGAGAGTGTTGACTTGTCTAAGGATGCTGCTGATAGTATTCTCATTCCGGGTACACAACAGATGCGTGGTATTGCTACGTCCTCGTCTGGCTTGCTTGTTTTTCTTGAGGATAAGACGTATCTTATTCGTGGTAACTACCGTGCTAACTTCTCTCTTGAAGAGTTGTATCCTGAGGGTTGCTTGTCGGCTCAGAGTATTGTAGAGTATGGTGGTGGTGTCTTCTGGGCGTCAAAGAATGGTATCTTGTTTTATGATGGTGCTACGGTCAGGAATCTGACTGAGGCTAATCTTGGTGCATATTATACTGATAGTATTAAAACGTTTGATGCTACTAATCGGCGTATTTACGGGTTCTTTTATAAGGATTATTTGTTTATGACGTTTAGTGGTTTTGCGTCGAATTACACTCCGCTTCGTTACGAGCCTATTTATGCTGAGAATATTAATAATACTCCGGCTATTGCAGATTTTCAGGCTGATGATTGGGATCCTGATTTTACGCCCGATGATTTTCTTGTTGAGAATAATGTTCCTATTTATTGGAATTCGTATCGGATGTATACTAGCGCTGGTGCTTCTGATCAGAACACTAGTGGTTTGTGGTCTTCGGGAACTTCGTATCCGGGAGCGGTTGTTGTTACTGGTAATACAACGATTACTGGTTTGACTGGTCTTGGTGCGGGCGACGTGGGGAAGACTGTTATTGGTTATGGTATTCCTGCTAATACGACTATTGTTAGTCAGTCTGGTACGAGTATGGTTATTAGTAACGCTCCTACTGAATCGTCTGATCCTACTTCGGCTCCGCCGTCTAGCGTTCAGATTCTTCCTGCGGCGAGTACTGGTAATACATGGGGTAAGAGTATCCAGTTCGTATGGGGTCCGGTAAACTTTATCGAAGCGATGACGTTTGCTATCTACTTGCCTACTAATGCTATTACGGCTATTAGTAATTTTGATTTTCGTGGGTTTATTAAGTTGGATAGTGCTGGTGGTACGAAGGGTTATGCTGGGATTAACGCTGTTGATCCTGAAATTCTTGTAACTAAAAAGTCTTTAACGTCTAATGTTGCAACGCTTACTGTGCCTAATCATAGTATTCCTAATGGTAGTGTTATTAACGTATCTGGTGTTGACGCTACATTTGATGGTGAATATACTGTGACTAGCGTTACTGCTACTACTATTTCGTATGCTAAGACTGCTTCTAATGTTACTGAAATAACAAGCGGAGGGACTGTCACTCTTGAGGGTACTTATGGGCGCTTAGTTGATGTAGACAGTATGCTTAACCCCATCAATAATCATAACATTACACTAGACTCCGAACTTAGCGAGAACTTGGGTAAACAGACAGCCTTATATTATAAGGGTCCAGACTTCTACTTGCAGACAAAGCATTACCCGGTGGGTGATCCGGTTCTGAAGAAGTGGTTCCGACAAGTAATGCTAAACCTTTATCTTCTTGACGGCGGTATCCGCATGGATATTGTGGATATGGAAGATAATGATCGTATTGATGTTGAGAAGAAGCGGCATGTAAATTGGGAATTGTTTGAAGAGGCGGCCTATTCTTGGAACGAGTTTGAGGATATTATCCTTCCTAAACTCTTGGCTCCTAATAGGTCCACTTGGCAGAATGTTGAAACGCTGAATCAGTCATGGTATGATATTACTGATTCGGAGTTTACTCGTCGTAAAAAGAAGATTAGTTGGCGGTACCCGTCTGCTGGTTTTAGGTTGTATCAGATGAATAAGTATCGTCCGGCTAACTACCAATCTGAGAAGCGGCCTCATACTGTGATTGTTGATTCTTGGAATATTGGTTTTAAGCCGATGCGGGCTAGTAGGGTATAATTATGCAGGATTATGATCTCACTACGCCTGCTGGTAAGCAAGCATTCCAACGTTGGATAACAGAGTTAATTCGTAATGAGATTAACTCGTATGTTGAACAGGTGTTGTTTCAGCGTAATGCTACTAATGTTACTGTTCCTACTACTAGTGATACGAATCCGGCTACTGGTTCTCTTTATACTGCGGCTGAGATTCAAGATTTTCGTTTAGAGCGTTTAGAGCAGGCTACTTTTAGGAGGTGATTTATGTCGGTTGATTATACTAAAGCAGACCCTATTAAGGGTACTTACGGTTATGGATTTCCCTATCCTCTTGGTGATGATAGTCTGTCTCTCATTGCTCAGCGTGTTCAAGAATTAGCAGAATATATTGATATTACTTATGGTATTATGGGCATTAATCTTTCTGCTTCTGCTGCGCTTATGCAGGAAGGCGATGCGGCTGGTGGTGCTCTAACGGGTACGTATCCTAATCCTACTATTGATATTACTGTGCCGCTGCCTGATGGTACTAAGGCTGTTACTCAGGCTCAGTCTGATAATTCTACTAAGATTGCTACTACGGCGTATGTTGATGCTTATATTGCTGGTACTATTCCTGATGGTAGTATTAGTACGG
>Ga0208160_1000070_pt1 | contig 42504 bp, 49 predicted proteins | sample CB_VirMetaG_FD_184536 | JGI IMG/M metagenome (GOLD analysis project Ga0208160, IMG submission 184536) | Freshwater to marine saline gradient viral communities from Chesapeake Bay - CB_1504_1 Viral MetaG (SPAdes) (version 4) | ecosystem: Environmental > Aquatic > Marine > Coastal | place: USA... | reverse complement strand
TTGTATTATAATAAAGTGATTGATAACCTATTGCTGTATTAAGAGCTCCTGTTGTATTAAAATAAAGTGATGTATAACCGTTTGCTGTATTATTATTTCCTGTCGTATTTGATCTAAGTGATTGGTAACCTATTCCTACATTATTGTTAGCACTTGCATCATCATTTAAACCTGCTCCTTCACCTACAAATACAGAATTTCCACCGTCATTTAATGATATTTTACCTACAACTGATAATTTGTATGATGGGGTTGTTGTTCCTATACCTACATTACCTGCATTTGTATGTATTGTATCTGTATCCACTGTTAAATCCCCTGTGATAACTCTATTTGTTGTAATATTACCTGTATCAGTAATATCCTGTAGAGTATGGGAGTGGTCGTCAAGTGTCTCTAAGGCAGCTTGTACGTTACTGTCATTCCCGTCAAGTATGTTGTTGAACGTTGATGTATCTACTAATGTATCACTAGCGTCATCTGAAGGTATTACGGAGATAGGTACAGGGAGGAGTGTTCTAACAGGGGAATCTCCTCCAAATTGTAATTCATAGGTTGGGTTAGATGCTCCCGGTATCCTAGTAGCGTAATATTTTATAACTATTCTATCTGTATCTAACCATGTTCCATTATCTAGTAGAGCGGAAGCATCGAATTGTGTATACAATGTGGGGGTTACCTCTAGAGTATTGTTACTTGTGGAGATTAGTACTTCCGTCCCATTACTGAGTCTTTGGTATAATTCAAAATAAAATGAGGCTGTACCTGATCCTAATGTTTTTCGGACATTACCTACTGTTGTTAGGTTAATAGTTCCTGGATTACCTACAAATATGTTAGGGTCTGTGGTTAATTCTGCAATTAGTTGATTAGATCCTGATATTACCCCGGTACTTACATCTTGAGGTGTTGTGTTGTACCTTATGTCATCTTTACTGGTTACCATTTGTAGGTACCCTGCTATTGCTGAAGAGCCTGTGGTTGGGTACAGTACTATATTTGATGATAGATCACTGATGTTAGCTTTAACTGCATCTAATTCAAGTAAGGCGGCCTGTACGTTTGTTGATATGAGGTTAGATCCTGATAAATTAGTTTGTATTTCGCTTGCATCATTTACATGATTTATATTCATCAAAATACTACCTTCGGTTGCTGATTGTGCTGTTACAAACCCTAAGAATATGTCATGGTCTGGTGGGAGGGGTGGTATGTCGGTATATCCTGAGGATCCAGTACTAGCGTAAAGTACAGTACCTACAGTAAAGGCTGAAGTGTCTATGTCTCGTACAGTTCCATATTTGGTTACGAATCCTTTCTCGGTATCTAGTATGGTTTCTGTAGCTACACCTAACACCAATTCAGGGGATACTCCTAAAGAGGCGTTATAAGGAGCTATTGATAGTTTATCTGAGGATACTCCTGATACATATACTACCTCACCATTATTAATGGTTGTTCCTGTTTGGTTTATAACATGGTAGTGGAGTTCTTGCCCTAATTGTAGGGTAGTATCGTTTAATCTTAAATCTACGGTATTATCTTGGGAATTCCAAGCAAAAGTCCCTTCATCTCCTACTCCTCCTGTTAATTTTAACAATGAAGCAGTAACAGCACTTGTTACTTCCAGAGAGTTTAGTACAGCGTCCGATCCGCTGGTAATTACTTTTTTCCAGTTTGGCATATTTATTTTATTAGGTTGGTTACTAGATGATGTCTAGCCCACTTCCCTTTCGGGCCTATAATATAATTATAAATATGAACAAGGCTATTTTGATTTAGAAGATTTTGTAGATTCTTCTAAAAGTATAGCCTCAATTTGTTGAATTTCATGTTCAAGTTTATTTTGTAGACTAGCTACAAACTGAGCAGATGCTCCTGTAATTTGAATTACATTTAAAGATTGACGTAATAGTTGGATTTCTTCTATTTGAAGATTTTCGATTGAGAATACATTCATGTTTTAAAACTTTTATTTGTTAGTATTATGAAACATATATAATTTTTGTATTTTTAATACTAAATTATATAATACTTCTATATCCTCACCTTTGAATTGAGAATTTTTAATTGTCTGTAAAAGGAATTCTGTTTCCCTTTTATTTAATTCAACTAAATTAGAAGAATCAGCCATAATTGACTGATTCTCCTTATCTAAAATTTTTTCTATTAACCCCATTATAACTTTTTTAATTAATTTGATTATGCGTAGATAAAGATATCTCCTGAATCAATTTTAATGTTACCATTTTTCTGGTAAGCTGCTATATCTGTACTTCCATTAGCTAAATCTAATACCATAGCTGCAAAAGCATCTGGTACAGCTGATGTAGCTGTTCCTGCTAATGAACCTGTGTAACCCCATCTAGCTTGAGCTGAGTCATATAAGAAAGCAAATCCTGTTCCAGTAGTAGAACTTTGAATAATGATACCACCATCATTAGCTGAAGTTGAACCAGAAGATAATAAGATAAATTTATCAGCTATATTTAAGTTTGTAGTGTTAATTGTAGTTGTAGTACCATTAACTGTTAAATCTCCTGATATAGTTTGATTACCATTTAATACTAAAGTTGTACCATTAAATGTTAAATTAGCTTCTCCTGTAAGAGTTCCATCACCATCTGCAGTTAATACTCTATCAGCTGTATTACCATTTATTGCTGGTGTAATATTAGATGCTGTTGCAGCATTTGTTGCATTATTAGCATAAGATGCTGTTAACACAGACATTGAAGATGTTTGAGAATTTAATACAAATGCTGTAGCATGTAATCCATCTAATTGATCAGCATTAGTAGCAAATGAAGCTGTACCTGTAAAATTTGTAGCAGTAACAGATGTAAGACCGGCTAAAGTAGTAGCTGTAGCTCCTAATGCAATATTAGTTGAACCTACTGTTACTGAACTATTAGCTAAGCTAGTATTTGGTATAGCTGATAAACCTACAGTTATTGTATTTATACCCCCTGGGGAAGATCCAGCTAATGTTACTCCTTGCCCTGATGAAGAAGCAAAAGCTAAACTAGAGGAAATTGAAGTTGCTATTAATTGAGTTCCCCCAACAGATGCAGTTGCATATCCATTTGCTTGAGTACCAGCTACTAAATAATTAGAGTCATTATTTAATTGTGAAATATCACTACCTGATACAACGAGTTTTTTCCATTCTGACATTTTATGGGGTTTGTTTAATTATTTTGATTATTTATAAATATTTTAAGTTAATCTATTCCTACAAAGAAATCACTTCCATTATAATAAATTCCCCCACCTATTGAGGTAGGAATAGAAGATTGCGATAAAAATTGAAATACACCTTCATTGTTAATTTTTACACCATTATTTGATCCATTTTTTATTAAAAGTAGATCACTACTTCCTGAAATTTGTAATAAGGCTTGTGCTGAACCTGTTGCCCCTATTATTAAACCTGTACCATCATATCTTAATGAAGATTCTCCATTTAAAGCATTTGTTCCTGTAGCTGTAATTAAATAATTATCTACATTATTATTTAAAGTTAAAAAATTTTGAAATTGATATAAATAATTATTTAAAGCTATATTCCAAGCCGCAAATTCACTTCCTATAGGTAAATTTTCTAAATAAGGAGTTTCTCTTGAAAATTCAGGAGCTAAATTACTTACATCAGTTAAATCTACTATAACATTATTTACTTCATTTAATCTTATTACATCACCTGATGCTATTTCTGTTTCAGGTTCACCCCATTTAACAAAAAATGAAATAGTTGAATTTGAAATATCTCTTTGAACTACTTCTTCTATAAGATATAAATGAAATCTACCAACTATTAAATTACCATTTCTTTCAGCCGCAGCTAAAACAGCATAATCTTTATTTAAATTACTACCACTAATATCATTTACAGTTAAAAGATTATTAGGATCTGTAAAGCTACATGATTGAAATAAATAAGTTCCTGGTGGGGTACTAAAACCTAAAGTATCTCCAATTTGGGATAAGTTAGCATTTTGGGATAATGTGATAGTATTACTACCTAAATTTATATTAGTTATATAAGCTGAAGGAGTTATGCTATTAGAAATAGAAAATATAGATTGAGATACCCTTAAAAGTGAAGTATCATAACTAGATAAAGGAGAAATATTAGTTATAATATTGGAGCCAGAAATAGTATCACCTGTTAGAATTACAAGATTTTCTTTAATAATACTTTCAGCTGTTATAGCTCCAAAAAATTGTTGATTTGCATACGCCATTTATAACATAATATTTTTTAGAATGTAAGTCTAATTAAATTATTAACTAATGAAGCTAAGCCTACTATTTGAAATTTATTAAAATTAGTAGAAGTATTTAAAGATAAAGCTGTTGAACCTATAATAGTTCCATTACTTAATCTATATGCTTGTATTATTGGAGGATTTTGAGTTATTGAACTACTATTATCTCCAGCCCCATTGTTTATAGATAAAGGCATGATTATTTCAAAAGTTGATGTTGTTTTTATTCCAGTGGCTATATTCATAGAATTTAATTGAGCTTTACCTGAAGAAGGAGAATTAATTGTTATACTAGCTTGAGTAAAACTTGTTACTTTAAAAGCTGGTGTGTATGATGCTAAATTACCTGTTGTATCTCCTGTATTATTGACTGTTATTGAAAAAGTATCCCCATCTATTACATTTATAGGACTATAAATATAATCTTGATTTATATTTCTAATTACAACATAATCCCCATTAGATAAACTATGAGTAGGAGAAGAAATATTAACATTAGTACCTGATCTTACCCATGATTTTCTAGTAAAAGTATCAGCTGTAGATAATATTTCTACTCTATCAGAACTACCACCTAGATATGCTACATATCTAATTTGACTATTAGTAACATTAATACCCCCAACTATATCTTCACCTGAAGGGCCCACGGGACCTTGAGAGCCAGAAGGTCCTGCTAAATCAGGAGTTGTAAATGTGGTATTATTAGTAAATACAAAAGTTAAAGTGCCATCTCCATTATTAATAACACTAGTTATACCATTACCATCTTCACCTGATGATCCAGCTGAACCTGAGGGTCCTGATGGTCCTGATGAACCTGAGGGTCCTGGTGGTCCTATTAAACCACCTGTTACAAAATATAAATCTCCTGAGGATGTGTTAAATGCTAATAAATTACCAATATTATTATTTTGGATAAGATTAGGGAACTTTATACTAGAAGCTGAAACTATTAATGATCCAGATAATATAAATTTATTATTAGTTTCTCCTCTTAAAGCTAAAATAGATCTTAAAACATGTTCAGGGTATATAATACTACCACTGGCTATGCTGCTTGTACTAATTAATTGACTCATTAAATTTTAATTTTATAAAAATATATACTATTTCTCTAATAAATATTAAAAATAATAAATTAGATTAAATAACTACACAATTTTTTCAGTAAATGACGTTTTTGTCACATTATAAGATTTTGGATTAGGGCCTGCTTGATTCACATTAATAGTATCAGGTATGATATATCCTTGTACTACTAGATTTAATTCACTTTTATTAGCTCTATCAGATCCCTTTTCTAATAATACAGGAGTAGGAAAAGAAGTTATTGCAGCTCTAAATAAAAATCTTTCAGGATCACCCCAATATGAATCTGATGCAAATTCTAATGATTCTATTATCTTATTCATTTGATTTGTATAATCTGTGAATACTGATAATTTATAGTTAATAGTTATATAATCAGGTATTATACCTAAGATGTATTCTTTTTGTGGTTTTTGATCTCTTAATACATTAAAATTATCATAATTATTTTTACTAGAATATCCTTTTTCAAAGTATTGAACATTATGAACTTTATTACCATCTAATTTATTACCTATAGTTCTATTTTTTTCAAAAGATTCACGTTTAAGCATAATTAATGGGGTCATTATTTTACCATTTTTATCACGATAAAATCCATCAGCTTGAACCGATTTCCAACGCTCAGGAGAACCATATATAACAGGTACAACAACTTGTCTGTTATTCTGGATAACCGTTGGTTTTATCACGTTTTCTAAGTAATACAGTATAGTATTATCATGATCCTCTAAACCAATATTAATAGTTTTAGTATTATCATTCTTTAATGATGTTTCTAAAGCCCTATTAAATTCAGGTTGCCCAGGTTTTACTTCTGATGAATAAATTTCATTAGGATTAGAGTATGGTTGTATCTCTCTTTCAGGATGTTGATAAGGTTCTGAAAGAGTAGCTAAGAATTCTCTTTTATTTATTGGGCGTGGTTTAAAATCCATTTATTTTTTAGGATATTGTTTATTTAAATAAGTATTTAATGATTTTTTATATTTACGATATAGATTATAAAGTTCAATTAATTTTAAATCTTTAGGATTTTGTTTTATTAAAAGTTCCATTTGTTCTTGAACATTAATTAATCCTTTTTCTAATTCTTTAGCAGGATGATATTTAACATTCCAAGTAATTTTACCGGTTTCAGGATCAGTCTCTTGTTGGCTAGTTGAGAAACTAGTTCTTGGAGTTATTTCATTTATTATATTTTTTAATTTTATCATAATCTATCGTCTCTTAAACCAATACGTTCTGGGCGAGTATAATGGCATGTTACTATTATTGATAAACTTGTTCCTGAATCTGGTACTCCATTGCTATTACTATAAGCGTAATTAGGGTCTTTACCAACTACTAATTGATTTTCATCTACATTATCAATTTCATAATAATCTTCATTCCAAAGTATAATATCACCTATATTAGGTACTACATTAGCTGAAATTAAGTGAGGTCTAAAAAATCTGACTGTTAAGGGTCTATTAATATCTACTCCAAAATCATCATTTAAAGATTCATATGCTCCTCTTTCTAATAAACAATTTATTAATACAGGGCCTCTAAAAGTTTTATTTTGATTTTCTCCATAGATATTAGAGGGAGTTTCATCAAGTACCACTTGATAATACCCTATTTTTTGTTCTATTACTTGTCCTAATAATTCATTATTAATATTAGAGAACATACTAACATCTCGTGATCTTCCAAAATATGCCATATTATCCTATAAAAATATTTAAAGGTACTTGACCTAAGGTTTTTTGCATATACTCATTTTCTTCAGATTTTCTTTGAAGTTGGGATCTACGTGAAGCTTCATCTAAATCTTGTCTTAATTTATCAATTAAAGCAGTTTGTAAATCTCTAGATTTAGTTAACAAATCAGCTTGATTTAAAGATACTTCAGCACCTGGAATTGGAACTGAACCATATTTACCTCTAATAAATGCTAAACTTTCAGCTGCTAGAGCTAGTGTATATTCAAACACCCAATATCTACCTGGGGCATTAATATGAGTGTATGTAGGGTTTTCATAAGGAACATTTGAAATATCTGTAATTAAATTATTTCCTGCTCCTGAACCACTTGTTGGTATTACACTATTTCTTTCAGATACTTTAATATATTCTATTTTTAAAGTTTTATTTTGTGTTGGTACAGGGAATATTTTTAATTTATTATTTATAATCTGAAAAGAGTAAGCTGATCTTCTTATTTGATCATTTAATTCAATTGCTTGCATTACTCCTATATCATAATTTAAAGGCATTAACATAAAGTTAATAGCAGGTGATGAATTACCAAAACCAAAAGCATCTAATAACTGTTGTGACCCATATCCTGTACCAGCATAAGGATCAAAATATCTTACAATTGCAGGAGTATTTTCATAAAATACTGTTTTTATCTCAATTGAATCACCAGGATCTAACGAAGCAGATGCTTCTGACCATGTAGTTAAATCATAATCTTGAATTCCAGCAGTCATATCAATAGAACCAGTATACCATGTTGTTGTACCACCTACTCCAGCTTCATTTCCGTAATCTTGAGCTAATCTGATTAAATTACCTAATGAGGGTTTAATAACAGTATTATTTAAAGAAGATCCTGTTGAATTAGACTCTAAAGATAAGAAATTATTTCTAATTTGATATAAATAAAGTTCATTTCCATAAGTGGTTACAGCTGATTCAAAACATGCGAAAAATTGATCACCACCCATTTCAATATCCATTGAAGGGTAACCTAACCTTTGTGCGCAGAATTTTGCTACTTTTACAGCATCTAATCTAAATTCAGATTCTGAATCATAAAAACCAAAAGGTGTTGAAGACCCAGATGTAAAAGTGGCTGTTCCAGCCCATATTTGTGAATTGGCCATGTTTTATTTTGGTATAAATATATAAAATTTGTTAATCTCTAAAATCCTGGTATACTTTTAATATAGGGGATACAATTTCATGTCTATGGTTTTGTTTTAAGGCAAATATTTTAAATCCTGGTACTTGTTCTTCTACTCTTGTTAAGAAAGAAAATCCAGTTTCTTTTTTTATTTTTAAATCTATTTGGGCTAAATCCCCACAAATAACCATTTTAGATCCTTTACCCAATCTTCCCAAAACAGTTTCCATTTGAGTATGAGTAACATTTTGTGCTTCATCTACAATTACAAAAGAATTTATAAATGTTCTACCTCTCATAAAAGCAAAGGGTACAATTTCAATATTCCCCCGCTCTAGTTCTTTATCTACTTTTTCTTTATTATATAACATATATAAATTATGATAAATAGGTGCTAACCATGGATCCATTTTTTCTTTTAAATCACCTGGTAGAAAACCTAATTCTTCTTTAGCTACAGTTGGTCTTGTGATAATGATTTTATCTATTTCTCTAGAGAATAGCATATCTAATGCTGCTTGTACCGCCACTAGAGTTTTTCCTGATCCAGCCATTCCCTTCAGAATCACTACAGGATTGTCTACAATAAGTGATTTTGCTTTTTTTTGTTCTTCATTTAAAACTAAATTAAATTTTATAGGATTTTTAGGTCTTCTCTTTTGAGTGAAGACTTCATCAGTGTGATGGTTTGAAGTCATAATTAAAACGTTTATTGGTTTATAATAAATATAAAAAAAAAGCCTAGCTTTCGCTAGGCATTTTTCAATTTATTTAAGATATTCTTAGATAATGTTAGTATCAGCTACTAATACTTTACCATAAAATTCTGGTCTCACCATTTTCTTAGCATATCTTGTCATTATCCCTTTACGTGGAGTGAAGGTATCTGGATCCATTACTAATGGAGTCATGATAAGTGGAACATATGGAGCATAAACAGCACCTGATTCTAAGAATTGGTTACCTCTGAATCCCATTAAAATAACATTTTCAGTCATGTAAGGATTTTTGTATACTTTATAACGAGAGTTTAAAGCACCAATTTTCTGTACACCGAAAGCGTATGAAGCTTTTGCTACATCACCATCAGTATCTGCTGCAAATCCTGGAATTGATTCTAAGATTGTAGCTACAGTTGGAGACACTACCAAGAAGTTAGCACCACCTCTTAAAGTTCTTTGGTGAATTAAGTTAGAGATTTTTTGTAATTTAATTCCCAAAGTTTGGAACCAAGACATTTGAGTGTAGTAAACACCTGATGTGTTGGATTGTCTAGCACCATTTACAAAAGAGTCACCTACTTTTGCAGACCATACTTCAACTTGGTTAGTTGGTACATTTTGGATTAGCATATCCAAGATCTCCAAATCAACTTCTAATGAGATATATTCTGATAAGATAGAAGTTAATTCTGCTTCAGCATCCAATGAATGGAAAGCATTAAGGTCTTGAGAAAATTCTGGAGTCCATTGTGCTTTTAATTTTCTTGTTTTAGCAACAATAGCTTCTGATCTCATTTTAACATCTACTTCTGGTATAGAGATTGAAGTACTACTAGCAGCATTTGGTACAGCATATGCGTTTCCATCTTCAAAATCACCTCTGTTAGCATCTGATGTAGCTTTGTTGTAGAAAACAGCAAATGTACTATTACCAGTTTTAATATCACTAGCAGATCCTGTATAGAAGAATTCAATATTAACTCCATTCACTTTTGTGAAAGCAGATAATAGTTTAGAAGCTGTAAATCCTGATCCAGATTCAGCAGTGAATGCTCTAACTCCATTTACATCATAATCAGCTATTGTAGCTACAGGGATAGTAACTTTGATAATTTCATTTGCTAACATAGAAGCTGATAATTCAGCAGTATAGTTTACATCAGCAAATGTAACTGTTGGAGCTATACCTGATCCGGAAGCTATTGTAGTATTTGAAGCTGAGAATTGGTTGATTGAATAACCAAATCTACCAGCACCATATAAACCACCTGCAGCTTCATTACCAAAGTTTGCAGAAGCCTTACCATAGAATGAATCACCATCAGCGAATGGTCTTTTAGTATCACCATATTGGAAATCCAAGAAGAATACTAATCCAGCTGGTAGGCTCATTGGTTGAACAGAAACAAATTCTTTAGCAGCGATTTGACCGAATACTTTACGTACTAATGGTAAAGCTACAGCAGCGTACTGCTCACCTGTACCAGGTTGAAAATTCGCAGAACCACCAGTTTGGTTTGCTTCTACTACTAATTGTTTTGCTTGGTTCTCTAAAATGATAGCCATGTTTGTTTTATCGGTTTCATTAGAAATTCCTTCTAACAAACCTGATTTGCCCCATTTTGCAGCTAATCTAACTGAGTCTTTTTGCAAAGACGTATATGGGTTTGCGGTTTCAAGTAATTGATTTACTAAGTTTGACATTGTTTAATTTTTTTTTAAGTTTTAATTTAATTTTTTAGATAATTCCTGCAAGTTTTTGCATTCTATTTACAAAATCATTTCCTTCCATAATAGGTTGTCTATCAGCTACACCAGCAGCTTTAGAAGCAAATGATAATGATTCCTTAATTTGTGATTTAACTTTTTCAGTATTCAAAGACTCATTTAATGTATCAAATACATTTTTAGCTTCTCTTACTGTTTCAGCTCTATCAAAAGCATTAATAACTTTAACTTTTTGAGCTTCGTTTAAGTTTTTAGCTTTAAATAATTTATTAACATAAAGTAATTTAGCATTTAATAAATTAACTTCATTTAATTCAGAACGTAAGATGGTAATAGTACTCATTGCTTCTTGTAATTCTTTAGCTTCGCTTTCATTTCTTATAGCAGAGCCAGCCGCTGATCCTAAGTCTGCTAGAGCTGCTTTAGCTTTAGCTGCTATAGGTCCACCTTTAACAATTAACTTTTTTAAGCCTGAAATGATAGCATCTAAACCTGCTGCGGCAGAATCTGATGGTTCTCTCATTGTTGATCCTCCCATTTCATCCAAAGAAGAGATTTCAGCTAAGATTTCTTCAAGTTCTAAATTGTCTTCAGCACTCATTTCTTCGTCGCCTTCAACTTCTTCTTCACCCATTTCTTCTTCACCCATTTCTTCTTCACCACCCATAACATCAGCTAGTATATCACGAATAATATCTTTCAGTTCATCAACTGAGATACTACCCACTTCATCATCTGCTTCTACTTCGGCGATTGTAGTTTCTTCCATTTCTTCTTTACCTTCTTCCATTTCTTCTGTACCTTCTTCCATTTCTTCTGTACCTTCTTCCATTTCTTCTGTACCTTCTTCTAGGTCTTCAAGTTCTGATAGAAGTTCTTCTAAAGAAATTTCTTCATTTTTAGTTTCTTCTTGATGATAACCTTCTTCCATTTCGTCTTCTTCGGATAATGCCTCTAGTTTATCTGACATCATTTCTTGAATACGAGGGGCAAAAGCTTCCTCAAGAGCTAATTTGGCGTTAGCCATAGCTGTTTCTCTAATTGCTTTAGCTTCAGCGATAGCCTCATTAAAGATTTTAGTTTTGTTTGACATAATAATTGATTTGATTTTTGATTACTTATTAAGAAGTAATATAGGAATTTGTTTTATGAGGGAGATTATATTAGGATAATCTATCAGGGATGTCGATAAATATATAAGGAGAAGCAAAAAAGCGCTTCTTTTTAGGAAGCGCTTAATTTTATTTATTTATTTATTTATTATCTTATACAACATATACCAGATTGAGTACAAATAATATCTGATATTATTGAGTTTACTTTTGAGTATTGGTTTTGGTTTAATTGTGGGTTAAAATTTTCATTTAAACCTGTAGGTTTCATGAAGGCTCCTTGAGTACTTGGAGTACTTACAAAATCCCAACAAAGAAGTTCAAAATCATCTTGTACTTCTACTGTACCTTCTCCTAAGGGTTGCACTGAACCCATACCACGAGATGAAATACCCACTGTAATATTATTAGCAAATAATTCTCTTAATATATTACCTGATGGTGTTGGTAATATTTCTATTTTACCCATTAAGTCATCACCCTCCCACCATAAGGATTTAATGTTATGTGATACATTTTTTAAATTAATTATTGTGGATTCAGGGTGGTCTAATTCCCCTAATGCTCTGTTTTCTGCTATAGAGGTTTCTATATACTTTTTAACTTCATTTTCCAAAATTTGTTTAGGATAAACTCTACCATTTTGGTTTTTAGCTTCAGCTCTTTGAACTACACCTTCAACAAGCAAATTTTTAGCCCCTTTAACTCCCTCAGTTAATTGAGTAGTTTTAGGGGTAAAAATTGAATATTCTATTAATAATGATTTGCTCATATTATCCGATAGTTACAGTATTACCTTGTTTTAATTTATTTATAGCATCAGTTTTACCAACACCTGATAAAGAACTAAATTTTGGATCTTTTTGAGCATCATCCACCGCGTCTTTACCAGCATAAGTAGTACCTTCTTTCATTTTAGCTTTAGCTTCTTTAACCATTGACATAAGATTTTCCATTGGAATACCTGTAGACTCAGCATATTTTTTATAAATGGCTTCTTGTTTTTCTTTTAATGGAGATGAATCAGCATTAACATCTGCTACTCTATCAGCATATTGACCATGCTCTTCTAGTGATTTATCAGCTACATAATTTTGAAAATCTTCAATATAATCTTCTACTGTATCAAACTCATCACCTGATTTAGATAAAGATATCATATACTGTTTTATTTCTCCTTTATTAAAGGCCAGGGGAATTAGAGCTTGAGCTATCTCTCTTGTAGATATTTTATCTTCTTTTAATGGAGATGAATCAGCATTAACATCTGCTACTCTATCAGCATATTGGCCATGCTCATCTAAGAAGCTTGAATCATTATAAAATTCTTCTCTTTCATCATCACTCATTTCATCATTAGATTTTGGAGTACCATCTGCATTGTAACCTGGTCTAGAGGATGTTCCTTCTCTTATTATATTTTTCTTACCTTTACCAATTTTATCAATTTCTTTTTTGGTAGCTTCAATCCATTCATGACCCACTTCACTTTTACCATGCATTTTTTCACAATAATATTGTGAATTTTTAGTTAAATTGGTTAATACTTTTTTCTGGGCTTTAAGTATGTTATCTTCAGATAAATCTCCTGAAGTTGCAGGTATATCCATGATTTCTAATTCATAATTCATACCTCTAGTATACTCATAGGGGTTAACCATATCAATGGTTTTAGCTATAATATCTACTTCTTGTTTACCTTCAGCTTTTTTAGCTTCTTTAGCTTCTTTATGAGCTTTTTCTGAGATGATTGATTTATTTTTTAATATCTTGACAGCATCATCAAATGAATTACTAGATGATACCATATCTAAATTTTGGTCTCTACGAACTTCATAAAGAAATTTTTGTTTGGTAATTTTACCATCTAAATATTGAGTATATAAATTTTGTATTGTCATGATATATTATTTTCCTTGTCCTTTATATATTTTTTTATAATTTTTAGAACTTTTTAAATTGGATGTTTTATTTTTGGCGTGAATACCAGTTCTAGAAATTTTAGGTTTGTCTATTTTTACAACTGATGAAGCGGATTTAATTTTAGCTGCCATTATTCTGTTAAGTTATTAATTTTAGTATTAATTTCTTGAATTTTTTCGTTTATTTTATTTAATGATTTACAAGTACGTTCTAAATATATAATCCCTTCATTATTTTCTTTTAACTCATCTTTCATTCTAGTGGTAAATTCAACTAACCTATTAATTTCATCTAATCTACGTTGAATTGCTTTAACTCCTTCATGTAATTGTTGTTGAGGTGTTCTTGTTTTTACTTCTTTTTTAAAAGTACTATATCTGGCTTCATTTAAATTTTTGGATTTGAAAGCATATTTTGTTAAATAACCTCCAGCAGCCCCAGATGTAGACATTTCCTCCAAATATTCAAACATTACTTGTTTGACTAATTCTTTTAATTTATTTTTTTCCATTATGAATTTTATTTAATTCATCATGCAATTCTTGATATTGTAGTAATGATATTATATGCTCATCCTTTAATTTTTTAGATTCCAATACTGGTTCTATTAAGTTAATGGTTTCATTAATTTTAATTTTTATTGTAGCATCTTCTATTTTAGGTAGAATTTTTAACAAAGATTCCTTAAGTGAAATAAAACTGGTATTAACAAAGGATTTTAATTTAGTGGTATCTGTAATATTAACAATATATTCTTTTAATACTTTTTTTTGTTCATTTGATAAGTTATCAAACTTAGTATTAAACTTCTCTAACATTAATTTATAAACTAAAGATCTGGTACCTTTATCTAAATCTTGAAACTCATTTATCATTGGAGATGAATCAGTTTGTGTAGTAGGTAAAGTAACATTTTCTATAATGTTTAATTTAGAATTAATAATAATTTCTAAATTTTTAACAGGAGAAGAATTAGCTTCTAATAAAGTATAAGTAGCAGAAAGTAATTTATAATTAGAAATTTTGGCTTTAAAAAAATCATCTAAATCAAAATTATTTTTAATCTCTTTAATTAAATTATATTTTTCTTTTGCTAATTGATTTTTATCTAAAGTTTTATTTATTTCTAATAATGTAGAAATAATTGTTTCAGCTTTAGCTTCACTAATATTATGAGCTTTAGATATAGTCTGGTATATTTTGTTTTCTTTAGCTAATTCACTATTAACAAAGAATTTCTTGATTAAATTAACAGCTTTAGAATCATGGTTAGATATAGTGTCAGCAGTTATTTTTCTCACAAGAAGTTCAAACAATATCCCGGTATTTTTATACTTATTATGCTTTATTTGTGCCATTTAGTATGGTAAATAGTTATTATTGATTATAAATATTAATCTTACATATCTTCCTTTAAAAGATTGTCCTCATTTAATAAATCACTTTCTTCATATAATTTTACTTTACGTTGAGGGAACATACCTTTTAATGAATTTTGTATTTGATGGTAAGCAGTTTGAGTATTTGCATTTTCTAAAGCTAATGGAGAACCACCTTTATATGCAGTTTTAAACCCTTTAGGTTCTTCACCAGCACCACCCATTTCTTTAGTACCTAATCTATCTCTACCTAATGGGCTATCTTGTGTGTTATAAGTTGATGCTTTTTCTTTTGGTCTACCTAATACTTGATCAGGATAGGTGTCTTTTTTCTCATTATATCCTTTAGGAACATCTCCTGCTTCATATCTACCTGGTCCATAAATTGAAGCTAAGGAATGTGGTGTACCATAAGCTACTCCTGTTTTTGCTGGATCATTTCCTTCGGTTTCAATTTGATCAATTCTGAATTTACGTTTAGCATCTTCAATCATTAATTCTCTATGTTCATCATATTGGTCTTCACTAAATTGGAATATGTTGTCATAAACCCAATCAGATGAAACAATTTTATTTTGGATTAAATCAGTAGCTAATTGAGTTTTTTCCTTTAATAATGCTATTTTTTCTTGTTCATAAATTATAGAAGGAGTAGTTAAAGATAATTCAAAATTAGTTAATGATTCTCCATCGTACCCTTGGGCATATAAATGAACTAAAGCAATTTTTGTTAACTCTGATGTTAATATCTTTTGTATTCTCTCTACTGTACGAGCAAATCTAATATCTTCTGCTGCTAATGTTGCTTTACCTGTTAAATCTTTTTCATATCCAAAATAAGCTTTAGGTACTTTAAGAGCGGCAAATAATTTATCTTTTAAATAATTAATATCCTCAATGGCTGCATAATCCAAACCTTTGGTAGTTTCAATACGAGTTGTTGCATCACCACCTCTTACAGGAATATAAAAATCCTCTAATATATTTTGCATGTTATATTTCAAATTATATTGACCAGTTTGAGGGTCCATATAAGGTGTTTTTTTCATTTTGTTCATGGTACGTTGCATGTAATTTTCAACCTCATTAGGTGGAATATTACCAACATTAACAAAAAATGTACGTTTTTCAGGAGCTCTAACAATACGATGTATTAACATCGCATCTTCCATTAAAGTTAATTGTTTGAAGATTTTACGACCTGGTTCTATATAAGATCTACCATATGGTAGATAATTAAAGTCAGATAATAATCTAAAGTGAGCCATTTCAAAATTATCAAACTCAATTTGGTCATCTCTATTTATAGTCATTTGAGACATTTGTTGGAATCCCAATGGTGAAGTTGAAGTTGAGAAAGAAGGATCATATTTAAATTTTACTTCTTGTGGTTTTGCTGGATTATTTCCTTCTATTCTGATAATGGAATAAGATGAAAATGGTATCACATTATAGATTCCAAATTGTTCTGATATTTCTAGTTTTAAGTAAAAATCTCCATACTTACACATATTACGAGCCCATGACCATAGGTTGAATTCAATATTTAATACATCATAAAATAAATTATATAGTATTTTTTGTATTGTTTCATCAGAAGAACGTATTTGTAATACTTCTCCTAAATCATTTCTTAAACAAGTTTCATCAGCTAATATATCTAATGTGGAAGCAATAATTGAATCTTGATCCATCATTTCATAATCAGCATATAATTGTACTCTTTGGGTAGGATAAGAAGTATCACTATTATAATTAAAATTTAAACCACCAGTTGTGGTATATATTTTATTATATCTGTCAAATAAAGAGTTTGTCTGTAAAGTACCAAGTTGTTGAATACGATCTGTATCCATTACTTTTAACTGATTACCACCAACGTTTCTTATAATAACGTCAGTAGAAAAAATTCTCTTTAATCTACCAAATAATGAGGTATCTACCATAATGTAAATTGTATTTTATATAAATATTAAATTATCTAAGCAGCCATGATATATCTTCAGTCCCCCCACGCCCATCATCCATTTGATATGGATTTTGAGTGAATGAGTTTGCCGAATAAGCTCCTGGGGCTGTTTGGGTAACTACCCCAAAGTTTCCTAAGGTAGCTCTTGTAAGTTCAATTCCTTGTTGTCTATTTCTTAAAGCGGTATCTCGTAAAAATAAAGTTATTGCAAATGCCATTACTAAATCATCATTATAACCTGATTGGGACTGGGCTTTACCATTTTTCCAAACAAATACTCTTAACTCACTCATTAACCTTTTTGACTGGATTATAACTGATTTTTCATGTATATATGATACTAGTTTTGATATACATAAAGGTCGGGTTTTCATGGAAGTTGTAAATCCAGGTACCATACCTTGACCATTTTCCATTCTAGCCATTTGGTTTTCACTGGCTCCTAATGTAGTATCTGCTTTAGAGGAATAATATAGATTTCTATATCCCCTTTCAATTAATTGTTCAATTACACTCCAACCTATATTAGCGTTTTCTACAACTAATAAAGCATCACAATATTCAGTAGATATTGAAAATAAAATATTTGCAAAATCTTTGGTTGGGATTTGAGCTTTATATTCAGCTACTTGTTTAGCAGCTTCTATATCTAAAATATGAAAAGCAGAATAGTCAGTTCCATCACCTCTAGCAACGTCAGCTACCACCAGATAAGATTTGGTATAATCTGGTGTTTCCCATATCCATAGAGACCCATCTACTCCTCTTCTTTCCATAGGATCTGAAGTAAAAGAATCTTCATAAAAATTAAGCATATCAGGTTCAATAACAGTATCCCCTGATGTACTAAAATCACAATCACATTCTTGAGCGGCGTGTCTTATTCCTAAGATTTCATCTTGATCATCTCTCCATACTTGGTCTCGTTCTGGGTGAACAGTCCATGGTAAGGATAAGGGGACAAATTTATTTTCTTTGGCTTGAGCTTTAGTAAAGGATTTATGGAACCAGTTACCGGTACCATAAGGGGTGGATAAGGCCAAACATTGACCTCCAGTAGCTAAAGTTTGTTGTGCTGATGCAAAAATCTCATCTATACCTTCAATAAAAGCAGCTTCATCAATAATAAGGAATGAAACAGCTTCTGATCTACCTGCATCTGCTGTTGCCCCTACTGCTTTAATTTGTGATCCGTTAGCTAAACGTAGTGATAATTTATTATGTTCCACCGTTTTAATCTGCATCCATTTAGGAAGCGCATCATATGCGAACCTAACCTTGGTAACCATATTTTTCGCTGTTTCTTGTTTAGTAGCGATACATAGAACGTTTTTATCCTTCTGGAATAACATCAACCATAAAGAATAAGCTGATGCTAGAGTTGAAATACCTAACTGTCGGGATTTATTGATAATTGTATATTCATTCTTTTGAAGTTGTATTAATACTTTTTCTTGGAATATATAAAGGTTAAATTGGATTCTACCTTTTTGAGGGTGTTGGATCCAATAATATTTCTTCATCCAGTAAACTGGATCTTGGGCACATCTAAGCCATTCTTGTTTAATAATCTCCTTTAATGGGAGTTGAGTATTTTTGGGCATAACTTATTTTTTATTTTATTACAGGTCTTCCCCACTCATTAAATCAGCAGCACTCATTTGTCTTGGAGTTATTTTTTTCTCTAATGCTTTTTTCTCAGCTGTTAAATCTTTTAATTGAGCTATAATATTTGCTTCTGCAGGTGTACCTTTAACCTCTTGGTATTCTTTGGCTAAAGATTTCATTTTTTTAGTTACTTGAGCTAATCTCTCAATTTTAGTACCTAATCTTTTATTACCTTTAGCAGCTTTTATAGCTTGATTATTCATTTCTTCTTCATCAGATTCCATACCTGATGATATATCACTTGGTACTAAGTCAGCTAATTTAGTTGAATTAGATTTTGGATTAGTTATTTTTAATTTTGAAGATTTGGTTTTTGGAGCAGCAGCTGCTTTATTTGGATCAGCTAGTTTATCTGTTTTGACAGTAGATGGAGAGGACCCAACTTGAACAAAGGCCGCTAATTCTTTTTCTAATACTCCTCTGGATTTTGGGTTATTAAAAGTAGCCATATCTTTACCAGTTTGTTTAGCTAATTCTTTATAATCAATTTCTCCAGTTTTTTCTAGAGTATCTAAAGTATTATATAATGTGGTTCCAGGTTTATATTTTTCTTTAGCGGCAGCAATTGCAGCTTTAGCTTCTGGTGAATTATCTGCTATTTTATAAAATGAAGCCATTTCTTCTAATGTTTCACCTTCATCAATAAAGTCAGTATCAAGGTAATAGTTTTCCATATCATCTTCACTATCAAATCCTTGGTCTTCGTACCCTTCAGCTAATAATTGGTTTCTAAATTTTAATAAATCAATTGAACTCATTTTATATTTTTTAATTAGATTTTAATATAAATATTAAAAGGAAATTACTTTTTTAATTTGATTAATCCTTTCCTCTACTGAGCCTGATATACTATGGGAGTTATTTATTCTATGGGAATATAAATTTAATATATTTTGTATAGTAAAATCAATTAAATCCCTATATTCAGCATTAGTGGCACGAACTCCATTATCTTCTATCTCTACTCCTAAAGGAGAAACATAAAAAATATAATCATATTCATTAATAAAATTACAAGCATATTCTTCAAATAGCAATTTATTGGTATCTTTAATTGATTTAGAAGCATTAGTAAATGCCATTACATCAATAACTGTTCTATCAGTTATTAAATTATCATACATTAATTCCGAAACACGTTCAGCTAAAAATATTGTCTGCCCTTTTAATGTTGAATCGGTATTTAAAGGAATACCTAAATCTCTTAAATACTTACTACGCTCAGTAGCAAAATGATAATCTTTAAACTGTGGTAATTCTTTTAAAGCATTAACTAATGTAGTTTTACCTACAGATACAGTACCTACTAATCCTATTTTCATATAACTTTAATTTTTATAATACATTAATATAATAAGGCTCCCTGCGGGAGCCAAATTTATTTATTAGAATCTTGATTGTACTTGAGGATTTTTTTCTGGTGGGACTCCATTTCTGTCTCTTCGAGCCTCTATCCAATCTTCTTTTGTGTATTGAAAACCGTATATATAATATTCAGATTTTTGTTTTAATTCTTTTGGGTATTTTAAAGCTGGCCCATCCCAAGAATGTAATTTGTTATCAAAAAAAGTAATTGTTTTACCTTCAGGTGTAGTTAAAGTTCTTGTTCTATAATCTTTATCAGACATAACATTATTTTATTTGGTTAAAATATTTTAAAAAGTCGGCTATAACTATTTGATTTTTTGGTTCTGATATAGAAAATGCTTGTTCAATTAACTGTTTAATAGGTTTTTTAGATTCAGTTAATAGATTTTTAATTGGAGTTAAAGCAGATTCTGCTAATATTAATTCATCCAATGTACCATAATCCTCAACATCATTAAGGTATAAGGTTAAAATTTCTTGCAATTTATTTTGAGAAATATTCATATACTAATCTTTTAATATGTTTAGCTACTTCATGTAATTTTTTAATTTGGTTATTTAACCATTGTAATCTTTCTCCCATACGTTTGCCCTCCATTGGTTTTTCAATATTACCTGATGGTATATATTGAAGTAGTGGTTTCATATATTCACTACCAGTTAAAAATATAAATTTGTCTTTTTCAGGACTAATACCTAATGATTTTATTTGTGATATTACTTTTTCACCCCAAGCATTTTTTTCATCTTTAGGCATTTCTTTTAAAGTTTTATCATAAGGAGATAGCACCTTTGTCATAGGTACTAGAAAATGTTTAGCAGATAAAATATATATTTTGTCAGGTTTAAGAGATAAACCATACTCTTTTGTTTTTTTAAACATGGGGGATGCTGAGTATAGATCTTGGGCCTGTGATGGTTTATCAAGTTTTGATTTAGTACAGCTTAAAAGTACAATTGTAGACATTTAGTATATTTTACACCCATAAATATTAAAAAAGTAGTTATTTAATAAATTCTTTTACATTTATACTTAATTAATTTTTATTTTTGTACCTGGTAAATCTTCATTTATAGTTGATTTTGAACTATGAACCCATAGTATTGGTTTTCTAACTTGTGTTTTAGGAGCAATACATTCACCATCAGTTAAATAAATTAAGTTATTAAACTCATTTTTATGTTCAAGTAGGTATTTAAATACAGGTTCAAAGTCAGTACCACCTCTACCTTTAACTACTATATCTTCTAATTTATCTTTATAGTCATATATTCTTTGAATAATAGTATCACATTCTATTATAGTTACTTCAGTACCAGTTTTATACATATGGTGAATTTCATTAAAAAATTCTAATACTTCAACATCTGAAACTGATCCTGATGTATCAATGGCAACTAATGTACGTTTATTTTGTTTAATTTTTAAAGCAGGATTACCATAAAAACGTTTATTAGGTTTACGTCTTGTTTTTTTAGTAAATACTTTAGGTGATACAGACGCAAATCTTCTTAAGTAAGATTTCCAATCTAAAACAGGTTCTGATATTTCAAATAAACCTTTAATGTAACTTTCTAATTCAGATGGAATTAAACCTCTACCCTTCTTCTGTAATTCAGAGGCAATTTCTTTTAATTGATGGTCAATTTGTTTTTGAATTAACTTACGTTCAGCCTCACTCATACCCTCCATGGCTTCCCATAAATCATGCCAATCTATTTCAATACCATTTACAAATTGAGCTATATCTCCATCAGGGTTGTCATCTATTTCTTGTTGAATAGCATCATAATAATATTTAGTACCTTGTTTAGGTAATAATTTAAGATCTTTAAACATACCCTGATCATATTCTAAACCATCCCAACTATCACCTTTATATTCAGTTTCAATGTATTGATTAATTTCTAAATCAGCGGCAATATTTGATAATTTTTTGTTTTCAAATCTTTCAAAATTTTCTAAATGAAAGAATACAATATGAAGTAGCTCATGTTTTAGAACAGCCAGTTTGGTTTTATCATCTAAGTCTAACCAAAACTCTGGATTAATACAAAGTTTAATATTAATTTTATCCGGAGTGACACAAGCTGTTTGAATATCTGTTCTTAACTCTTTATTTAGAGCTATTAAAAATAAACCATAAAATGGTTCTTTTAACATAAGTAGTTTGGATTGCTTTGCTACTTCTTGATATACATCTATCATAACCTTTTTTATTTAATATATGAAATTAACCTCTAAAAGCCAAACTAGAGTCAATTAATTCAATATAACCATCTTTATAAATATCTTTTAAATATAAATTTATATTTTGTTTTATAAAATTATTAATAATCTCTAGATTTTTAGGATTATTTTTATGTAATTTATATAAACTTACACTGAACTCTCTCCAGTCTTTTTCAAAAAATATCTTTTTTGATTTAAAATACTTTAATGTACTTTTAAAACTAGGGGTATTATTTATACTTAACCCAGATCCCCAAAAGAATTTACTTCTATGTTTATTTAAAAATAAAGCAATGGTTAATGAATTTTTTTCAATATTAACATTTGAAAGCATTTCTAAAGCTAAATTAATGTTATCTTGTGAGTTACTTTCAAACATATCATCTAAAGCAGATAAATATTCTTCATCTAATTCAAAACCATCCTTATTAAGTGAGTCCATTAGATTTTCATCAAATATAACTTTAACATGAGGGTTTTTTAAAATATAATCTAAATATCTACAAACTTCTGCAATATCTATTTCATAATCTTTAAAAATAAGATCTTCTGATTCTCTACCTTGTAATAAAGCTATAAGTTGGGGTGTTATATTACTTTTATTATATTCATCAATTCGTATAATAAATGTATCCTCAAAGGAATTATTTTCCATAGTACCTCCCCAAGAAGAAATTGTATGAGCTTTAATATAATTTTTATCTTGTTCTGAATTAAATTTATAAATTTTAGATGGTTTAAATCTCTTATGGGATTCTTTAAATTTTATTAGATATTCTTTATTTAAAATAAGGGTATGAGATTGTTCTAATCTTGAGGTTTTATTAATATTATTTTCTTTAAAATAATCTTTTATTTTATGTCTTGGTAAAGAAGATAATTTACCTAAATAAATTTTTCCATTTAATTTGGTGTCTTCTTTCTGGTTTAATAAAGAATTAATTAGATTTTGGTATTCTCCATATCCTTTTTTAGTAAGAAGTATATTTTCCCTTCTAGAGCAATTCAATAAAAAACTTTTCATATCATTTTTATAATAAGGAGTGGAAGCATAAGGTTCAAAAATGTTTGCTTTCATTGTATCCATAGTTTTTATTTCATAATATATTGAACTAAATCTTTATTCATCATCATGGTTTTAAATTTACTTGGATTATTATTGTAAATTGATCTTACCATATTATAACATATATCATTTGTAAATATTTTTTCATTTATAATTTTAGAAATTCTATCTACTACTGTTTTTTCTACTGGATTTTCTTTAGCAAATAAATCTAAATAGTTAACAATTCTAGTTGATAAAGTTGAAGCTAAATCTGCTCTATATTTATCCTCCTTACCAACAATTGATTTTAAAGTATTTAAAACATACTTCTCATCTTGTTCTATAATATGTTGAGGTGAAATCATTTTATCTAGTTTATTATTAATAAACATAGTAAACATAGAACTAAATTCTGGTCCAACTGAACCTTCACCAATCATCTGAATTAATGGTAATGAGTCATCAAAACTCTTAATTGAGGAAATTGAATTGAAGAACATTGAGACACTTCTACTGTTAACATCTTTAGTTACTAGTTCAGGATGTAATAATAAGAAGTTAATACATCTACCATCAATTTGACTTTCTTCAGCCCATTTAGCCCAACATTCTGTATCAAATTTTAATTGTATTGTAATAAATCTTGTTTTCTGAGCATTATCAATACTTGAAACTAAATAATCTCCATTATCAGGGTTGGCTGTTAATATAATATGCCAATCTTTAGGTAAAGACCAACTAATATATTGTTGTCTATCAATTAGCTCCATTACGGCTTGTATAAACCTCATATCAGCTCTATTCCAGTCATCTAATAATAAGATACCACCTTTTTCTTTACCACTAATCCATTCAGGTGGGCAGTAACCCATTCTATTTAAACCCGTTGAATAATACCCTTCTTTAAATTTTTCATCTAATATATTTTCATCAACCCAAATTTTTTCACCTTCTTTATCTCTTTGCATTTCAAACTGACGAATTGGAAAACCAACTAAATCACCAATTTCTTCAATTTGTGATAAATTTAATTTAATAAAATTTACATCTAATTCTTTGGCTAATTGAACAATGGCTGATGTTTTACCAATACCTGATTCACCAATTACTTCAATTGAAACAGGTGTTTTATTTTGTTGTTGTAAGAATCTGTTGTTTTCAATGATGTGGTTTAAGAATTCTTTTAATTCTTTGGCATTTAATGCTACTAGATTTGTTTTTTTAGACATAACTTATTGTTTTAATTTAAATGATAGCTGAATGTTCTTCAATTCCATATTTTTGATTCTTATTATCGTAAGAATATTTTGTACCCAATTCTTTTACATCTTCTAAATTATAGAAAGTAATTATTTCTAATAAAGAATTAAACTGTTTACCAGGTTCAGGCCAATTATATTTAGCATAAGCGTGTGATGGTGATAATTTATAACCTTGCCAAGTTCCATCTAAATTAAGAATTCTTGCAATTATTACTTTTTGTTTTGACATAACTTATTGTTTTAATTTAATGGTGTAATATACTAAAATTCATCTGGGATGCAAAACTCTTCGTCTCGAAAGGCTAAATGAGCATCTTGGACTAATTTCCAATTTGGTTGTTTTCTTAATTCTAGATAGTAATGGTGAAGAGGAGAATGAGGTTTAGTTATAACAGAAGTTAAACATATATCCTCAATATAATGACAAGTATTTAAATCATCTGTATCAGCATTTAATACAATTTCTTCCGCTAAATGTAAATCATTTTCATCTTTAGAAAAAACCATATCAAGTAACTGTTGATACATTTCTTCAGTTATAATATGAAGTTTTTGATATTCCATAACCTTTTTATTTACTAAAATATATAAAGACAAAAATGGGAGGCCAAGCCTCCCATTTCAAATGATTTTAATATTTTTTAAGATTTTAACAAATCTTCTGCAACAAAAATACCATGTGCACCACTTACTGATATACCTCTAGCAGATAAAGCATCCCCAACAAAGTGAACATTGGGATATTTGGTTAGGGCTAAATTGGTATAATCAACAAGTGGTTCAGGTGATAAATATTTTACTTCAGGTATATAAATTCCCCAATCATCTTTTAATGTTGGGAATACTTTTTTCATATCATCTATAAAATCAACAATGTATTCAAAATATCCTTCAAATGCATTTATAACTTTAACTAAATCTAACCAGTTGATTGTAGATGCTTCTACATTAATACCTTCAGAAGTGGTTGATGGTTCTCTAGAAGGACTATAATATAAACCTGTGTTATTATTTTGTAGTTTATTTACTACATTACGTGACCATTCAAATGGATCTTCAATATTCTTAATTTCCATTAAGATACCAAAGTTAGTCATATTATTACGATATGCTTCATCCTTTCGAGCATGCCCATTATATGAATGATCACCATATGTTTCTTCTACTGCAACATATGCTGCATTATTATTAGTACAGAATGAACGGAGTGATACTCCTTTATCTTCAAATTTTCTATATAATTTAAAGTCATAAGAAATATCGATTAATTTTTGAAAGTGATGTTGTGGTGCTTCAAATCTTACCCCAATTTGTACTGATTTAGGTTCAGTTGGTAAATCATATTTTTCTGCTAATTTTTTACCAAAGTCAATACCGGATTTACCTACACCAAATATAAGTTCATCGTATTTATCTCCAAATTCTCCACACATTACCATTTGATTGTCAAAATCAATATCTGTTACTTTAGTTTCCCAAACAAATTTAACACCTTTAGACACTAAATAATCATACCAATTTTTACCAATCTCGTGTAAATAATCTGTACCAACATGCCATACTGGGAATAGGCGGAGCCCAAAATAAGGTTTAATAAAATCAGGTTCTAGTTGTGGGTCTGAACATTGTACCTCCTCTGGTTTAGGATGGAAACGTTTAAAGTTTGTTATAACTTGATCCATTAATTCCATTGCTTTATCTTCACCACAGTATTTAGATAATTGACCACCAATAGCAGTATGGTAAGTTAATTTACCATCAGACCAACCTCCTGCACCTAAAAAACCTGTCATTACCTCTTCATAAGGTCTTACATATGGGTCTTTACCCATATCAATGATTGTAATTGTTCCTTCAAAGTTATTGTCTACTAATTTTGTGGCGGCATTTACATTGGCCACTCCCGCCCCAACCATTACTATATTTTTACTCATATTGTATTTCTATTTATTTATTAATATATGAAAAAAAGTGACGCAATCCAAATGATTGCGCCACAGATGCGTGTTTATTTTTTAATCTCTTTCGAGTCCCTAGGCTATGAATCTAGGTGTATGTTAGTTTAGTTTAATTATTAAAGTTGTATTTTATAACATACTCTGAGCTTTTGCTTCACCTTCTTTAAATATTGTTGCTATTTTGTTTACAGCTTCTTCAGTAGAATTTTGGGATAAGTCTAAAACTTTAATCTCAAGAACAGTTTGGGTGGATTTATAAGGAACTTTCTTTTTTGTTGCTCCAAAGAAGCTTTTTACTTCCTCTTCTTTATCAATTAATAAATCCATTGCAACTCTAATCATACTATAATCCATTTTGGTTTTTGAAAAATCATCTGGTTTTTTACCCATTTCTCCATCAGCATCAGGCATAACTTCTGCTATAAGTATAGATTTTTCATCCATTGGTTTTTCGTATGTAATTGTTGTAAAAAATGTAGCTATATCTTCATCTTCTTCATTTCTTTTTGTATAACCCATGGATTCCATAGCAGAGGTTAAATTATCTTTAATAGATAAATAAGAAGTAGCCTCATTTAACTGCCCTTCAGTTATAAGTCCTGATAATCTTTGCATTCTAAGAAATTGTTTTTCTGATTGTGTCATAATTTTATTTGTTATAAATATTTAGTTTTATTTTAGGATATAATGTTATTATAAGATAATTCAATTTTATTACCTGTTACAGCTCCATCTTTATATAATAAATTTTTTGGTTGTACTGTTGCTCTTAAACCACCAGTAGCACTTCTTGTTGAGTCATGTCTGATATTAAGTACAGGTTCTAAATCAAATTCTTCTACATCTTGTAAGTTTTCTATAATTTTAGAGACAGTGATAATTAAATTATCTCCTTGTTGAGTAAAATCATTTTCAGTATATGTTTTATAAATTACAACTGCTTTATCTGAACCAAATATAATAGATTCTTCTTCTTTGTTAGGTAAATCTGTTATTAATACACCTGATATTTTAGTATTTGTAGTACTATTATACATTATATTTATACCTTGTTTTTCATTACCTAATTTATCAATAAAAGGCTTAAAAATTAATTCAGGACTAAAATCTCCATTTTTAATTTTAGCAACTAATTTAGTTATTAAATTTTTATATCTAGTATCAGCACTTTCCCAAAAACCAGCATTATCTTTTTTAATTGAGATTGGATAATTACCTGCAGTTCCAGTTATAACAATATCTGCTTTTTTACCTCCTGCTACATCATATCCTACTCCTGTTATTCCAGTTACGTTTGGTATAGAATAAGATTTGTTTGAAGCTTTAAATGTAATATTTTTAACACCTAATGCTAAATATTTTTTAATCTCATTTTCTAATATATCTTCATTTTCAGTTCCAGCAGAAGCTCTACCTTGAGCACCTGATGGTTTTATAACAAAAAATGAGTTTTTATATTTAATAGCGCCTATTGATGATCCTTTAATATTTGGGTCATAATCAAAATCTTCAATTACTTGAATTTTTTTAATATACTCAATACGTTCAGAACCAGGTACTAATAATTTATATCTATTACCTGATATTTTAGAGAAATTTTCATCTGTTAATCCTAGTTTAGACTTTAAGATTTCAATACCTTCTTCAGCTTCAGTAACTTCATTTAAGGAAGTTTTTTTTGACAAATTTTCTTTAATTATTTTAAACCTTAATACTTTTTTAGGTTTAACTTCTTCATTTTCAGCTAATTCTTCCTCTGGTTCTTCAGCTGGTGTTTCTTCTGTTGGTAAGTTTTCATCTTCCATGTTAGTATTGGTATCATTATCCATTTGTTCACCTGGGCCTTCAGATCCTGGAGGCATACCTAATTCTAATAAAGCTGCAATAGAGGTTATAGCAAATTGTTCTTCATTTAGGTTAAGTAAGTAATATTTTTTACCAGATATTTTAGCGGTATAAGCTTTAGGTCCATAAATTAAATAAAATTCTTGACCATTATGAAGTAAAATTCTAAATGTAGTGGGTTTGGGTGCTATTATATAAACACCTGTAATATAATCTCTATATTTTTCTGTCAATAGATCTACTAGAGTATCATCTAATGAAGGATATTTTTGAATAATATATTCAAGAGGGTTATCTTCAAAAGATATTGTTTCTCGCTGTTGTTGAGAAACAAAGTCTTCAATACCTTCTTTAATTAATTTTTTTAATACATTTAAAGACATATTATTTTCTTTTTCTTATTTCAAATGATGAAGATATAGCTCTTTTTCTAGCTTGCTGTTTTGCTTTTTCAATGGCTTCGGTTTCAGAAGATGCCATTACTTTTATATCATCGCTATCTTTATCCTCACCATATTTACCATAACGATACCAGTAATCTACAGTATATTCTGTTTCTTCACCTTCTTTAAGATCTTCTTCTTTTTTATCTTTAGATCCGCTTTTAACTATTTTAGTTAAAATTTGAGATAACTCATCAGAGGTTAAACCTTTGGTTTTACCTATATATTTTGAATACCCTTGAAGTTCTTCATTTATTAAATCAGATAGAATATTTTTTAGTTTAATTTTAGACATTTTCTTCTATTTTAATTATAAGATTCGTTTTACCTTTTAATACTCTATGATATGCGTGTTTTGGTATAAATATAACATCTTTTTTCTGGAGTTCCAAAGGTAATTCATTATCTAATTGAAATTCCCATCCTTCTCCTTCTAAAATAGTGACATAACGATCTTTTTCATCTCTATGCCATACCAGTTCAGTATTGGGAGTATTAACTTTAAACTCACGAATACGTGAATTTCTTTTAAAAACTTCTTTATAAGGTTTCATTATAAGTCAGTTGAATAAGGTTCAGAAGTTTGTTTAAATCCAATCACACCAGGAATAATTTTTAGGTTATTAATTATAACATTCATGGTTTTTTTACCATCAAATTTATTTTGTTTAATATAAGGGTAAGGATCTATTTTAATTTCAAGTGAACTTCTAAAGTAACGAGAGGAGGCATCTTGTGGTAGTTCCATATTACGTACAATAGTAATACCAGGTAAAGCTCTGATATCTGATAATATATCTTGGGTATTACGTTTTTGGTTATCTATTATAATATTACCTTCAATATGGAAGATTTTATTAGAATCCAATTCTAATATTAAATCAGTTAATTTTATCATATTTTCTTTAGTTTTACCCCAAGTTTTACCTTTACCTTTACGTTTACAACCAGCAGGAGTGGGTCTACAAGCAGGGTATTTAGATCGTTTTTCACCTTTTTTCCTACCACAGGCTTTATACCCACCTTTTCCGTCAGGTGCATTACAATCAATCCATCCTCCTTCTTTACCTTTAGGTCCACTACGTTTAAACCATTTATGTAGGGATTCATCTTCTTGGAGAAGTTGATTAAATGCCTCTTTTAAGTCTTTCCAAATATTACCTTTACGGCACCTAACTACAGCTCCAGATTTATAAGCAGAGGGTTTATCAAATTTACGATCTGCTATACGTAAACATCTATCCCTTTTTGTTTTTTCATTTAAATTACCCATTACCAGTATCCACTAAAATTTGATCCCCCACCTAATGATTTCCAATAACGTCCAATATTACAAGACCAATATCCAGGTGTTGTTCTATCTTTTTTTCTAGCACAATTTTGACGGGCAGCAAAAGCCTTTCTTGCTTTAGGATCTCTAATCTTAACTGCTAAGTTTTGACCACCACCTGCTGCTCCAAATTGTACTTTTTTAACTTTACCTGTTTTAGGATTTTTAACGTAAACATAGAATTTTTTAGAACCACCACGTTTAGGTTTATTTAATTGAACATCCTTACCTTGATATTCAGCTTCGTTTAATATTTCTTCAACAAAAGGTACATCTAAAGAAACTAATTTACTTTCAAATTCTCCATATTCACCTATGCTAGTATTTTCTACTAACCATCTATCATGAGGGTTTAAATATAATAACCCTTTGTTGTATAAATCTCTTACCTCTTTAAACAATTGTAATTGAGCATCTGAACCATATCTGAATATATTTTCATGTAATGGCATGTTTTTATTTAAGTGGTATCTTAAGTTAGATGAAGTTTGGATACCCTCATGTAATAAAGTATTTTCATTTAAACCTGTTTCTATATCAGCATTCTTTTCCTCTTCTTCTTCATCACTAAAGGGTCTTAGATCAGAAAAATGGAATGAATCTGTTGTTCCAGTTTGATCAAATTTAATAGCATAAAAAGGGTGTTTAGCTAAAACCACAGTACCAATACCTCCACCATATGATGATTCTATTTCTACTCTATCACCTTCGTTATATTGCAGATCAGCTTCAAATATGGTTTGAATTACTTCTTGGATTAATTGTTTAATTTGGTTAATTTTCATTATTAGAATCTTCTAAATTAATATAAACTTACTTTTTAGCTTTTTTTACTATTATGTCTAATTTTTAATAATCCTTTATATGAGGATGGGTTGTTCTCATTTTTTAGATTTTTTTCGGCCTTTAACATGGCTATTGCCTTTTTAATTTTTTGTTGTTGGTCCATAGGGAGTTTAGATAACCTATCTTCTTCTTTAGCTTTAGCAAACTCATCATCAGACATACCTTCTTCAACTGGGGTTTTATCTAATTCTTTTAATTCTTCTTTTCTTTTTCCAAAGGTATTATGTACCAATGTGTCAAGTTTCTTATGAAATTCTTCTTCTTCTTCAGCATTAGCACCTCCCTTTCCTTCTAAGTTCATCATAGCATCAATTTGGGCTATTTTTTCTTGACCATCTAAATAACCGTAAGCTGATTGTAAGTAATCATATGCTTTGATAATTTTAGCTTGCCACCAATGTGGAAAATCAACTTCACCACCTATATTATCATATTGGTCTAGTTGTTTATATAACATAGAAGCCATTTTAGCTATACGATATACATCTGATTTTAACATTTCTGGTTCATCATCTTGGTGACCTACATCTAGGTCTTCATTTTTAAAATCTACTCCTCTACCTTTTAGTATATCAGCTTTAGTTACTTTACCATCTCCTGTTAAATCAGGAAATTTATTTTCAGTTAATACTTCTTGAATTAACTTATAAATAGATTCTTTTATTTTACTTTTAGGAGTGTTATCAGCTATAAATTTTAATGCTGTTGCCATAAGATTTTTCTTTTGAAGATCAGTTATATCTAATACTGATATTTTAGTACCATCTAATTCTGTTTTAGGAGCGAAATCTTTAGGTACAAACTTCATAAATTTTTTCGCTAATTCAGGACTATTAAACGTTTTAACGAAGTTAATCTTCTCAATTGCACCCTGTGTGTTAGAGGTGGTTGTTGGTTGGTTATCCGCTTCTTTTTGAGATAGATTATATTGCAATTTAGCATTACCCATTATAGTTTTAAGCACTTTAGATAAGTAATCTTTAGTTTCAAATGGATTATTTTTTTGAGGAAAAATTATTTTATCCCCACTTACAATATAGTTTTTATCCTTAGTCATAACACCACTATATTTTTTTAAATTATCTGGTGTTTTTATTGGATAATAATTAGCCCCTCTTGAACCAAAAAAACTATTACTTTTTATATTTCTTAAATCTGTTGATTTTAAAGTAGAAATAAATTCAACAAATGAACCTTCATCATTTTCAATTTGCCATTCATTGTATTTATCTGCTAATTCAGTTTCTAATGTTTTCCAAGCTTCAGGTACTCTATTTTTAATATCAGTTGCTTTGGCAAATTTTTCTTCATCATTTAAAATGTCCCAAGTTTTCCAAGCAGTGTTAGCTTTTTGGGCAGGGATACTAGGTCCAAATATTTTTATAATAGTTTTTGGGTCTCTTAAATTATTAGCATAAATACCATAATTCTTAATATCACCTAAAGCAGATAGAGCCGATTGTAAATTGGATGGCTCCAATACTAAGTCATAATTAATTTTTTCTAACCCTTGTGGTTTTTCTTCTCCTTCTAACTCTTCTTTAATTAATTTATGAAGTAAGGATTTAAATTGGTTTATATTACTCCCCATCTTCTTTTTTTTCTTTTTTAGTTTTTTTAGGAGATTCTTTTTCTAATACTGCTTTTAATTTTTCAACAGCATTTTCAATTTTTTCTAATTGGGTAAATAGAGTATCATTAGTTTCAGTTAATTCACCTCTTCTTTGTGGATCATGAACTGCTCTAGTTGAATTATCTTCAATGGCTTTTTTCAAACCTTCAATTTTGGCTTCTAATTCAATTACTTTAGCTTTACCAACACCAACATTTTCTTTTAATTTGGCATCTCTAGCTTTTAAGGCTTTTTTACCAGCAGTTAAAGCTTGTGTACCCATAGTATAAGCACCAATATATTCTTCACCTATTAAAGATTTTAAAGATACTTCTTGAACAATACCTCCCTCAGACATATTTTTAGTTGGTTTTCTAATTAAATAGATATTACCATCTTTAGTTACTTTATCTTCAAAGTTTGATTCTTCTTCTTTTAGAATTGGGGTTTCTTGAATTTCTTCTTTTTCAGTATTTAATTCATTTAAATAATCTGTTATACTTTCTTTAATAAGATTTTTCAAGTTTAAATTAGCCATAATTAAGTTTTTATATAAATATTTACATCTCTGTTTCTCTTAAACGTTTTATATTATCTTTTACAGTTTTTATTAATTCAGGTGATATATTTCCACCTGTCCAACTTTCAATTGTTCCATCTTCAGTAACATATGTGCTAGTTGGGTTATTAATAAAATCTTCAAATATCTGTTCAGCATCATCTGCTGATGTGTTTTTGTTAGCGTTTAGTAAATTCTTTTCATAGTCTTGATATTTACCTTCAATTCTAAGTTTGGTTTCCATTTCTACTACACAGTTAGAACACATTCTATGTATATTGTACATTTTTTTATTTAGTGAATGATTTTTCATAGACTTACCACATTTGGGGCAAGTAAGTGGGAATTCAACCATTGCCTTTAACGCGTCGTGTTTGGTGACAGTTTGTTTAATACTGTTGTGTATAGTCCAGGTTTTACCATTTTCCTCCCATATATCACCTTCAGTATATTGTACTTTTTTATTACTATAACCGGCTTGAATTCTAGTATTATCTGCGGTATTACCTGTGATAATATTACGCATACGTTGTACATCACGTTCTGAGAATTGTTTGTTTAATTGTGTCATTTATAACCCTAATTGTTTTAATTCGTTTATTGTTTGGTCTGTTGTTCTATATACAATACCAATTCCTCCTTTAGACTTCCAATTCATAATAGTGTCCTCTCTATCATCAATTAAAATAGCATTTGATTCTGCAAAGTCTGGTTTATTTTTGGCTTGTCTGAATATAACTTTAGTACCAGGTATATGGTCTTTAATCCAAAGAGATTTACCCATCCTACTTGACTCTGCCCATGAAGGTGAAGTTAGAAGTGTTGGATTATAAGGTTTAATATAATCCCATAATTGTCTACCTTGAGGCATCCAAGGTATCCCTCTCCAAAATCTTACCCCAATTTGGTTATCAATAAGATCCCAAAACATTTTATTAACTTGCTTTTCACCATACTTTTTGGCTATTTCAGCTCTATAATCATCTGGTGATAAACCAGCAAAATGTTCAAATCTTGCTTCAAAATCAGCTAGAACCCCATCCATATCACAATAAATTTTGTAATTTAATTTTGGTTTTTCTTCTTCAAATAATTTATTTAGTGATATCATTTTTTTATTTTTTATTATCATGTCCACATTTATGGCAGATAAAAAGATCATCTCCTCCATCTTTTATATCCCAACTCCAACTACAGTTATTACATTCTATTTTATCACCAACTATTTTTTCATTTAAACTATCTTTTCTTTTTAAGACTATAAATCTCCCTTTACCTTGAGGTGAATTAAATGTAAGATTAGAATCTTTTCTAAAATATCCTGGAATCTTATTAAGGTTATTAGTTGTAAGACTATTATATACTGTGTGGTAGTTTTTATCTCCACTACCATCTAATGAAGATAGACCAATATATTCAGGTTTTTCTTTTTGTATAAAGTCTATTATAATTTTATACATAGTAGATAATATTTTTATATAATTTTCTTTCCCACCCTTTGGAGTTGAAGTTATCTCTCCTCTAGGGGTAAATTGAATATTATAAAATAATCCTAAATTTTTATAAGGGTTAGGTATATTTTTTATACTATATTCATAAGTTATATCACCTACTGTAAATGTACCTCCAGTTAAATCCCCATTTACATCAACAGTATTTTTTCTAGATAATGAAATTTCTTCTATATTTTCAATAAAATATTGTTGTGTAGTTTTAGGGTGGTTAAATTTATCAATATTTACAAAGAATTTAGGTTTTTTACCTTCAAATATTTCAGGCTTTTCACGTCCAAATTTTCTCATTATAACTCCAGCTCTAGCATTGGCTTCATTTTCAGTTTCAGAGCCATCTTCTCCATTTAATTCATCTCCATTTAATTTCTGGTAATGGTGAACTAATTCATGAGCTAAAGTTCTTAAAATATCAGCCATGTTTCTATTATATACTACCACCAATATTTTTTCTTCTGAAGGTATGTAACCTCCAAAACTTTTATGTTCTTGTGAGTAAGTAGGAGAATTTATAATATTAATTTGAGGTTCATGTATTTCTAACTCATTACAAGCATACTCAACAAATTTTTTCATTAGAGGTGCTTTTTGAGGAGTAAATGTTTCTAGTAATATGTTAGTTTTAAAGGGTATATTATATAATTCTGATATTTGTTTTCTATTATTATATTTTTTTAGGGTGTTATTTCTTTCAATTTTACTTTGAGAGAATATATCTCCATTTTTAAAATAATTTAAAGATTGGTTATATGATTCATTCATATTCTCCATTCTTTTTTTAATGCTAGGTTTAGCAGATTCTTCTATAGAATGTAGTACCACTTCATATTCATAGGAGTTTATCTTTTTAATATTAGGTAAATCCTTATCAAATAACTCATGTAGAGATTGTTTTTTAGATATTAGAATTAAAGGGGATTCAATATCATCTTTTAATTTAACTTCATATTTATTTTTATCTAGATAATTATTTATCATAGCTCTAAATAATCTATATCTAGTATATCCCGCAGGTTGTATTACTATATTATTATAATTGGGTAAAATTTCATTTTGGAATACAGTAAAAACAGTATTCATTATTTTGGGATTAAAATCCTTTAATTTAGAAAACCCTAATACTTCATTACCCCTCATTGGGTAAAATTTAAACTCAATATTATCAGAGGATAATTTTTTAAGTTTAACAACTATATCAACTTCATTTACATCATCATAAAAATCAAAAAACCCATTTTCACTTTTATAGTCATAAACATTATTTAAATCTATTTTATATTCAGGTAACATTCCCCAAGTTTCAATATCTTCTTTAATATAATTTTGAATGTAATCAGATTTTAACTCATATAGTACAGGACCAGGTTTAAATTCTTTCTGAGTATATATATCTAATACTTTTTTGGCATCAATACTAACAGGTAAGAATTTTTGAATATCTTCTAAATCTTTATTTCTAATAGCAGTTCTTAAATCAGTAGCATTTAAGTTTTCAAAAGTACCTGCATCTATTATTTTAACATTAGAATAAGTATTAGGATCTTTTTCTATGGCTCTATATCTGCTTTCTTCACCTTTACCATATAATACTAAAAAGTCTGTTGATTTATCTTTTATAATATCAAATACTTCACTTACAGGTGAAGATTTTCCTGATATTATTATTTGAGTGTTATTTGGTAAAATTTCTTCATATAGTCTCCAAACTTTCATTGAATCCTCAGGTGTGAACTCATCTTTAGGTACATTAGACATTATTACTATCACTTTATCAGCAATATTAGCAGCTTTAGCTACTACATCAAAATGTCCGGCATGTGGTGGTTTAAATTTACCTGGGTATAAAGCTATTATAGGAGTTGACTCTTCTAATAATTGTGATACTATTTCTTCACCTATATTCATTATATAAAATTTTGGATTTTAGATTTAGCTGAATCGATTGAATCGAATTCAGGTAACTTTTTAACCATAATTTCTATATCTTTATTTAAAGCTTCCTTTGATGCCACTGATTTAGCTATTTCTTCAGGAGTTTTAGGTTTACCTTTAGCTGTTGAATCTTGAAGATAAGGAGCTATTAATTCAGGTGAAAAACCTTTATTAGTATTTTCCGGATTGTTGTCTAATAAAATAAAATTATTTCCAAATGATTGTCTATAAATATCAATATTTTTATTTACATCTCTCCATGTACGTAAAATAATACCTGGCATTAAACTTCTATCTCGTTGAGCATTACGTTCAAGTGAAGCTAGAGGAGAGACATAAACCATTAACATTAATGTTTCATATCCTAAATCTTCTAATTGTTGTTTTTTCTTTAATACAGGATTTGAAGCAGCACCTGTTCCATCAATAACAATATCATTTTTATCTTCTATAGATTGCATTAATTTATCTTGGGTGGTTTTTCGGGCTTGTGCCTGCAATTTAGCTGCTTGAGATAATTGGTCAGGAGTAAAATCTTTTTGTTTTAAACCAATACCACTTGCTTTTAAAAGTTCCTCATAAGTGTCATCTGAATTAATAACTTTTAAAGAAGAAGGGATTAATTGTTTTGAAATGTAAGTTTTTCCACTACCAGCGGGGCCAGCTAAAAATATAGCTTTAGGTTTACCTTCAATTTCTTTTAAAAGGGTTAATAATTTAATCATGAGTATACTTTTAATATAAATATTTATACTTCCCTTTTAACTGTAGTTCTTAATGTTAATATATAAGGTTTAGGAGATGGATTCTCTAAATCAAATAAAGCTTTAACATTCATAAAAATTTCTAAGTTTTTTTGTTGGGATCTCACAGATTCTACAATTTCCCAATTTTTACCTTTTAAACGTTTACCGGTTTTATCTTCACCTCTGGATTTTGATTTTAACCATAATACCCCACGTCTATCTATATGTTTACCATAACATTCTTCATAGCATTGACTGTAAACAGCTGTTTGTAAATCATATACTGTTTGTAAATGGTTAGAAGTTTTTAAATCCAAAATCCATCTTTCACCATTTAATTCAATAACTAAATCACAAGTACCTGCTACCCTAAGTTTATCTGAAAATAAGTGAACTTCAGTTTCAATTAATTGTGGTTTATGAGTTTCCCAAAAATCAACAAAGTTTAAAAACATTGACCAAACATGAGGAGCATAAATTGGGTTACCATATTGATTTAAAAATGAACATTCTTTCCCATTTAAATAATCTTCACATAAATTATGAGTTTGGGTTCCTTCTTCTGATGCTTTTTTAACAATATATTCTGATGCGTATCCTACTTTTTTTAGCCAGTCTTCAAAATATTTACCTTTTGGGTAAGAACTTAAAACATGAGTAATTGAGGGATAGTAATCACCATTACGTTTATAAAACCTTGAGTCAGGTAAGGTAATTTGTTTATGATCATCTGATACTTGTAAAATTCTATCGTAAGATTTTTTCATTAGTTTACTTCTAATTTGAGTGAAAATAAATCTGAAAAAGTAAATTGTTTGGCTTGTTGTACTAAAGTAGTAAAATGGGCAAAACCCATGTCACTTGGATCTTTACCATCCAGTTTTATGACATATAATTCCTTTCCAGATTGGAGAAGATCTCCGGCAATTTTTAAGGTACTTTTTAAAGCATCACTATCTAATGCTAAATAAATATTTTTAACATTATTTGATAATAATTTTTTAGTTAGAGCTTTTGATAAAGTTTTACCATATAATGGTATGGCATTTCTTCTAATAGAAATAGCATCAAAAGCTCCTTCACATAATATAATGGGTAAATCCCAATTAATTAGATTTTCAAAACCTATTATTGAGTTTTTGTCAGCTGAAGGGGCATCATATTTTCTGGATGGGTTTCGTTCAAAAGAACGAGCTATAAAATAATTTAATTTACCTTCCACTGTATAGTTAGGTATAATAATTTTATTTGAATATTGACCAACTTCACAGTATCCTATTTGATATTTTAGTATATCCAATGATGTTATTCCTCTACGTTTAATATAAGCTAAAGCATGTCTTGCTGTAATATCATTTTTATTTAAATTAAATAAAGGTTTATATTCTTTAGGTAATTCAACTTTTTCTATATTTTCTACTCTGTCAGTTTTGTAAGTGGTACCTAATATTGAATTTAATTCACTGTATTTACTTCTATCAACTTTTAATATTTTAAATAAAGAAGATAAAGATTTACCTTTAATATCGCAAGCCCAACAATGGAATGGGTTTTCATTTTTAGTGGTTGGAATTAAATTAACTTCTAATTTAGGTTTTCTATGGTTACAAACAGGACATTGGAAGGCATAATTACCTTTTGAGGTAACATGCCCTTTTCCTAGTACTGATTGTACTAAACCTAATAGAATCCCATTTACCATAACCTTTTTTACTTTATTAATTTAACTTCAAATATTTTATTAAATTTTTCTTCCTCTAATTGTTTTTGAAAAATAAAAAAGTGTTTTGCTTCTTCTATATTTCTTGAAGGTATATTATTAATGGCTTCATTTGAATTTTTGGCAAAAAGACCATAACGTCTCATAGAAATTTATTTATGTTGATAATATATTAAATCATTTTGGGGGAGCCAAGTTTTTATTAAAGGAATGTTAAATAAAATCCTTTCTAAAATAACGCCCTTCTATATTGTCATTTATGTAATCATTTGAAGTTTCTAAAACTTCATTTAAAAAAAGATACTTGGTTTCATAATATGTAAGAAGTTTTTTTGTTGGAACAAATATAAGTATCTCTCTTGTAAACTCCAAATGTTTTTTGTCTTTTATTAATTGTTTTATTTCAGCATGAGAACCATAGTAATTTCTCCAGTCAGATTCTTTAATTACAGTTTTTTTCTTACTTGCTCTACCATCAGTAATTAAGGCTAATTCCTTTTTACCTAAAGCTTTTTTCTGAACTGACATTAATTGTTTTTTACCTAAATATTTTCTTCCTGTTGGAGTGTGTTTTACAACATAAATAAACCCAAAAGGGTTTCCAGGCATATCTGATAATTCTTTTATTTCTTTTCCTTTATATAACCACATAATTTTTATTTTTCAGTTGTATATTATAGTATAATATTAAATATCATATTTTACTACTAATGTTGTATCTGTAGTAGAAGATAAGGGTAAGGGTTTAGCTAATTTAGCTACCGCTAATAATTCATTTCTATTATTATATAAACCAACAGTTGTAATATAAGGAGCAAAATCTGAACCAGTAGCAAAGGGTTTTATTGAACCTGATGTATCTGAGGTTAGAGTGGGATTATGAGACATATTAAACTCATTTTCTCCTATCTTACAACGTATTTCATTTTCATAAATGAGGTACTCATTTTTGAATCCTAATACAGCATTTATATCTTGTGTTATTGCAGCCATCTTATTATAAATATTAAGGTCTATTAGTATTTTTTAAAAAATATATTTCATCATTTTCCAAAAATTCTTTAACGGGAAAGGTTACTTTTGTAACTAATTTAGGATTATTTTTAACTCTATTAATAAAGGATTCTTTTATTATTTCATTTTTAAAATTTCCTTTAACTAAATAATCACCACATAAAATATAATTTGGTTGATTACTTAAATTTATTTCTTTAAGTTCATCTCCTATTTGTTTTTTAATATACCCTATTTTTAAAAAATCATTATTAAAAATAAAAGGATAATCGGGGATGTAAATAATATCTTCAGGTTTGGTATTAACCCAAACTATATCTATTAATAAATTATATTTATTTAAAGCAATATCATACATATAATTCATGTAGTCTTCTAAAACTATATAAGAAGAGGGATTACCCATCATAATAATATCAACATCCCAAGTATCATTAAAATCCCATAATACTCCTCCTATAAGGTATAAGTCATAATCCTTCATTATATCTGAGGTTTTTTGGATTTCAGATAAAAATTCTTTTATTTTATTGTATGTAGGACGCTTCCAAGGTTGTTTAGTGATAATTTTTCCTCTTTGGTATAAGAAGTTTTTTTGGGGATTATAAGATTTGGTTAAAACTGACATTTAATTTAATTTTTTAAAAACCTCCTATTCCAGATTCTTCAGAATACCACGGATTTTCTTCATTAGGAATTGAGAGTGATGAAAAATCTAATTCTAATAATCCACTTCCATTCCATAAACTTCTATCTACTTCTATAGAGGCATCTGGAGTTCCCTCAGTATTAAAATATAATGTTGATGGGTAGTTATTAATAGATTGATATACAGGATTACCATTTGAATCAGGGGTTGGGTCTGATAGATTTGTACTGACATATCCATTAAAAGTAGAGGATGAACCTGATACAAATATTGGGAATGAATTTGATTCAGGTTGTAAAGTTCTAAATGTAAAATTTAATGGATTTAAATCATTTATAGTAAGATCAATATTATTTGTATTAAATAATGAATATTCAGTACTATTTAGAGTATAAAATAAAGTACTACCCATATTATTTTTTAACCTCACTGTAAATGGAGAAGTTGATGGTGGTGGAGCTAATCTACATGAAGCTGATATAATATTACTATAACTTGAAGTTCCACTTATACTACAACTATTGAATACTCTAAAATATACAGGAGAAGATAGGGGAGGTAATAATTCCAAATTGGAAATATCAATTGGGTTTGTATAACCTACAGAATTTGTCACAAATACTGATCCAGTATTAGATGAAAAATCCGTGATTGTACTATATTCAATAGTGGAATAATCAGCTGAGGTTGAACCTGAATCAAATAAAAAAGAATATTGATAAGTTTGAGTTTCACAGCTGGCTGGAGTAACACTTAAAGCTATAGGAGGTAAACAATCACCTAAAGGGCAACTAATTGGATCATAATAATATCTTTCAAATAAAGAATTACATACTACAATATCATCTATAGTTCCTGATATAAAGGATTGGTAAAAAGTAATTGTGGGTCCTAGTAAGGTACTACCACTGGAATAACTAGAAGTTACAATTGATCCTGAGTAAGGACCAGTTGTAAATCTTTGGTCTATTCCTGAACTTGATATATATCCTGTATTAGCCATAAATTTAAATTATTGTATTTCACATTGGGAACCACTATAAATATAGGTTCTACCATAAACTTCTTGGGTTTGTATATTTGAAAAACATGAACCTTCATCTATAATATAAGTATTGAATACAACCCCATTTAAATTAGGTATAGACACTGTATTATTAGTTGATGAAAAGGTTTGACCAGTTGATGAATTTTGAGCAAAATGGGTATAACCACCTAAACCTCCAGTAGTATTAAATATAATTTGATTTGAACATGAATCAATATATGAAGCCGTAGTTGTAAAACTAAGTGGAGTTGAACCTGTTATAACAAAAGTATTAGAATAATTTTGACATCCATAAACATCATTAGTAAATAGAGAGGCTGTCCAACTTCCTGTAGCTAAATTTGAAAATACTAAAGCACTTGAAGTTACAGGAATGTTATTAAGTATGTAACTACCTGTTGGATCAATAAAATCTATAATTAAATTATCAATAATATTACTTAAATTTAGATTTATTTGACCAGTTGAATCACCATAACAATTAACATGACTCATAGTTACACTAGCAGTTAATGGAGGATAAACATCTAAATTAAAAATTGAACTAGTTACACAACCAAATGAATCAAAATAATTTATTTCATGGGGACCTGCACTAAGAAATTTTAATTGAGTTG